>Ga0068855_100012529_pt1 | contig 10234 bp, 5 predicted proteins | sample KBSCornC52_FD_66592 | JGI IMG/M metagenome (GOLD analysis project Ga0068855, IMG submission 66592) | Corn rhizosphere microbial communities from Kellogg Biological Station, Michigan, USA - KBS Corn C5-2 | ecosystem: Host-associated > Plants > Roots > Rhizosphere > Soil ... | reverse complement strand
GGGAGCAGATCGGTTTGTTGCGGGCCTGGATTGATCAAGGGGCGAATTGGCCGGTGGAGGCGCAGGCCGCCGATCCGCGCAAGACGCATTGGTCCTTTCAGCCGCTTAAGCGGCCGGAGGTTCCAGCCATCCAGAATGCGAAGGCGGAGGTGCACAATCCGATCGACGCTTTCGTGCTCGCGAAACTGGCGGAAAAGAACCTCACTCTTTCGCCTGAGGCCGATCGACGCACCCTCATCCGCCGGCTGAGCTTCGATCTTTTGGGACTGCCGCCGGCGCCGGAAGAAATCGAAGCGTTCGTTTCCGATTCGGATCCCAAGGCATACGAAAAACTCGTGGAGCGTTTGCTGGCGTCGCCGCACTATGGTGAGCGCTGGGCGCGGCATTGGCTGGATGTGGTGCGTTTTGCTGAGAGCAACGGCTTCGAAATGAACCGCGCGCGGCCGAACGCGTGGCCCTATCGCGACTATGTCATCCGCGCGTTCAACGAGGACGTCCCTTACGACCGCTTCGTGCGGGAGCAACTGGCCGGTGATGCCCTCGGGGCCGATGCAGCGACGGGGTTCATCGTGGGAGGTGCTTACGATGCCGTGAAGAGTCCCGATCCGGTGCTCACCGCGCAGCAGCGGGCGGATGAATTGCACGACATGGTGAGCACCACGGCGAGCACGTTCCTCGGTCTCACGTTGGGCTGCGCGCGCTGCCACAATCACAAGTTCGATCCGATTTCGCAGGTGGACTACTATTCCGTCACGGCGGTGTTCCAGGGGGTGCGGCACCAGGAACGGCCGATGCGGCCGGCGGATTACCAGGAACGGATGAAACAGGCGGATGCATTGCGCACGGAGATGGCGCCTTTGAATGCTAAGCTTGCGCAATTTCGGCCGCTCGCGGAGGCGCGCCGGGTGCTGTTGCTCGACGAGAATACGCCGCCGTCGGGAAACCCGGCGTTGCCCGCAGTGACGCAGATCGAACAGCCGAAGAACGGGCAACCGGCCATATATTCCGATGGCAAAGAGAAGGGACAGGCGAGCGATCCAGGCGATATCGGGCGGCTGCCAAATTTGGGAGAAAGCTACAGCTATTGGACGGCGAAAAAGGACACGCCCGAAGATTTTCTGTCGTGGGAGCCGCGGCTTTCGGGACGGTTCACCATCTGGCTTTCCTGGGCGACATATCCCACGCACGTCTCCGATGCGCGCTATGTGCTCGATCGCGATGGCGATTTGAAAACGACCGATGACCAGGTGGAAATCGCGCGCGTCGACCAGAGCAAGTTTGCCGATGGCGCAGCGGCGATTTCGAATCAGCGACGCTGGAGCGGGCTGTTCAACGCAGGCGTTTATGACCTGAAGCCGGAGAGCCGGGTGATTCTCCGCTCTGGTGATGTATCAGGGCCGATCGTGGCGGATGCCATTCTCTTTGAGGAGGCGGCGACGAATGCGCCGGCGAAATCGCCGATCATTGCGCCGCACGTGCGACCACCGGTGACGCAGGGAAGGAACGAAGAGTTCTTCCGGCCGGTGAAGGCAAAGTTTGTCCGCTTTACGATTCACGCCGCGAGTTCGGCCGAGCCGTGCCTCGATGAGCTCGAGGCGTTTACGGCGGAGAAAAATTCGCGGAACGTCGCACTGGCCAGCACGGGGACGGTCGCCACGGCATCGGGCGTATTCGACCAAGGTCACAATCCGAAGCATCAACTCGCGCACATCAATGACGGGCGCTACGGCAACAGCTATAGTTGGATTTCGAATGAGAAAGGCGGCGGCTGGGTGCAGTTGGAGTTTGCGAAGCCGGAGAAGATCCAACGCATTGTCTGGAGCCGGGACCGTGGGAACGAGAAGAAGATCTATGACGATCGGCTGCCGACCGATTATCGCATTGAGGTTTCGTTGGATGGGCAGTCGTGGCAGACGGTGGCTTCGTCACTGGACCGGCTGCCGGTCGAAATGCACAAGCGGATCACCGCGATCCCGACGCTGAGCAATGTGCCGCCGGAGCAATTGCCGGAAGTTGCCAAACTCGTGGGGCAACGGAGCAAGCTGGAAGAGCAGATTCGCCATCTCACCACGTTTCCGCCGGTGTATGCCGGCAAGTTCGAGCAGCCCGGGCCATCCTATCGGCTCTATCGGGGCGATCCGATGCAGCCCAAGGAACAGGTCGTGCCGGCCGGGTTGGCGGAGTTTGGCGGGAACCTTTCGCTGAGCGCGGATGCGCCGGAACAGGAGCGGCGGGTGGCCTTCGCGAACTGGATCGTCGATCCGAAGAATCCGCTCACCGCACGCGTCTTCGTCAACCGCATCTGGCATTACCATTTCGGCACCGGGATTGTGGATACGCCAAGCGATTTCGGTCTCAACGGTGGGAAGCCGACGCATCCGGAATTGCTCGACTGGCTGGCGAGCGAGTTCATGGCGCACGGTTGGAGTGTGAAGGCGCTGCAACGCTTAATCGTAATGTCGGCGACCTACCGGCAGTCGAGCCAGCCGAGAGGCGAGGCGATGAAGGTCGACGCGGGTTCGCGGTTGCTCTGGCGTTTCCCGCCCCAGCGGCTCGAGGCGGAGGAATTACGCGACACGATCCTCGCAGTGAGCGGGAAGCTGGATCTGCGCATGGGCGGCCCTGGCTTCGATCTCTTCGAATCGAACGACAACTACGTGAAAGTCTACACGCCGAGGAAGGAGTTCGGGCCGGCGGAGTTTCGTCGCATGGTCTATCAGGCGAAGCCGCGCGTGCAGTTGGATGATGTTTTCGGCGCGTTCGATTGTCCGGATGCGGGGCAAATCACGCCGCGGCGCACCAGTTCCACCACGCCGCTGCAAGCGCTCAATTTGCTCAATAGCACCTTTGCGATGGAGCAGGCGGAGTATCTCGACGAGCGATTGGAAAAGGAGGAAGGCGGAAGGGTGAAGGAGGAAGTGAACCGCGCATTCGTCCTCGCCTTCGGACGTGTCCCGTTGGCGGAGGAATCGGCAGCAGCGGTGCAACTCATTCAGCAGCACGGTTTGAAGGTCTTTTGCCGAGCGCTCTTCAACGCCAACGAATTCATCAACGTGTTTTGATTTATGAACGATCCACTGCTTTCTCATGCGGGACGCCATCTTTTGAGTCGCCGGGATTTTTTGCGCTGGGGCGGAACGGGCTTGGGCGGGATTGCGCTGGCGACCTTGCTCGGTGAACAGCAATTGCTCGCGGAGGATCATTCGCCGATTCGTCCGGTGATCGATCCGAGCCAGCCCTATGCGCCACGGCCGCCGCATTTTCCGGCGAAGGCGAAACGCGTGGTCATGCTCTTCTGCTCGGGCGCGCTCAGTCACGTGGATACGTTCGACTACAAGCCGGAGTTGGTGAAGCGACACGATACGCCGATGCCGGGCGCCGATGGGCTCGTCACTTTCCAAGGCCAACAGGGCAACCTCATCAAGCCGCTCTGGGAGTTCAAGCCACGGGGGCAGAGCGGCAAAATGGTCAGCGATCTTGTTCCTCATCTGGCGGAGCTGGCCGATGAGATGTGTTTCATCCACTCGATGACCGCCAAGTCGAACACCCACGGTCCGGCGGAGAACCAGATGAGCACGGGCTTCACGCTCGATGGGTTTCCGGGAATCGGCTCATGGGTGACGTATGCGTTGGGCAGCGAGTGCCGCGATCTACCGGCGTTCGTGGCGATTCCCGATCCGCGCGGCGTGCCGCAGATCGGCTCGCGCCATTGGTCTTCGGGGTTTCTGCCGGCGGTGTTTCAAGGGACGGCGTTCAATGCGGACAAACCGATTCCCAATCTCGAACGACCGCCAGGAATCAGCGCCGGCGATGACCGTGCGACCCGGGATTTTCTCAAGCTGCTCAACGATCAGCAATCGGCGAAGAATCCCGGGGACAGCGAGCTCGCGGCGCGGATTTCCGCTTACGAACTGGCGGCGAAGATGCAGTTGGCGGCGGCGGAGGTGAGTGGCACTTCCGGCGAGAGCGCAGCGACGCTCGATGCGTACGGCGTGACCGATAGCAATGCGACGAAGGCCGGTTTTGCGAAGAACTGTCTGCTCGCGCGCCGGTTGATCGAACGCGGGGTGCGTTTTGTGCAGCTCTTCAACGGTTCCTATGCGATGGGCGAGGGCGTGGGCAATTGGGATGGGCACAAGAAGATCCAGGACCAATACAACATCCATGCGCCGATTCTCGATCAGCCCGCGGCGGCGCTATTGCGCGATTTGAAGGAGCGCGGATTGCTGGCGGAGACGCTCTTTGTTTTCGTCACCGAGTTTGGGCGCATGCCGACCTTCCAAAAAGGCGCCAATGGACGTGACCATAATCCGAAAGGCTTCACCGTGTGGCTGGCCGGGGCGGGAGTGAAGCGGGCGTTCAGCTATGGAGCGACGGATGATTTTGGTTACCGAGCGGTCGAGCAGGTCGCCACGATCTATGACCTGCACGCGACGATCCTGCGCATCCTCGGACTCAATCACGAGCGGCTCACCTTTTACCACAACGGCATCGAGCGCCGGCTGACCGATGTGCACGGGAAGGTGATCGAAGCCATCCTTTCGTAAGCGAGGGGGAAACGAAGGGTTTTTGCAAAGAGGAGAGAGACTTTATTCGGCCGCCTCGACGATTCCTCTTGGTATTGTCGGTCGCAGCGTGTCTGGTGAACCTCCTATGGGACATAACAAAGGCAAAGACAACGCCAAGAAACGCACCGCTCGCCGGAAGAAAACGGAGCGACTTGCGGCCGCCAAAAAGACCAAGGCGGCCTAGTCGTCGCGATCGGCGAATTGGAACATCTCGTAGGACGTTTGACCGCTCGGTTGGACGTCCTCGAGGCGTTTTTTGTCGAGCTGGATAAACGCTCCGTCTAAGGCGCTCCCTGTCCGCCGGCGATCACGCTGGCGTAGCGGCTCCCGGTTGGACTTGCTTGAGGCGGGCCAGTTTGCTGGCGGCGTCCGTGACCCAGGCGGCGTCGGGGGCGGCGTAGGGGCGGAAGGTCTCGAGCGTGCCGGCCTGTTCGTTGTAGTAGAGCGCGCGGTGCAGGCCGAGGTTGCTGGCCTTGGGCGAGTCGATGAGGCTGGCGGAATCGTTGGCGCTCATCTGGAAGACGACGCGCATTTCGAATTCCGTCAGCGCCTTGCGGCTCATGCTGCGGTTGACGTTGTTCAGCGTGTCGATGCTGACCAGTAGGTGAATGCCGTAGCTGCTGCCCTCGGTGATGAGGTCAGCGAAGAGCGCGCCGGGATTCGCGCTCGAATCGTCGCTGCTCATGGAGAAGCTGAAGTCGTCTTCCTGCCGCAATTTCTTGAAACGGTGCAGGCCGTGGATGAGGACGAAGATGGCCGGCGCATCGTGCGGCGCCTCGCCGTTGGAACGCGCCTTTAGCTCCGTGGAGAGATCGGACATGATCTGCGGGATCTCCGGGCCGCGGCTGACCGTCACCGGATGCGGGACGGCGGCGACGATACGGTCGAGGAATTCCGCATCCTGCGAGCCGGGCGTGGAGCTTTGAATGAGGACGAACTTGGCGGCGCCGAGCGGATACTGCGCGGCGAGGGAGAGGAGGGAGATGCCGAGCATGCTCAGGGCGGCTTCGTCGCGCTGCCCGACGATGAGCAGATGGTTGCCGCTCTGCCGCTGGAACACCGCTTCGGTCGGGCCCTTGATGGAGTTCGGTGCGCCGAACCAGGAACGACCCACCGCGGGCGCCACGCTGGGCGTCGCGTCGAGCGTCCGGCGGAGGATATCGTTTTCCGCGAGCGCGGCCGGAGCGTTGCCCTCGAAAACGATGGGCGTGCCGTAATCCGCATGACGTTGCTCGACCAGGGCGTGAATTTCATCGAGCCGCACATCCCGCTCGCTGTCGGAGAGCCAGCAGACCTGGAAGGGGCTGTTGCCTTCAATGGCGCCGGCCGCGTCGTTATAAATGCCTTCACCGGGACGCGAGAGGAGGCGAGGGGCCGGGTTGTTGTCATCCATGATGAGGTAGGCGTCGGCCTCATTGCATTGCAATGCGACGCGAATGACCATCTGGCCAAGGGTGGCGCGCGCCAGCGAGTAAGCGCCGCCGAGCGTTTGCGAACCGAGCAGCACATGAATGCCGAAGGCACGGCCCTGGCGGACGATGCGGTCGAAGAGCAGCGAAGCCGTCTGGGCGATGGTATCGTCGTCGACGAAAAACTCCTGGAACTCGTCGATGATCAGCAACGCACGCGGCATCGGCTCCGTGCCGCCTTCGCGCTTGTAACCGGCCACATCCTGCACGCCGAGCTTGCGGAAGATATCACCGCGTCGCTTGAGTTCATCGTCCACCCGCTGGAGCACGCTGAGGGCGAATTCGCGGTCGGACTCAATGGCCACGACTTTCGCATGCGGGAGGCGCTTCTCGGCGTAGCACTTGAACTCGACGCCTTTCTTGAAGTCGATCAGGTAGAACTCGACCTGGTCCGGCGAGCAGGAGAGCGCGAGATTCGTGATGATGATGTGGAAGAGCGTCGATTTACCGGAACCCGTCTTGCCAGCGAAGAGCGCGTGCTGGCGCGTACCTTTGCCGATGGCGAGATATTGGTGTTTGGTCGCACCCGTACGGCCGATGGCGATCTTGAGTTCACTCGTTGTCTCGTTCGTCCAGAGCTGACCGGGCGCGGGAGCGATCTGCGAGAAGGGGACCTCGACGCGATTGGAGTCGACGCTGGACTTGCCGATCTTGTGCACGAATTGCGCCGCGAGTTCGTCGGAGGGCGGTGCGTCGAAGGTCAGCCGGGCCATCGCTTCGGTGGGCGCGTTGGCGATCACGAATTGATTCCCCTGGCGCTTGAGGACGAGGCTGCTCTTGCGCAGTTCGTCGGGGACGAAGCCGTCGGGCAGCTCCTGGCGTTCATCCCAATGGATGAGCGTGAAGACGCCGCAACGTGCGCCGCTGGTAGCGATGCTTTGCAGGCGCTTGGCGGCAGTCTCGCTGAAGTTCGCCGGGAAATCGGCGACGACGAGGAAGTGATACTTTTCCGCCACGCTGCCGGCCTGTTCGTTGTATTCGGTGATCGTCGCGTACTCGTTGCGCAAATACATCTGGATCACCTTCTCGATATGCTCGTTGAGCTCGCCGAGGCGTTCATCAATCTGGTCGCGCTGCGTCCAGATGCGCCGGTTGATGAGCGCTTCCTCGTAATCGGAGAAGTGCATGAGGCCGGCAAAATTCTGGCCGAGGCCGACGGGATCGATGATGGTGAAAGCAATCTTGCCGGGCTGGCTGGTGGTGAAAAGGCGCAGGATGATGTCGTTGAGCGTACCGATCATCGTGGCATCGCCCGATTCCTTCGTCTCGAAAAGCAGCGAGCCCTCGTGCGGATAAGTCAGCGCGAGCGGTGCGGTCAATTGCGCGGGCCCGGGCAGCGGAAGCCGCGGGTCCTGGGGATGGGTGGCGAGCGTGGTATCGAGCTGGCCAAAGCGCGTGCCCCAGGTGAACGACTTCGGAATACTCCACGATGCGAGGAAGGATTCGGACCACGGCGGGAACGACTCCGCCGAGGCGGATTGGATGGCGTGCAATTTCTCGTAGAGCGGCGTGATGGCGCTCTGCCATTCCGTCGCGAGCGCATCCCAGCGGGTCGCTTCTTCCTGCGCGATGGCGGTCGACTCCGTGGCATGCGTCGCATCGAGCGTCTGCCGGCGCGCATCGGCTTCCTGGCGATAACGCGCCTGGCGTTCATCCCGGACCGTGACGAACTGCGCGAGCTTCGGCGCGGAAAATTGATCGATCTTCGCCGTCAAGCGCGGCATCTGCGTCTCGATTTTCTCGCGCATGTTGTGCTCGAACTCGGCCTCCACCTGGCCCGAACGTCCCCATTGTTCCATGATGCCGGCCCGGGTCTTTTCAAATTCCTCCTGGGCGCGATCCTTGGCCACTTGCTGCTCGTGATCGGCAAGCCCTTTGATGGCTGCATGTTGCACGGTGGCCACGCGGAGAGCATTGGCAAAGTGCGGCACGAAGGCCTTGCCCTGTTGCTGCCCCATCACCGCGCCGATGATGAAAAGAAAAGCCAGCGCGCCGAGAATGCCGGCGAGCACGATGCCATTCGGCATCGCCGCGGCCGCCGCCACGGCGAGCAGGAGCAGCACCGGAATGACCACATAGGGCAGCGCATAGCCGAAGAACTTCGGCAACGGCCGCCGCAGATATTCACCGAGATATTGCCGGGCCACGGCCACCGCGTTGTTCAATTCCTTCAAGCCTTCCTCGCAGCTCGCAGGCGTTGGCGCCTGGGCATTGATCGGGCGTAGTTGCTTGAGAAAGCTGAAGTAACCGCCAAAAGCGCGGCGCGCTTGTTGGCGCATTTTCTTCATCGAATCCTGCGCGGCGTCGAGCTGCTCCATGCAATTGCCGTGGACCTTGTCCGCGGCCTTTTGATCGGCCTCGAGTTTCTTCTCGGCTTGGAATTGCTTGAGCTGCAGGTCGCCCATCCAGCGTTCCCTGGCCTGGCGGGCGCGGAGCGGCAGCTTGCGCAGCATGGCGGTGCCGGAGCGATTCACGCGCATGCGGCGGCCTTCGTAGAGCGCGGTCAGGCGCTGGCGGCCGTTTTGGCAATACGCATCGGCCTCCTCGAGGAGGTTGGTGAAACGCGTCTCGGTCTTCTCGTTGCCGTCACGCAGCTGGCGATTAATGGCATGTCGGCGCGCGGCAAAATCCCGACTCAAGGCCTCTTCGCGCTGGGCGAAGTTGGCGGCGGTTTTTTGCAGCGTGGCGAGGAGTTCGAGGACGCGGGTGGGGCGGAGGTCGGGCTTACTCACATTCACTTCTTACACGTTTCAAAAGGACATCGATTTCCTGCATCACGCCCATGGTACGCTGGACGTGATCGGGCAGATCTTCGAGATAATCGCGCTGGAACTGCTGCGCCTTGTGATCATGCCAATGGGAACGCGCTTCGTTCCATTTGAGATTCAGTTCCTTCAGGGCCTGGACGAGATTGGCGCCGCTTTCTTTGGCGCTCATGATGCGGAGGGGGCTTCGGGTTCGACCGCGGGCGCGGCGTTGGGAGCGTCTTTCGGCACCTGCACTTCGGCGTAAGCCTCGAGGGTCTGGGCGGCGTGCACGAGATAGGTGATGCCCTTGGGTAGATTGAAATCGAGAAATTGCCGCAGGCCTTCGAGCCGCTTGGCCATCGGGTCGGCGATGGCGTCGAAGTTCTGGTTCCACTTGCGGATCATGCGCAGCTTTTCCTCGGCCTCGGCGACGGCGGCCTTGGCTTTGCGGACGGCGTTTTGTTGGAAAGTGATGTTGTCGCGCAGGCTGGAGAGCTTGGCGCTGATGAGCTCCTGCTCGGCAGCTTCGAGGGCGCGCAGGCGTTTCTTCATCTCGTTTTCCCAGCGGGTGCGCTGCTCGTGCTGCAACCACATGCGGGTGCGCCGCAACTCATCAGTGGCGTCATCGAGGGCGCGCCGCGCTTTGCCCTGGAAGATGATGAGGCCCGCGCGAAAGGCGTCGAGCGCATCAACCGAAGTGACGTTTGCCTGGTTGCCGGCCATGGCTTAGCGCTGGTCGAGATATTCCTCGATACGCTGCGCCTTGCGCAGGAGGAAGGGCGTGTGCTTCTCCGAGATCTCGGTGAATTTCTTGATCACCTTCATGGTGGTGATGAATTCCTCGGCGAACTTTTCGTGTTCCTGATCCTGCCAGGTAGCGGAGAGGGCGGCGAAACGAGCCTGCAGCGCGGAAGCCTTGGTCTGCACGTCGTCATTGAAACGCTTCAGTTCCTTGGCGAAGCGCCGCACCTCCTCGGGATCCATGATTGCTTGGGCCATAAGTGTGCTTGGGAAGGGGAAGTTGAGCGGGGTCAGACCCGCCGTTGCGTGAATACACCTAATCTAAACAGACCGGTGAATAAATACAAATTGCGGGTTGTAAAGGGATGGTAAAAGTCGGCGGCTTCCTTGTCCGTCGGGATCGTAACTTGAACGAGGTTGCTCCCGACAGGTGAGGACACCTGTCCTACACCTAAACGCCGCCGCGGTTCCGCGCGGGAAAGATTTTTGAAAAGACGCCCGCGGGACAGCACCCGGAATCAACCCCGTGACACAGAAAAGGTCGCGGCGCTGGCCGAGGCCGGGCGGGTAGCCGGAATGGGCGTCGGGCCGGCGCCCGGCGCCGTTGAACCGTGGGAACGCTTTTTGGTCACCTTGCTTTTCGCCGGGGTTGGTGCCGCGACGGCGGCCATGGGGACGGGCGTGGAAGCCGGCGCGGTCATCGTTGCGG
>Ga0068855_100012528_pt1 | contig 10236 bp, 8 predicted proteins | sample KBSCornC52_FD_66592 | JGI IMG/M metagenome (GOLD analysis project Ga0068855, IMG submission 66592) | Corn rhizosphere microbial communities from Kellogg Biological Station, Michigan, USA - KBS Corn C5-2 | ecosystem: Host-associated > Plants > Roots > Rhizosphere > Soil ... | reverse complement strand
AGCCGATCCAGCTCGGCCGCCGGATCCGGACCTTGATGGTGAGGCGCTCGCCGGGCGCGAGCCGGACGCGCGGCCAGACGGTGCCATGGCGCAACACGACCGGGACAGGCTTGCCGTCGGGCCCGGTCACCGACAGCCGCTCGACATGCCCCGAGAACGAGTGCAGGGAGATGCCCGCGACGCCTCTCGTCGATGCGGCGACGCCGACGCCCGGCCAGGCCAGCAGCGCCGCACCTGCGGCAGCTGCGACGACGAGTCCGAGACAGGCCGCGGTCAGAAACCACCTGCGCAACACGACTATTTCAGTATGGCCTACGCTCAGGCGGATGGCAGATCCAGGCGGCGGCAGAGGGGTCCCGCGCGAGCTCTCACGCCGCGAGATCGACGAGTTTCTGCGGGGCCAGCGGATCGCACGCCTCGGCTGTCACGCCGACGGGCTCACGTACGTCGTGCCGCTCATCTACGCCTACGAGGACGACGCCGTGATCGCGGTCACGACGGAAGGCCGCAAGACCGCGATGCTGCGCGAGAATCCGCGGGTCTGCGTCGAGGTCGACGAGTACGACTCGGACGGAAAGGGAAGCTGGCGGAGCGTGATCGCCCACGGCACCTCCGAAGAGCTCGACGGGGACGCGATCGGGCCCGCGCTAGCTCTCCTGCGCGAACGCTTCGCGCGCACCTCGGGCCGCGCGGCCGAGCCGCGGCAGCTCGGGCCTGGCGTCGTCGTCCTCCGCATCAGTTTCGACGAGGTTTCGGGCCGGGCCGTCGAGCGGTGATTTTTCCTGCATAAGCAGGGAATGAGACTTTGTACGGAAATAGAAAAACACCTCGTTTGGGAATGGACTTCGGTGCAACGCCGTTCTATAACTCGTACGGGTGGCGACGCCGCACTAGTTAGCCGTATCACGCCGCCCGGGGCGCCGAAATCCGGCAGCCCCTCACGACCGAAAGGAACAACACACTGAGCGACACGATTCACCTGCACGACCTCTCGCCTGTCGAGCGCCTGCTCGAGGAGGCCGCCGAGCGCGGTTTCGTCGAGGAAAAGGACATTCAGGCTCTCGCCGACGAGCACGAGCTGACCGAGGACGACGTCACCGGCCTGCGTGCCGCGCTCGAGGAGCGCGACGTGGTCGTGCGCGACGCGCCCGAGGAGACGACCCGCCCGGTCGCAGCCGCACCGGTCACCGGCACGCTGGACCCGCTGCAGCTCTTCATGGACGCGGCGGGCCGGCACAAGCTGCTCACGGCGGCGGACGAGGTTGCGCTGGCGAAGCGCATCGAGCGTGGAGACCTCGCAGCGAAGGAGAAGATGATCAACTCCAACCTGCGTCTGGTCGTCTCCATCGCGAAGCGCTACCAGGGCCACGACGTGCCTCTCCTGGACCTGATCCAGGAGGGCGTGATCGGCCTCAACCGCGCAGCCGAGAAGTTCGACTGGCGCAAGGGCTACAAGTTCTCGACCTACGCCACCTGGTGGATCCGCCAGGCCTGCCAGCGCGCGGTCGCGAACCAGTCGAAGACGATCCGCATCCCGGTTCACGTCCAGGAGCGCCGCATCAAGCTCAACCGCGCCTCGGCCGAGCTGCAGGCCAAGCTGGGCCGCGAGGCGACGGCGGAGGAGCTTGCCCAGGCGACGCGTCTCAAGCTCGAGCACGTCGAAGAGGCGCTCGACGCGGTCGACTCCGTCTCGCTGAACCAGGGGCTCGGCTCCGACGGCGACTCGGAGCTCGGCGACCTGTTCGCCGACGAGTCCACGGTCGATCCCGCCGAGGAAGCGGTCGAGTCGGTCCGGCGGCAGCGCGTGCAGCGCGCGGTCGCGGATCTGCCCGAGCGGCAGCGGCGCATCATCGAGCTCCGCTTCGGCTTCGACTCCGAGCCCGCCTCGCTCGAGACGATCGGCAAGGAGCTCGGCCTGACGCGGGAGCGCGTCCGGCAGCTCGAGAGCGACGCCCTCGCGCGGCTCCAGCTCGCGCTCGGCGACGAGCTCGTCTTCGCCGCGTAGGCAAGAGGTCACCTAGACACCGGAAGGGCCGGGAGCGATCCCGGCCCTTCGTCTTTCAGGCGACGGCGGCCGTTGCCCCGAGCTCGCCGCGCAACCGGATGAGCAGCGCCTCGAGCGCAAGGGGCGTCGAGACCTGCAGCTCCTCCGCCTCCCGCCAGGCCGCCCGGACGAGCTCGCAGGCCTCCTCGGCCGCGTGCATGCGCTCCAGGGTCGCGTCCTGCCGCAGCTCTTCGAGCCGGTCGACGTGGACTGCGGCCGCCTCGGCTCCCGCGGCGACGACGACGAGGTCTCGGTACCAGGACTCGAGCTCCTCGAGCAGCGCGAGCAGCTCCTCGCGCTCGGCGCCGCGCTGGGCGCGTCGCACGCGCTGCTCCGCCTCTCGTCCCGTCAGCTCGAGGGACTCGACCTGCACCTCGGCCTCTGCCTTCGCCTCCGCCCCGCGCTCGCCGATGCCCGCGAGGAGCGCGTCGGTCGCGTCGGCGGGATCGAACGCGGGATCGGTGTAGACCGCCCGCGCGACGCCGATCAGCGTCTCGCGGCGGGCGAACGCAGCGGGGTCGAGGAGCTGCAGCGCGCGGCCGAGACGGCCGCCGGCAACACGGGCGAGCGCCGTCAGCTCCTCCTCGCCGAGCTCGGGCGCGTGCTCGTGGATCGCCTGCCGCACCGCAGGCTCCGACAGCCGCCGGAACGGGACGAGCTGGCAGCGCGAGCGGATCGTCTCGGGCAGCGGACCGAGCCGCTCGGCCACCAGGACGACGATCGCATACGGCGGCGGCTCCTCGAGATCCTTGAGCAGCGCGTCGGCGGCGTCCTCGTTCAGCGAGTCGGCGCCGAAGACGAGGTAGACGCGCCGCTCCCCCTCGAACGGCCGCATGTGCAGGTCGCGCCGGAGCTCGCGGACGTCGTCGATGCGGATCTGCTCGCCCAGCGGCTCCAGCAGGTAGAGGTCGGGATGGCTGCCACGCTCGACGCGCGCGTGGTCGCCGAGCAGCTCGGCCGCGAAGCGCCGCGCGAGCTCGCGCTTGCCGACGCCCGCAGGGCCGTGGAAGAGGTAGGCGTGCGCAGGCCCCTCCTGCAGCGCCGCCGCCAGCAGGCGCTTCGCCTCGTGCTGCTCAGGAACGGTCTCGAAGCCGCTCACGTACCTCCCTCGCAATCGCCTCGGGGTCTCCGGTCGCGTCGATGGTGACGATTCTGTCCGGGAAGCGCTCGGCCAGCTCGCGGTAGGCGGCGTCGACGCTGCGCCGGAAGTCGTCACCCTCCCGCTCGAGCCGGTCGCTCTCCCCTGCCCGTACGGCCGCCGTGTCCGAATCGAGCAGCAGCAGCACGGTCGCGTCCGGCAGCAGCCCATGCGTCGCATGCAGGTTGAGCTCGAGCACCTCGTCGACGCCGAGGCCGCGCCCGATTCCCTGGTAGGCGAGCGAGGAGTCGACGAACCGGTCGCACACGACGTCGGCGCCGCGCTCGAGCGCCGGCCGGATCACCTGCTCGACGTGCTGCGCGCGCGAGGCCGCGAAGAGCGCCGCTTCCGTCCACGCGGACATCTCGGGCCCTTCGAGGAGGAGCGCCCTGATCCGTTCCCCGAGCTCCGTCCCGCCCGGCTCGCGCGTGAGGACGACGTCGCGGCCCTCCGCGGCAAGCGCCGCATGCAGGAGCTCGGCCTGCGTCGACTTCCCCGAGCCGTCGGCTCCCTCGAACGACACGAACACAGGTCCGGACGATACGCCGCAGGAGGAGCGGCCGTTCGCGAGGCGAACCGTGACGGTCCGTGGAGCACGCCCAGCCCTTCCACCGCCCGTTCCCCTGGCGCCTCGCCGTCCTCGCCGCCTGCGCGGTCGTGTTCCTCACCCTGATCGCGCTCGTGGTGATGCGCCTCGTCCGCAACCATCAAGCCGCACCGCGTCCGGCAGCCGCATCCGGACGTGTCGTGCAGGGGCGGATCGTGCCTCTGCGGCCGCGGTCGCGGATCTCGGTGCTCGTCCTCAACGGCAACGGGACCTCCGGCGTGGCGGGCTCGACCGCGACCCGGCTGCTCGGGCGCGGCTACCGCTCGGCGACGGCTACCAACGCCGCAAACGACGGCTACGCGACCTCACTCGTCCTCTACCGCCCTCGCTGGGCAGCCGAGGCCCACCGGCTTGCGAGGGATGCGGGAATCCGGGTCGTCGCGCCGCTCGACGGGCTTTTGCCGGCCGGCTCCGCCCGCGCTCAGCTCGTTCTGATCCTCGGCGCGAACTAGCTGTAGAAGCCACTTTCGGTTCCGTCCGATGCGGGGTCTACGGTCCCGTTCCCCGTCGGAGGATTCGCGTGCCGGCGGCGCGGTCGAAAGGCAGTCGGCGACTAGGATTGGAGAGGGGAAGATGGCAAGCGTCGAGCAGGTTCAGGGCAGCGAAACGACGGCCGAAGAGGTCGTGAACACGGTCGTCGAGGAGGGCGCCCGCCTCGGCGTGAAGCGCTACTTCACGATCCCCGGCCGCGATCCGTTCGACGAGATCGAGTGGGAGACGCGCGACGCGATCATCCCCGGCCGCGACGGCCCCGCCTTCGAGCAGCGCGGCGTCGAGTTCCCGAAGTTCTGGTCGCAGACCGCGACGAACATCGTCGCGCAGAAGTACTTCAGAGGCCGCCTCTCCTCGCCGGAGCGCGAGTCGAGCGTGAAGCAGATGATCGGCCGCGTCGTCGACACCGTCGTCGCCTGGGGCAAGGAGGGCGGCTACTTCGCCGATACCGACGAGGCCGACACGTTCGAGGCCGAGCTCAAGGCGATCCTCGTCAACCAGTACGCCTCGTTCAACAGCCCCGTCTGGTTCAACGTCGGCTTCGAGGCGGCGCCGCAGTGCTCGGCGTGCTTCATCCTCTCGATCGACGACTCGATGGAGGCGATCCTCGACTGGATCCGCCGCGAGGGCGTCATCTTCCGCGGCGGCTCGGGCTCGGGCGTCAACCTCTCCCGCCTGCGCTCGTCGAAGGAGCAGCTGTCCAAGGGCGGCTACGCCTCCGGGCCCGTCTCCTTCATGCGGGGCGCCGATGCCTCCGCCGGCACGATCAAGTCCGGCGGCAAGACGCGGCGCGCCGCCAAGATGGTCGTCCTCGACGTCGACCATCCCGACGTCGAGGAGTTCATCTGGTGCAAGGCCAAGGAGGAGAAGAAGGCTCGCGTCCTCGAGGCGAACGGCTACGACATGTCGCTCGACTCGCCCGACTGGGCCTCGATCCAGTACCAGAACGCGAACAACTCCGTCCGCGTCAGCGACGCCTTCATGGAGGCCGCGACCAAGGACGAGGAGTTCAACCTCACCGCGCGCACCGACGGCACCGTCCTCGAGACGAAGGATGCGCGCGACCTGCTGCGCCAGATCGCAGCGGCCGCGTGGGAGTGCGCCGATCCGGGCGTCCAGTACGACACGACGATCAACTCGTGGCACACGCTGCCGAACACGAGCCGCATCAACGCGTCGAACCCGTGCTCGGAGTACATGTCGATCGACGACTCGGCGTGCAACCTCGCCTCGCTCAACCTGATGAAGTTCCGGCGGGAGGACGGCGAGCTCGACGTCGAGGCGTTCGAGCACGCGGTCGACGTCGTCTTCCTCGCCCAGGAGATCCTCGTCGGCTACTCGTCGTATCCGACGCCGGAGATCGGGCGGAACGCGAAGCGGTTCCGCCAGCTCGGGCTCGGCTACGCGAACCTCGGTGCGCTCCTGATGGCGCGGGGCCTGCCGTACGACTCCGACGAGGGCCGGGCGTACGCCGCCGCGATCACCGGCCTCATGACCGGCCGCGCCTACCGCAAGTCCGCGGAGATCGCGGCGCGTATGGGGTCGTTCGACGGCTACCAGACGAACCGGGCGCCGATGATCGGCGTGATCGCGAAGCACCGGGCGGCGGTGGGCAACATCGAGCACGCCGACTCCGTGCCGGCCGACCTGCTCGGCCACTGCCGCAAGGCGTGGGACGACGCGCTCGACCTCGGCGAGATCCACGGCTACCGCAACGCGCAGGCAACCGTCCTCGCGCCGACCGGGACGATCAGCTTCATGATGGATTGCGACACGACGGGCGTGGAGCCCGACTTCTCGCTCGTCAAGTCGAAGAAGCTCGTCGGCGGCGGCGAGATCACGATCGTCAACAAGACCGTCCCGATGGCGCTCGAGCGGCTCGGCTATGCGCCGCGCGAGGTCGAGGAGACCGTCGCCTTCGTGGACGAGCGGAACGGTGTCGTCGGCGCGCCGTACGTGAAGACCGAGCACTACCCGGTCTTCGACTGCGCCGTCGGCGAGCGGGCCATCCACTACCTCGGCCACGTGAAGATGATGGGCGCCGTCCAGCCGTTCATCTCCGGCGCCATCTCGAAGACGGTGAACCTCCCCGAGGAGGCCACGGTCGAGGAAGTGATGGACCTCTACGTCGACGCGTGGAAGCTCGGCGTCAAGGCGATCGCGATCTACCGCGACAACTGCAAGGTCGCGCAGCCGCTCTCCAGCTCCGGCAAGGACGGGCAGACCGCCGTGGCGACGCCGCCGATCCAGGTGCACGAGCGGAAGCGCCTCCCGCTCGACCGCACTGAGGTCGGCCGCAAGTTCCAGGTCGGCGACCACGAGGGCTACATCCACGTCGGCCTCTACGACGACGGCAGCCCGGGCGACATCTTCGTCGACATCGCCAAGGACGGCACCACGATGGCGGGCCTGATGAACTCGCTCTGTCTCGCCGTCTCGATGGGCCTCCAGTACGGCGTGCCGCCCGAGGTCTACGTCTCGAAGCTGAGCCACATGCGCTTCGAGCCGAGCGGCCTGACCAACGATGCCGACATCCGCACGGCGAAGTCGATCGTCGACTACATCTTCCGCTGGTTCGGCAAGCGGTTCCTCACGCCGGAGCAGCAGGAGGAGGCCGGGATCCTCTCGCCCGAGGTGAAGGCGCGGATGGCGGAGCGCTACGCAAACGGCGAGGCGGCCGCGCCCGCGGAGCCCGCCGAGACGCCGCCGCCGGGCCAGACGGCTCTCTTCAACTCGTGGGAGGACGCGGTCGAGTGCGCGCGCTGCGGCGGGCGGATGATCCGCACCGGCAGCTGCTACACGTGCCGCGACTGCGGCACGAACACCGGCTGCTCCTAGGAAAGACGCCGCTGAAGTCGAAGGGGCTCCGGATGGGGCCCCTTCTCATTGGCTCGAGCAGGATCAGGTTGGCGGTGATGACAGCGCTGGCCGCCACGCTCGTGCTCGGCGGCCTCCTCGCCAGCCCGGCGACACACGCGGCGATCACCGCATCGCAGATCGCGACTCCCTCGAACCCCTCGTTCTTCGTCGCCGACGAGGACGCGAGCTCGCAGACGTTCGCGATCTCCGGCACGGCGAGCGGCGGCACCGCGGGCGACCTGGTCGACGTCAACTGCTACTTCGGCGACAAGCACGTGGCCGTCAAGAAGAATGTCGCGGTCGATTCCGGCGGCTCGTTCTCGGTTCCCTCGGCCAGCCTCAACGCTCTCCTCGATCTCACTTGCCGGCTGCTCGCTGTACCGGCCGGCACGAATCCCTCGGACCTGACGCCGTTCGCCGGCCCCGTGCTCGGCGTCGGCGAACGGGACTCGACCAAGGTGGGCGGCGGAGCGAACAACGGCAAGATCATCGACTACCTCGTCGACGCCCAGCAGCAGACGGGCGCCTTCGACTACGCGTCGCTCGGAGCTTGCGGCCTCAGCGACGGCTATCTGTACGACTCGACGTTCAGGAACACGACGATCACCTTCGCCTGCAACAGCGCCCTCTTCGCCAAGGACGCCCCCTCGCCGACGCGCTCGGAGCTGCAGATCGACGGCGCGAACGCCTACGCCCCACGCGCCGCCGCCGGGATCGGCCCGGGCGGCACCGGGTTGCCGGCGTTGACCGAGACGCACACCGTCGACAAGGCGACCGGCAACGTCGTGATCACCGAGACGGACCCGATCGTCAAGTGCACGAGCGCGACGTACCCACCGACCTCGAGCACCTGCGCGACGTTCGCGACCACGGGCGTGACCGACCACCGCACGATCGCCCAGGATCACGACGGACACGTCAGCTGGTTCACCGACACGTTCACGAGCACGGACGGCAAGCCGCACTCCCTCGACCTGCTCTGGGACAACAGCCAGCGATTCTGGGGGCCGAGCGGCAATTCCGCCCAGGTCGAGTACGAGTTCCCCGGCCAGGACAGCTTTGCGACGCACGTCACCGGAACGACGGTCTCGCTGCCCTCCTCGCCCGGCGCGATTCTCGTCCGCATGCACGGCGTCGCCGACGGCGACATGTCGACGGGCCAGGGCGCGATCGTGTACGACCGCCCCGTGACCGAAGCGAAGTTCACGGCCGTCGTCAACTTCGCGAGCGAGCTCACGTTGCACCAGGCCGGCACGATCCCGGCCGGCGGCTCGACGAGGTTCCGTTTCGCCTACGTGCAGGACTACCAGTCAGCCCTGGTCGCCACACGGGCGCAGGCGGCCCGCACCGCGTTCCTGAACACGGTCTCCGTCACGAAGTCGGGCAAGGGAAAGGTGACGAGCGCGCCGGGCGGGATCGCCTGCGGCAAGACCTGCTCGCACGGTTACGCCTACGGGACGTCGGTGACGCTGCGAGCGAAGGCAGCCAGGGGCTGGAAGCTGGCCGGCTGGTCGGGCGCCTGTAAGGGCAGCCGCGGCTGCCGGCTCACCGCGAACGACGACGTCTCGGTCAAGGTGAAGTTCGTCCCCCGGCCGTGCATCGTCCCCAACGTCACGGGCAAGCGTCTCACCGCAGCGAAGGCAGCGATCAGGAAGGCGTCCTGCTCCGTCGGCAAGGTCAGGATGGTCGCATCCTCCAAGGCGAAGGGGCGCGTCATCTCCCAGAGCCCGAAGCACGGCAAGCGGCTCAGGCATCACGCGAAGGTGAGCCTCGTCGTGAGCAAGGGCTGAGCTAGTCAGCCTGACAGGCGGGCGGCGATCTGCGCCTGCGTGAGCGCGACCTGGGCGAACTGCTTCGCCTTCATGGTGCTGCCCGCCGCGGCGGCGCTGGCCGCGTGAGACATCGCGTCACAGGCGGAGCGCAGGTGCGCCAGCACCTGCTGCTGCGAGTGCGTCGGGGCGTGCGGGGCGATCCTGGTGTCGACGGTCTGCACGCAGTTCGTCAGGAGCGGGCCGCCCGAGGCAATCGCCTTCGTCATGTTCCCGCTCTGAAATGCGCGCACGCTCGTCTGGAGCCTGGCCTCGAAGCCGTGCACGCTCGCGCGGAAGTTTCCGGCTCCCTGAGCGTGCTCGGAGCCCGCGACACCGCCGGTGGTGCCACTCGCGCTGCCGCTGCCGCTGCCGGCACAGCCGGCGAGCACGATCGCAGCCGCCAGGAGCACACCGACGCCGCTGATGGATCTCGTCATCAATCCGACAACGGTCGGAGGCCCGAATCCGTTGCTATGCAACCGGAACGCTGCCAGGATGCTGAGATGCCCAGTTGCCCTGCATGCGGCCAGGACAACCCTGCAATCGCCCGTTTCTGCCTTGCGTGCGGGGCCCCGCTGGCCGAGGAGGCGCCGCACCGCGAGGAGCGGCGAATCGTCAGCGTCGTCTTCGTCGACCTCGTCGGCTTCACGTCTCGCTCCGAGCAGCTCGATCCGGAGGACGTGCGGGCGATTCTCACGCCGTACCACGGCACGGTCCGCGACGAGCTCGAGTCCTTCGGCGGCATCGTGGAGAAGTTCGTCGGCGACGCCGTGATGGCGGTCTTCGGCGCGCCGACCGCCCACGGCGACGATCCCGAGCGAGCCGTCCGGGCGGCGCTGGCCGTGCGCGACGCGGTCGCTGCCCTCAACACCGAGCAGCCCGGGCTCGAGCTCCAGATCCGGGGGGCCGTGAACACGGGCGAGGCGGTCGTCACCCTTTCCGCACGGCCGGCGCTGGGCGAGGCCATGGTCGCCGGCGACGTCGTGAACACCGCCTCGCGCTTGCAGCAGCACGCTCCCGTCGGTGAGATCGTCGTCGGCGAGGAGACGTACCGCGCGACGCGCGCCGCGATCGAGTACGCGCCGCTCGAGCCGGTGACGGCGAAGGGAAAGACAGAGCCGCTCCAGACGTGGCGCGCGGTGGCGGCAGCCTCGGCCGCCGGCGAGCGCGACCTGTCGAGCACGCCGTTCGTCGGGCGCAGCCGGGAGATCGACCTCCTCGATGCCACCTGGGAGCGCGTCGAGCGCGAACACCGCCCCCACCTCATCACCGTGCTGGGCGCTCC
>Ga0068855_100012526_pt1 | contig 10237 bp, 11 predicted proteins | sample KBSCornC52_FD_66592 | JGI IMG/M metagenome (GOLD analysis project Ga0068855, IMG submission 66592) | Corn rhizosphere microbial communities from Kellogg Biological Station, Michigan, USA - KBS Corn C5-2 | ecosystem: Host-associated > Plants > Roots > Rhizosphere > Soil ... | reverse complement strand
CACGAGACGGTTTCTGCCGCAGCCAACGTCCAGCAGACGGCCGCGCACGAACCGCCGCGCGAACTCGATGCGCTCCTCGTTGATCGACGTGACGCCGCAGCGGCGGCACTGATCATCGGACAACACCGTGAGACGCAGCGGCGCCAACAGATGATTCCTGAGCCGCCGTCCCATCGACCTGCCGTTCTGGATAGCCATCGCGATACCGGACGAGGCGCGCCGGAACGCCGGCGACTATCGCTCCGGACGGCACATCGTCGACGACGACGGCGCCGGCGCCGATGATCGCACCGGTGCCGATCGTGACTCCGCCGAGCACGACCGCATTGAGGCCGAAGTATACGTCATCGCCGACGACGATCGGCGCGCGCTGCAGCGGCTGCTCGATGATCAACCGGTCTGTCCGATCGAACGTGTGGCCGCCGGAGAAGAACGCGGCGCCGCGGCCAATCAGGCAGTGATCGCCGATGGTGACGCCGCCGTATCCGTTGAGGAACACGTTCTCGTTGAGGCAGCTGCGTCCGATTCTGATATTACCCGGCCACCAGATGTCGGTGCCGGCGCGAATCCAGAAGAGCGGCAGCCGGCACTCCGCGAGCGCGACGCCTAGCACCGCGCGCCGCAGCGGATCACCGATCGGCGTCGGCAGGTATTTCACCACTCCCCACACGAGCTGAAACAGCGCGGCCGCGACGTACGTTCGGGGGCGGTGACTCGAGAGCCGGCGGGATGTCGTGGAGCTCGTCATTGCGCGACACGCGAGTCTGACACGCGGTCCCTGAGCCGTCAAAGATCTCGATGGTAGAATTTTTCCATGCGCATCGCCCTCGCGGTTCTGCTCATAAGCCTCATGGTGCCAGCGGGCGTACTGTGCGCGCAGCGCGGAGGCGAACCGCAATCCGAGCTCGTTCGTCAGGCGCAGCAGCTCACGCGCGAGAACAAGCTCGATGAAGCGCTCGCGCGTTACCAGCAGGAGCTGCAGACGTCGCCCGGCTCCGTTGCGGCGAACACCGGCGCCGGCAGCGTGCTCGACCTGATGGGCCGCGGCGCAGGCGCCAAGCAATATTTCACCAAGGCCATCGACGCCGCCGCGACGCCGCTCGCGAAAGCCAACGCGCGGCGTGCCATGGCGATGTCGTACGCGTTCGACAACGACTGCCGCAATACGGCGCGTCTCGAGGAGCAGGTCTTCGACTACTACGTGTCCGTGAAGGATTTCTACAACCAGGGCGAGATCCTGAACGAAGCGGCCCGCGTCTGCATCGAGGCTGGCGACTTCGACACGGCGGAGACGCTGTACAAGCGCGGACGCGACGCCGGCTTGAAGGAACCAGGCATCGCGCCGGATCGCGTGGCGCTCTGGAATTTTCGCACGGAGCACGCGCTCGCGCGTCTGGCCGCGCGCCGGCATCAGCCCGCCGCGGCGCAGCAGCACGTGGCGGCGGCCAAGGCAATTCTCGACGCCAATCCCGAGATGGCGAAAGGGCAGGCGGTCTTCTTTCCGTATCTCACCGGCTACGTCGCCTTTTACGGCGGCGACTACAAGACGGCGCTCGCGGATCTACAGCAGGCGAACCAGTCGGATCCGTTCATCCAGGTGCTGCTCGGTGAGACGTACGAAAAGCTCGGCGACTCCGCTCACGCGCGCGAGTGCTATGAACGGGCGGCGAAGACGACGGGACACAACCCGCCGGCTGCCTTCGCGCGCCCGTTTGCGACGAAGAAGCTGACTACGGCTGCTTGAACGCCACCACGACGAGCATCCGCGTGTCGATCGGCGTGCCGTCGAGATGCGTCGGCGTGAACTGCCACTGCCCCACGGCGTCGAGCGCGGCGCCAGCGAACGCGGGATCCGACGCGCCGAGCACCTGGAGACTGGACACCGATCCGTCCGTGGTGATGTGGCCCTCCAGCTTCACCGTGCCGCCCATCTTCGACGCGAGCAAACCCTCAGGATACATCGGCCGCACGTTGCGCACCATCGTCGGCGCGAGAATGCACCCGCCAGCCGGCGAGTCGAGGCACGGATCGACCTCCGTGCGCGGTTGACGCGGCGCCGACGGGTTCGCCGGTGTGCGCGGCGGATTGTTTCCGGTGACGGTGATGGTCTCGAGCACCTCGCCGATCTGCATCGTGAGGTCGCGCTGCATGGACGATCCGGCCAGCGTCAGCGTCGCGTGCACGGCCGTGAAGCCGGGCTGCGTGGCGTCGAGCGTGTATTCGCCCGACGGCAGCGGCACGAACGCGAAGCGTCCGGTCTGATCCGTGCGCACCTCGTACCGCGCGCGCGTCTGCGCGTTGGACAATTCGAGCGCGACGTCGGCGACGCCCCGCCCCATCTGATCGACGACACTGCCCGCCAGGGTCGTCGCCGCGTCGGCGAACGCGGTGAATCCAGCGAGCGGAATGGTCACCGCGAGGAGCACGGCGACGGCGAGGACACAGGCGGTGCGCGTGATCGGATTGCGATCGAGATGAGCGTTCAACATCGCGCGGACTCTCCTTTCGAGACTGGATGGACGCGCGATCGCCAGGGCCGGCGACCATACATGTCGATGTGCGCTGAAAGACCGGGCGACGTCCAGCAGATGCGACGCGTAATCAGATCCTTCGACGCCGAGCCGCAGCACGGCATCGTCGCACGCGTGCTCGCTCTCCTGTCGCACCCGCCGGCACGCGATCCACAGCAGCGGGTTGAACCAGTAAACGGCGCGCAGCAGCTCCGCGAGCAGCTGCACGACCCAGTCCCCGCGCCGGATGTGTGCGAGCTCGTGCGACAGGACAATGCGCACGCGCGTCTCGGGCCAGTCGCGCGCGGACGCCGGCAGGATCACCGCCGGCCGGAGGATGCCCCACGTGACGAGTAAGGTCGGATGTTCGCTCTGGAGCAGTTTCACCGGACGCGAGAGGCCGAACGCGCGGCTCACGGTCGTCACGCTCTCCGCCCAGCGCCCCGATTGGATCGGCTGCGCACGCGACGCCACCCAGGACAAGCGCGCCAGCCCGATCGCGAGCAGCGACACGCTGACGATCGCGCCGAGCAGCCACAGCACGGCGAGCGCGCGAGAGACGGAGACGCGCCGCGCGATCGTCGCCGGCGGACGATGGACGGCGGTCGACGTCAATGCGTCAGCAGTGGCATCGCGCAGCGCGATCCACTCACTGGGGTCGATCGCGTGCGCCGTCGACGACCAGGAGGGCGACGGCGCGTGCCAGGCGGGCACGATGAGGGTCAGCATCGGCGCGGCCGCCGCGCAGACGATCGCAGCCGCGAGCACCCAGTGGCGCAGCGCCGCCGAGCGCCGGCGCAGCAGCGCGGCCGCGACGAAGCCGATCGCGACGATCACGGACACCTTCAGCGCGGCGTTCAGCAGCAGGCTCATCGCGATCCCTCTTTTCGCGCTTTCTTGATCAGACTGGCGATGCGTTCGAGCTCATCGTCGGTGATGCGCGCGCTCTCACCGCCGAGCAGCGCGGCGACCGTTTTCTCGGCCGAGCCGTCGAAGAAGGTGTCCACGAGATGCCGCAGCGCGGATCGGCGGGCGGTGTGGCGCGGCACCGCCGGTTCGTACACGTAGCGCAGTCCGACCTCCTCGTGATGCACGTGCCCCTTCTCCTCCAGCACACGCAGCTGCGTACGGACGGTCGAGTAGCTGGACTGTCCGGGCAGGTCCTGCATCACCTCGCTCGCGGTGGCGCGCCCGCGGCGATAGAGGATGTCCATGATTTGCCGCTCGCGGCGGCTCAGGGTGACGTGAAGAGGCTTGGTCATGTCAGGCGTCGGCGGTAATGTTATTTTTATAACACATCTGCTAGACAAATAGCATCTCAGGACCCGGTTGTCAAGCGATGCTCCGATTCGCAGCCGCCGCGCGATTACTGGAGCCGTTCCGCGGTATTCTTGCCGCCATGTTGCAGCGCCGCCTCCTGCCGCTCACGCTCCTGTCGCTCTGTCTCTCGCACGCCGCCGCCGCGCAGGACCGCACCGTCCTGCTCCTCCAGCAGCTCACCGACGCCGCCGGCCCGCCGGGGTTCGAGGAGCCGATCCGCAAAGTGATGGTCGACGCGATGAAGCCGCTGGCCGGCTCCGTCACCTTCGACGGCCTCGGCTCGATCATCGCGACCCAGGGGACGCAGGGCCCGCGCGTGATGGTCGACGCGCACATGGACGAGCTCGGCGGCGTGGTCCGCCGCGTCACACCGCGCGGGCTGCTGACGATGCAGATGCTGGGCGGCTGGCTGGATCAGGCGCTCGTCGATCAGCGCTGGATCATCATCGGCTCGAAAGGGCCGGTGCGCGCCGTCACCGGCATTCGCGACGTGCACGTCGTCCCCGCAGACGAACGCGCGCGCGTGTTCTCGCGCGACAACCTGTTCCTCGACGTCGGTGCGGCCTCGGAGGCAGACGTGGCGGCGATGGGCATCGGCCCCGGCGATCCCGTCGTCCCCGATGCGCCGTTCACGGTGATGAACGGCACCGGCAATTACCTGGCGAAGGCGTGGGACGACCGCGTCGGCTGCGGCGTGGTCATCGAAGCGATGCGGCGCTTGAATACGCTGCCGCATCCCAATCAAATCATCTGGACGATCACGACGCAGGAGGAAGTCGGCCTGCGCGGCGCGGAGACCGCCGCGGCGGCCGTGAAGCCCGCCCTCGCGATCGCGATCGAGGGCGGCATCACCGGCGACGTCTTCGGCGGGCACGCCGAGGAGACGCAGGGACGACTCGGCGCAGGGCCGGGCGTATTTCTCTACGACTCGTCCGCGCTGCCGAATCGCAAGCTCGTGGATCTCGTGAAGCGCACGGCGAGCGAGAAGACGCTGCCGCTCCAGACCGATCTGGTGCAGGGCTACGGCGACGACTCGGCGGCGATCCAGCGAAGCAACGGCGGCGTGCCGACGGTGAACCTCGTGGTGCCGATACGCTACACGCACGCGCACAATGGCATCATGAACCGGCGGGATTTCGATCAAATGGTCGATTTGCTCGTGGCGCTGCTGCAGAAGCTCGATGCCACGACGGTCGATCGCGTGCGCGATTTCACGCCCTGACGCCGCGCATCGTGGCACCCCGCGTGCAGTCGGCCCCCGTACAACACAGGGGGCACGGCATGGCCATCGAAGACCGCGGATTTGCGTCGATGAACAAGGACAAGCAGCGAGAGATCGCCCGCAAGGGCGGAAAGGCTGCGCACGACAAGGGAACGGCGCACGAATGGACGCCGGAGGAAGCACGCGCGGCCGGTCGCAAGGGCGGTCTCGCGGGGCGCAATCGCCACACCGCGACGACCGACGACAACTCGACGCGTTCGGATTCGTTGTAGAGAAATTACACGTCCGTCAGATAAGGCAGAGCTTGTAGCGACGCGCCGCGGGTCGATACGCGCGGTGCGCCGCGCGAGCGGCCGCAACGCCGCAGAACACCACAAGAGCAGCAGAGAGAATTTCGCTCCGCGGCGTTCGCTCCGCGGCGATCGACGCGTCACGCGACGGCATCGTCGGCCGCGTCACCTGCCGGCGACGTGTCGGTCGCCCTTCTGGCCGGATGCACCCGGCGCTGCATGCGGCGGTCGGGCCGGACGGGATTGCGACGGTCCGGTTGAGTGCTCGCCCACAGCCAGCCTGCCATCCACGCTTGACGCTGGGCGGGTCGGCGATATGGCACGGCCTCCTGCGCAGCGCCGGCCCATCGCGCGTCTCGACCGCAGCACCACGCTTCCTTCCATCGGCGCACGTACGCGTCGTCTCGCCGTGATGTGCGATGGCGCTGCCACCGACCGATCGACCGACCGACCCACTCCGCGAGCTGCAGGGTCCACGCCATTTTTGTCTCTAAGACAGCAAACGTCCTGCCACGGAGCGCCGTGGATTCTGTCGAGACATCCGGTTTGGACGCGCCGTGCTTACTCGGGCGGGCCGATGTGAACGGTGAGCATCGAAATCGATCCACCGTCGACACCTTCGACCGGAAACGTCACGATGTCGTCTTGCTGTCTCGTACCGATGACGTACAGCAGGGGCAGATAATGATCGGGTGTGGGAATCGAGAGGAGCGCCTCGCGCCCCAGCGATTCGTAGTCGACGAGCGGTTGGTGATCGCCGGCGAGCAGCAGGCCTCTGGCTTCCGTTTCAAACCGCACCGCCCAATCGAAGGGGTCGGGCATGTGCGCGCCCCACGCGTATGCGTGAAGGTTGTGCACCAGGTTGCCGCTGCCCACGATGAGGACGTCCTCGCCGCGCAGCGGCGCGAGCTTGCGTCCGATCTCGAAATGAAAGGACGCCGGCTGTGACTCGTCGATGCTGAGTTGCACGATCGGCACATCCGCGTGCGGGTACACGTGGCGCAGCACCGACCACGTTCCGTGGTCGAGCCCCCACGAATCGTCGAGCGCCACCGGCAGCGGCGCGAGCATCTGCTGGATGCGTCGAGCGAGGATCGGATCGCCAGGCGCGGGATATTGCACCCGATAGAGCTCACGGGGAAAGCCGCCGAAGTCGTGAATCGTGCGGGGCGCCGTGCTGATCGTGACGCCGGTCTCCGGCACGAACCAATGCGCAGAGATCGACACGATGGCGCGCGGCTTCGCCGTCTGCTCCCCGATGCGGCGCCACGCGGCCGTGTACGCATTGCTCGACAGCGCGTTCATCGGGTTGCCGTGGCCGAAGAAGATCGCAGGGAGCATGTGCGTCTACTTGAGCAAGCCGCGATCCCAGCGGCCGAGTGCCGCGGCTCGTTCGTACGTGGTATCCATGAACGCGATGATCGCCTGATCTGGAGATTCCGCCTTTCGTACGGCGTCGTACGGCAGGATGAACTCGTTGAGCTCGCGGTGATAGTACGCGGCCTCTGGACGCACGGACGCCTCCTTCAGCCCGTCCGGCTCGGGCACGGCGTACGCGTAGAATGACGGCTCCAGGATCGGACCGCTGCCCGGCCAGAACCCATGGCTGATCACTTCGTGCGAATACGCGTCACGCATGAACCGTGGACCGTCACGCGGCGGCGCGGGCCGGCCGGAAAAACGCGTGACCGCCAGATCGAAGCTTCCCCAGAAGAAGTGTACGGGGCTGCACTTGCCGATGAAGGTGCAGCGTCCCCGCGTGAATACGCGGTCGACCTGGACCAGGATGCGCCAGAACCTGTTCGCGAGCTCCGCGTCATACGCGTGATGGATCGTGTCCTGATCGAAGCGGATCGGCGACGGAATCTCGACCGGCATCGGCCAGATCTCGACCGCCAGTCCCATGTCGCGCAGCGTGGCCATCACGTCCCGGTAGAAGTCAGCGACCGTCATCGGCACGAGCCGCAGCGAGCGTTGGCCGCCCTCGGACGTTCGGATCATGAGCTCGTGAGCGATGAAATCGAACTCCAGGGTGAACGTGCGCTCGCCGTACGGCAGCGGATGCGTCGAGAGCCCCCGCGCGGTCACCAGCAGTGCGACGGCCCAGCTGTGATTGACCGGCGGCGCTTGCGCGAGCGCGACCTTTCCCACGACCTGCGACCACATGTGCAATGTCGCGTAGGTGTCCTTCCATTCGTCGTACGGCAGGGCGGGCCAGATGTCGTCGAGCATGATTCACATCATAATTCGGGACGTCGGTGCGGCCACCGGCGCTCGTTCTACAATCACCCATCGCTTTGCATAGGCTCAACCCGATGATCGTTGGCTCGCGGCGTCACACCATGCGCGACTGGCTCGCCCTTCATGCCTGGCAGCTCACCGCACTGTCGGCGCTGCTCTTCGTCGTCGGTCTCGCCGTCGGCGCGATGCTCATCGTCAGAATGCCCGAGGACTACTTCGTGCGAGAGCGCGGATCGTATGCAGGCGGTGCTTCAACGGTCCGACTGCTTCGTCGCGTCGCGCGGAACAGTCTCGCTCTGCTGCTCGCCTTCGTCGGCGTTCTGTTGTCGCTGCCGATGGTGCCGGGGCCGGGTCTCCTGATGGTCCTGGTGGCGCTGTCGATCGCCGACTTTCCCGGCAAACGCCGACTGGAATTGTTCATCCTCAGGAATCCGCTCGTGCTGCGGCCGGCCAACGCATTGCGGGCGCTGTGCCGCCGGCGTCCCCTTCAGATTCCGATGACCCGCGCCGGCGACGGACGCTGAGATCGCACGCATCCGTGATGGCTACAATTCCGTCCGCCTTCGGCGCTCCGCTGAAGACCACAATGCGGCGCGCCGCTGGACACGCAACGATCGTGCTGGCGTCGTTGTGGTTCGGCGGATGCCGTGCACCGGCGCCGCCAGCATCGACACTGCTGTTCGATTGCCGCGTCCCTTTCGATGCGGCCGTCCAGCGTCTGGCTGCCGAGCACGGATCGATGGACCTCGTGAAACTTCCCAGGCGGCGCGCCGATTTCCTGCAGTTCGCGTCGGGCAGACGGTACGCGTTCGTCGTTCGGCGGGACGGTGTGCTTGCCGTGGCGCCCGTGCCCGCCGACACGGCGCGCAATCCGTACTCGCATGCGCTGCTCGCCAGAGGCGAGCCGGTCGTCACGGCCGGCGGCATCAGCGTCGTCCACGCCGCGGATGATGTGGTGAAGCTGGTCGTCGACACCGACAGCGCCGCGTTCTGCCCGACGCCGGACAGCGTGCGCGACGTGGTTCCGATTTTCGTGCGCGCGGGCATTCCCGCCGATCGCATCCGCTACGACAACCGCCCGCGTGCGTGTATCGAGCAGCCGCCGGTGATGGCTCCCAGTATGGCCGGCCTGCCCGGCTCGCGTGACTACGGGGACGTCATGGTGGAGATGGATCGAAGGTTCAAGATGGCGGGGGCGGCGATTGCCGCGCAGCGCGCCGATCTGGCGGACTACGAGCTGTTCGGATTGCTGCGTAGCGTCCGCGACGACTTGCCGCAGGCTCGTCCGCCTGAAACCGCGAAAATCGAGCGACTCGGCCCCTTCGCGCGCTCGTTCATCGAGACCGATTTTCCGTATGTGCGCCAGGCCGTGTGGGACGCGGATTGGCCGCGCGCGCGCGACGGTTTCGCAAGGATGGCGGCCACCTGCAATCACTGCCACGCCGCGGGCAACGTGGCGTTCCTCACAATCGACTCACATCCCGCCGCGACGCCTCCGTAGACGCACCGCGTCAGACGAGATATCGCACGAACCAATCGCGCGCCACCTGCGCCACGCGATCGAGCGCGCCCGGCTCGGGGAACAGATGCGTCGCGCCCTCCACGATTTGCAGTTCGCGCGGCCCCTTCAACCGCTCGAAGGCCTCCCGATTCAGCTGCAGCACGACCTCGTCGAGGCCGCCGACGATGAGCAGCGTGGGAACGGCGACCGAATCGAGCGACGCGCCGGCGAGATCGGCGCGGCCTCCCCTCGATACGACGGCGCGTACGATCGCGGGCCGAGCCGCCGCGGCGATCAGCGCCGCAGCGGCACCCGTGCTGGCGCCAAACACGCCGAGGGGAATCGTCTCTGTTGCAGGATGCGCTTGCGCCCAGTCGATCGCTCCGACGACGCGTTCAGCCAGCAGTGGAATGTTGAAGCGGAACTCGGCGGTCGACTCGTCGGTGCGCTCCTCGCTCTCGGTGAGCAGATCCAGCAGCAGCGTAGCGAGTCCCGCGTGCTGAAACACTTCGGCGACGGCGCGGTTGCGCGAGCTGTGCCGGCTGCTGCCGCTGCCGTGGGCAAACACGACGAGGCCTACGGCGTCCGCGCCCAGGCTCAGATCGCCATTCAGCGCAACATCGGCAAGGTCGAGACGGACGGGGCGAGGTGTGGCGAGATCAGAAGTGCTCATCGGCGTAACCGTCGGCGAGCTTTCGACGCCAACTCCGTGCCACGCCGCGGTTGGTTGCGCGTGCGGCCGCGCGGCTCAACGGTTTGTCGACTGATCCGTTCGCGGCGGTGGTGTCGCCCTTGCACCCAACCTGCGAACAGGAGGGCAATGATGAAAGCATCAGGATGGGCAACCGGTCTGGCGATTGCGGCCACGTGCGCGATCGGCGTCTCGGCGCAGACGCCGAGTACCTCGAGCACCAGCAGTGGGCAAACGATTACCGTGGTGGGTTGTCTCGAGAACGCGAGCATGTCCGGATCGTCCGGCACGACAGGCGCGACGTCGGGCTCAACCGCGACCGGTTCGACCTCGACCGGTACGACGGGTTCCATGAGCGGGTCAGGCCAGTTCGTCCTCGCCGACGCCAAGCCGAGTACGGGAGCGAGCAGCACAACCGGAGCGACTGGTTCATCCAGCACCGCGTCCGGCACCAGCAGCACC
>Ga0068855_100012525_pt1 | contig 10237 bp, 7 predicted proteins | sample KBSCornC52_FD_66592 | JGI IMG/M metagenome (GOLD analysis project Ga0068855, IMG submission 66592) | Corn rhizosphere microbial communities from Kellogg Biological Station, Michigan, USA - KBS Corn C5-2 | ecosystem: Host-associated > Plants > Roots > Rhizosphere > Soil ... | reverse complement strand
TCAGTAGTCGATACCGAACGCGTCGTAGAGCCGCCGCAGCACCGCCGGCATCACCTCGGTGAGATCTTCCGCGATCAGGCCGGGGCCGGCTTCGCGCGCGCCCTCGCCGTGCATCCAGACGCCGATGCAGGCGGCTTCGTAGGCCGGCACGCCCTGCGCCAAAAGCCCCGCGATCATGCCGGCCAGCACGTCGCCGGCGCCGGCGGTGGCAAGCCATGGCGGCGCGTTGGCGGCGATGCTGGCGCGTCCATCTGGCGAGGCCACCACCGTGTCCGGTCCCTTCAACAACACCACGGCGCCGCAGCGTTCGGCCGCGGCGCGGACGCGTTCGAGCTTCGAACGGCCTGGATACTTATTGCTGGGGTCGCTGAACAACCGCGGAAACTCACCCTCATGTGGGGTTAGCACCACCTGCGGGTCTTCGCTCGCCTTGATCGATTCAAACAACCGATCCGGCGCTTCGGCAAAACTCGTCAGCGCATCGGCGTCCAGGACAAGGCCGCGTCTTGTCGACAAAGCTGTGTGAACGAGATCGCGCGTCCGCGCGCCGACGCCGGCGCCGGGCCCGATCACGATGGAGTTGAGACGCCTGTCGTTCAGCATCTCGGCGAATTCGACCACTGTATCCACCGCGCGCACCATTATCGCGGTGAGCGCCGCGGCATTGACGACCAGCGCGTCCCGCGGCGACGCCACGGTCACCAGTCCGGCGCCTGCCCGCAGCGCGCCACGTGCCGCGAGCCGCGCCGCTCCGGTTGACGTCAGATCGCCGGACACGATCAGCGCATGGCCACGGGCATATTTGTGGCCGTCGATTCTGGGCACGGGAAACGCGGTTTGCCACGCCTCCGGAACGTTCTCGAAGGTCTGCGGCCGGATTTCCTCGAGCACGGCCGCGTCGATCCCGATATCGGCGACACGGACGTGACCGCAATGTTTCCGTCCCGGCATCAACAGATGCGCCGGCTTGCGGCGGAAGAAAGTGACGGTCTCGACCGCATCGATCGCCGTGCCCATCACCGCGCCCGACGTGCCGTTGATCCCGCTCGGCAGGTCGACCGCGAGCACCGGCGCGCCATTGGCGTTGATGGCCTCGATCATCTCGAGCGGTTCGCCCTTGATGGGACGATTGAGCCCGGCGCCGAACAGCGCGTCGATGATCAGCGCCGGTCTGCCGATCGCCTGCGGGTTGAACGGCAGCACCGGATACTTCCAGCCGCGCGCGGCCAACGCCGCGTCGCCAGTGAGGCTGTCGCGTTCGCACAGCAGGATGACCGAGACGTCACGACCGCGCGCCGCCAGTTCGGCGGCCGCGACAAAACCGTCGCCGCCATTGTTGCCGCGGCCGGCGACCACCACGATCGGCCCCTCTGCGACCAGATCCATCGCGGCTTCCGCGACGGCCTGGCCCGCGCTCATCATCAGCGCGAAGCCGGGCGTACCGGCGGCGATGGTCAGCCGGTCGGCGCGCTCCATTTCCGTCGTGGTCAAAACTTCCATGCCGAATCCTCAGTCTGATCGCCTTTTCCGGAGGCACACAAGTCCGCTAAAAACAGCTCGCTTTATCGTGATTGCATACGAATTGACCGCTTTGCCTATTTCGTGAGCTTCGCTATCATGCGCCCTTCGGCACAGGCACTTCCATTTGCCTCTTAAAAGTCTGATAACATTCCGAAATCAGGCGCGTTAACAACTTGGCATAGACCCTGCTTTTGGGGAAGTCGGCGACGGGGCCGGCTTGGAATTGTCGAAGTCACGACAGTTATGAGGTGTTTCCGGTCCTTAGCCAGACGGCGCCACGCGCGACATCGAGACTATCTGCACTCTGTTATTTTGAAATGCCCGGGAGGCGCTCAGTGAAGAAAATCGAAGCCATCATCAAGCCATTCAAGCTCGACGAGGTTAAAGAGGCGCTTCAGGAAGTCGGACTCCAGGGTATTACCGTCACCGAGGCCAAGGGTTTTGGCCGGCAAAAGGGTCACGCCGAACTGTATCGCGGTGCGGAATACATCGTGGACTTCCTGCCCAAGGTAAAAATCGAGATCGTGATTTCGGACGAACTGGTCGAGAAGGCCATCGACGCGATCCGCCGCGCCGCCCAGACGGGGCGCATCGGCGACGGCAAAATCTTCGTCTCCAACATCGAAGAAGCGATCCGGATCAGAACCGGAGAATCCGGGCTGGACGCTATCTAAGCCGGGTGCTATCCCGCATTTTGCGACTTAATAAGAAAAAAAGGCTGCTTCGGCGGCCTGATTTCGTTTGTGAAGTCCAGGCCTTTCGAAATCCCGTGTTTCGAAATCTGGCGTTTCGCTTGCGCTGTCTGATGTCGCTGAATTCTGGAAACCGCATCCCAACGAGGTATTCATGAAGACCGCCAAAGACGTCCTCAAATCGATCAAGGACAATGACGTAAAATACGTCGACCTGCGCTTCACCGACCCGCGCGGCAAGTGGCAGCACGTGACTTTCGACATCGGCATGATCGACGAGGAAATCTTTGCCGAAGGCACGATGTTCGACGGCTCCTCGATTGCCGGCTGGAAGGCCATCAACGAATCCGACATGTGCCTGATGCCGGACCCCCTCACCGCGACGATCGATCCGTTCTTCGCCGAGACCACCATGGTCATCACCTGCGACGTGCTGGAGCCGACCACCGGCGAGCCCTACAACCGCGACCCGCGCGGCATGGCCAAGAAGGCCGAGGCGATGGTCAAGTCGATGGGCGTCGGCGACACCGTGTTCTTCGGACCGGAAGCCGAGTTCTTCGTGTTCGACGACGTGCGCTTCTCCTGCACGCCCTACAACACCGGCTTCAAGCTCGACTCCTCCGAACTGCCGACCAATTCGGACACCGAATATGAAGGCGGCAACCTCGGCCACCGCATCCGCACCAAGGGCGGCTACTTCCCGGTCCCGCCGCAGGATTCGGTGCAGGACATGCGCTCGGAAATGCTCGGCGCCATGGCCAAGATGGGCGTCAAGGTCGAGAAGCATCACCACGAAGTCGCTTCCGCCCAGCACGAGCTCGGCATGAAGTTCGACACCATGACGCTGATGGCCGACCAGATGCAGGTCTACAAATACTGCATCCATCAGGTCGCGCACATCTACGGCAAGACCGCCACCTTCATGCCGAAGCCGGTCTACGGCGACAACGGCTCGGGCATGCACTGCCACCAGTCGATCTGGAAGGGCGGCAAGCCGGTATTCGCCGGCAACAAGTACGCCGACCTGTCGGAAACCTGCCTGCACTACATCGGCGGCATCATCAAGCACGCCAAGGCGATCAACGCCTTCACCAACCCGTCGACCAACTCCTACAAGCGTCTGGTCCCGGGTTATGAAGCCCCCGTGCTGCTCGCCTACTCCGCGCGCAACCGCTCGGCGTCCTGCCGCATTCCCTATACAGCGAACCCGAAGGCCAAGCGCGTCGAAGTGCGCTTCCCCGATCCGATGGCCAATCCCTATCTCGCCTTCGCCGCGATGCTGATGGCCGGCCTCGACGGCATCAAGAACAAGATCGATCCCGGTCCGGCGATGGACAAGGACCTCTACGATCTGCCAAAGGAAGAGCTGAAGCAGATCCCGACCGTGTGCGGTTCGCTCCGCGAGGCGCTGGAAAGCCTCGACAAGAACCGCGGCTTCCTCAAGAATGGCGGCGTGTTCGACGACGACTTTATCGACGCTTACATCGAGCTGAAGATGACCGAAGTCGAGCGCTTCGAAATGACCCCGCACCCGGTCGAATTCGACATGTACTATTCGCTGTAACAGCGAAACGCGTTACTGCAACAAGTCAAAGGCGCCCCTCGCGGGCGCCTTTTTCGTTGTTGGAACGCATGCGTGCGTTGATGGTAGCGGTCTCATCCCACTTCCGGCAATCGATCGATGATCTTGTCCAGTGTGATCGGGTAGTCGCGCACCCGCACGCCCGTCGCGTTGTAGATTGCGTTGGCGACCGCGGCAGCTACACCACATATGCCGAGTTCGGCGACGCCCTTGGCCTTCATGGGCGACGACATCGGATCGGTCTCGTCGAGGAAGATGACGTCCTGATGCGGAATGTCGGCATGAACAGGGACTTCGTAGCCCGCGAGATCGTGGTTGACGAAGATGCCGAGCCGCTTGTCGACGGCGAGTTCTTCCATCAACGCGGCGCCGACGCCCATCGTCATGGCCCCGATCACCTGGCTGCGCGCGGACTTCGGGTTGAGGATGCGGCCCGCGGCGCAAACGGCGAGCATCCGCCGCACCCGGATTTCCGCCGTCGCGGTGTCGACGCCGGCCTCGACAAAATGAGCGCCAAAGGTCGATTGCTGATGCGTCTTGTCGAGGTCGCCATACTCGATGGAGTCCTCGGCAACGATCTCGCCGTCCGACGCAGCCTGGCCGAGCGGCACCTTTCGGTTTCCCGAAGCGACCTGTCCATCGGCGAAGACCGCATCGGCGGAATTGAAGCCGAGTTTCTGGGCCACCGCCTCGCGCAGCTTGACGCAGGCTGCGTAGACGCCCGAGGTCGAATTGTTGGCGCCCCATTGCCCGCCCGAGCCGGAGGAAACCGGGAACGAGGAGTCGCCGAGCCGCACCACAACCTTGTCCAGCGGCGGGCCCATCATTTCGGCGGCGGTCTGAGCGATGATGGTGTAGCTGCCGGTGCCGATGTCGGTCATGTCGGTTTCGACGGTGACGGTCCCATTGCGGTCGAGCCGGACACGCGCGCCGGATTTGGTCAGCAGATTGTTGCGGAACGCCGCCGCGACGCCGACGCCGACCAGCCAGCGCCCGTCACGGATTTTGCCGGGCTGAGAATTGCGCTTGCTCCAGCCGAACCGTTCGGCGCCGACGCGCATGCATTCGACAAGCTGCCGCTGCGAGTAAGGCCGCTCCGGATGTTCGGGATCGACCTGGATATCGTTGCGTCTGCGGAATTCGAGCGGATCGAGCCCAAGATGCTCCGCCATCTCGTCCATCGCAATTTCCAGCGCCATCATGCCCGGCGCTTCGCCGGGGGCTCGCATCGCGTTGCCCTCGGGCAGATCGAGCCGCGCCAGCCGCATCGCCGTCATCCGGTTGGCGCCGGCATACAGCAGTCGGGTCTGCAGCACCGCCGTTTCCGGATTGCCGCCAGCCAGGTTGCCCGACCAGCTTTCGTGGCCGATCGCCGTGATCTTGCCGTCGCTGCCGGCGCCGATCCGGATCCGCTGGATCGTCGCGGGACGGTGCGTCGTATTGTTGAACATCAGCGGCCGCTGCAGCGCCACTTTCACAGGCCGACCCGCTGCGCGCGCACCCAGCGCGGCCAGCAAGGCATCAGCGCGGACGAACAGCTTGCCGCCGAAACCGCCGCCGATGAACGGCGAAATCAAACGAACTTTCTGCTTGGGGATGCCGAGCGTCTTGGCGACGTCCTCCCTCCCCCACGCGATCATCTGATTTGACGTCCACAGCGTCAGCCGGTCGCCTTCCCAGGCAGCGGTCGAGGCATGCGGCTCCATCATCGCATGGGCCTGGTCGGGCGTGGTGTAAGTTGCGTCAAGCTTGACCGGAGCGGAAGCAAACGCGCCGGCGAAATCGCCGACCGACGTTTCCGGATCGCCGGTCAACCCGCCGGCCTTTGGCTTCGGCGCACCGTCTTTGCCGGCCGCGAGATCGAACGCGCCGGCAGCGGCGGCATAGTCGACCTTGACCAGCGAGGCCGCGTACCGTGCCTGCTCGAAGGTTTCGGCAACAACCACGGCGACGGCCTGATGGTAGTGCTCGATTTCAGGACCGCCCAACAGGTCGGCGGCGTTCTTGTCGCCCTTGCCGAGCTTGCCGGCACTATCCGCAGTGACAACGGCGAGAACGCCGGGCGCCGCTTTGGCGCGCGACACGTCCATCGACTTAATGCGGCCCTTGGCGATCGCCGAGCCCAGCACGTAACCGTAAGCGGGGTTATCGACCGCATCATGCCGTTCATAGGCGTAACGCGCCGTTCCTGTCGTCTTGAGCGGGCCGTCGATACGGTCGGTGGGATGCCCGATGATTTTCAGTTGATCGATCGGGTTGATGGTCGCCGGATTCTCGAACTTCATGGGTCAGCCCTTTGCTTCCATCAGCACGTCACCGAGCGTGCGTTCCACCAGCCTCAGCTTGAACGCGTTTTCTCTGGTCGGCCTGGCACCGTCGAGCAGACGCGTAGCCACCGCCCTTGCGCCGCGCGGCATCTCGGCTTCGGCCGCCTCTACTCGCCACGGCTTGTGCGCGACGCCGCCGAGCGCGACGCGGCCGATGCCGTCGCGCTGCACGATGGCGGCGACAGACACCAGCGCGAAGGCATACGAGGCCCGGTCACGAACCTTGCGGTAGATCTGCGTGCCGCCGACAGGCTTCGGCAGCGTCACCGCCGTAATCAGTTCGCCCGGTTTCAGGGATGTTTCGATCTCAGGCGTGTCGCCGGGCAGCCGGTGCACATCCGCGATCGGAATGTTTCGAGCCGAACCATCGGGGCTGACGGTTTCCACCGTCGCATCGAGGGCGCGCATCGCAACCGCCATATCGCTCGGATGGGTCGCGATGCAGGCCTCGCTTGCGCCAATAACGGCATGCTGGCGGCTGAAGCCGCCGATGGCCGCGCAGCCGCTGCCGGGCTGACGTTTGTTGCAGGCCTGGTTGCTGTCGTAGAAATAGGGACAGCGCGTGCGCTGAAGCAGATTGCCGGCGGTCGTCGCCTTGTTGCGCAGTTGACCGGAGGCACCGGCGAGCAGCGCACGGGAGAGGACGCCGTAATCCTTCCGCACGCGCGGATCGGCGGCAAGGTCCGTGTTGCGAACCAACGCGCCGATCCGCAGTCCACCCTGCGGCGTGAGTTCGATCTTGTCCAACGACAACCCGTTGACGTCGATCAGATGGCTCGGCGTCTCGATCTGAAGCTTCATCAGATCAAGCAGGTTGGTACCGCCAGCGATAAATTTGGCGTCAGTGAGCCGGGCTGCGGACGCGGCTGCTTCGCCCGGCGACTTTGCGCGTTCGTAGGTGAAGGGCTTCATGCGGCCCTCCCGGCGACTTCGGCGATCGCCTCGGCGATGTTGGAATAGGCCCCGCAACGGCAGATGTTGCCGCTCATGCGCTCGCGCAACTCGGCGTTGGTCAGTTGCGGCGGCGCGTTCAAGTCGCCAGTGACGTGGCTGGGGATTCCGGCCTTGATCTCGGCGAGCACGGCGACGGCCGAGCAGATCTGCCCCGGCGTGCAGTAACCGCATTGATAGCCGTCGTGCTTGACGAAGGCGGTCTGCATCGGATGCATCTGCTCCGGCGTACCCAGCCCTTCGATCGTGGTGATGCTGCCGCCCTCATGCATGACCGCCAACGTCAGACACGAATTGATGCGCCGCCCGTCGACCATAACCGTGCAGGCGCCGCACTGGCCGTGATCGCAGCCCTTCTTGGTGCCGGTGAGATGCAGACGCTCGCGCAACGCATCCAGCAACGTTGTACGGGTATCGACGTCAAGTTCGTGCGCCGCGCCGTTCACCGTGAACGAAACTTTTGCGGTTACTGGCATCCCGGGTGCTGGCGCCGAAACGTCAGCCATGGAATTCCCGGCTTTGGCTGCCCGGGGAGCGGCTCCGATCGCAACCGACGAAGCCGTGCCTATGAGCAGGTTCCGCCGGGACATTTCGAGTTCACTGGGTGTTGGCATGGGTCGGCATCCCGCGATATTTGTGATCGGCAGTTGCTGCTAACGCCTGAGCGCGCCGGATGGTTCTCCGGACGCAAACGCGTTAGTGGTCAAAAATGCGGCGCGCTTGCCCTGGGCGGGGTCCGGTGGTTTGGCGGCGATTGCCATCAGTCGGAGCGGTTATCGCTCACCTTTACTTGATCGCGGCTGTGATTTGCGTAAAGCGCAAAACCCGTAGCCGCCTCCTCAGCCGTAGCGCACCAAGCCGGCGCACTTGCCAGTGTTTGCATGACAGCAATGCAACCGCGGAAAGGTCAGCCGATCGTTCGATCGAGCAGATCGAGCCAATTGGTCGAGCCCAGCTTCTTCAGCAATTGTTCCGAATACCCGCTTTGCCGCAACGCATCGATCAGCACCGGCAGTCCGGCCGCGGAGCCGATTTTCTCCGGCACGACCGCGCCATCGAAATCCGAGCCAAACCCGACATGGTCCTCGCCCAGCTTCTCGAGCAGATAGTCGAGCTGACGCACCATCAGTTCCACTTCGGTATCCGCCTTCATGTTTCCGTCGGGACGAAGAAAGCAGGTGGCGAAGTTGAGACCGACCATACCCCGGGTGTCGCGAATGGCGGCCAACTGACGGTCTGTCAGATTTCGCGGTGACGGACACAGGGCATGCGCGTTGGAATGCGTCGCAACAAGCGGCGCTTTCGACAGCCGCGCGACGTCCCAAAATCCTTTTTCGGTGATGTGAGAGAGATCGACAACAATCTTCATCTCGTTGCAGGCGGTGACGAGCCTTTCGCCCGCAACCGTCAGGCCGTCGCCGAGATCGGGGCTGGCCGGGAATTGGAAGGGAACGCCATGGCCGAATATGTTGTTGCGGCTCCAGACCGGCCCAAGCGATCGCAGACCGGCCGCATACAGCAATTCCAGGAATTTCAGATCGCCGTCGATGGCTTCGGCGCCTTCAAGGTGAAGAACCACCGCCAGGGTCCCGCGCTCGATCGCGCAATGGAGTTCTGCGGCCGTTTTGCAGATCGCGACCGCGCCCTGGGACGCCCGCACGATCTTCAGCAGGATGGCCAGCTCGCCCACGACGGATTTTCGCGCCTCTTCCATGGGGAGCGGCGCAGGAAGCGGCAACGCATACTGTCCGCCCGTCATTTGCTTGCTTAACGACGAAAAGTTGCCGGTCGACGGCGAGTACATCGCGAAGAAGCCGCCCACCAGGGAACCTGCGCGGGCCTTTTTCAGGTCGATATGGCCAGCATCTTCTCCAAGAATAAAATCGGACACCACGTCGGCAGACGCCGACTTGTAAAGACGCAGCAGCACGTCGTTGTGCCCGTCAAAAATTGCAATACTGGTTGCCATTGATCCTCGGCAGGGATTCTCGAATTGCGAATTTGACTTCAATCTTGGGTAAGGCCGGCCTTATTGCAAGCTGAAATCGGAAGGACCAAGCCGGGAGCGGCCGTTCACTTGCGCGCTGCCGTGAAGATGGATCGCATCGCTTCGCTCGCAACGACGAACAGGCAACGTGGCCCCACGCCGTCATCCCTTCGGCGGACGGTCCTTCAGGAAGCGCTCGACTTCCTCCTGCACGGAATACGGCATCGGAATGGGATCACCGACATGATCGATCGGCCGGTCGAGGCCAAGGCGCACCATCCGCGCGAGATCCGCCTTGCGATACGGCTTGGTGAGCAGCAGCACGCCCTCGCCGAGGCCGCCATCCGAACTGAGCACCCCGAACGTGTTGCCGGAGGTGTAGAGCACCCGGAGCCGGCGTCGCAATCCGGCGACCTTCTCCGCCAGCTGCCGGCCGTTCATGTTGCCTGGCATCACGATGTCGGTGAACAGAAGATCGAACGCGGTTCCGGCATTGACGAGTTCGAGCGCTTCGGCGGCGTTCGACGCCGATATCACGGCATAGCCAAGACTCCTGAGACGAACCGTCACCAGGTCCCGCACGAAATTGTCGTCCTCGACGCACAGGATCGTCTCGGAGCCGCCGCGCAGTTCTTCGTCGCCCACTGCGGCCACCGGCGCCGACGGGCCGCTAGTGGCCTTCGGAAGGTAGATCCGGAAGGTGGCGCCCTTTCCTTCCTCGCTGAGGACCACGACGTTGCCGCCGGATTGCTTGACGAATCCAAACACCATGCTCAGCCCGAGCCCGGAGCCGGTCCCAAACTGCTTGGTGGAAAAGAACGGCTCAAATATCCTGTTGCCGATCTCGGCCGGAATGCCGGCGCCGGTATCGGCAACCTCGATGACGACGTAGTCGCCATGGCCGAGCCCGCTGGCCGCCGCCTCCTGTTCGTCGAAGCTGACATTGTTGGTCCGCAATACCAGTCTGCCTCCGTCAGGCATGGCGTCGCGCCCGTTGATGGCGAGATTGACCAGCGCCGAACTCAACTGGCTGCGATCGACCAAAGCCGGCCAGCGCTGCTCGGCTAACAGCGTCTCGATCTCGATCTGCCGGCCGAGTGTCGGCATCAGCAGCTTCACGACTTCCTCGACCAGCGCGTTGACGTCGGTCTCGACCGGTTGCAACGGCTGCTTGCGG
>Ga0068855_100012523_pt1 | contig 10237 bp, 8 predicted proteins | sample KBSCornC52_FD_66592 | JGI IMG/M metagenome (GOLD analysis project Ga0068855, IMG submission 66592) | Corn rhizosphere microbial communities from Kellogg Biological Station, Michigan, USA - KBS Corn C5-2 | ecosystem: Host-associated > Plants > Roots > Rhizosphere > Soil ... | reverse complement strand
TCGCACTGACTGAAAAGGGCGAGAAGCGGTCACGCGAACTATTCGAGAAGTACTTCACGCCGAAAGCCTGAATGTCTGAAGGATCCAAAAGTGGCAATTTCTTGGCTTGGGTCCGAGTAGTCGACCACCCGACCGTGCACCTGTGATTCCAACCATACGCGGTGCGGTTTTAATCGCAGTACAATTCTTGGCAACTGCAAACCACTGCTTTGGTTATGAGTTGGAGATTCTTGCTATCGCTGCTTTTCGCCCTCGCGTATCTCGCGTGGATATTGAGGGCCCGCAAAGCGCAAAGGCGCGTTGGGCGAATCTTGCTTTTGATTGGATTGGCTGGAATCCTGATCCATCTAGGTTGCAGCTTCGTTCGAACGCTCCCAGCTCGCGCTCCTCTTCGAACGGTTGTCGGGCTTGCCACGAATAGAACTTCTAGCTCGTTTGATCTTGGTTTGTTCGATCGACATCGTTCTGACTTCATGCTGATAGAGGACAAGACTGGCCGTCGTACATTGTTTTCCACTGCGATCGACGGACCTTGGTCAGACGAGCCAATCAGCGCGACATATGTGGACGACGGCCGGTTCATGCCAAGGGTTGTTCGAATCGAAATCCTAAACGATGATCAGTTTCCGTGGAGGGTGGAGAAGGGGCACGCTGGCTGGGTTGGAACCGCTTATGCGAAGAGAAGACCACCACTGATTGTGGATGCTCTCGGCTTTCTTTTTATTGTACTAGGCGCTTTCGCTCCTGCTACCGCCACTAGTGAACCCTCAGATGATGCAACCAACGCGAAACCTGACGACCCTGGTGAGTGACCGGCTACACAGAAGTTGAGTACAATTTCTTGACCTCAGTGTCTCCATTGCCGACGATACTCCCGCAAGCCAGAAATGCGATGATCAATGCGGCATAAGACGATGACCATTGATTGGGAAGCACTCGCGAAACAGATTGGCGGTTTGCAGCCTGACGGCAGTGAAAGAACGGTTGGAACACAAGGTGGGAAGCGTGCGATGGAGATCCTCTTGGGAGAGGAGAACCTCCGTGATGCAGTTGACTACTTCATTTCTCTCTGCCCAGGTGCGTTCACCGCGGAAATGGTTTTGAAAATCGTTCAGTCTGAAATCGCGATGAAGAGATGTTTCGAGATTTACAAGACAGAGCCCGGAACGGATCGTGCGTGCAGTGCAGTCTTTCTCTTAGGCTCCATGGCCGACGAAAAAACACTTCCTTGGGTGCGGGAATTCGTCAGAGACGCCGACAGAGCTGTCCGCTTGAATGGACTTCGCGTGCTGCAGTACATCCTTTGCGGACCGCTGAATGACGAAGAAATGGAAGCTGCGAAGAATCTTCTAGAAATTGCTGAGATGGACCCGACGCGTTCGTGCGAGAACGTGCTCAGAGCATTCGGAAGCACGATTTACCTCGTTGAAGGATTTGTGCTAGTGGGTAACCAGCAACGCTCGCTTTGAGAGCAAGAACTTGTCTGTTTTCCCCTCGATGTTCGCGCTGACGGGAGGCGAGAGGCCTCGCATCAATGCGTCCAGCCACTCTGCCTAGCCGGCGGATGTGGATATAGCGATCCTGTTCCGGGTTTGCTCAATGCCCACAGATCATCAACGACATGTGAAAGAGCCTGATCGAAGTTTCTGTCATGCGTTTTCTGCAGCATTGCGATCTCAATGGTCTCCGTGATTGTCCAAAGTACAAAGTGAGTCTTCTGGTCGTAGATCGTAAGCCTAAAGAACGGAAGGGCGTCGGCACTGCCGAGCTGCTTTGACATGTGCATTGGTCCCATCGGTGCCGAAAGATGGATCTCCAGAACCAAATCCGCTTGAGATAGATCGTCGACCACTTCAAGAGTGTGTGCATCGCGGATGGCCTTCATGAATGCGAAGTAGCCTCTGTTCGGATCCCCGGAAAATGGCTCCGGGAATAATCCTGCATCGGAACCACCGTTCGATATGAAGACTGACTTAGCCTTCAGGATTGCCGCTGGCACTCCGCTCGACTCCGATCCAGCACCTTGACCGATCAGAGTCTGATTGAAAAACATCATGAATACCCCAGCCTGCGCTATCCTGCACCACAAATTCGATGACATTTCGCTTTCTCCTACTGCTGCCCTTTAGACGTGGATGTGCGGTTGCCGGCTCTCCGTCGCCTTCTGCGTTCCATTTCGACTCAGGACGATAATAGGCGACAACTCTCCGCAATCCGGAACCAATATTGGTGTCACATCATTCCGAGACACGCCAGAATCGACAGTGTATTTTCGATGCACTATTCCCGAATCACCGCCGATGGAACCTTGAGGTCATTTTCTTGCCCTCAGAGTCCCGATAGGCGACAACTGGATCACGGTGGCATTCAAGTCCTCAAATCGGCAGACCGACAACCCGCAAATAGTCTGCGAAATGCGAAATGCTTCTCAATGGCAAGATCGAAGACGCCGCTGATATCGTTTCACCGGATGCGTCCGCGTAAGGCCTGGTTCATCGGAGCGGGAGTGTGTTTTTTCAATCTATGCTTTGTTCGCCGCCCTGGCCCACCACGCGCCGCCGAAGCAAATTGCAGCGGTACGTTCCCCCGGCTCTCCTGTCAGCGGAAGTTTTTGACCAACATGATCTCGTAATCTTCCGATTCCGGCCGGCTGTACAACAACGACTCTCCATGAGGAGCCAGTGCAAGCCCAACTCCCGGTTTTTCTATGACACGTATCAGAGTGCTCTTGCGCAGGGAAAAGTCGAAAAATTCAATGGTTGCCCGTTTGGCATCGGCCTCGTTGACGAAATAAATCCCCCTGGGCGTAAGCGCCCAGTTAAACCACGCGACTGGCTGATCAAAAACGCGCTCTTCTTCTCCTCCGCTCAAAGGCATTTTCCATATTCCTGGTCGTCCCTTGGAGTAATAAAGGAAACGGCCATCCTCGGACTCAGTGGCATATATACCGCCGTTTTTCGTTACCCGTACAGGTGAGCCCCCTTGCAAAGGCACTTTCCACAATTGCAGAGGTCCTTTCTCATGACTGGAGTAGAAATAAATCCACCTTCCGTCATGCGACCAATTCGGCGCGCCGTTATCTGCATTAGGAAAGGTGAGGAGTTTACGTGGCCGACCGTCCGGTATATCAAGCACGTAAACGTCATAATAATGTTGCGACTGAAATTCGAACGCAATACGTCGTCCGTCCGGTGACCACCGTGCCGTGCCTGCAGTACCGTGCAATGAAGTCAATTGTGCACAATTGGATCCATCACTCTGGCAATACCAGATATCTGAAAATCCCAGCCGATCAGATTCAAACACAACCCTGCTCCCATCAGGAGAGAAACTGGGCCGCGCGTTAATCATCGACCTGGCTCCCATAATCTGGGTAGGAGGACCCGAGGAACGCGTTTTATCCGTGAGTTTGAGCCGCCAAATGCCGCTGCTTAAAGTAGCGTGTTCGTATGCCAGGAAGTTTCCACTTCTGGAGACAGACGGGTCATACGCTATTGCGCTTACACCGGCAAGAGGCCGAGGCGGCCCGCCAGTCGCCGCAACCCGCCACAAGTTCATTGGGCCGCCACGATTCGACGAAAAAACGATCTCAGCGCCATCTTGAGTCCACGCAGGAGATCCACCCCAGGAATTATCGAAGGTAAGTCTGCGCACGGGGCCGCCTATAACCGGAACGACAAAGGTATCTTTCCCCATTCCGCCGATGCTACCTCGCTCGAATGCCACTCTCGAACCGTCAGGGGAAAAGGCGGGCTGACAGTCGTAGTCCCGGTCGACCGGCGAAGTCAGCGGTCTTACGGTTAGATCATCAAGAGAAATCAACGCAATCCGAATCGTGTATGTATTAAGCGATGGTTCCGCGAAAGCCAACCATTTCCCATCGGGGGACCAATCCAGATGAGAGTACATGCCGCGTAATCCAGACTCCAACATCTGGCGGTTGCCGATGTCAGTGGCATACAAGGTCTTCTCGACACCGCCGAGCGCCGAAACCACGTTTATGCTGAAACCCTTTTCCAGCCAGCGAATAAATGCGATTTGTCGATTGTCTGGCGACCAGGTTGGACAGCAGACGTTCGGATTCGCGGTCACTAGCAGTGGCCTGTCGCCACCAATCAGCGTGGTATAGATCAAACGATCGTCTCCCTCATACTCTTCAAACGCAACCTGATTGCCGTCAGGCGAGAATGCAGGTGAGCCTTGCGACCCATGCAGAGCCACCAGAGGAACCACCTCGATCGGGGACGGCTCTGATTGCAAGGGTCCTCGTGCAAACCGCGACGCGAACAGAGTGAATAGCAGACCCGCTACCGTCGCAACAAGCACCGGCCACCACCATTGCACTCTGACTCTTCGACCAAGCGCCGTGCGCGGCATTTCGACTGGCGCGATAAAACGATAGCCCCGCCGAGGTAGTGTCTCGATGTACTTCGGATGCTCAGCATCGTCCTCAATCGTCAAGCGGATTTTTGCGATGGAGGTATTGAGGGCGTGGTCGAAATCCACAAAGGTGTCGTTGGGCCAGATATGACTCCGCAGTTGCTCGCGTGTAACTAATTCGCCCGGATGTCGCAGAAAGAAGGCTAAGACCTGAAACGGCTGCACCTGCAGGGACAGCTTTGCGCCTGCTTTACGCAGTTCTCCAGTCTTCAAGTCGGCTTCGAATGTGCCGAATCGGATGATGCACGAATCGTTGCCATTTTTCATTCAGCAGCCGCCCAACAGCCCGCTCAAGATGTGGAGATTCTAATCCACGCGTTAACGGAGTGAATACAGCAGGGTTGTTCTCGGAGGAGAAGAAATCGCTCAACAAGTTATATGCCGTCGATTGAACGGCAATCCTGCTTAACCCCATCTTCGGCATTACCCAAACGAGGTGATGCCATGAAACGGGACGCCACGAAATGGATGGTTTTCAGTTGGATATTTCTTCTCGTAGGTTTATCCGGAAGTCGGTCCCAGACGACTCCCCCTTCGAGTTCTGCACGGCTGCCAGAAAAAGCGACCAGACTCTCGTTTCACCTTTACTGGGATTACCTGGTCGTGGTGGAAGGCTCGATTGGCGGGCGGCAACACCTTAGCTTCCTCGTGGATACAGGAGCTTCTCCGAGCGTGGTTGACCGCAAGATTGCCAATGCACTTCATCTACAGGAACAGACGGGAAAGGTGAACCTGACTCAGAGGACTATCGCAACGAAAATAGTTACCTTGCCCTCACTTGAAGTTGGGCCGGTTCGAGTGCAATCTCTACCGGCGCTGGCCGAAGATCTGTCCTTTTTCGAGAGGGCGGTCGGAAGGCACGTGGATGCCATCGTCGGCATGGACGTTTTCCGTAGAAGCAGCTTCAGTATCAACTATCGAACCCGAGAATTGCGTTTTGGTCCGCCAGAAAATCTGCGTTTGTCTGCTCCCTTCGAAACGGCGGAGCCCGTCGTAACCATCGGGATGCAGTTGCAAGGCAAGCACCTAAGGATGGTTGTCGATACTGCTGAACCTGACCTGATGTTCTTCCAAAGCCGGGGGTTGCTGCTTGGCTCTGAACAGCTTGGGATCGACACTGTCGAAGATGCAAGCGGCAAATCACAGCGCCGAAGGATAAAGATTCCAATCGCTCACATTGGAGAACAGGAATTCGAACCGCAGCTTGCGTTCGTCATGGAAGACCAGAAAGAAGGAGGAGACGACTTCGACGGCATTTTAGGAATGCGAGGTTTCAGGTTTCGAGTGATCGCATTCGACTTCGAGAATCGCCGGTTCGCCTGGGACAAGTGACTCATAAAGTTATGGATTGAGACGACAGCAGGTGCCCTTAGTGTGTGAATTGGGGGGAGCCGCTCACTTCGCGAGGTTTTCGCCTCAAGGCGACAGTAGCAACTCACTCGCAACCAGCGTCTAGAATGGTGACGCCGATGATCCCGAAAGCAATCGCGTTGTCAGTATTGGTCTTTTCCACGGTGATGGGACCTTACATTATCTACCACCTGCTATTCGCCATATGGATGACCGCTCACCCCCTATACGACTCGCAAGCGTGGCGCATTCGCGTTTACGAGCGATTTGGGTTCACTTTACTGGACGGGCTGATTTGCGTAGGGTCGATCTTTTGGCTTTGGCGCACGGCGAAAAGTCGTCAAAGTTCCGAGCAGGCGACGAATCGCTCTCGACTCTGATCGCGACATAGAATCTACGAAATGGAACTACTCGAACCAGATTGGAACCAGCCACGGCCAGAATTAAGTGAAGTGCTGATCATGTGTCGCCGAATCGAGCTGAGACATATTGGATTCCAGTCTGATGTTGTCACACAGGTGCTGCAACGCTTACGAGAATCGCATTGCAATGGCGGAACCATGTTTGCCACAGTCTCTCTTGGGGCAGACCGGGTATTCGACTGGTATGCATCGCGAAATCGCTCGTTGGAATGGGAGATACTGCCGCGGATCCTACGCCGTGAAGAGACAAAGGCGATTTTGAAAGAACTCAATATTGGCGCTTTGTCGAATTCGTCCGAAGGAGGTGAAGCCTGCTCGACTCCCTCCACGGACGGCTTCCGGATGGATAACGCGTTCTTGTTTGACGGCCAACTCGCCGCGTGCTTGCACGCCGGCGGAGCATACACCCATCGTTCTGGCGATGGAAGAGCTGCTAAGCAACTGGCTCTCAACTTCTGCGATGCTTTGTTCGAGCATCGATGATTAGCCCTCTGGACGATCTGTATCAGACCCGCACAAATCGTGATCGGAACGGGACAGTTCTTGATCAGTGGAGTCACGTCCTATTGCTCCGTGATCTGCACCGTCTCATTGATGAAGGAGTCGTCGAGATTGTGAAGAACGTACGAGAGCTTTCTCCTGATACACGCGAGAAAACTTGGTACCGAGAAATCTCGACTGGGGCGCTGTACGTCTACGTTGCTGGTGAAGAGCGGGCTTCTCCCGAGTTCCGACAATACGCGGAGAAGTCTCATGGTGGAGCTTTGTCACAATCAATCCAATAGTCTCGCCGTGAACCTGCAACAATCGTTCTGGGCGGATTACCGGGCAACTCGGAAACTGGCAATTTCTTGGTTAGGTTCCGAGTGACAATGCGACAATTGATCCCAAAATGGTGAGTACTGCAAATGAAACAGTTCCTCGGCGCAATACTAGCCTTAGGATTCCTCGTGTGCAGGGCTTCGGCGAAAGACTGTACTTGGTCGAATGAGTTTCAAGTCGCTCGATCCCAGGTGTGGCTGGTGTTTTGGAAGACCCGCTTCTGTTGCCCTTACCTGGTTTCAAGCTGCAGCTAACTGGCGGCCGAGTCATCAAAGCTACGGCAGTCACGAATAACGGCGGCGAATACTCCTTCGGAGAAGTGCTACCCGGACGCTATCGCATTCATATCCGAAGTAGCGGCGACCCATTCTGCGCTCCGCGAGCAGAATGCAAAGAGACTGGCTGCTTCATTCAGCACACAGTTAAGCTCAATCCGAAAAACGAGACGGTTCTTGTCCAATAAGGAGCTGCTCGGCAGTTTGCCGTTCCTTCGCCTCAAAGCGACAGTAGCCGACCAAAGGCTACTTCACGCGGAGCCTTAGTATCGCCAAGCATCGTTCGGATCAAATCGCTGAATCCGGTGGCGCAGATTTTCGCGGTTTCTCGATACGAATTGCGGTCTATCTCCGGGCCAGGTGAACTCTTCGATCGGCTTACCCATCCGTGCGAGCGCCAGATACCAGACATCTCTTTCGCCGGAGCCGGTGAACCGCTTAGAAACGTCCGCACTGATGATCGAACCGAGCTTCGGAAGCGCGGCGTGCGCCCTGGGTCCCAGCGTCGCGAAGGCCAGCGCGACCGCGTGCGTCACTCGCTCGCGACGAAATTTGGGCTCGATTGCTTTGTCAGTCTCCAGGATGGAAAACAACATGGGCACGGCCGCTTCTCCTTGATCGGCCAATCTCACGATCATGGGGTAAGTGTCAGGCCTCAGATCACGGCTGAAGAGGAAGGCCTCCTCCTTCGCCGATAGAGAGGAGAAGGTCCCGCTTGGCATTCTGGATAGCAGCGTGGCGAATTGCGCTCGCGCTTCTGCAGGAGTTGACTGGATCAGAATGCGAGTACCGAGCGCACCGCGCAGCTCCGGTGCGACTTTAGCTTCGTAACCGTAGTACAACTTGGCCGGCACTGGGATGCGTTCGTCCGCAATCACGCGCGCAAGTACATTAAGCTCGTCCGCGGGAAGCGGGTGCGCCCAGTCGATCGTGGGAAGCCATAATTCTACGAGGGCGAAGTCGGGGTCATCGCGGGACAGTGAAGGATTTCCAGTAGCGCTGCGCAAACGATCGAGGACAGCACGCACGCGATCAGGGTCGATCTTCGGAGGCGCGAGAGAGCTGTGAAGAAAGAGTTCTCTGATCGGGTCGAGCGGAAAGGTGGACGGAGCACTGGCAAGTTTGTCATGCGCGAGTTCGACGTGAAAGTTCTCCATGCCTCCGACACCGTCGAAGCGCAAGGGCGCAGCGAGGGCTCTGCCACTCACAATCGAGCGTCGCAGCAAAGCCTTACCGCTCTGATCCAGAATCTCGACGCGCGAGATTGAAACGCCTTTGCTATTTCCCCGATCTTCTGTCAGGCGTATGGTCTGATCTGCTGGTAACTGAGTCTTCTCCGCAAGAAGCTTCTGATCGGTTGCGAGGCGTAGACCCCATGCAGCCGCAACAGCCTGTTGAGCTCCCTTTTTGGCCGCGAGATGAGCATCCATGTTTCGAGCTCTTATCGGCTCCTGTTCTAATGGGAGATCGTCGAGTATTGCTTCCACTTTGACGGGATACACGCTCGGCGCTCGATCGCCTACGGTCCTTGGAACCAACCGAAAAACGGTCGGCGTTGCATAACTCGCCTGACTGGTTTCTACAATCGCGACGCTCTGAACGCCCGGCGTGTCGAGCAGTGCTGCGCAGAGCGGACCGCAGCTCTCGGGATTATTGTTTTCGGCCAGAAATTTAGGGAGCTCGAGCCTTATATTTCCCACGAGTTTCACTGGGGAAGCTGGTCGAATCTCAGGCAAGTTGGCCCGGGCAAATGCGATACGCCCGGGGGCTGCTCCCGGCAGCGCGGCCAACAAGCCAAGCATGAGCGAAGACAATGCAGCGGCGATGTCCCTCATCAAGCGAGGACGCCTAGAAAAGAAATACTGGAAGGCGGCAAAGAAAGCAGAATAAAGAAACACCGTCGGCGCGGCCACCAGAATGAGCCCCGGCACGATCAGAAACATTGCAACAGCTACGAGCCCCGGCGCAGCGAGCGCGATAAGAGCAAGCACACCCCACACCATCAGCCACAGCCTTAAGATCGGACCCATGCGCCCACTCATTCTCCCCGGATTATATTTACCCGAACAGGAATGGAGTATGCGACGGCGCTCTCGCTGATGACGACTGTAACTTGCAGCCTTTCTTCGACAAAGAGATGCAGTATCGCCGTCTTTGGGGCAGATTACCGGCGACTCGGACATAACCACGAAAAAGGCGAAAATCTGACACAAGTTCCGAATTGCCGACCACACTCCCACTGAAGACACTTGTTGCGAATTCATGCGGACGGAATGCAATTGGATGGCCCCAAATTTATGCTGATCTCGCCGTACTCAAGAGGCTATGGAACAGTACATTCACACCCTTATTCCGATCGACTCTCAGTTCAGTCCGAGCTCTGATCAGGTTTCGACCTTCTACCAGGAGCTTGTGTCTGAATCCATGTTCAGTCCTATTTCCGATCAACGCTGGCTGCCCGGTTTGATCGTCAAGAAACCATCCGGGAAATTACGGTGGGGAGTCAATCCGATGACCGGAGAGAAGATTTCAGTTCCAGCGCAGGACCAGCTCAAGCTTGAAAGCTTCGAAGACATTCGGGCTGCAATCGAAGGGTGCGATCACTACACCATTGGCCAATCCGGACAATGGACCGGAGAAAACCGACCAATCAATCTGTTCGGGACGGATGGTGTTCCGTACGAAGACGCATATGTCTGCACCGTTGCATGTGAGCGTCGTACCCAACCGGTCTCGACTTCAGCTTGGGATGTCGAGGCAGGCCCGAACTCACATGACGTCCCGGACTTTGGCTCACCTTGTACTGGCGGTGCAAGCGAGGGAATATTCCCAAATCCATGGACCGGGGAAGCGATTGTCGTTGCCGATGCTGGTTGTGCTCAGTTCTGGATTGAATTCGAGTTTGGCAAGTTCATCTACCCCAAACTG
>Ga0068855_100012520_pt1 | contig 10238 bp, 11 predicted proteins | sample KBSCornC52_FD_66592 | JGI IMG/M metagenome (GOLD analysis project Ga0068855, IMG submission 66592) | Corn rhizosphere microbial communities from Kellogg Biological Station, Michigan, USA - KBS Corn C5-2 | ecosystem: Host-associated > Plants > Roots > Rhizosphere > Soil ... | reverse complement strand
CCGTGAGTAGAGCTGCGCCGTGCCGTTGCGCACGTAGCCGAGTGTGCGGTAGCCGTCCCACTTGATCTCGTACGTCCAGCCTTCGCCGTGCGGGAGGCCCTCGCTCAACGTCGCCGCCATCACCTGGTAGTCGTTCCGCACCTCGAGGTTCGCCTCGTCGTGCTTCTTGATCAGCAGCCAGTTCTTCGGGTCGCCGTCGAGGTGCGCCGGCACGAGCGTCCACGTGCCCTCGAGCCGCTTGCCGTGCAGATGGACGGTCAGCCCCCCGTCACGCTTCCGCTCGACCAGCTCGAACGTGCCGTTGTCCCAGATCTCGACGGTGCCCGCGCCGTAGTTGCCCGCCGGGATCTCGCCCTCGAACGTCGCGTAGTCGAGCGGATGGTCCTCGACGTGGACGGCGAGCGCACGCTGGCCGGGCTCGAGGGGGACGCCCTTGGGGACGGCCCACGAGGCGAGCGCGCCTTCCAGCTCGAGCCGGAAGTCGTAGTGGAGCCGTCGCGCGTCGTGGCGCTGGACGACGAAGATCGGCTGCTTCCGCCGGCCTCCGCCCTTGGACGTGAACGGCTCGGGCGTGGCGTCGCGGCGTCGCTTCGTTTCGTACTCGCGCAGCTTCTCGGCCATCTCGGCGACCGTAGCTGGCCGGAAAGCGTCCCGAGGTTTGGATAGGCCGGAGCCGTGAAACAGCTTGGGCAGTCTTCTCCACCCAGCGGGGGGGTCGATGCTCGGGGCCGGCGTTGCCGGCCTCGAGTCGTATGGACCATCGTTTCAGACGATACGACCCGCCGGGGATAAGCCTGTGGACGCTGTGGACAGCGCTACGCGAAAACGCCCAAAGAGCGGAATTTCGCGCGGCGACGTCGGCGCAACTCGTCCCCCGGGACGTCCACCAGCTCCTCGAGGTTCTCGGCGATCGCCTCCTTCAGGAGGCGGGCCGCCTCGTCGTGGTCGTTCTGGGCGCCGCCCTCCGGTTCGGCCACGATCCCGTCGATCACGCCGAGCTCGAGGCAGTGGGCGGCGTCCGGCTTGAAGGCGGCGGCCGCCTTCTTCGCCTCGCCGGCGTCGCGCCAGAGGATCATCGCGCAGCCCTCGGGCGAGATGACCGAGTAGATGGCGTTCTCCTGCATCAGGACGCGGTCGGCGAGCGCGATCGCGATCGCCCCTCCCGAGCCGCCCTCGCCGATCACACAGGCGACCGACGGCACGGTCAGCCGCGCCATGACGGCCTGCGACGCGGCGATCGTCCCGCCCTGCCCGTGCTGCTCGGCGGCCACGCCCGGGTAGGCGCCGGGCGTGTCGACGAGCGAGACGACGGGGAAGCCGTGCCGGTCGGCGAGCTCCATCACGCGCATCGCCTTCCGGTAGCCCTCGGGATCCGGCATGCCGAACCGCCGCTCGGCGCGCTCCTTGATGTCGCGGCCCTTCTGCTGCCCGACGAGCGCGACGGTGCGGCCGTCGAGCTTGCCGAGCCCGCTGACCATCGCGCCGTCGTCCTCGGAGAAGCGGTCTCCGTGCAGCTCGAACCAGTCGTCGAGCAGCCGCGCGACGTAGTCGAGCGTGTACGGGCGATTGTCGTGGCGCGCGAGCTGGACCGAATGCCAGATCTCTTCGTCGGTCGCCTCCTGCTGCAGCCTGTCGAGCTGCTTCTGGAACCGCTGCAAGTCGCCGGAGAGCTTCGCACCTCCGAGCAGCGGCATGTTGCGCAAGCGACTCAGCCGTTCGCGGAGTCGGAGCTCGTGTTCGGACGCGCCTTTAGATTGGGGCATCGAACAACCGGAGGAGTGTCGAGAGCCTTTCGCGCAGCTCGGGGCGGGGAACGATCGCGTCGATGTTCCCGAAGCGGAGGTTCTGCTCGGCCAGACCGAAGTCCTCCGGCAGCTTTTCGCGCGTGATCTGCTGGACGACGCGCGGGCCGGCGAACGACATCAATGCGCCGGGCTCGGCGAGCAGGACGTCGCCGAGCGTGGCGAAGCTCGCGAGCACGCCGCCGGTCGTCGGGTGCGCCATGACGCTGAGCAGCGGCTGGCCGGCGTCGTGGAGGTCCTCGACCGCGCACACCGTCTTCGGCAGCTGCATGAGCGCGAGGATTCCCTCCTGCATGCGCGCGCCGCCCGAGCTCGTGACGGAGATGAGCGGAACGCCGCGTTCTGCGGCGGAATCGCACGCGCGCGAGAACTTCTCGCCGACGACGCTGCCCATCGAGCCGCCCATGAACTTGAAGTCCATGACGGCGAGCTCGCAGCCGCGACCGTCGAGGGTCGCCTGGCCGATCACCATCGCGTCCGAGAGGCCGGTCGAGAGCTCGGCCTCGGCGATGCGCTCCGTGTACGGCCGCACATCGAAGAAGCCGAGCGGGTCCTCGCTGTGCAGGTCGGTTGCTTCCTCGACGAACGATCCCGGATCGGCAAAGGAGTCGATCCGCGCCCGTGCGCGCATCGGGAAGTGATGGCCGCAATGCGCACAGACCCACAGCGCTGCTTCGAGCTCGTCGTCGCGGTAATGCGAGTGGCAGCTCGGGCAGGTGTTCGGGTGCTTGGGCGGCGGAGCCGGCTGATCGCCGGTCTGGACCGAGACGTCGACGTTGGCCACGGCTCGATAGCTTAGAAGCCCAGGGCCGCCGTCAGGCGTTCGACTTTCTCGACGTTCGCCGGATCGGGCGCCAGGCCGGTCAGGCCGGCGCCGACGACCGTGCCCGACGCGCGAATTGCAGCGAGTTGCCGCTCCACCTCGGCGAGACGCGGGCCGTCGGGCTCCGGCATGAAGACCGAGAGCTCCGCCGGGTCGAAGACGTCGCAGTCGATCGCGACGTACACGCAGTCGACGCGGTCGAGCACGGCCTGCGGATCGTCGTGGATCCCGGCCGCTGCGATGAACTCGACTTCGGGCGGATCGAGGTTGCGCGCGCCGACGAGCGCGACGTCCTGCGCGTCGACGGCGCCGCTGTCGATCACCATCCGCAGCGGCATCCCCCACTGGTTGCCGGAAGGCGACGTCTGCGGCGTGTTCAGGTCGCCGTGCGAGTCGAACCAGATGACGCCGAGCCGGTCGTGGCGCGACGACAGCGCCTCGATGGCACCGACGTGGGAGCAGCAGCAGCCGCCGAGGATGAGCGGCCGCACGGGCAGATCGGATGCGAGCGCCAGATTCTGCGCGTGTAACGAGTCCTCCTGGATCACGGCGGTCTCGGGGTAGTCGAGCGGCAAGGTCGCCGACTCGATCATCGCCTCGCCGCCGTCGCCCCACGCGCGGGGGACGCGCACCATCCCCGCCGCGAACGTGCGCCCGCACGAATGGCACTCGTATTCGGGCCCGACTGCGACCGCCGTCATCGCCTTGCACGTCGGGCACTTAGCGCGCAGGGTGCTCACGGCGTCAGCAGCTTCTCGAAGATGACGTTCTCGGACTCGACGTTCATGCCGACACGCTCGTACAGGTGGGTCGCGCCGGTCGGGTTCTCGGCGTCGACGCCGAGCGTCACACGCGGCATGCCGCGGTCCCAAAACTCGCGGAAGGCGTGGAGCAGCAACGCCTTCGCATACCCCTTGCCGCGCCACGGACGCCGGACGCCGAGCGTCGCGACATAGCCGCCGCCGTTGCGGTTGGCTTCGTTGCGGCACGTCGCCGCGATCTCGTCGCCGTCGCGAATCACGAACCAGAGCGTCGGGTCGTAGCTCGGATTGGCGCGATGGCGCTCCCACCATTTGTCGAAGCCCTGGTCCTGATGCTCCCAGTGGTCCTGGAAGGCCTCGTTGAGTGCCTCGTGGAATGCGCGCGCGTCGGCGTCCTCGCCGCTGAAGGTCTCGATCGCCACGTCGGGCACGTCCGGGCGTTCGGCCAGCTCGATCGCCATCTCGAAGAAGTGGCGTGCGTCGTGGTAGCCCCGACTCTCGAGCAGTGCGTGCGCTGCGGTGTCGCTCCCGAGCGCGAACTGGTGGATCTTCTCGATCTCGCGATCCCGGAGCGCAGCGTCGCTTCGCTCGAGCAGCTCCGGGCCGATCCCCCGCCCCTTGACACGGGGATGGACGACACCGACGCCGACCCCGACGATCCCGTACACGTGCACGAAGCCGACCGCCGCAGGGCCTTCTTCGTCCTCGTACAGCCACGATTCGTTCGGCAGGTCGGTGAACTGCGTCCATTCGCGGATGTTGTTGGCGCTGACGTCGGCGCGACGGCCGAATGAGCGCTCGTCGTCCTCGAGAAGCTTGGCGACCGCGGCGAAGTCGTCCGCTGTGAATGGACGGACGTTCATGCCAGTGAGTCCAGTGCGTTGCCGAGTCCGGTCAGCGAATGCAGCTCGACGTCCGGCTGCGGCTCCGGCTCTTCGCCCAGCCGGTTGATCCAGACCGTCGGCAGCCCGAGCTCGGTCGCCGGCGCGACGTCGTGGAAGAGCGAGGCGGCGACGTGGACGTGCACGTCCGGCGTCACGCGTTCCCGGAAGGCCCGCCAGTGACCGTGATCGGGCTTGTACGAGCCGATCTCCGACGCGACGACCGCGAGCTCGAAGTCGACGCCGATGTTCTCGATCGATGCGTCGATGAAGTCGCGGTCGGTGTTCGACAGGATCGCAAGCCGCCAGCCCCGCGCCTTCGCGTCCTCGAGCGCCGCCCGCGCCTCGGGAAAGGGCTGCCACGACGGCAGCGAGCGCGCGAGCGCGTCCTCCTCGTCCGCCGGCACGTGCCCGAGCTGCGGCAGCGTTTGCGTGAGGATCTCGCGGTATGAGGCCTTCGGCCGCTCGCGCTGCAATCCACGCTCGACGTCGTGGTAGCGGCTGAGCAGCTCGCCGACCCGGGCGGCGCCGAACAGCCGCTCGAGCTCGCGGCCGATGCCGCCGTTCCAGTCGATCAGCGTGCCGTAGCAGTCGAAGGTCGCCCAGCGCTCCATAGACTCCCATCATCGCGGACCGCGCCACACTCCACCGCTGGGACGACCTGCCGCGCGAGCAGCTGTCGCCGTCGATCGCGCGCAGGCTGATCACGGGCGACCAGATGATGATCGCGCACGTCTATCTGACGAAGGGCGCGATCGTGCCGGAGCACGCGCACCACAACGAGCAGCTGACGTACATCCTCGAGGGGAAGCTCCGGTTCTTCCTCGGCGAGGGCGGCGGCGAGGTGATCGACGTGGGCGCCGGCGAGGTGCTGCACATCCCGGCGCACCTGCCGCACAAGGCGGAAGCGCTCGAGGACACGCTCGACGTCGACGTCTTCCACCCGCCGCGCAGCGACTGGCTCGACGGTTCCGACGCGTACCTTCGCGACCCGGCCTAACGTCGACAACAGTAAAAGGGGATAACCCCCTTTTACAAAGTCAGGGCCTTACGCGGCAGGTCTGAAGGCGAGCAGCTCCGGGCCGTGCTCATGCAGCCAGTCGCGATGCGCCCGCCAGTCCGGGCGGCGCGACTCGACGAGCCGCCAGAACCTGCGCGAATGATTCGGCTCGCGCAGATGGCAGAGCTCGTGCACGACGACATAGTCCAGCACCTCGAAGGGCGCGAGCACGAGACGCCAGTTGAAGGAGAGGTTGCCGCGCGTCGAGCACGAGCCCCAACGCGTCCGCTGATCGCGGATCTCGATGCGCGCCCAGCGAACGCCGAGCTCCTCCGCTTCCTCCTCCACGAGCATCGTCACGAGCTCGCGTGCGGCGCGGCGCGCGTCCGCCTCCGACACGACCCGTGGATCGAGGCGCAAACGCGGCCGCTGCTTCGCACGCTCGTGTGCGATCCAGTCGCGGTGCGCCTCGATGATGCCGTCGACATCCGACATCGACATCCAATTCGGGATCGTCAGGGTCGGCGGAGCACCCCACGGGACGGACAACGTCCAACGCCGGGCGCGCCGGGACCGACGAACGTCGACGAGCTCGTCCAACGAGAAAACGCTAGTAACGCTGTCGGACGGGCTTTTGGACGCTCTACGGCTGGTACTTGCGGAAAACGACGCACGCGTTGTGACCGCCGAACCCGAACGAGTTCGACACGGCAGTGTTCACCGTCGCCTGCCGCGCGGTGTTCGGCACGTAGTCGAGGTCGCACTCCGGATCCGCGACCTCGTAGTTGATCGTCGGCGGCAGCACGTCGTTGACCACGGCGAGCACGGTGAACGTCGCCTCGATCGCGCCTGCGGCGCCGAGACAATGCCCGGTCGCGCCCTTGGTGCCCGACACCGGCGTCTTGCGCGCGTTCTCCTCGCCGAGCGCGAGCTTCAGCATCTTCGTCTCCGATGCGTCGCCGACCGGCGTCGACGTCGCATGGGCGTTGATGTAGTCGATCTCGCCGGTCGTCACACCAGCGTCGCCGAGCGCCATCTGGAACGCGCGCACCGGCCCGGTCGGATCCGGCTCGGTGATGTGGTTCGCGTCGGAGGACAATCCATACCCGCAGACCTCCGCGTAGATCTTCGCGCCGCGCGCCTTGGCATGCTCGAGCTCCTCGAGCACGAGCACCGCGCCCGCCTCGCCCATCACGAAGCCGTCCCGTCCCGCGTCGAACGGCCGTGACGCGGCGGCCGGATCGTCGTTGCGCAGCGACAACGCGCGCATCGCGGCGAAGCCGGCGATGCCGACCTCGTTCACCGCGGCCTCGGTGCCCCCGCACAGCATGACGTCGGCACGGCCGAGCCGGATCGAGTCGAGCCCGTCGCCGATCGCCATGTTCGACGCTGCGCACGCGGTGCATTGCGCGGAGAGTGGCCCGCGCGTGCCGAGCAGGATCGAGACCCAGCCGGCGCCGAGGTTCGGGATGATCGACGGGATCGAGAAGGGATTGACGCGGTCGGGGCCGCGCGTGACGAGCGTCGTGTGGCATTCCTGAAACGACTGCAGCCCGCCGATGCCGGTCGCGATCGAAGCGCCGATCCGGTCCGCCTCCGCGTGGATGTCGAGGCCCGCATCGTCGCGCGCCTGCGACGCGGCGGCGATCGCGAGGTGCGCGAAGCGGTCCATGCGCCGCGCGTCCTTGCGGTCGATCCAGTTCGTCGGATCGAAGTCCTTCACCTCGCAGGCGAAGTGCACCTTGTAATCGGTGTGGTCGAAGTGCGTGATCGGGCCGGCGCCGGACTCGCCCGCGATCAACCGCTCCCAGGTCGTCTGCACATCCGTGCCGAGCGGCGAGACCGCGCCCAGCCCGGTGATGACGACGCGGCGGCGTGCATTGAGTGATCCGTTGTCGGCCATTTACATCCCGAGTCCGCCGTCGACGAGCAGCACTTCCCCCGTGATGAAGGACGCCTCGTCGGAGCAGAGAAAGCGTACCGCCCCCGCAATGTCCTGCGGCTCACCGAGCCTGCCGAGCGGCGTGTTCTGGAGCATCGCCTGGGTCGCCTCCTCGGGGAGGACGTCCGTCAGCTGCGTCTTGACGTAGCCGGGCGCGACGACGTTCGCCCGCACGCCGCGGGAGCCGAGCTCGCGGGCGAGCGACTTCGTGAAGCCGATGATCCCGGCTTTCGATGCGGCGTAGTTCGTCTGCCCCCAGTTGCCGTGGACGCCCACGATCGACGACACGTTGACGATCGCGCCCGCACGCTTCTTCATCATCGGCCGGGTGACGGCGCGGCAGGTGTAGAAGACGGAGGAGAGGTTCGTCTCGATCACCGTACGCCAGTCGTCGTCGGGCATGCGCGCGAGCAAACCGTCGCGCGTCAGGCCCGCGTTGTTGACGAGGATGTCGAGATCGCCGGCTTCCTCGACGAGTCGCGCTGCATCCTCGCCGTTCGCGACGTCGGCCTGAACGGCACGCCCGCCGAGCTCCGCTGCGAGCGCCTCTGCCTCGTCCTTGCCCGAGCGATAGCCGACGACGACGGACGCACCTGCCCGCGCCAGCTCGGACGCGATCGCGCGTCCGATACCGCGGGACGCGCCGGTGACGAGCGCCGTCTTCCCGTCGAGCGAGGCGAAGGTCACGACTCGTTGAGCGCGTCGGGCAGCTTGTCGAGCGCAGCGAGGCTGTTCACGGAGATCGCCTTCGCCGTCCGGTCGATTCGCTTGACGAGACCGGAGAGCACATTGCCCGGGCCGACCTCGACGAACGTGTGCACGCCCTTGTTCATCAGTTCGCGCGCGGCCTGCGTGAAGCGCACGGGCGCAGTCAACTGATCGACGAGCAGCGGCGCGACGCGCTGCGCCGACTCGAGGCGCGCAGTCACCGTCGACATGAACGGCGCAACGGGCTCCTTGAAGTTGACCCGTTCGACGGCGGGGCGGAGCCGCTCCGCTGCGCGGGCGACGAGCGGCGAGTGGAACGCGCCCGAGACCTTGAGCTTGACGGCGCGACGTGCACCCGCTTCCTGCGCGAGCTTGATGCACTCGTCGACCGCGTCGTGCTCGCCGGAGACGACGATCTGGCCGGGGCAGTTGTAGTTCGCCGGCCACACGCCGAGGATCTTCCGGCAGAGCTGCTCGACGACCTCGTCCTCGAGCCCGAGGATCGCCGCCATCGAGCCCGGCTTTTGACGCGCCGCCTCCGCCATTGCCATCCCGCGCTCGCGCACGAGCGCGATCGCGTCCTTGATGCTCATCGAGTCTGCGGCGGCGAGCGCGGCGAACTCGCCGACGGAATGGCCGACGACGAAGTCGGGGACGATGCCGAGCCGCTCCTTCACCGCTTCGAGAAACGCGAGCGAGGTCGCGACGAGCGCCGGCTGCTGGATCGCCGTGTCGACGAGCTCTTCCTGATCAGCCGCGAAGCAGAGCCGCTCGAGGTCGAGACCGGACGCGTCGCTGCCGCTCGCGAACACGTCGCGCGCGGCCGCCGACGCCTCCGCGATCTCGCGGCCCATGCCGGCCTCGATCGAGCCCTGGCCCGGAAAGCAAAATGCGATGCCGCTCAGATCGACCACCTCATTAGTGCGCTCCCCCACGTCAGGCCGGCTCCCATGCCGGTCATCAAGACGAGCTGCCCCTTGTGCAGCCGGCCGTCGGCAACCGCGTCGGCGAGCGCCAACGGGATCGAGCCGGACGATGTGTTGCCATAGCGATCGACGTTCACCACGACCTTCTCCGCGGGGAATCCGAGCTTCTTCGTCGCATGATCGATGATCCGGACGTTCGCCTGATGCGGTACGTAGACGTCCACGTCCTCGACGGTCGCGCCGCAGCGGACGAGAACATCGTTGGCGGACTGGACGAGCACCCGGGTGGCGAACTTGAAGACCTCACGCCCGTTCATCTTGACGTACCGGTCGGGTTGGTCGAAGATCCGCGATCCGCTGCCCGGCAGCCAGAGGCTCTCGCCCCCCGCCCCGTCGGCACCGAGCTCGAAGCCGAGGAACCCGGGCTCGTCGGCCGCCTCGAGCACCACCGCGCCGGCGCCGTCCCCGAAGAGGACGAGCGTCGAGCGGTCTTCCCAGTCGAGAATGCGCGACAGGAGGTCGCCGCCGACGACGAGCGCCTTCTTCGAAAGGCCGCCCGCAACCATCCCGTAGGCCTGCGCGATCGCGTAGACGAAGCCCGTGCAGCCGGCGGAGAGGTCATAGGCCGCGGCGTCGGTGGCGCCGAGCTTGTCGGCCATGATGGCGGCGGTCGAGGGGAACGCCATGTCCGGCGTCACCGTCGCGACGATCAGCAGGTCGACGTCCTTGCCGCCGATGCCCGCCTGTGCGAGCGCATCCCGCGCCGCCGGCAGCGCGACGTCCGACAGCGCCTCCTCCTTCGACGCCATCCGGCGCTCGCGGATCCCGGTCCGCTCCATGATCCACTCGTTGGAGGTGTCCACGTACTGCGCGAGCTCGTCGTTCGTGACGACGCGGTCGGGGACCTTGCAGCCGAGACCGCTGATCGTGACGGGCTGCCGGGCCTCGCCGATCATGTGCCCGTGAAGACGGTGAGCATGGCCTCGGCCGCGAGCTCGCCGCCCACGAGCGCCCGGCCGTGACCTTTCGCAATCGGGCCGCGGACGCGCACGAACTCGCACTCGAGCGTCAGCACGTCGCCGGGCTCGACGACACGCTTGAAGCGGCAGTCGTCGATGCCGGCGAAGAACGGGATCTTGCCGCGGTTCGCCTCGTCCGCGAGCACGGCGACGGCGCCGGCCTGCGCAATCGCCTCGATCGTCAACACGCCCGGCATCACCGGTCGGTCCGGGAAGTGCCCAGGGAACCACCAGTCGTCGGCGCGGATCTCGCGGCGGCCGACGACGCGCTTGCCGGGCTCCAGCTCGAGGATCTCGTCGACGAGCAGGAACGGCGGGCGGTGCGGGATGAGCGACTCGATGACGTCGCGTCCGAACGGCGCTTGCACCCCACTAG
>Ga0068855_100012518_pt1 | contig 10238 bp, 8 predicted proteins | sample KBSCornC52_FD_66592 | JGI IMG/M metagenome (GOLD analysis project Ga0068855, IMG submission 66592) | Corn rhizosphere microbial communities from Kellogg Biological Station, Michigan, USA - KBS Corn C5-2 | ecosystem: Host-associated > Plants > Roots > Rhizosphere > Soil ... | reverse complement strand
TTCATTCTATAATTAAGCGCCCACAACTTTTTCTTAAAGGATAAATTGATTTGTATCTTCATATTCTATTCTAAAATCTGATGATCAAAGGTGCTTTTTCTCTTTATAAAAAAGCCTATGGTGGGCTTTCATCAGGCACATGGTGGCTTTCTTTAGTAATGCTGGTAAACAGGATGGGCACGATGGTCATTCCTTTCATGACCATTTATCTTACACAAAAATTTGGAGTTTCTATTGCAAAGGCCGGATTTGTCATGAGTGTTTTTGGATTGGGCGCAATTGTCGGCGCTTTGATTGGTGGAAAATTAGTTGATAGAATCGGGTATTATTATGTGCAACTTGTAGCACTGGCTGGCGGCGGGGTTATGTTTATTGTGTTAGGGCAAATGCGTTCTTACACGTCAATTTGTATTGCCACTTTTATTCTCGCCCTGCTGAATGAATCTTTCCGCCCAGCCAATACGGTTGCCATTGCTCACTATAGTAAAGAAAAAAACAGAACCCGCTCCTATTCTTTAAACCGGCTTTCAATAAACCTTGGATGGGCTTTTGGCGGTGCTTTGGGCGGTTTTCTTGCTTCTTACAATTACAATTTCTTGTTTTGGGTAGATGGAATTTCAAATCTCCTTGCTGCCATTTTATTGTATCTAACGTTGGCGCCTACACGAAATTTTTCAACAGAAAAAATCAAAAAAGAAAAAACAATAATTGTTCATTCTGCATACAAGGATCGTGATTATGTTACCTTTATTTTGCTCACTTTTATTTTTGCATTTTGTTTCTTTCAGATGTTTACAACAATACCCGTTTTTTTTCGTGAACAATTTAAGTTGAGTGTTTTTTTTATTGGAGTCTTAATGGCTTTAAATGGCATTATTATCAGTGTTTTTGAGATGATCACCATCTTTACATTAGAAGGAAAACGCCCTTCGCTTCATTACATTTCAAGTGGAATGATACTGGTAGCGGTTTCGTTCTTATTATTGAATTTACATTCCGCCCATTCTTCTTTCATCGCCGTAATTTCTATGATCTTTATCACTTTCGGCGAGATTTTTTCAATGCCTTTTATGAATGCATGGTGGATAGGAAGAGCAACTCAAAATAACCGCGGACAATACGCAGCATTGTATACGGTTGCATGGTCGCTGGCACAGGCCGTTGGCCCTTTCACAGGCTCCTTGGTAGCAGAATATTTCAACTTTAAAATTCTATGGTACATTCTGGCCATAGTTTGTATTCTTCTTGCATTTCTTTATCGGGGACTTCATAAGCCTGAAGCAATAAATGGGAATAATCAGACTTTATAAAATAGGTGACACACTAAAAAAGACGGCCGTAATGAGCCGTCTTTTTTATTTTGAATAATTTAAATTTTACCCTCTCCTGTTTCCAAACATACGAAGTAAGAAAAGGAAAATATTGATAAAGTCCAGATATAGAGTTAATGCGCCTAGAACAGACATTTTCTTCACATCGTTTGCTGCAACTCCTCCTTCATATTCTACGCCTTCGCCAATACGTTTTAATTTCTGAACGTCATAAGCTGTAAGAGCTGTAAACACCATCACACCGATGATGCTGATTATATAATCTAACTGACTGCTGTGTAAAAAATAGTTGATCACCATCGCAATCAAAACACCAATTACACCCATCATTAAAATCCGGCCAAATTTTGTCAGGTCCTGGTTCGTTGTATATCCCATAACGGCCATTACACCAAACATCGCGGATGCCGTTAAGAAACATCCAAGAACAGAGCCGGGAGTATATGCAAGTAAAATAAAGCTGAAACTGATTCCATTAATAATTGCATAGGCGATAAACAAAGCCATCAGCGCCGTTGCTGAAAGTCGCTGATAAGCAAATGACATGATCAGCACAAATCCCAACGGGGCAAATAAAGTGACTTTTCCCAATCCTGTGAGACCTGTTGGCCCAATAAGATAAGCCATTAATTGTTCATTTATTGAAAACTGCCAGGCAAATAATGCAGACACTCCAAGGGCAACGAACATCCATAAAAAAACATTTGCAATGAAAGAACGGATGCGTGTTTCTTCCCCTGTAGGAACATAAGTTATATTGGTAATGTTAGCATTTTGATTTGATAAATCCATAGTTTAAAATTTTAGTAAAAATATCAATGTTTTAATAGAATAAGAAATTTCTCAAAGAGAAATAAGAAATAATTATGAATCAATTTTTCAGATGTTTCAACTAAAAAATTTGAAGGAAATTCTTGTTTTGTGAACGAAAATTATTTTGCATAACTGACCACGCAATCAAATTTATTTTCTCCTGCTCCCAGTTCTTCTGCAGCAGCGTTGCTGATAACTATTGCTAATCCGGAGTTTTGTTTAATATCCGGGATCGCATCTAACACTTTAGCATACACGATTTTTCCGTTAGCATTATTTTTTACTTTTAAGATTGTTCCGGGCACAGCATCATTATTGAAACAATAATACTTTCCATCCTGCCAACCACTCGTAGATTTAAATACTCCGGCACTTCCACTGTGATCAACAGCGGGTTTATTTTGATTTTGTTGTTGGTATAAATTTCTAAAATATCCTCCTGAGGTGTTATTCACGCTACTGTTACTGCCAGCTGTTTTGTTTTCATCCCGTGGTTCAGGTACTTTTTCAATAACAGGAGTTTTTTCAACTTCAGGAGTTTTCGGTTCAGCACTTACAACAGGTTTTTCAGTAACGGGAGTGGTTTTCTTTTGCTCGTTTAATACCACCGGATTAACCGTGTTTGATCTATTTGCTAAAGAAGATTCTGCTTTATTAACTTTTAAAAAACCAACGATCATCGGATTGCCCACACTCACTGCATCAGAAGAAAGATGATTCCATTTTTTTATGGAAGACAACGGTACTTTATTGTAGTTAACACTAAGCCTGTAAAGGGTTTCACCGGAAGTGACTGTATGGTAAACAGGAACTAAAACTTCCCCGTTCGCTGGCTTCCCACTTTGCAAAAAATTATTATTATTCAACGGAATTTTTAAATTATCACCGATGCCCAAGCCGCTTTGCAATTTCAAATGATTAAAAGAAGCCAGCTCTTTTGGATTCACATTATACATTCTTCCAATGCTGTAAAAACTTTCTTTTGGAGAAACAATATGATCAACATATATACCAGATCCGTTGCCTTTAATTTCAAGATTATTTTGCTGCGCAAATAAAAAATTACCTGTGATAAATGTAAAAATAATAAGCATGAACCATTTAGTCATAATAGCGTGTTTACAAGTTCTTAAAAATTTCTATCAGAAGGAAGCATCCTTACAAAGATGGGCAAAAATATTTATTCTGAATTCAGATAAGAAATGAATGAAGTTAAATTTTATTCAACTTATTCAGGTCATTTTTTTTAAACCGGTCAAAACAATAAAACCGGAATTTCTACAAACGCTGTTGCCACTTTAAAGACATTTCCTTTTTCCATGAAGAAAATGTTCCGCCAAAAATATGCTGACGGGCTTTTGTAACGATGTCAAGATAAAAAGCAAGATTATGAATGCTGGCAACTTGTAATCCTAAAATTTCTTTTGATTTCATCAAATGGCGCAGGTAAGCTTTGCTGTAATAATTGCTCACTTCACAATCAATCCCATCATCAATTGGCGAAAAATCTTTCTCCCATTTTTTATTGTCTATATTGATAATGCCATTACTTGTGAATAACATTGCGTTGCGGCCGTTGCGCGTTGGCATTACGCAATCAAACATATCAATGCCCAATGAAATACATTCTAAAATATTCCACGGAGTCCCTACTCCCATTAAATATCGCGGTTTATTTTGAGGAAGTGATTCACAACAAAGCTGGCAGATCTCATACATTTTTTCAGTTGGTTCGCCAACACTTAATCCGCCAATGGCATTTCCGGTTGCTGTTTTTGAAGCAACATATTCGCATGAAATCTTTCGTAATTCATGATGAATTCCCCCCTGAACAATTGGAAATAAATTCTGGGAATAACCATATTTATTTTGTGTGGAATTAAATCTCTCAAAACATCTGTCTAGCCAGCGATTCGTTAATTCCAGAGATTTTTTTGCATAAGAATATTCACTTGCACCAGGCGGACATTCATCAAAGGCCATAATAATATCGCCACCAATAACCCTTTGAATATCCATTACTTTTTCAGGAGAAAATAAATGCCTGCTTCCATCGAGATGACTTTGAAAAACCGCCCCTTCTTCCGTTAATTTTCTTGTTCCGCTCAAAGAAAAAACCTGGTAACCACCACTGTCTGTAAGAATTGGTTTCGGCCAATTCATAAATTGGTGTAAACCACCGGCAGATTCCAAAACATCCAATCCGGGACGCATATATAAATGATATGTATTGCCCAAAATGATCTGCGCATGAATATCATTTTTTAATTGTTGCTGGGTAACGGCTTTGACGCTTCCTACAGTTCCCACTGGCATAAAGATCGGCGTTAGAATTTCTCCATGATCAGTAGCAATTTTCCCTGCACGCGCTTTTGTTGATAAATCAATATGTTGGAGTTCGAATTGTAAGGCAGCCATTGAAATCTTTATTTAAAAAAGGGCTGCAAAGATATGTGATTGAAAATTTTTTATTTTACAGTAAAGAAATCATGAGAACTGCCATTTTTCCACATCTCCATTTAAAATTTTGCCCCTATTCTTAACGAAAGTAAGTTTGCATCCAAATGCAACTGACTGACTTTTTTTCTCAACCCGGAAATATCATTTTTCTTGGTTTTTGTATAATCACTTTTATACAATTATTTTATTACTTATTTTTCTTTTTGAGGTTGGCAACTCATCAAACCAAAGCAAAAAATGTTTCTCAAACTCATCCTGTTTCGGTAATTATTTGTGCAAGGGATGAAGCGGCAAATCTGGTAAAAAATCTTCCGGGCTCCTTATTTCAAAAATATAAAACCACTCATGAGGTGATTGTGGTGAATGATAATTCTTTGGATGAAAGCAAATATATTTTGGAAGAGTACCAACGCGAATTCAAACAATTACAGCTGATAGAATTAAAACAGGAAGCGAGATTTATTCCTGGCAAAAAATTTCCTTTAAGTATCGGGATTAAAACAGCAAAGCATGAAGTTGTTTTGCTCACAGATGCAGATTGTGTGCCTGCTTCAGAGTTTTGGATCGAAAAAATGCAGGACGGTTTTAATGATGGAATTGAAATTGTTTTAGGTTATGGGCCACTTCATAAGAAGAAAGGGTTTTTCAATAAAATGGTGCGGTGGGAAACTTTTCATACGGCTCTACAATATCTTTCTTATGCAAAAAGCGGAATGGCTTATATGGGCGTTGGAAGAAATTTGAGTTATAAAAAATCTGTTTTTTTCAGGCATAAAGGTTTCTCCGCTCATAATCATGTTCCTGGTGGAGACGATGATCTTTTTATCAATAATGCCGCTACAAAAATGAATACCACAATCGTTATTGATAAAGATTCTTTCACCTTATCGGAACCCGCAAACAATTGGAAACAGTGGATCCGGCAGAAAAAGCGGCATTACACTACCAGCAAATATTATAAACCTCTTCATAAATTTTTATTAGGACTTTACGCATTTTCTCTCTTCCTTTTTTACCCCTTATTCATCATATCGCTTTTTATTTTTAGTTGGAAACTGACTTTGATCGCTTTTGCAATCCGCTTTATTGTTCAGGCTTTTGTTATTTTTAAAACAACTGACAAACTGGATGAAAAGGATCTATTTCCCTGGTTCGTTTTCTTCGATGTGTGGATGTTTTTTTATTATTTATTTTTTGCTACTTCCGTTTTTAAGAAACCTGCAAAAAGATGGAAGTAAGATTTAAATGTAGGGTTTAAGATAAGGAAATCAGATATCACCAAAATCATAGAGCTGCATTTTGCAAAACCAAGTCTCACTTGAACGGGGCATGTTGAACATAATTATTGATGATTAGTTATCGAATTATTACTCCGGGAAATCACACATCACCAGATCATCATCTGACAGTTTGCATAAAAAAATCCCTCCGCATCACTGCAAAGGGATTTACTTAAACATCTAAATCGTTTGTACGAAGGACCTGGATTAATAACCCATATCACCCATTCCGCCGCCCATTCCACCACCCATTGGAGGCATTCCTGGTTTATCCTTTTCTGGTTTGTCAGAAATTACACATTCTGTAGTCAGCAACATGCCCGCGATAGAAGCAGCATTTTCCAAAGCTATCCTGGTAACTTTTGTTGGATCAATAACACCGGCAGCAAGCAAATTTTCATAAATTTCTGTACGTGCATTGAATCCAAAATCACCTTTTCCTTCTTTGATTTTCTGAACAACTATGCTTCCTTCAATTCCGCTGTTGATAACGATCTGGCGAAGAGGCTCTTCCACAGCGCGTTTTACAATTTGAACACCGGTAGTTTCATCAGCATTAATTCCTTTTAATTTTTCAAGGCTTTCAATAGCGCGAATGTAAGCAACACCACCACCAGGAACAATGCCTTCTTCTACGGCAGCTCTTGTTGCATGAAGTGCATCATCTACACGGTCTTTCTTTTCTTTCATTTCAACTTCAGTTGCAGCACCAACATAAAGAACAGCAACACCACCGCTTAATTTAGCAAGACGTTCCTGTAATTTTTCTTTATCATAATCTGATGTAGTACTTTCAATCTGGGCTTTGATTTGATTTACTCTTGCTGTAATATCTTTTTTATCACCTTTTCCACCAACAACTGTGGTGTTGTCTTTATCGATTGTTACAGCACTTGCTTCACCCAAATAAGTAAGGTCAACATTTTCTAATTTGTAACCTTGTTCTTCGCTGATCACAATTCCTTTTGTCAAAACAGCGATATCCTGCAACATTTCTTTTCTACGATCGCCGAAGCCAGGAGCTTTCACAGCAGCCACTTTCAAAGTTCCGCGTAATTTATTTACCACTAATGTTGCCAAAGCTTCACCTTCCAGATCTTCTGAAATGATCAAAAGCGGACGGCCGCTTTGAGCTACCTTTTCAAGTATGTGAAGAATGTCTTTCATAGAAGAAATCTTCTTATCATAAATAAGTATGTATGGATTTTCAAGATCTGCCTCCATCTTCTCGCTGTTTGTAACAAAATATGGAGAAACATAACCTCTGTCAAATTGCATTCCTTCAACAACTTCAACAGTTGTATCAGTTCCTTTTGCTTCTTCAACAGTGATCACACCTTCTTTACCCACTTTTGTCATTGCCTCTGCAATTAATTTTCCAATAGATTCATCATTGTTTGCAGAGATTGAAGCAACCTGCTCAATTTTACTATTATCGTTTCCGACAGTAACAGATTGTTTTTTCAAATTCTCAACAACAGCGGTTACTGCTTTGTCAATACCGCGTTTCAAATCCATAGGATTTGCTCCGGCAGCCACATTGCGCAAACCTTCACTGATAATTGATTGGGCAAGAACAGTTGCAGTTGTGGTACCGTCACCAGCAATATCAGCAGTTTTAGAGGCAACTTCTTTCACCATTTGTGCACCCATATTTTCAATAGGGTCATCCAATTCAATTTCTTTAGCTACTGTTACACCATCTTTGGTAACCTGTGGCGCACCGAATTTCTTTTCAATAACTACATTTCTGCCTTTTGGCCCGAGGGTTACTTTTACCGCATTGGCAAGGGTATCAACGCCCTTTTTCATTTTATTGCGGGCTTCGATTTCAAAAAATATTTGTTTAGCCATAATATTTGTTATTATTTTTTTTAAATGAATTAACTAATTTTCATCAAAATGTCTGAAGAACGCATGATGAGGTAATCTTCACCATTCAGGCTGATTTCTGTACCGCCATATTTTCCATAAAGTACGGTATCACCTTCTTTCACGTTCATAGGAATAAGATTCCCGGTTTGCTCTGCATATTTTCCTTTTCCAACCGCGATCACAGTACCTTTTTGTGGTTTTTCTTTTGCGGTGTCCGGAATAATAATTCCGCCGGCGGATTTCTCTTCAGCCGCATTCGGTTTAACCAGAACTCTATCATCAAAGAGTTCAAAAGTTTCTTTTGCCATAATTGTTAAATTTATTTAATTTATTGTTTGGGTTGCAAATGTACACGAATAATTGTACCAAATTATTTTGTCAGTTTAGTTGGCAGAAAATACAATTCTATGTCAGTTTTTTTGGGAAAAAAACGGTCAAAATTTCATTTTTAATAAATTTTCCTATTTATCTTATAAAACGAAGGGCCCTGAACTCTAAATCTTCAATCGTAATTTACGCTTTTGCAACAAGCCTGTGATCAAAACGACGATCAATGCAAAAATCAGCGATTTGATCACTCCTGCCCAACCGGTTCTGAGAATTAATGGAAGATGAATACCGATGATTGATAAAAAAATCGCTTCATGCAAATACGGGAGCAGGTAACAGGTTAAAGTACTGGTACCGGCGGGTTTAATGGCTTTAAACCAATTTTCTTTTCCCTTTTTATCTACCAGAAATATTAAAATTACAAAAGCAAGAATGCTGATAGCTGCACAAATTGTCGTCCATGAAGGTGTAGCTCTTATTTTTGAAATTCCCCATAGCGGCCTTGTTGTAAAACCAAAAGCAAACAGAACAATTGCAACCAGGATCAAAATCATTTCTGCTTTCACTGTTTTTTCTGAAAACTTTCTGTAAACAACCGCACTGATCAGACCGAGCATGGTGATAGATGAGTTAGATGCATTCCCTAAACCCAAAGAAGTAATCACATGCCTGAAGCCTGTTGCAAATGCAGGTGCATTAAGCATTACAGAAGAATTAAAAGCTACAAAGAATAGCAAGAAAAGGATCAGGATCCAAAGTTTTTCTTTTGCAAATAGGGAAATGGTAGCGCATGCAAAATAGGCCCATCCTATTAATCCTAAAATTCCCCACCAATGAGGGGCCATCCATATAATTCCATTAGTGGAATTACCTTTGTAAACTGCCGCCATTAAAATTAAAATGCCAATTCCTAAAGCCTGCAACCACAACATCAGTTTCCCTTTTGTTTTTGGATAATCCAACCAGATCAGAAAAAATGAAACCGTTACTAAAATCACCCAAATGGAACGCGGCAACAAAGATTGATTGCTGTAATTTTCCATGTTCATTTGAAAAAATCCCATTACAATCAGAGCCAATGAGCGCATCACAATGTGCCGGAAAATTAACGGCGTCGATTGTCCGCGATCTAATCTGCTTTGCTGACTGTAAGGAATAGATAATCCAACAATAAATAAAAACGCAGGAAAAATAATATCAGCAAATCCCATCGCATCCGCTTTCCCCGGCGCATGTTCCAGCCATGCAGGAATTTCTTTATCAGTCCATAAGTCATTTACAAAAACCATAAAGTACATGGTTAAAGCACGGATAACATCAATAGATCCAAGTCTTCGTGTAGGCATGTGGCTGTTAGTTTATTTATTAATCGCAGAAAAAACTTTTTTGAAGCAATCAGATGAAGTATTCACTGATTTGTTCATGCTCGAATCGTTGCTATAATATTCTTTCAAAAATAAATCATTACGCGTCCAGACCGTTTGCATAACTCCCTGGAAACGCTCTTTCATTTCAGGAGTAGAATTTTGCCTGAATTTGTACATGTCATCTACCTGTGCCACTCCCGCATCAGCATTTCTAAAAGGGCAACTAATTACCTTTAACCCTTTCATTGCAAAATAAACTGCCGTCTGATCGGCTCTTTCATAATGCCAGTCGCAAATAATTACATCTTTCGGAATCATGTCAATTGCTCTGTAAGTATTGTTCATACTAGCTTCCCATTCACCCAAACCGGTTGTTTTTCCATCCAAAAGGCGATCGCCCCAAATCCATAACTGCTTTCCAGTTTCGGCAAGGTGATCATCAATCCTTCTTACCTCATCTGCAAACAATTGAGCAGGATCGTGGCCGCCACATCGCGGACATTTATCTTCACCCAAATAAAAGACTTCATCCATTCCTGCATGAAAAGCATCAGTTTCAAAAGCATTGCAAATTTCATCAATTACATCAAAAATGATTTTGTGTAAACCAGGATAAAGCGGACAATAACTTTTACAATATAAATTATCGGCGTTCGGCCATATATATTTTACAGGCATTTGCACCCACGGCGTTTCATCAAACTGCGGATAAACACTCAATAATTTCCCTGTCCTGTTTGCCCATGATTGATGCCCCAATAAATTGATTTGAGGAATCACTT
>Ga0068855_100012514_pt1 | contig 10242 bp, 7 predicted proteins | sample KBSCornC52_FD_66592 | JGI IMG/M metagenome (GOLD analysis project Ga0068855, IMG submission 66592) | Corn rhizosphere microbial communities from Kellogg Biological Station, Michigan, USA - KBS Corn C5-2 | ecosystem: Host-associated > Plants > Roots > Rhizosphere > Soil ... | reverse complement strand
CGGCAAGACAGCTGATGAAGTGCGTGCTGAAGGAGTTGCTGAAGTGCTGGTGCCGCACAAGACGTTTGACGGCAACCGGCCGAGCAACACGCTGCTGCTGCCGCGGCTGACGCCGCATACACTGGGCCAGCTGATCGCGCTGTACGAGCACAAGATTTTCGTGCAGGGCGCGGTGTGGGGCATCAACTCATTCGACCAATGGGGCGTGGAGCTGGGTAAGGTGCTGGCCAAAGAGCTGTACCAGACACTGTGCGGCGCGCCGCTGCCGGCAACTGCCGACAGCTCAACGGCCAACCTGCTGAAGAAAGTAGGAGAGTTCGGCGTGGCCTGAACCGTTGTTTGGGCCCGCTTGGAGGGGTAAAAACGCCGGGTGTCCGGCGTTTTTCGTGCGCGGTATTCAGCGCCGGATCAGGCTCCTGCCGGTCATTTCCTCTGGGGCTGCTACGCCCATAACATCCAGAATCGTCGGCGCGACATCCCGGAGTTCGCCGCCCTCGCGGAGCTGCTTTGCATCGGTACCGCACAAGACAAGCGGAACCAGGCTCGTGGTGTGCGCGGTAAGCGGCTCGTTCGTGGCAGGGTCGATCATATATTCGGCGCAGCCGTGATCGGCAACAAGCAGGGCGGCGCCGCCTTTGGCAAGCGTTGCCTCGATAATCTTATGCTGGCAATCGTCCAGGATCTCAATTGCTTGTTTGGCTGCTTCAAATACTCCGGTGTGGCCGACCATGTCGGCATTGGCCAGGTTGATAACGATGAAGTCTTGCGACCCCGTTTCGATTTGCCGCAATACTGCTTCAGTGATGCCTGCTGCGCTCATTTCGGGTGCCAGGTCGAACGTGGCCACTTTGAGCGAAGGGATCATCTCCCGCGACTCACCAGGGAAAGGCTTCTCGCGGCCGCCGTTGAGAAAGTAGGTGACATGGGCATATTTTTCGGTCTCTGCAACGTGGTAATGAGTCCGGCCGGCACCACTCAGCACCTCGGCAAGGGAATTGGTGACGTATTCTTCCGGGAAGGCAACCGGCACCTGCAGCGTGTCGTCGAACTGGGCAAAGCTCACAAAATGAAGATTTTTGAGTACCCGGCTGCGGGTGAAGCCGGTAAAGTCTTTATCGACCAGCGCATGGCTGAGCTGGCGGGCGCGGTCCGGCCGGAAGTTGAAAAAGACCACGACGTCGCCGTCGTTGATGCGGGTACGATCCTCAGGGGTTGCGGCAATGGCAACCGGCTGCAGGAATTCGTCTGTTTCCCCGGCTTCGTAGCGGCCGGCAATGTATCCTCTGGCGCTGTGGTGTACGGGATGTGTCTCGCCGGCTAAGACTTCATAAGCTTTCTCGACCCGCTCCCAGCGGTTATCGCGGTCCATGGCATAGTAACGGCCGGAAATGCTGGCGATCCTGCCGGTGCCGATAGCAGCAAGTTCGTCTTCGAATTCCTTGATATGCTGCAAGGCTGTTTTTGGCGGCGTGTCCCGCCCGTCGGTAAAAGCATGAACATGTACCCGGTGCAGGCCGAGCTTACCGGCAAGCTTTGCCAGGGCAACCGCGCCGCTGTAGTGGCTGTGCACGCCGCCGGGCGACACAAGGCCGACGATGTGCAGCGAGGTGTCGCGGGCAATTGCCTGTTCGATTGCCTGGACAAGCACTTCATTCTGATAGAACGTACCGCTCGTAATTTCGTGGTGCTGGCGGGTCAGCGGCCGCCGGATAACGCGCCCGATACCTATGGTGAGGTGTCCCACTTCAGAGGTGCCGATCTGTCCTTCGGGCAGCCCTACCGCTTCACCGCTTGCTTTCACCAGGGTGTTCGGCCAGCGCTTCAGGAGCGCATTCCAGTACGGTGCATGTGCCTGTGCAATGGCATTGCCGAATGTATCGGCATTGTATCCCCACCCGTCGCGGATAATCAGCACAAAAGGTTTCTTGGTCATGCGCCTCCTTGGCAGCGTTATAATAACTGTATATAGTAGCTTAATTGACGCTACGAAGATATGCAGGACATGGTAAAGGAGATTATAATATGAATATTACAGTAGTGCGGGCGCGGCAGATTTTTGATTCGCGCGGATTCCCCACCGTAGAATGCGACGTGACGCTCGATGACGGATCGATGGGGCGGGCCGCGGTTCCATCCGGCGCCAGCACCGGCAGCGGCGAAGCGCTGGAGCTGCGCGACGGCGGCAGCGCCTACAACGGGAAGGGTGTCGGCAAAGCCGTAGCTGCTATAAACGGCCAGATCGCATCTGCGCTGCAGGGCATGGGCGCCGGCGACCAGCGGGCCGTTGATACCAAGCTGTTGCAGCTGGACGGCACCGACAACAAGCGCAACCTGGGCGCCAACGCCACTCTGGCCGTATCGCTGGCGGTTGCCAGGGCCGCAGCGGCCAGCAAACAGCAGCCGTTCTATGCGTATGTGGGCGCGCTGGTGGGCAACACCACATTTACGCTGCCCATGCCCATGTTGAACATCCTGAACGGCGGCAAGCACGCTGAAGGCTCCACGGACATTCAGGAATTCATGATTATGCCGGTGGGCGCGGCAGACTTCACCGCGGCGATGCGCATGAGCAGCGAAATCTATCATGCGCTCGGCAAACTGCTGCACGACAAGGGGTATGCCACGACCGTCGGCGACGAGGGCGGCTTTGCGCCGGGCGTACACGGCGGATCAGAAGAAGCGCTGCAGCTGATCGCGCAGGCAATCGAGAAAGCCGGATACAAGCTGGGCGATGATGTAGTGCTGGCGCTGGACGTGGCGGCGAGCGAGCTGGTAGACGGCGACGGCTACAATTTTGCGCGCGAAGGCAACCGCTACACGGCCGGGCAGCTCATCGACAAGTATGCCGGCCTCGCGAAACAGTATCCGCTGGTGTCGCTGGAAGACGGCCTGGGCGAAGACGACTGGGCCGGCTGGCAGCAGCTGACCGCCCGCCTGGGCGATTCGGTGCAGATTGTCGGAGACGATCTGCTGGTTACGAATACCAAGCTGTTACAGAGAGCAATTGAGGAGAAAGCAGCCAACGCCATTCTTATCAAACCGAATCAGATCGGTACGCTCAGCGAAACAATCGACGCCGTACAGATGGCCAAGCAGGCCGGCTGGAATACCGTGATGTCGCACCGCTCCGGCGAGACCGAAGACGCCACCATCGCACATCTGGCGGTTGGGCTCAACACCGGCCAGATCAAGACCGGCTCGTTTGCCCGCAGCGACCGCATCGCCAAATACAACGAGCTGATCCGTATTGCCGGGCAGCTGAATACACAGACACTGGCAAAACCGTTTAAACAGTAGTATACTGCGGAGCAAGAGGCAACCCACCGGCTGCGGCCGTTGCAATGCACTCCTCCCAATTTTCAGTAGACGAACGGAGTTTTCGTATGCGGTTCACAGAAACGGCGCCGGCGGTGCCATTGCAGATGTTCAAGCGCACGAAGATCGTAGCAACCATCGGCCCGTCCACGAACGATCCGGATGTGCTGTACCGGCTAATCGAGAGCGGCGCCAACTGTTTGCGTTTCAACTTCAGCCACGGTACGCACGAGGAACGGCTGCAGCAGACGTCGTGGATCCGCAGCGCCAGCGAGAAGCTGGGTAAGCCGGTAGCAATCATGCAGGACGTGCAGGGACCGAAGGTGCGGCTTGGAGATTTTGAGGGTACGATCGCCATCAAAGCCGGCCAGCAGCTTACCTTTGCGCATAAAGGTGATTACGCTGCAACCGGGCATATTCCCATGCAGTATGATCTGTCCAAAAAGGTGCAGCCGGGCGAGCGGCTGTATTTATTTGACGGCAAAGTCCGTACCACCATCACCGGTATTGAGGACGGACTTGTCCACGCTGTTGCCGCCAACGACGGCGAGATCGTCAAGCGCAAAGGCATGAACCTGCCCGATACCGACTTCAAGGGTGATATCCTGACCGAGAAGGACCTGGAAGATATCCGCTTCGGTGCCACACAGGACTTCGACTATGTTGCTGTCAGCTTCGTGCAGACCGCGGCGGACATCGAACACGTACGCAGCATTCTGCAATCCCTGGGCAGCACGGCGAAGATCATCGCCAAGATCGAAACCAAGTTGGCGATTGACAACATCGAAGCCATTGTCCAGGCTGTTGATGTGGTGATGGTGGCGCGCGGCGACCTGGGTGTTGAAACGCCCCTAGAGACGGTGCCTGTCGTACAGCGGCGGGTTACGGCGCTCTGCCGCAAATACGCCAAGCCGGTGATTGTCGCCACCCAGATGCTGGTGAGCATGGTGGATCATCCCGAGCCAACCCGCGCTGAAGTATCTGACGTAGCTACGGCCGTCTTTACCGGGGCCGATGCGGTGATGCTGAGCGAGGAAACGGCCAACGGCAAGTATCCGCTGGAAGCAGTGCAGGTTATGAAGCGCGTCGTCACGTATACCGAGCAGCATGCAGCAGCGGAAGTGCCGCATACTTCCGGCTATGAGCAGGGCGTGCCGCATGCCGTTGCGAATGCGGTGATTGCCATGGCTGACAAGATTGACGCCCGGGCTATCCTGGTGGAAACGACTTCCGGCGCAACAGTGCAGCGCATAACCGCGCTGCGGCCGCATGTGCCGGTGATCGCGGTAACGAACGAAGTACGCACCGCGCAGCAGCTTGCGCTGGTATATGGGGTGAAGAGCTATTTCCGGCCGGCAAAATCCGGTATATTAGCTGAGGTTGCGGCGTGGCTGCAGCAGCACCTTGTATTCAAGCCGGGCGATGCGGTGGTGATGGTCTCCGGCCAGTCGTCTGGCGTGTCCGGGACTACCGATACCATCAAGGTACGGGTGTTGCAGTAATTGCCCTCCCCCTGCTTGACAACTCAGGATATAATCATAACGTCTTATACCGAATAAAGGAGTATGAATGACCAGTCTGCACGACATGTTTCAGCTTGGGCAAAGCCCATGGATCGACTACATCGATCGTGACCTTATCACAACCAACAAAATTACCGGCGTGCTGGAGAGCGGCGTCGTGGGGCTCACCAGCAACCCCACCATCTGGCAGAAGGCGTTTGCCGGTACGGCCGAATATGACGGCGATATCAAAGCGGGCGTAGAGGCCGGCAAGAGCGTGCCGGAGATATACGAAGCGATTGCTGTCTCGGACATCACGCTTGCCGCTGATGCGCTGCGTGCGGTATACGACAAAACCAACGGGGCTGACGGCTATGTGAGCCTGGAAGTTGCGCCCGACCTCGCCCATGATGCCGAGGGTACTTTCCAGGAAGCCGTGCGTTTATTCAAACTGATTGACCGGCCCAACCTGATGGTTAAGATTCCCGGCACGCCCGCGGGTGTTGCTGCGTACGAGCGGGCGATTGCGGAAGGTGTCAACATAAATGTGACCCTTCTGTTTGGCCTGGGTAATTTTTATCAGGTGGCCGACGGGTACTTCCGCGGTCTGGAAGCACGTGCTGCTGCCGGCAAGCCCATCGACCGCATTGCATCGGTGGCGTCGTTTTTCGTCAGCCGCGTGGATTCCAATATCGACGCGCGTTTACAGCAGCTGGCTGACGTGGCGGCTGAGAGTGCCGAGAAGGAAGCGTTGCTTGCATTGAAGGGCAAGGCCGCCATTGCGAACGCCAAAGCCGCATATAAGGCCTGGCAGGATCTGTACGCCGGTGAGCGGTGGCAGGCGCTGGAGAAGCTCGGCGCTAAAAAGCAGCGCTGCCTGTGGGCCAGCACCAGCACCAAAGATCCGGCCTACAGTGACGTATTATATGTTGAGCAGCTGATCGGCCCGGATACGGTAGACACCATTCCGCCGGCAACCATCACAGCATTTATCGACCACGGCAAGGCAGCAAATACGCTGACCGAAGGCGTGGACGAAGCAATGCAGCAGATCGGCGCCATTGAGAGCCGCGGCATTTCTTTCGAAGGTGTCGCGTATCAGCTGCAGCTGGACGGCCTGAAGGCATTTGCCGAGAGCTTTAACAGCATGCTCGCCGCCATTGCCGAGAAGACCAAATAGCACACACATCAAAATGCGCCGATACACACGGCGCATTTTAATTTTTATGTAAAGAAGGAGCACTATGTCGTCCGACCCGACCATTAACCACCAAGCAGCCAATACCATTCGCATTCTGTCGGCAGCACAGCCGGAAAAGGCCGACAGCGGCCATCCGGGCGGTGCCATGGGTGCGGCCGACTTCATGCATATTCTGTACAGCGAGTTCCTGGTAGAGGATCCGGATGATCCCAAGTGGCCGCACCGCGACCGCTTTTTCCTTGATCCGGGTCACATGAGCGCGATGCTGTACAGCCAGCTCGCCCTTACCGGCCGTATGCCGCTGGAGGAGCTGCCAAACTTCCGCCAGTGGGGTTCCAAGACGCCGGGCCACCCGGAACTGTCCGTAGAACACGGTATCGAAAACACCAGCGGTCCGCTGGGCCAGGGCCATGGCTTTGGCGCCGGTGCGGCCATTGCCGCAAAATTCCTTGAAGCACGCTTTGGCGAGTGGATGAAGCACGACATCTACGCCTTCATCAGCGACGGCGGCGTACAGGAAGAAGTGAGCCAGGGCATCGGCCGCATCGCGGGCCGTCTGGGTCTCGGCAACCTCACCATGTTCTACGATTCCAATGACGTGCAGCTCTCCACCAAGACCGCTGCCGCCACCACCGAAGATACCGCCAAGAAATACGCAGCCTGGGGCTGGCATGTCATTACCATCGACGGCAACGATCACGACGCGATTCGTAAGGCGCTCAACGAAGCGAAAGCTGAGATGCAGCGGCCCACACTCATTGTCGGCAAGACCATTATGGGCAAGGGCGCGGTAGATGCCGAGGGCAAGCCGTTTGAGGGCCAGGTAAGCATGCACGGCCAGCCGATGACTGCTGCCGGCGCCTCATTCGAAAAGACAATTACCGCGCTTGGCGGCGATCCTCAGAATCCATTTGTTATCCCCGATGCCGTAAAAGAGCTGTACGCCAAGGTTGCAGACCGCAAGCGTACTATTGTTGCCGGGCGCAGGCAGGCAGAGGCTGCCTGGCGCGAGGCAAACTCCGGCCTTGCCGCGAAACTCGATTTTTATCTGTCCGGTGCTGCGCCGCAGCTTGACTGGGCCGCCATTGCCGGCGAACAGAAGCCGGGTTCCGCCACCCGCGCCAGCAGCGCGGTGGTGCTGAGCCACTTTGCAAAAGAAGTCGGCAATATGCTGGTCATGAGCGCCGACCTCGCCAACAGCGATAAAACCGATGCCTTCCTGAAGAACACCACGCCGCTTGAAGCAGATGATTTCAGCGGCGCATTCCTGCACTGCGGTGTCAGCGAGTTCTCCATGGCTGATCTGGCCATCGGTATGGCGCTGCATGGCGGCGTGATTCCGGTGTGCGCCACGTTCTTCGCGTTTTCGGACTACCAGAAGCCGGCACTGCGCCTGGCCGCCCTCATGGAAATACCCGTGAAGTTCATCTGGACGCACGACGCTTTCCGTGTTGGCGAGGACGGTCCCACTCATCAGCCAATTGAACAGGAGGCACAGCTGCGTCTGCTGGAGAAGGTGCACAACCACTCCGGGCATCCCGGCATGCTGGTGCTGCGCCCGGCGGACTCTGCCGAGACCACGGTTGCCTGGCAGATGGCAATGGAGAATACCAAATCTCCAACCGGCCTCATCCTGACCCGTCAGAATATTGCCGAAGTCAGCGACTTTACCCAGGCACAAGGGGCGCAGAAGGGCGCGTTTGTCGCCTACGAGTCGGCATCCACGCCGGAACTGGTAATTGTGGCGAACGGCAGCGAAGTGGGCACCGCGATGGAAGCTATCAAGCTTCTGCCCGGGCACGCCATCCGCCTTGTTTCTGTCCCGAGTGAAGGCCTGTTCCGCGAGCAGCCTGTTGCGTACCAGGAGTCCATTCTGCCGAAAGACGTACCGCGCTTTGGCGTGACTGCCGGCTTGTCGGTCAACCTGCTGGGCCTGGTGGGCGATATCAGCCGCATCCACGGTCTCAACCATTTCGGCTTCAGCGCCCCGTACCAGAAGCTGGACGATGAATTCGGCTTTACCGCCGAGAAGCTGGCCAAGAAGATCGCCGCTGCGCTCTAGACGCGTACGAGGCATGGCGCGTCCGTCCGTGTGTCGTTATGCCCCGATGATATACACGGACATAAGCTGAGGTTTGTATAATGAGCACTCCATCCCTGCCGCCGCTGCGGCACGATCTGCTGACCGGCATTGACGTCGGCGGTACCAAAGTAGATGTCGTAGACACCGCAACTTCAACCATCCGGCGGTATGCCACGGCAGACTACAGCAGCCTGCCTGCCATGCTTGAGGCCTATTTTGGAGAAGTCGGCGCCCGCCCCGCGGCAATCGCAGTCGGCATGGCCGGCCCGCGCGATGACGATACCGGCGAGATCAAGCTGACCAACCTGCACTGGCCGCCGTTCGATCCGTCTGAGGCAGGCAAGCTGTACGGCATCAAATTTTTGACCGCAAACGATATGGTGGTGACCACCGCCGGCGTGCTGGATGCCGCGACGGTAGATACAGCGCCGCTGAAGCCCGGCACGCCGGCCCGGACCGGAACCAAGCTGGTCGTAACCATCAGCACCGGTATTGGCGTGGCGGCTGCGGCGTGGGATGCGCGCGCCGGGCGGTATGTTATTATCCCGGGCGAGGGAGGGCATATTGGCTTTCAGCCCAAGACCGCGGAAGAGTCAGCGTATCTGGCCTACCTGCACGCCAAGTATCCGCATGCTTCCGCGGAGCTGGCACTCGGCGGCAAACATGGTATCGGCAATCTGGTGGATCATGTACTGGTGTCATCGAGCGCCAGAAAGCTGTCGGAGGCAGTAGCCGCTGCCCGGGCAACCGGCCGGCCGCTTGGCGGCGTGCTGCTGGCATTTGTGGCCGAGGGTGAGGGAGCCGACCGCAGTGCGGCCGAACAGATACTGCAGCGCATGGGTGCCATGATCGGTTCGGTACTGCGCGACCTGGCGGTGGCGTACATGGCCACGGGCGGCATCTATCTGACGGGCAGCATTGCGCTTACTATGGGTGAATATCTGGCAGAGCATACTGCCCTCCGCGACCGCTTCGTACGCCCCGGTGCTGCCCACGACAACCGTCTTGAGCATGTTCCCATCAGCCTGCTGACCGATCCGCATATTGCCGCCCGCGGCGCCCTGGCCCTGGCCAAAGAGCTGTAATCGGTATATAGTGCGGCCTTATTCTGCCAGGTAGGCTTGTAGCACTACGGCGTCGTTATGCTTCTCGTCTTTCGCACCATATACCAGTGTTGCGGTATGGTCTTTCAGTTCTTTACGCAGCTCGCCCACGGCCGCGGAATTCGCGTCCAGTTCCTGTCTGTAGCGTTTCTGGAATTCCGGCCATCTGGCAGGATCATGCCCGAACCACTGGCGGAGCTCTGTACTTGGCGCAATATCTTTAAGCCACACATCAATTCTGGCCGCATCCTTGCGTAACCCGCGCGGCCATAGCCGGTCGATGAGAATCCGTTTGCCGTCCTGCGGGCTGTATGGCTCATACACGCGCTTAATGTGAATCACGACGTTCCTCCCTGCTTTTACCAGCACGTTCCTGTCGGTTGCCGGCCCTCTTATACCACGCCCGCCTGATACCTGCGCTGGCATACGCATCTTAGTATCCCGTAAATTCTTCCGTACGGATGGCATCTTCGTTGACGGCCATGCTCACCAGCAGCTGGCGCATGGCTTTGACCATACCTTCGGGCCCGGAAAGGTAGTAGATTGGTTTGGTCAGATCCGGCACGTATTTTCTGACCATCGCCTCATTGACCCGGCCCCGTTCCCCCTGCCAGCCGTTGGGCGCGGCGTCGGAGGCAACCGGAATATACGTAAAGTTCGGGTTGTCTTCGGCAAACTGTGCAAAATCTGCCGCAAACGGCAGGTCGGCCGGCGTGCGGGCAGAATGCAGCAGCGTAATTTTATGAGATGTCTTATCGTGCGTGGCCTGTGCGACCATGCTGCGTACGGGTGTGACACCAATGCCGCCGATAATAAATACTGCCGGCGTTGTCTCGGTTTTATGCAGTGTAAAATCACCATGTGGCGCGTCCAGCTTCACCTCCGTGCCGATTGGTAAGTCTTTTAAGACCCGCTTGAAAGCCGTGTCCCGCATGCGGCTGGCAGCCACCAGGTCGCCTTCGTATGGGGCATATGCCAGCGAAAAGCCGCGGGTATCTCCTTCCGCGTCTGTCTCAGGCGGATCGATGAGCGTGTAGT
>Ga0068855_100012512_pt1 | contig 10243 bp, 5 predicted proteins | sample KBSCornC52_FD_66592 | JGI IMG/M metagenome (GOLD analysis project Ga0068855, IMG submission 66592) | Corn rhizosphere microbial communities from Kellogg Biological Station, Michigan, USA - KBS Corn C5-2 | ecosystem: Host-associated > Plants > Roots > Rhizosphere > Soil ... | reverse complement strand
TCTCGGCGGTGACGATTCGATGATCACTCTCTACCGCCAGGATTCTCCGCTGCATTTCACCGACATCACTGCCAAAGCAGGCCTCACCACGAAAGGTTGGGGGATGGGCATCGCCATCGGAGACTACGATAACGACGGGCTCCCCGATATTTACGTCACCGGCTACGGTCACAACGTCCTCTATCGAAACCTGGGCGGCTGCAGATTTCAGGACGTTACGGCGCAGGCCCATGTGGCGGGAGGCAACTTCTCGGTGGGCGCGGCATGGGCAGACTACGACCGCGACGGCTACCTCGATCTTTATGTTTCGCGCTACGTGGATTCGGACCCGCACCACCTGCCCGGCCCTGGATCGAGAGGCTTCGGATATCGAGGACTCGACATTGAACAACCCGTGGCGCATGAGGCTCCGCCCGGCCTGCTCTACCACAATCGTGGCGATGGCACTTTCGAAGAAGTCGCCGCAAAATCAGGCATGGGCAATCCAGACAAGCGCCTTGGAATGGGCGTGCTTTGGGCCGACTACGACAACGATGGATGGCCGGATCTTTTTGTCACCAACGACATGGGACCCAACTTCCTCTACCGCAGCCTCCACAACGGTACCTTCGAAGATTTGGGCGCCTCGTGCACCATCAACGTGGGCGAGACCGGTGAATTCCTGGGCAACATGGCCGGTGATTTTGGCGATACATTGCACAACGGTACGCTCGGCGTACTCATCACTCGGTATGCAGGCCAGCCTATCAGCATCTACCAGAACGAACTCGCGAAGGGGTTCACCGATGACACGTACATCTCCGGCCTCGGCGCCGTCGACCGAAACCTGGTGCGATGGGGAGGCGGCTTCGCCGATTTCGACAACGACGGATGGAACGACATTCTCGTCGCCAACGGTAACTTCACTCCGTTGATCGACTCGTTGCCGACCGACCCCCGGTTTCGTGAGCCGATGCAGGTCTTTCGCAGTAATGGAAATGGAACCTACACCGAGCTTTCCAGCTCTTCGGGCTTAAACCAGGAAGGGCCTCTGCAGTCCCACCGCGGAACCGCATTTGGCGATGTCAACAACGACGGCAATGTCGACGTGGTGGTCTACAACGTGGGCGCGCAACCAACGCTGTATCTCAACGAGACGAAAGATTCGAATCACCGCGTGCTGTTTCAATTAGTCGGCACCAAAAGCAACAAAGCCGCGATCGGCGCACGCGTTACGGTGACCATTTCCTCGCCGTCCGGCGCCACGAACAGAATCGATGAAGTCCGGGGCGGCGGCAGCTATCTCTCCAGCAACGATCAGCGCCTCCATTTCGGACTGGGAAATGCGTTGGTGATGAAACAAGTGCAGATACGCTGGCCCAGCGGACTGGTCGAGCAACTGAAAGACGTTCCTGCCGATGCCATCTATACCATTATTGAAGGGCAGGGGATCAAACACACAGTAAAGCTCGCGCCACCCGCCTTATAACTGCAGCTACTTCTTGTCTGTGGACTGTTGTTTGCCGGCCGCGCAGCCTGTGCAACGTTCTGCGGCCAGGCCTTTTCCTTCTTCGACCGTAAAGATCTTGTCCACCGATTCGGGCTTGACATGTTCCACTGCGCCACTCGGCCAGTGAATCTCCACGTCTTCGACCGCGGTATCATCGGCCAATCCAAAGTGCACGCGGAGATCGTTGGAAGAGAGATAACTCCCGCCGCTCAGAACATCTCCGCGCTGCCGTACACCGCCCGCTTTCAAATACACCGTGGCGCCCACCGCGTCGCGCGGACTCTTCGGCCCGCCCACAAGTTTGAGTTCAATCCAGTGGTGATGATCCGGGCTCACATTGCGCAGCAGCACGGGAGTGCCGTCCATGCTGTTGATTACCACGTCGATTTTTCCATCGTTGAAGATATCTCCGAACGCGGCGCCGCGCCCAACCGTGACAACGGCCAGGCCAGTACCCTCCACCGCAGGCACCAGATCAAACTTGCCGTTCTTCTGATTGTGAAAGAGCAGCATGCGCTGTGCGTAGCTGCTTCCCCATCCGGGTTCCTTGTCCACTTCGGGGTAGACGTGTCCATTGACAATCAGAAGGTCTTTCCACCCGTCGTTGTCGTAGTCGAGAAAACCATCCGCAAAACTGACAAATGGCAACGATGGTTCCGCAATTCCGGCTGGCCAGCTGACGTCCGTGAAGTTGCCCGTCCCGTCGTTCTGAAACAGCACGTTGTAATCGTCGGCGAACACCGTGCTCACGACAGAAAGGTGACCATTGTTCTCGTAGTCTCCGATCGCGAGTCCCATGTTGGCCATCTCGTGCCCGTCGATGTTCACTGCGAACCCGTTGAGAAAGCTCTCGTCACGGAACGTTCCGTTTCCGTTATTGATATACAGATAGTTGGGAGAAGTGTCATCGGCAACCAGCAGATCGGGCTTTCCGTCATTGTTCACATCGGCAAATACGGTTCCGAGCCCATAGTATCCATTTGCATCGTCAACGCCCAGCTTCTTGCTTACATCGGTGAACGTTCCGTCGCCGTTGTTGTGAAACAGGTGGTCTTGTTCTCCGCGAAGCCCGCGCGGGCCGCACATGACTTGAATGCCGCGATAGTGGCAAAACAGGGAATCGGCTGTAGATGAGCCAGGCACCGGCGGATTTGCCAGATCGATCTTCGCGTATCCATCCACAAAAAGATCGAGTCGCCCATCGCCGTCGTAATCGCCAAACGTTGCCCCGGTCGACCACGTTCCTAGCTCCACGCGGGCACTCTCGGCCACGTCCGTGAAGGTCCCGTCGTGATTGTTGTGATACAGCCGGTTCTTTCCGAAGTTCGTCACGTAGAGGTCGGGCCAGCCATCGTTGTCGTAGTCCGCGACAGCGCACCCGTATCCCCACCGGTCGTTTGCCACTCCCGCTTTCGCTGCGACATTCGTGAAGGTCCCATCGTGATTGTTGTGAAAGAGCGCCGCATGCGGAGCAGGCGCCTTGCCATCCAGCGCGTCGTAATTCGAGCCATTCACGAGATAGATATCGAGCCATCCATCATTGTCGTAGTCGATGAGACAGACGCCCGGCCCCTTCGCCTCCAGGATCAGCTTCTTTGCCGGTGTGCCCGCCGTATGATGCCAGGACGTCAGTCCTGCCGCTGCAGCTACATCCTGAAAGAGAATGGGGCCCTGCTTGACGAAGCCCCCGGCTGTGATTGGACGGTGCTGGCTGTCGTATTTGGCTTCGTGCGCTGTTCCACTCGCCATCCCGCTCAGCGAGTCCTGCGATGCCGCCGCCTGCTGACCCGGCTTTGCCGATCCCGGCGCCGGGGGAGACGCCTGCCCAGCGGAAACAAATACAGCAACCACGCTTAGGGCCGTGCAGACAAGCCATGCGCGGACGGCTCTTTGCCGAGAAGAGAACAATCGCGCGTTTCGAGACGATACGCCGGCTGCGAGGACATCAATCAACTTCGACACGATTACTTCAACTCCATCCCGGAACGCCGACGGCTCCTCGCATTATCCGACCATGTCCGTCGCGGCTTGATCGGAATCGTGGACACGGCTGGAATCAACCTTTCAGCCAATCCCATCGGTTCACTCAACCGTTCGGAACAACGGCAAATGCGATTTTTTAGAGTGTACACAACGCACGTGTTCTGAACCCGGCATTCTGGATGATTCGTTGAAGCCTTTCCTTGCAAGTGCTCCAAAATCAGCGCCGCTTTAGCTATTAGTGGTCAGAGCAAAACAATCTCGCAACCGGGTGACTGCGTTCAGCGCCTTGGCCATCCACAGGCCGTGCTTTAGATAGCAGCCCCAATTCATCAATATCGGATCCCAACAAGCACCGAGCCCGAAGTGGCTCACTTCGAGTGCGGACGGAAGCCCGAGATGAATCTCAAAAGCAACGGCAACAGCAAAAGCAAAAACGCCAATGAAGCAAGAAATACCTTGACCCAATCAGCCGCCTCGTAGAAGCCGCTAAGGGATGGTTCGATTCCTTCACGAGCAGTTCTTTGTCATTTCTGCGCAAACTGTTCCATGGGGACCTTACCGCGGACTCGCGTAAGAACCCGGATGATACGATGGTCTCTGACCTCTAAGGCAAGAGCCTATGAATCCCTGCACGATGCTCCCCGGGGGCGCTTTTCAGGTCTATATCTCTTTCGCTTCCGATGTGTGCCTGGAAATCAAACCAGCCAAGGCAGAATTCCGCCCTTCTGCCCCGTGCGAACGCCGCAAAGGCGGGGCTTTCGGCATTCCTGCTGATGATCTTCTGCGCGCTCTGTGCACAGACGCAAGTGGCTGCAGGTCAGTCCTTTGAGGAACTGACGGCCCAGGCCGCCGCCGCCCGCGACCAGCAGAACCTTCCCCTTGCGATTAACCTCTATAGCCGCGCCGAACAACTCAAGCCCGACTGGCAGGAGGGCTGGTGGTATCTCACTCTTCTGCAGTACAGCACAAACCAGTTCCCAGGCGCCATCGACGCCGCCAGTCACCTGCTCGAGCTCGCCCCGCACGCCGTGCCCGCGATGGCCCTGCGCGGGCTATCTGAGTTCGAGGTTGCGGACTATAACGCATCTTTGCGCGACCTGGAAACTGCCGTCGATCACGGCGCCGCCAACGATTCCCACAACGAGCAGGTCATTCGCTACCACCTGGCGCTCGACCTTTGCCGCGCTGGACGGTTCCAGGATGCGCTCGATCAATACAAGCTACTCGCGGACAACGGTTTCAGCAGCCCGGAGATGCTGGCTGGCCTCGGACTGGCAGGCATGCACCTCACCTCCTTTCCGGCCGAGGTCGCCGAAAGCGATCGGGGACTGTACGTGGCCGCGGGAACGGCAGGGTCCGCATTCCTCGCCGGCAGTAGCCAGAAGGCAGACAGCCTCTTTCAGCAGCTTTTCACCGATCACCCCAGCACTGCCAGGCTGCACCTTTTTTATGGATTGCTGCTGTTTCGGCATGATCCCATGCTGGCGGCCGACCAATTTCGGCTCGAAGTTGGGGTCGCTCCGAACAGCGAAACGGCACTTGAACTGCTGGCCTATGCTCTGGTGATCGCCGGCGATTATCAGGATGCCTTGCCAGCCGCGCAGAAGGCCTACGCCGTAGCGCCAGATGAGGAAACGGTGCAGGTTGCGCTCGGTCGCGCGCTCGGCGAAACCGGCGACCTCGATCGCGGAATCAAGATGCTTGAAAAGGTCATCGCAGGCGATCCCGATGATCTGGAGGCGCACATCGGGCTCGCGGCTTTGTACGGCCGCGCCGGCAGAAGGGAGGACGCATACCGTGAGCGCATGCTCTGTCTCAAGATCGCGCCCTAGCCTCGCCCGCATCATCGGCTTGCTGGCCGTCTTCGCCACTCTCGGGCTGGTATGGGGCGCCTCCTCCGCCGTCTCGGCCAAGCAGGAGAAAAAGGCCGAGGCGGTTACCTGCGCCACCTGCCACGCCGGCGTGGCGAACTCCTATCTCCACGCGCCGATGCGCCACGCCATGGAGCCCGCCGAAGCCAACCCGATGCTGCTCCAGCACACCAGCCTCACCACCCAGTTGAACGGCTACACCTACAGCCTTCAAACCAGGGAAGGGAAGACCACTTACACCGTCTCCGATGCATCCGGCAGCGTCAGCTTTCCCATTCACTGGGTATTGGGTCAGCACTCGCAAACTTATCTCCTGGAGAAGGACGGCAGCTTCTACGAGACGCTGGTGACCTACTTCCCCCGGGACAACGTTCTCGCCGTCACACCCGGGGACCAGGACCTCCGACCGAAATCGCTCCACGAAGCCATGGGCCGCAAGCTCTCCAATTGGGAAGTGCTCGGCTGCTTCGACTGCCACTCTTCCGGGGCGGTCTCCGGAACCCATCTGAATCTCGACAAGATCAAGCTCGGAATCGACTGCGAGCACTGCCACGCCGGCGCGCAACAGCACATGGCCGACGCAGTCGACGACAACTTCAAAACCATCCCCAAATCGTTGAAGCGAATGAGCACCGGCGACATTTCAAATTTCTGCGGCCAATGCCATCGCACCTGGGAGACCACGGTCCGCAATCACTGGAGAGGCCCTGCCTTCGTGCGATTCCAGCCCTACCGACTGCAGAACAGCAAATGCTTTGCCGCCGACGATTCGCGCATCAGTTGCCTCGCCTGCCACAATCCGCATGAGCCGCTGAACCATGACCAGGCGTTCTATGACAAAAAATGCCTGGCCTGCCACGCACAGATGAAGGTCGTTTCCGCATCGCACCCGTCCACCACGCTTCCAGTGGCAAAGACCTGCCCGGTAGCCAAGGACAACTGCTCCACCTGTCACATGCCGAAGGTCGAAATAGGCGGCAATCACGCGCGCTTCACTGACCACCAGATCCGCATCGTCAGGCCCGGCGAGTCTTATCCAGACTGATTGCGGGTCGACTCAGCGGCCGACCGGTACCTGGGCCGTTGCCTGCACCGGATGTACCACGCTGAATGGGACTTCCATGGTGCCGACCTTACGCGTGCTCTGGTCGTAAATACCTGTCCGTAGCCAATATTGCCCCTTCGGCACGTCGAGGTCGGCATGGAGATGCAGGCCACCGTTCTTCTGCATGGTCTCCCACGCGTCGGGCTTGATGTTCAGCGCCACCAGGTGATCGCGGCGCATGGCGATCTGCCCGTACTTGTCGTACACGATCAGGGAGAGATTCAGGGTGCCTGTGTGCAGGCCACCCGGGGAGAGCTTCAGATCGAGATCGTTCAGCGTGACGGTGAAGTCCACGGCATAGTGGGCATCGTTCCCGCTCGCGTTCACGGTGCCGGGGGCAGAGCCGTCTGCTGGGAGGATTCGCTCGGTGTAGAGAATCTGCTCCGACTGCGGCAGTCCGAAGTCCATGAACGGCTGCAGCGGATCGGATCTGGTTTGTGCGGCTTGCACGATGGCCCGCGATAAGGCCGCCTGCGCGGAACCGGGCGCGCCTTCTTCGCGCGCATAGTAGCCGCGTCGATAGGAAAGCGAATATTTCCTGCCATCCAAACTGATGGCGATCTTGCGGAACGCGCCGTTCATATTCGAATCGGTAGGCGTGTAGGAGAGGGTATAGAAGTCAGAACTCGATCCGACGACGTCGCCGATGATCCTCGATAGGTCATTGCTGTTGTAGAAAGCCTTGCCGCCGGTTTGTTCCGCGAACATGTCCATGGACGCGTTGCTGGTATTGCTCGCCAGGCTTTCCGACGTGATCTGATGCGAAAAGGATCCGCTGGTCACTGTGACCGCTGCGTTCCCCGTATCGATGGTCGATGGGTCGGTCGTCGGAGGCGTGTATCCCACCGCCGGACCGATGAGCTGCTGCGGAGTCGCCGCCGTCGCATCCATCGTATTCTCAGCCGAATGCACCTGCGGCGTCCACGCGCCCCGCACATCCACCGGATACACCGATACCCGCGCCGCGGCCAGCAGATTCACCGTCTTCGGGATCAGGTCGTCAAACCGCATGTCCGTCAGCCCGAACAGATCCAGTGGAAACCCTCCCGACAGCCAGATCAGGTTTTTGCGTCCCGGAAATGACGCGAGGTACGACGCAAGCTGCTGTAGCGCCTGCGTCGTCCGATACTCCCGATCCGCCGTCTGCGCGTAGTGATTCTCGCCCAGGAATTGCTGGAAGGCCTGGATCATTCCGGCTGGAGCCGCCGACGTTACGGTGCTGGGCCCGGATCCGATCACCCGGTTCATCAGGCCGGTCACTGCGTCCTGCGCATTCGTCTCTTCCTGCGATTGCATCAGAACGGCCGGCTCGGGCGCGTCATTCTTCCGATACCCCAATGCAGAGGCCAGCAGAGCCGGATCGTCCGAAAATCCCTCTACAAACTGCAGTCTCAGTCCGAGGGTGAAAATCGCCAGCCGCGACCCCGGCTTCAGCGTCTTCAGGTAGTGTTCCGCTGCCTGACGCAGGTACATCTGGTCCGACATCGGGGTGTTCATGGAATCCAGCAGCAGGATGTTCACCGCCGGCGGCATCCCGATTGGCGAATAGTTGCTGAACACATCTTCGGGAAGTTGCGGCATCGCGATCGATCGCTGCTTCTCGGGCGTCAGCCCCCGATGCTCCTCGAAATACGCGATCGTCTGAGGCTTGCCCTGTTCGTATACCCGGAAGGAATCCTTCGTCAGTCCTTTGACAGGCTTGCCGTCCTTGTCCGTCACCATCACATCGATCAGCACCGCACGGCTGGTCACTTGCAGCGTAGTCCCGGTATCGGCGGGCGTTTCCTGAGCTGCGGGCATTCCCTGAGCGATAAGGAGAGCGGAAAGCGAAGCTGCGAGCGCTGCGATAGAAATGAGTCGGTTCACCGGGATACCTCCTCGGGTGCCAAGAGCTTACCACCGCCGCGAGACGACGGGCCAGCCGGGGTTGCCATGCGGAACCCCATGCTTCCCAAACGGTTCTCAGCACAAGTGGGCCGCCTGCAACCAGTTACAGCCGGCCCCCGCGAAACCCGTGACAATCAAATGACACTCATACGCCTCACGGGTGCCTGCCAGACCGCAGCGGCGCTTGCACTCCGCGGTGTACACTGGCCGCGCCGCGCGGTATATCTTGTTGGCTCGAGTTTTCCGGGTTTCTCTTCGCCTCGCTGTCCACCGTCCAACCATATTCGTTCCGCGTGTCTCAGAGGGGATTATGTGCGCAGAATCGCGTTTTCCTGACTGCCCGCCCGGACTTCCCATTGGCTCGCATGGCCGCGAACCCCGCCCGGCCATCCCCCGCTTCCTCGCCCGCGCTCCCTTCGTGCTTGCCCGGACGACCATCATCGGCGGCGTCGCCCTCGCCGGAGCAGCTCTGCTGGGTGCTGCCACAGCGGCGGCCGTCGTAGCAGGTAAACGAAAAACCCGCGCCAGCCGCATGCGCGGACAGACGATTCTGATCACCGGGTCGTCGCGCGGCCTGGGCCTGGCCATGGCTGAGGAGTTCCTCCGTCTCGGCGCGCGCGTCGTCCTTACTGCACGCGACGGCGAAGAGCTGGAACGCGCTCGCCATCTGCTGCTGAAACACACAGCCGCGGATAGTGGCGCCGTCATCACCGTGCCGGCCGACCTGACCAAACAGGAAGAGGCTGAATACCTCGTCCACCGCGCCATCGAGGCCTACGGCCGCATCGATGTCCTGGTCAACAACGCCGGCATCATCACCGTCGGCCCTATTGAAAACCAGCACGTCGAGGACTTCCGCTCCGTCATGGACGCGAACTTCTTTTCGCAGGTCCACTGCGCGCTGGCGGTTCTTCCGCGCATGCTCGCGCGGCACGCCGGGGCCATCGTCAATATCACTTCCATTGGCGGCAAGATCGCCGTTCCCCACCTGCTGTCATACTCCGCCAGCAAGTTCGCCGCAGTCGGATTTTCCGAAGGGCTCCACGCCGAACTCCGCGGCAAAGGCGTGCACGTTCTTACCGTCTGCCCCGGATTGATGCGGACCGGCTCCCACCTGAACGCGCTCTTCGCGGGCGATGCCGCGTCTGAATACCGCTGGTTCAGTCTGGGTGCCACCACTCCCGGCGTGGCCGCGAGCGCTGGCCAGGCGGCACGACGAATTGTTCGCGGCTTGCTCAATCGCGAAACCGAGCTGTTCATCACTCCGCAGGCGGCCCTGGCAGGACGGTTTGCCCAGGTGGCTCCTGAAGTCACCGCCCTGGCCATGTCTCTCATGAACCGCATTTTGCCCGAGCCCGGCGCGCAGCGCCCCATAGCGGGCAGTCAAGCCCGCGATCGCGAACCGGCTTCTGTCCGCGTGCTCGGCCGCGGCCCCGCCCGCCGCTATAACGAGATGGGGGACGCGCCCGCGCACTGACGCACCAACGATTCCTGTCATTCTGCGTCAATAACGCCGGTGGTAAACTCAATCTATGCGAGGTAAGCTCCGCCTCCGGCACTCGCGAGTGACGGCATTGGGAATTGTCCTGTGTCTCCTCGCCGCCGTATTCGCCATTGAAGCGAAGGTCGCCTGGTTCAGCCCGGCGGGGAGCCCGTCTGCCCAGATCAGCTCTTCCAAGCTGCAGTCAGCCGATGCTACACGGCAATCCGCGTATACCGTCGGAAACGCCCACCAGCTCAACCCCGCAGAAACACCCCTGCCGCGCATCTTCGCGGCCACCGTCGCCTTAGTCGCCGCCATCCCCTTCCGCAGGCCGCTCCGCGACGTGTTCATAGCCAAGGTTTCCCCAGGCTTTACTGCGCCATTGTTCCGGCGTCCTCCACCTCAAGCGTAAGCTTTTCATTCTT
>Ga0068855_100012506_pt1 | contig 10245 bp, 14 predicted proteins | sample KBSCornC52_FD_66592 | JGI IMG/M metagenome (GOLD analysis project Ga0068855, IMG submission 66592) | Corn rhizosphere microbial communities from Kellogg Biological Station, Michigan, USA - KBS Corn C5-2 | ecosystem: Host-associated > Plants > Roots > Rhizosphere > Soil ... | reverse complement strand
GCGGCCACTCGGGCTCGGTCACGGCTGGTGCGACAGGTCGATGACGAAGCCGTACAGCTCGCCGGCCGGGACGCGCTCCCCGACGACGTGCCGCGGGAACGTCACCAGCTGCTCGCCCAGGTCGGGCCCCATGTCGAACATGACCGGCCGCAGCCGGATGACGTCGCCCTGCTCCAGCGCGATCGGGTCACGCGGCCGCACGGCGATCGTGCCGTGCGTGGCCGGCGCGTCGGCGACGAGGACGATCTCCTCGGTGCCGCCGTCGACGTGTTCGAGGTCGGCGAGTGCGCCGTCAGCGTCCATGGGGGCCATCTCCTTCGTGCTCGCTCGGCCAGCGGGGCGGCCGAGGCGTAACGCCGAGGGTGTCGCCGGGGCCCATGGTCTTCGCCGGCTCCATCGGCAGGGTGAGGCCGTCGGCGGGTCCTTGGCCGCCGAGGGTCATCGCGGTCACGATGGTCAGGTTCTCGCCGTTGCCGGCCGGCGGCAGCGCCGTCAGGTCGACACGGCCCTCCGCGTCGACGGGCGCCTCGACGAACGGGCCGTCGACTGAGCGCGACACCTGCGCGGAGACGACGCGCACCGGCGGCGGCCCGGCGGCGGCGTAGCGGCGCTGGGCGAGCTCGGCGTCACGGCGGCGGACGACAGACTCGTAGGCGGGGAACGCCTCGGCGATGCGTTCCAGGTCGCGAGCGGTGTACGCGGTGCCGGGCTGCAGCTGCATCGCCAGGGCCTCGAGCACGATGATGACCAGCTGCTGGTCGTAGCCGCCGGTCGCGCGGGTGAGCATGCGGTCGAGTTCCATCGCCCTGTGCAGCATGGCGACGAGGCTACGGCCGTGCCAGGCGAGGAGTGCCCGGCACGTCCGCGTCGAGCGGGGCGCGGACGTGCCGGGCCTGCGTCGGTTGCTGGCCGGCGCCCGGCCGTCGCGGCCGACCCACGCACGGGCCGGCCGATCGGCCGCGGTCCGTCGCGGCCCGGTTGTTGCCCAGCGTGGGCGCGACGACCCCCGGGAAGCTACTGACCAGGCTGGAAACCTGCGCCCTGGGGCAGCGTCCGCGGCGCGCGCCTTGTCATAACGCCCCGAACGCCTGCACCCACCAGCCGCGATAGATCAGCGCGTCGACGTCGTCGAGCAGCAGCCGCGCGGTGAGCGGGGCGTGGTTGCCGCCGTCGAGGATCTTCGCCCGCCGCCGCCGCGCGGCCCTGATGCCGTCGGAGATGTCGTCGAGGGTGGTCACCACGTAGGCCGTGCCCGACGGGGCCGCCATGCGGGCGAACACCCGCCGGGTCGGGTCGGCGCGCTCGAGAGCGGCCATGCGGGGCCCCCTCTCCCGGCCCAGAGTGGAGGGCCTGACCGCCTGCCCCCTGGCGAACAGGGGCCAGGCCCAGTAGCGAGAGCAGGATTCGAACCTGCGACCGTCGGGTCATGAGCCCGCTGCGCTGCCGCTGCGCCACCTCGCTGTGTCGACGTCACCGCGGGGCGACGCCGGGCACCTTGGCTGTCGGGTCGGTGCCGGACCCGCTTCCTTCCTCGGCCGTCGTGCGGGGATTGACCGGCCAGCGCCGGGTCCCCTTCCCTCGGCCAGCCACCGAGGTCCGATTGCCGGGTCTACTGGCGCCCCGAGGGCGAGGCGGGGCGGGATGCGTCGGCGGCGGCGCCCCAGCCGGCCAGGACGACGGCGCCGGCCGCCATCGGCACGACTACCGGCCCGCCCCAGGCGAGGGTGGCGACCATGGCCGCCGCCCAGGCGGCGAGCACGACGAGCGCGAAGAGCCCGCGCCGCCGCGGAGGCGCCGCAGGGGCGGCCGCGGGCCGCGTGACGACGATCGGGGCGACGACCGGAGCGACCAGCTCCACCAGGCGCGGCGCGGCCGCCGGCTGCTTCACCGGCACGCTCATTCGGCGTGGACCTGCCACACCACGGCCGAGGTCGGCCCGTACGAGGCGATGGCCTCGCGCATGGTCGCCCACATCGCGGTCGAGGGGTGGTCGCCGCGGTAGCGCAAAACGACGGTGTCGTCGGGGAACTCGACGCCGTCACCGAGCACGCGGCCGTCGCCGTCGATCAGCTGGAACAGGACGCCGCTCACGGGGTCAGCCCCGGCAGCTCGATGCCGGCGGCCGCCAGCGCCTCGGCGGCCCCGGCGGGGAGCCCGTCGAGCACGGCGTCGACGGCGTCCTGCTGCGCGATCTCACGGTTCAGCTGATCAATGGCCAGCTGCACCGTGTCGGTGGTGAGCACCTCGATCGTCGAGCGGACCGGCGCGTTGAGCCCGAACAGCTTGTGGATGGTCTCGCTGATCTCCCGGTACCGCAGCGCCGCCCACTGGTCGCCGCGCATCGCCTTCGGCGCGAGCGCCCGCCGGATGCCGTCGAGGCGCTGGTACTCGGCCTGGCGCATCATCTCGACGTCGATGAACCCGGTGTGGCGCTGGATCGCGGCGTGCACCGCCTTGTAGGCGGAGCCCTTGTTCGCGTACAGCGGCTGCCCCGGCCGGCCCGGATCCGGGCTATCGGCGATCTGCTGGAACGTCATGCTGCCCATGAACAGGGCGTAGGCGCGTTCCTGCCGGCGCATGTTGTCGATGTTCTCGGGCCGGTTCGGGTCGCTCGCCGACATGCGCGGCTGCTTCTTGCGGGGCGCCTTCGCCGGCGTCGTGCTCGTGGCCATGACGGCCTCCTACGGGGATCCAGGGGTGAGGTTGGGGACGAGGGCCGGCTGCACGAGGCGCGCGAGCCGGCCGGCGACGTCGTCGGGGGTGCCGGACACGTCGACGTAGTGGGTGAGGACCCCCGGTGGCGGGTCGGCGAACAGGCCGGCGGCCGCGGTCGCGCGGCCCCGCACCCACGCCTCGTTCTGCGTGGAGCGCCGGGCGGAGCGCCGCCGGGCGGCCAGCTGGGTGTCGGCCATGAGCGCGAGGTGCACTTCCCAGCCGGCGGCCATCGCCGTCGACAGGAACCGGCGGTTCGCGAGGCGGGCGCCCTCGGCGAGCAGCAGCGGCGTCTCCGCAGCGGCCCGACCTGAGGTGAGGTAGCGCTCGGCGACGTCGATGATGTTCATGGCGAGCGCGTCGGTGCCGCCGAACCCGTTCCGGCGCCGGCGCCCGAGCTCGACGGCGACGACCTCGCCGGCACGGTTGCCGTACACGGTCCGCACCGGCGGCGGCCTGTCGAGCAGGCCCAGGTTCACCAGGGGCGCGGTGAGGGCGCCCATCGCGGTCGTCTTCCCGATGCCGGGCTCACCGATCAGGTACAGCAGGCGAGGCGCGGGGGCCACCGAGCACCCCCTTCGGCGATCAGGCGGTGATCAAGCTCAGCGCCCGCTCGATGACCATCGGGGACCACCGGATACCGGAGTGCCACAGCGCCGGGTAGACGATGGTTCCGCTGTCCAGGAGGTCAGGCAGCGGGGCCGCGACGTCCTTCGCGGGCCGCGGTCGCCACCCCTGGGTGACGGGGCCGACCTGGCCGAGGAGGGCGACCTCGCCGCGGTAGACGTCGGCGACGTCGCCGCACCAGCGGCGGAAGTGCTTGTCGGCGTCCAGCTCGCGCACCGTGGTCTGCCGCACCAGGGAGGATCCGGCCCACCACACGTCCGGCTCGCCCGGCACCGGGTAGGCGTAGGTGAGCTGCCGAACCTTCCGCCCGTACAGCGCCGGCCGCTTCGGCAGCGCAGCCAGGGCCGGGGACAGCCGCAGCTGCACCTTCGCCGACCAGCCCCACATCAGCGACGTTGCTCGAGCGAACCCGTGCGCCACGATCAGCCGTGATCCGGGCACCTTGCTGCCGAGGCGTTGCCGCGCGAACCGGGCCCGGGTCGACTCGACCAGCGCCGGCGCGTTCACCGTGAACGCGGGCGCGTCGGCGAGGGTGAGCCGCCCCACGGGGCTGGTCTTGTAGTCGCCGTGGTGCGGCGGGTTCAGGTGGGCGTAGACGTAGCTGGCGCGCTCGACGACGCCGGCCGGGAGCCAGTCCTGATCGGCCCATCGCGTCCAGTGGTCGAGGTTGCGCTGCGACCACTCGTCACCGGCGGGGTAGACGAGGCCGGTGCTGGCCGGCCAGGCGACGTGGCGGCGCTGGTCGTCGTGCCAGGTGAACGGCACCCCGGCGGCGTGCAGCCGCAGCGCCGTCAGCGATCCGAGCACGCCCATGCCTTCGAGGTGGATCACGCGGTGCGCCTTTCCAGGATGCGGCCCGTGTTGGCGTAGACCCGTTTGCGGTCCCGCTCGACGACGAGGGGCCGCCCGACCGCCTCGGCGAGGTAGGGCGGCGGCAGGGTCGCGGCGCGGGCGTCGAACGCGACCTGAGTGAGCGCGCCGGGAACCTTCATCAGGTGCTCGGCCATCGCGTCGATGTCGTGGCCGAGGTAGTAGCCGCCCTTGTGCAGGGAGTGGAAGTCGCACAGCGACGTCTCGACCTGACCGATGTCGCTCTCGGCGAGCTCGGCGGCGAGCGCCGTGGTGAGGTCGTCGAGGATCGCGACGTCGCCGGCGGTGTTGCCGCCGGGGATGCGGTGCAGCAGCGCCAGGCCCTTGCGGGGCCCGGAGCTGTGGGCGTGGCCGGCGTCGGCGACCACCGTCGGCACGTCGAGCACCTTCTGTGCCAGCTCGGCGGTCTTGTAGGCCGCCCACCGGCCGTTCCCGTACACGCGGGTCAGGTGGTCGTTGAGGGCGGCCCAGTCGGTGCCGGCGGCGGTCAGCCAGCCGTACGGGCCGCCGTGGGCGTCGAACGCGTCGAGCAGGGCCCGCCAGTGCCGGTCCCACTGCCGCACGTCGCGGTGCGCGCGCCGCTCGGTGCCGGTCGGGAGCCGCAGCAGCGCCGGCGTGGGCGGGGCCGGCTTGGGGACCTCGGCGAACGCGGCGAGCGCGGACCCGAGCTGGTAGTAGCCGACGTGGAGCAGCACCAGCCACGCCGCGGAGTCCCGGTCGAGCCCGAGCTGGTCAACGATGGCGCGCAGCACCGGGTAGGCGGGATCGACATCGCGGGTGGCGACCTGCAGGTGGTGCCAGCGCAGGTAGTCGCCGCGCAGCCTCACCTGCCGGCGGCCGGGCGCGATCACGGCGCCTCGCCCTGCTCCAGGTCGGCGACGTAGGCGTCCTCGATGGCGGTCGGGTCGCCGGTGCGGGCGGCCCGGCGGCGGGCACGCTCAGCCTCGGTCGCGTTCTGCCCGAGGCCCCCGATCTGCCGGAAGCCCTTCTTGCGGGCGATGGCGGGGTCGAATCCTTCGGGTCGGCCCCGAGGTGCCGGGCGCGTCTCGCCCTGGTCGAACTCGTCCTGGTGGCGGCCGCCGATGACGCGCAGCCCGCCGCCGGCGCCGATGTTGGGGTCCCGCTCGCTGCGGCCCTCGATGACGTCGCCGTCGCCGGCGGCGTACCGCGCGGCCATCGACTGCTCCCGCTCGGTGCGCTTCTTGCGGGCGTAGGCGGTCTCGACCGCGGCCTCGAAGCAGTTCTTCATGCCCCTCAGGGCGTAGTAGACGATCGAGTAGCGGTACCCGTCGGGGGCGGTGAGCCGCATCGGGGTGACCCCGTGGATGAGGTCGTAGCCGGCGAAGAACACGCCCCAGCCGTCGCGGCACGCGATCGTCGCCCCGTACTCGGCGATCCGCAGGTGCCCGCCCTGGATGTTGCGGCGCAGCACCGGCATCGCCGACCAGGCCGGGAAGTTGAAGGCGTCGCGGTGCCACGGCAGCACCGCGGACTGGTTGATCACCCCGGACGTCCACAGCTTGGACTCGCCGAGGCGCCAGTCGCGCTCCACCGGCTCGACCGCGGCGCGGCCGCGGGTGATGAGCGTCGGGTCGATGCGCTCCAGGAGCTCGGCCAGGCGGTCGCTGTAGTCGCAGATGACCTGGTGGGCGTCGGGCGCCTCGCGGGCCAGCGTCGTCGAGCTGCAGCCCTCGCGCCGGTACACGGGCCGGCGCGGCGAGTACCCGAACGTGCGGCTGCGGTTCCGCACCCCGTTGGCGCGGATCATGTTCTCGCCGTAGGTGGTGCCCTGCACGATGGCCCGCCGCAGCTGCGCGACGTCGCCGAGGGGCAGGTACGCGAAGACGGGTTCCTTCGTGTCGGCGTCGACCGCGACGGTGGCCGAGGTGACGTTCGGGGCCTCGGCGGGCACGTTGTCGCCGATCATCGCCGTCGCGTCGGCCGCCGAGATCAGGCGGGGCAGCTCGGAGACGGCGAACACGGCTACTCCCCCTCGGGTGCCGGCGCCGTCTCGCCGGTGACCTGTTCGAGCACCTTCAGCACGGCGTCGCTGTTGGACTCGACGTCGTGCTCGGTCATCAGGTGGGAGAGCTTGTTCACCACCCACACGTAGACGTTGCCCGGGAAGCTGAGCACGACGACGCGCTGGTTGGAGGCGGCGTAGTCGTCGGCGCGATCGTTGATGCCGGCGGTGGTGCGCTGCTGCTTGTCGAGCGGGTTGTCGTCGTCGTCCTCGTCGTCGTCGTCGGCCGCGCCGGGCAGGCTCGCGGCGGCCGCTTCCTGCTGGGCGGCGATCATGTCGTCGACCTCTTCGAGGGTGTAACCGGTCAGCTCGACCAAGCCGGCGGTGAGCGACAGCTCGCCGAGCACGTCGGTGAGGGCGTCCTGGTACCAGCCGCCGGACTCCACGAGGCGGTTCGACGCGATGAGGTAGGCCTCGGCCTCCTCGTCGTTCGCCGAGGCCCAGCCGCGCTGCACCGGCACCAGCCACTCGCCGTCGGACTCGCGCACGTCGATCCCGGCCGGCGCCGGCTCGTCGGCGGCCTTCGCCTTGCGCAGCGACTCGACCCGGCCGTGGCCGGCGACGAGGCGGCCGGTGCGCTCGTCGAGGGTGATCGCCTCGACGTAGCCGAACTTGGCCATGGCGCCGGTGAGGGCGGGCAGGTCGTGCTTCTTCGGGTTGCGGGCCGCCGGGACGAGCTCGGACAGCGGCATCGCGACCAGCCGGCGCGACGACGGCGCCAGCTCGGGCGCCAGCTCGGCGGGGGACGTCTTGGGCATGACGGAGGGGCCTTCCAGGGTCACCAGGGGTGGCGCACGGTGGCCCGGGAACGCAGAAACCCCCGGGGGCGCAGGGCACGCGCCGCGTTCCGGGGGTTCTGGCCGTGTCGGCCGGCTCTCGGGGGGAGGTTAGCCGGCGTTCTCGGGGTCGTGCCTTGCGAATAGTGTCGGGAGGGACACCTGTTCGTACTGCGATGAGCATATGAGCACGGCCCGGTGACCGTGTCAAGCATCCCGGACTGCCTGTGTGGTCGTATTGACCTTCGCGGCGGCTCGCACGCTGGCAAACAGGGCAGCGAGGCCCGGCGACAACTGGTCATCGGGCGGTCGGGCGGCCGCCATGCGTTGCTGCCGGGCCTCGGCGGCGACCCGGGCGCGCTCGAGCGCCTCCCGGATCTCCCGCACGACGTACCGTGGACGCTTGTTCGGGTCGTCGGGGTGCGGCTCGTACCAGTCGAGCCCGTGGTAGCGGCGCAGCGTCCGCAGCGTCTCGAACGTCAACGCCTCATCGATCAGGCCGGGCAGGGCACGGGTCGCGACCTCCCCGGTGAGCAGCAGGTCGTCGGCCTGCTCCAGCATGCGGGCGCGCCGCTCGGCGACGTCCCACACCTTGCCGCAGGCCCGACAGGTCGACCGGTCGTGGTGGGGGGCGGCGTACAGGTCCATCTGCCGCTCCCCGGGCAGCGTGCAGTCGCACGGCCCGAGGTACACCCGTGAGCCGGCGCGGTCGGTGGCGTGGCGGGCGCGCCCGACGGCATCGGCGAGCTCGTCGCACAGCTCGCCGCCGGCCTCGTCCTGCCTGACGGACTCCAGGTGCCCGCCCAGCCACACGGCCAGGGCGATGGTGTCGTCGGACGGGAGGCGGTGCTCAGGGCCGGCGGGGCGCCACTCCCCCACCGTGTACAGCCCCTCGGGCTGGTGGGGGCGGGGCGGCGGCAGCGGCCCGTACGGGTCGCCCGGCCGGCGCACGGGCACCCCGGGCGGCGGTGCTGCGCGCGGGAACTGCGACTCCCAGCTCAGGCCGCGTGACTCGAGCAGGTGCCGCACCCAGGTCGACAGCACGGCGTGCAGGTCGCGGCCGACCTCTGCTGCGTCGGGCCGGTACGCCAGCGGTCGCTCGCGGGCGACGCCGGGCAGCGACCGGCCGACGTCTTGCCGGGTCATGGTGATCATGAGGTCGGCGAGCACCTCGGGGATCGCCGCCAGGTCGACGGCGAGCGCCTCGATGCAGGCCATGCAGACCCAGGCCGGGGTCTGGTTCTCGCACCACGGGACGGTGCATTGCGGCTGAACCGCGTCGTCGATCACGTCGACAGGACACTGGCCGCGCCGCGCGGACGGGCGCGGCGCGGCCAGTGGGACGCCCGACCGGCGAGGCTCCCCAGCTCGGCGGCGGGCAGGGCCCCGGCCGGGATCACGATGGCAGTCGTGACGCCGCACAGCGGGGGCGTGAGCGACGATGGCAGTCGTCGTTCTGCAGTAATCGCGTCACCTCGATTTCTGGCTGGGGAGCCGAGGCGGTGCCGTGCCGGGCCCCCTCCTGGGAGGGAAGTTGCGCGTGGGGCCCGGGTGAAGTGCCAGTGGTGCTTTCGTGCGATCCGCGTCAACCGTTACAGACACGATGGTCCGATCAGGTTGACGCGGTGGGAGGGACCGTAGCCCAGTCGTGAAGGGGTCTGCAGAGCGGGGCCCGGTAGTCACCCGAGGCCGGGAACGGCCGGCACGCGAGCGGGCGACGGCCACCCGTTTGGGGGTACAGACACGACTGTGCCCGACCGGCGGGAGGCCGGTCGGGCACAGGGAGTAAGCCGCCCGTCAGACGGTGACGGGCCGGCGCGATGACGCCGGGGCGGCTCGCCGGGTGCGGTCGGCCTGGTTGGCCCGCCTGACCCGGATGACGTCGCGCTCCTCCGGGTCAAGGCCGGCGGTGATGCCGTCCTTGTCCTTCGGTCCGGGCACCGCGAGGATCGCCTCCAGGCAGGCGGACCTGACGAGGCAGCGGCCGCAGACGGCCTTGGCACGGGCCGCCTCGGCCTTGTAGGTCTTGGCGCGCGGGTCGGCGGTCGGGAAGAACCACTCGGGGTCGACGGCGGCGTCGCGGCACGCGGCGCGGTCACGGAAGTCGGGCATGGCAGGTCTCCAGGGAGGGATGCGGGTCGGGCGCGCCGCTGGCAGGCGACGCTCTATCTGTGTCTAGCTTACCGCGTCACGCGGGTGAGTCAAGAGGGTTTCCCCGGAGCGCCGCATCCGCAGCCGTAGACGCAGCATGTCGCTCGCGCACTGATGTAGCCCGAGTGGTCGTGATCATGGGCGGGATGCGGACACGGAGGATCGTTCGGGCAGCGGTCGCGGTCAGCCTCGCCCGACCTGACCAGCTCGACGGACGCGGCAGGAGCCAGGGCGGCGACGTGCGGGTGCCACCGGGCCAGGTGCTCGGCGGTCTCAGCGCGCAGCTGCTCCCACGAGTCGACGTTGTGGTCCCACCGGCACGCGCCGTCGATGTAGCCAGGCGCCATCTGCGTCCAGCCCAGGAGACACCGCCACGACAGCCAGCCCTCGGGCACGCGGAACAGGTCGTCGAACGTCACCGAGTACCGGGCCGCGCGGATCGCCCCCTCTGTCGCCGGCTCGGCCACTTCGGCGACCGATCGCGTCCACTCGTCGTGCAGGGCTGGCAGCCGATCCAGCTCGGCCCCGCGGCGGTCGTACTCGGCAAGCAGGATCGGCAGTAGCCGGCGCCCGCCAGCGAGCAGGTTGCCGTTCTTGATCACGCCACGGATGTACTGCTCAGCTTCGGCGACGTCGGCTCGCGCGGCTTGGTCGGCAGCGGGCGGGGCCGGCACGAACGGGTGCCGCGCCGTCGGCCCCGGAGAGTCGACGTCGTGCGTCGGGCGGAACGGCCTGCCGCACGAGCGGCACGGGCGGTCGTCGGCGGGAGGGGGCGAGTCAGCGGTCACGACGACTTCACCGACCCTCGCGCCCAGCGGCGCATCGACAACTCGCACCCCGCAGTGAGTGCAACCCCGTTGGCGCAACCGTTGTGCGTCACGCGCTGGCCGCAGCCGCAGTGGCACTTCCGGCGGCCGCCTGGTCCGGCGAGGCGGTGGAGGTAGCGCTGGTGATCGGCGCTGCTGCCGTGGACGCCCCAGCCGCCGGGGCTGGCGAGGCGAGCACGGACCTCGGCGAGAGGAAGGGTCTTGTCAGGCACGACGGCCACCCTCGGCGCGGGCGAGCGGGTCGAACGCGGGCCGGCGG
>Ga0068855_100012499_pt1 | contig 10247 bp, 7 predicted proteins | sample KBSCornC52_FD_66592 | JGI IMG/M metagenome (GOLD analysis project Ga0068855, IMG submission 66592) | Corn rhizosphere microbial communities from Kellogg Biological Station, Michigan, USA - KBS Corn C5-2 | ecosystem: Host-associated > Plants > Roots > Rhizosphere > Soil ... | reverse complement strand
CCGTCGAGAACATCGTGAAGCGCTACGGCACATTCGAAGCGGTCAAGGGGGTTTCGTTCGAGGTCAAGGATGGCGAAATCTTCGGTCTTCTCGGTCCCAACGGGGCAGGGAAGAGCACGCTGATCCGCATGATGACGACGCTGATCCCGGTCACCTCCGGCCGTGCGCTCGTCGGCGGCCACGACGTGGTGAAAGAGCCCAACGCGGTGCGCCACATGATCGGCGTCATTCCCCAGGCGCTCACCAGCGACCAGGACCTCACCGTCGAAGAGAACCTGAGCATCTACGCCAAGCTCTACAGCGTGCCCAAAGTGCAGCGCGACAAAAACATTGCCGAAGTGCTCGAAGCCGTCGACCTGACCAAGTGGCGCGGCGCGCAAACCAAAACACTCTCCGGCGGCATGCGGCGCCGGCTCGAAATCGCGCGCGGGCTGGTTCACAATCCGCGCATTTTCTTTCTCGACGAGCCCACCACCGGCCTCGATCCCGTTTCGCGCATCGCGGTCTGGGAGATGCTCAACAACCTGAAGAAATCCCGCAGCCTCACCATGCTGATCACCACGCACTATATGGAAGAAGCAGATCGACTCTGCGACCGCATCGCCATCGTCGACCACGGAAAGCTCGTCGCCCTCGGCACGCCGGTCGAACTCAAGCAGAGTGTGCCCGGCTCCAACGTCGTGGAGGTGCAGTTCAATCGCGAGGATCCCGAGTGGCAGTCGCGTCTTCAGGCGCTTACCGGCGTCACCGAAGTGCAGTCGCAATCGGCCGGAGTCTATCGCGTACTCACTTCCAACGGCTCCCAGACCACCACTCAGCTTGTCGAAATGGCAGCCGGTCTGGGCGAGCAGTTGACCTCGCTCAGCGTGCAGAACACCTCCCTTGACGACGTATTCGTCCACTACACCGGCCGCCAGCTTCGCGACGAGCAGGTCAAGGCCGTGTTTCAAATGCCGCCGCGGCCGGGAGTACAGCCATGAACCGATTCCTGGCCATCGTCGAACGCGAAATGCGCAAGTTCTTCCGGTCGCCCGTGCTCATGATCATGTCCATGATGCTGCCCATCGTGCAGCTCGTCATTCTCGGCCACGCCCTTGGCGGGCATGTCAAAGGCGCGCGCGTTGCTGTTGTCGACCAGGATCTCGGACCGCAGGCCGTGCGCGTGCACGAGGCTCTTACTGCCGTCGGAGTGAATATCGCCACGTTCACCACTGTCCCCTACACGGACGAGCAGCAGGCGCGCGAAGACGTTCGCACCGGCAAAGTGGATGCCGCCGTCATTATCCCGCCACAGTTTTCGCACCGCGTTTACGCCAAAAACACGCCGCGCATCGCGCTTGTGGTCGATAACACCGATCAGATTGTCAGCGGCGCAATCGAGTCTGAAATGCAGTCGCTGGTCGATGCGCTGAACCAACCCGATGTCCCCAAGCGCGTCGTCACCGATATCGCCCTGCGCATCGTCGAAATCTACCCCTACGTCGAATACATGAAATACCTTCTCGCCGGCTCCATCGCCCTGGCCATGTATATCTCCGTGATGATCGGCGGCGGCATGCTCTACATCGACGACAAGGCGCGCGGCGTGCACGAAGGATACCTCGTCACGCCGATAAGTAAGCTCGAATTAGTCATGGGGCTGAACGCTGCCGGCGCCATCAAGGCCGTGCTCTCCGGTATATGTCTCACGGTGATCGGCTCGTTGATGGCGGGACTGGGAACCATCTTCCATCCCGATGCCATCCTCAACCTCCTGCTGCTGATCCTCGGAACCTCCATCGCATTCAACGGCATGATGTTCCTCATGATGGTTCGCGTCGACGATCCGCTCGTGCCGCGCGCCATGTTCGGAGTGCTCAACACGCTGCTGTTCTTTCCCTCGGGAGCCATCTCGCCCATCTCGCAGTTTCCCAAATGGCTGCAGAAGATCGCCTTCGTCGATCCGTTCACCTACGCTATTCACGGTTTCAAGTCGATCCTGCTCAAGGACGGCGGCTTCGTCTCGATCCAGACGGACCTGCTGTTCCTGTTCGCCTTCGGCATCGGCACCCTGCTCATCGCCACGCCGCTGTTCAAGAGGACTCTGTAATCTGCCAGGCATCAGGCAGCAGCTGGAAGCTAAAGCTAAGAGCTAAAAGCTAAGAGCTAGAAAGCTGTCTTCCACATTTCCGGAAGCAAGTTTCCCGGAATGCAAACCAGGCGGTCCGTTCCTTGTGGGAGGATGGACCGCCTGTTTGTTTGGCGCAATCGCAACAGAACCCTCGATGAACGTGGTAAGCCAATTATTCTGATGGCCAGCATCTGGTCTGCAATGGCTAAGACTAGATTGACTGCACTGGAATCAGCGTCAGGTCGTCCACCAGCCCCACTTCCTTTTGCACAAAGGGCTCACCGTAAAGCACCCCAGCCAGCAATCCATAATGCCGTGCTTCGGCGAACGTGCGCTCGCGAATCTCCTCCTCGGCAACAAACAGTCCACCTCCCGCCGCCTGGTTGGCATACTGCGAGCGGTAAGCCATCAACGCGGAGTGGCGCTGCTCGATGAATGGCGTGATGTCCACCACGAAACTCGGACGCACATCGGCATAGAGACTTGCATAAACAATCTTGAATGGGCGATGCGGTTTCGTTCCCGTGTCGATCTTCGCAAGCCCCGAGAGGAAGCACGCCTCGTATCCCAGCGACGCAACAATCGCATGATCGGGATGCCGCGCCTGCCAGTAGGGAAGGATCACCACGCGAGGCCGAAGCTGCCGCAGCACGTGGACAATCTTGACGCGATTCTCCAGGGTGTTCGCGATCGCGCCATCGGGCAGGTCGAGTGCGTCCCGCCAGCGCACGCCCAGAATCCGTGCCGCGTCATCTGCTTCGCGCGCCCGGTCTTCCGCCGTTCCGCGCGTGCCCGCTTCTCCTCGCGTCAAATCGAGAATCGCGGTGCGCAGTCCGCGGGCTGCGCACCGCAACAGGGTTCCGCCGCACGTCTGCTCCACATCGTCGCGATGCGCCGCTATCGCAATCACATCGGCAGTGAACGTATCGGTGACGGACTCGCTCATATGGGAAGTTAGCGCTTTACCGCACTGCAGTGGGTTCGCTCAATCTAACTCCGCTAACCCCGCCAGCACCGCTCAATACACCGTATTGTTCGCGTCGCTCAGGCCGTCCATATACGCCACGTCGTATGCCGTACCCGTGACCGTGACGTACTGGTTATTGATGGCGTGGCCGTCAGTTGTCGCGTAGATGTACACCTGGCCGCCTTCGGCGGTGTAGATCTTGTGCAGTCCGGTCAGCGAAGCAATGCCCGTCGCGTCGCCCTGGAATGGCTCGAGCATCTTCACCGCTTTCGCCGACGTATCGTAGATCGTCAGGCATCCGTAGGCACGGCCCTTGGCAAAGCGCTCGCCGTTGCTGCAGCCGGTCATTCCAATCCACAGCGTGTTATCGTCGGCAAGAATCATGCGGCTCGGCGCGCCGGGGGTGCCGTCGCTGATCGACATCGCCGCGCCCGCCGTGTTGGCGTTCAGGTCGAGCACCGTCAGGTTCCCCGCAAACAGTCCATCCGTCTGCCGTTGCTGTCCCACCACGTACATGGTCGAGCTGTCGATGAGCGCATTACTCGACCCACCTGGTACGGGGATGCTTGTCACGCTGCCCGTCACAGGCAACTTGCCCGATTTGTCATTCGGCTGGAAGATCATCGGGGCCGTAGGCAACAACGACACAGACGAGGCGGACCCTCCGCACTCGGGTCCGCAATTCAACACGTACGCGGTGCCGCCATCGTTCGAGAAGAGCGCCTTGGTTGGCCGGTCAAAAACCAGCGGCGCCCCGTAATAGCTGCCCGTTGCATCCACGCTATCCGGACTCTGCGCCTGCAACAGGCACCATACCGGCGCATTCAGCGGCTGGCAGTCGACGGCCGCCTTCGGCCACGTGCTCGGACCACCCGAATAAGCCAGCGTCTGCGAGGCGTTCAGCTTCACCGGGTAATAAACGTAGTTCGAATTCTGCACGAATGCCAGCGCAACCGTCCCGCCCGGGTTCACACTCACTCGATACACGCCCGGCAGGCTGAGCACATAGCTGCCGTTGCTCACCTTGTCCACCACGCTCAGAACATGGCTCACCTGGTTGGCGGCAAAGACGAATCTCTGGTCTCGCGTGATGAAGATGCTGGAGGACTGGCCATTCAGCCCAGTCTGTGCGCCGTTCGCTGATTCCTTCTGGTAGTCAATTGTCGATAGCGAGTTGTCGCCACTGCCGTACACCGCCCCGATCTGCTCTTCCGGCATGTTCTGGATGGTGATGGGAAGCGCCCCCGAGTATCCGGAAATGGAAAACGAGGATTGCGGATTGTTGTATTTGTAGCGGATATCGTAAAAGCCATCCAGGATCTCCAGCGCCCCGCGCTGCAGCGCTCCCGGATTCTGCACGGCCACCAGAACACGGTTCGTCAAGCCGCTCGGCGGCAGCACGCGTCCTGCAAAATAGAATGTCTGTCCGCATCCCGCCAACCCCGCGGCGATCAGGAGTGCCCCGGCGGCGCTCAACCAAAGACTGCTTCTCTTCAAAATCCCTTACCTCGACGGAATGGGTTCAAACACCCGCTGGCCGGCCCGGCAGCGGTATCACTAAGATGGCAGGACACCTTCAGCCGAAGATGCCCGTCAGACATGTTCCCGGCATTGCGTTTGACTCCCGAAGTATAACAAAGCAACCATGCTGTCCGTGCGGCTCGGCGTCCCGGATTCCCCGCCGGAATGAGATAGCATGAAGGCACGATGCCCGCTTTCCCCAACATCTTTGCCGAACGCCCGATGCTTGTCGACGGAGCCATGGGGACTGTGCTGTATTCCCGAGGCATACTCATCAGCCGCTGCTACGACGAACTCAACCTCTCCGATCCCGGCCTGATTCTCTCCGTGCACGAGGAATACCTGCAGGCCGGCGCGGAGATCCTTGAAACCAACACCTTCGGCGCCAACCGAGTCCGCCTCGCCCGCCACGGGCTTGCGGCGAAAGTAGCGGAGATCAATACCGCCGGCGTCCGCATCGCCCGCGAAGCTGTCGAACGCCTCCGCCAGAAGCAGGGCGGGGAAGCATGGGTTGCCGGGTCCGTCGGCCCCCTTGGCGTGCCTCTCGAGCCGCTGGGAAAGACTAGCCTCGAGGAGGCTCGCGCGGCATTCGAAGAGCAGATTCGCGCCCTCGCCGCCGCCGGCGCCGACATCATCGTCATCGAAACCATGCCCGCCCTCAACCAGGCCCGTGAAGCCGTGCTCGCCGCGCGCGAAGCTGCCCCGAACCTGCCCGTGCTCGTCATGGTCACCGTCGACGACGAGAGCAACTGCCTCGACGGCGCATCGCCCGCCCATGCCGCCGCCGTGCTCACCGAAGCCGGCGCGGATGCCGTCGGCGTCAACTGCTCCACCGGCCCATCCACCGTGCTGACCGCCATTGAGGCCATGCGCGCGGCTACCACGCTGCCAATCGCCGCCATGCCCAACGCCGGCATGCCCCGCGCCGTCGAAGGCCGCAACATCTACCTCATTTCGCCGGAATACATGGCCAGCTTCGCGCGAAAGGCCATCGCGGCCGGCGCGCAGATCCTCGGCGGATGCTGCGGCACCACCCCCAATCACATTCGTGCCATGCGCACCGCCATCCGCGCCTTCGACGGCCGGCCCCACGCGGCCGAAGGCGGAGCTGTCATCGAGATCAGCACCGAAACCCCACCCGCTCCACTCGCGCAGCGCTCCCGCCTCGGAGCCCTCCTCGAGCACGGAACCTTCATTTCACTGGTTGAGATCGTTCCCCCCCGCGGCATCGACTGCTCAAAAGAAATCGAGGGCGCGCGCCTCCTCGCCAGCCAGGGTGTCCACGGCATCCTCATCCCCGATTCGCCGCGCGCCTCAGCCCGCATGAGCGCGCAGAGCCTGAGCATCCAGATCCAGCAGCACACCAGCACTGAAACCGTACTGCACTACACCTGCCGCGATCGCAACCTTCTCAGCATCCAGTCTGACCTGCTCGGAGCCTCTTCCATCGGCCTGCGCAATATCCTCTGCATGACCGGTGATCCGGCGAAGCTCGGCAACTACCCCGACGCCACCGCCGTCTTCGATGTCGATTCCATCGGGCTCGTGAACGTGGTGCGCCGCCTCAATCACGGCCTCGACATCGGCGCCAACCCCATCGGAGCCAGCACCAACTTCACCATCGGAGTGGCCGCCAATCCCGGCGCGCCCGACATCGAGCACGAGTTGCGGCGCTTCCGCTACAAAGTCGAAGCCGGCGCCGAATATGCCATCACGCAACCGGTGTTCGACCTCTCGCTGCTTGAGGATTTCCTGCGCCGCATCGAAGGATTCCGCATCCCCGTCATCGCCGGCATCTCCACGCTCAGCAGCCTGCGCAACGCCGAATTCATGAAGAACGACCTGCGCATCGCCATGCCGGAAGCCATCATGCTGCGCATGGCCCAAGCCGATACCCAGGAAGCCGCCCGCGCCGAAGGCATCCGCATCGCGCAGGACATGCTCGCTGCCGTCCGCCCGTCCGTGCAGGGCGTTCAGGTCAGCGCCCGCGCCGGCGACTACGCCGCCGCCGCCGAAGTCATCTCGACCCTGCTGCCCCAGCCAAGCCGCTAATCCTTGTTCGGCGTAATGGTTGTCTTATCCGTATCGTCGTCTACCGTGGCAGTCGCCGATCCGATGGCGCGATACCGCTTCCCGTCGAAGCGGAAATAGACCAGGCCATACTCCGATGCGCTCATGTGCCAACCGAGCACGATGTCGCGAAACCCGTGGCTCTCCGCCGGCTGAATGGAATAGAGCCACCCATTGAAGTCGTCCGCGGGCGTGGCGAGATACGATGGCTTGTCCCCATCGAACCGGACCAGCCACATTCCGCCATTCGATCCCTGCCCTCCGCGAGCACAACCCTCTCCGGATTCGATCAGCAGCACGTCTAGCCCGGCGCGGAGTTCGATGGTGTGGAACTGCAAATGTGCGATTAGGGCGGTCACTTCCGCCGGCGGACATTCCCATGTGTTTCCGAAGCCCGCATTTTTCCTCATCAGGTTTTCGATTGCCTGCCTGCGGGCAACAGTCAGAACCGCAGGCTGAAGCGGTGCCAGGGGGCCGTCCGCTTTCACCTCGTTCCATGGTGCCGATTGTCTGGCGCCACTCTGCGCAAATAGCGTCACGGCAAAGAAAGCCGACAACAGCACCTGGACGGGATATCGCATTCCTGAAGCATAGCGCCACTTTCAGCACCGGTACAATCAAGACTTCAGGAACTACTTCTTCGACTCAATAAGCCGTATCCGCGCCGTGAACGCCCGCCCCGATGGCTCGGTGAACGTCCCAAACTCCGGCGAATCCACGTTGTTATTCACCACGGAGTAGTTGCCGTTGTTCGTGGCATTCTCAAGAATCCCTCTCAGTCCCAGGTACATCCCTCCGAAGTGGAACCGCCACTCCAGCCCCGGGCTGAATGAGAAGTAGTTCTGAAACCGCTGCCCGTTCGCGCGCCCCACCACGTCATAACTCGCGTTGATCGCGGTGAAGGGAAGTCCCGTGTGCTGGTCGAACGTGTACACGAAATCCCAATTCTTGCGGAACCATGGCAGATAGAACGGGAGCCATCCCCACGACAGCACGCGGTTCGGCGTATCCCACGCCAGCGGCCCGTTCTGTTGCGCTCCAAGCCACGAGATTGTCGGCTGGTAGTCGATCACCGAATTAGTCTTCGCCAGTGAATGCGTATACGCTCCGAACAACGTGTAGTTATTCGCAAACGTGTGCCGCGCCTCGATCTCCGCCACGCTGTCGTCGTCTTCGCGCTGATTGGTCAGAAGGTACGTCCCCGACAACGCGCCCGGCCCGCTCTGGTTCACATAGGTGAACTCGTGATTCACTTCCTTCTGAATATAGTTCGCTTTCAGATAAATCGCGCCCGGCAGTTTCTGTTCGATTCCCACGCTCCAGTTCAGCGCGTACGCCTCCTGCAGTTTGTCCTCCGGGTACACAAAGTTGCTCTCCAGCGGCGCAGTCGTCGGAGTCACCCCGTCGGCCGCATAATACGTGTCGAACCGGATGCCCGCCAGCGCGCGCGCCAGGAATTCAAGCTGCGTATGCTCGTAGTAGATTCCCGCGCCGGCTGATATTTTCGTCGCGTCCTTCGCTGCCGGCGGCGAATAAACTATCGCCAGCCGCGGCGACCAAAGCGGCTTGGCCACAATCTCGTCCCAGTCCACGCGGATGCCGGGCTCGATGAGCCACCCATCTCGCGGTGTCCACCGGTCCTGCATGTAGATTCCTGTCTCAACGTTGTGCCGCCGGATCGCCGGAAGATCCGGAAACGTGCTCTGCCGCAGCACGGTCCGATCCTCGCGAAGATAGTTCACCGGAGTTCGCCGGTACGCCTCGTAAAACCCGATATGATCCAGGTCCACCCCGGCCTGCAAATCGTGCTTGCCCATCCCGTGCACAGAAGGGAAGTACAGTATCCCGTTGGCCTCAATGCGCTGCGACTGGCTCGTCAGGTTCTCGAAATACGATCCCTGCGAAAGCTCAGGCGTCAGTTCAAATGGACCTCCGGGATGCGGTTCGTATCCGTCGCGAAACCGCGTCACGCCCAGGCCCACGTCGAACAGCGCGCCATTGTGGAAGCTGTGCTGATCGCGCACATACGGCAGCCACGCCAGGATGTCGGAATTGGTCGTGCTCTGCTGCGGCGTCAGCGACGACAACCCTTCATACGGCGAGTGGTAATCATTGAACAGCAGCCCCGCGTTGATGATGTTCCGCGGCGTCACATTCACCTGCGTTCGCAGCAGATTGCTCCCGCGGATCAGGTGGTTCGTGTCCGCGTTCGCCGGCAGTTCTTTGATGTAGATGTTGTCGTACTCCAGTTCCAGCCCGTCGAAAAACCACGCGCGATTCCGCTTCAGCGGCCCCGTAAACGTGATACGCGGCACCACCTTATCGAATCGGATTCCGTTGATCTGGCGGAATGACGGAACAAAATCCGTGGCGTTAAAGCGAAACTTGTTGTCGCCCATGCCCGTGTAAAACGCCATCACTCCGCCCGTGCTGCGTCCGTACTGCACCGGGTAGCGCGTCGTTTCCTGGTCGATCGAGCGCACCGCGTCCGCACTGAACCGCATCGCCAGCATCCCGCTGATCGGCGAGCGGATATCGAAGTTGTCCAGCAGATCCAGCGTGGCCCACGTCTCCGATCCCGCCACGTGAAATTGTCCTGACGGGTCCTGCACCACGCCCGGAAAGAATTGCAGCAGGTTGCGTATGTCGCGCGACGTCGGGTAAGGGATATTGATGATCTCGGGCAACGCCAGCGTCTGCTTGTCTGATACCTGCTGCGTGTCGATCGCCGGAGCCGACGCCGACACGTTCACCTGCTGCACCACCATCTGCTCGTGCGCCAGCACCACGCGCATCTCCGCCGTCTGCGCCTCGGCCTCCTGCACCTTCGACTGGTAGAACCCAGCCTTGCGCACCTGCAGCGTGTACGCGCCCGTAACCCGGTACGTGGCGTGCCCCGCGAAATCGGTCGAAACCCGCACCGGCGCCGTTCCAGGCTCCTGCACCTCAACCTGCGCGCTGGGCACCGCCGCGCCGTTCTCATCCACCACGGTGAGCGTCACCGCGGTGGCTACACCCGCTTCTGGTACAGAGTTCGCCACCGCATTACCCCGCGCCGATGCCGAGCTAACACACGCAGCCAACCACAGGACTGCGGCTGCTTGTGCGATCTTCCTCCCCAACGGCCAGGCTCTCACAGGTTCCCCATTTTAGACCGCACGCACTGCTTGATGCGATCCCGCGCGGCACTCGGCCGCACACGGCGCGACATCCCACTTGGACGCCAAATCGGCCTGCCGCGCTAGCCACGTGCCCGGTCTTAATTACAATACGATGGAACCTCGCTCCTGGAGCCCGCGCCGTGCCAACCTTCGAAGAGTCGCTCAAAAAGCTCGAATCCATCGTCGACCAACTCGAAAAAGGCGACCTGCCGCTTGAGGAATCCCTCAAGCTCTTCGAAGAAGGCGTCAGCCTCTCCGCCGTCTGCAAAAAAGAAATTGACGAGGCCGAAGGCAAGGTTCAGACCCTGATCAAGCAGCGCGACGGATCCTTCCGCACCGAGCCCTTTCCCACCGAATAACACCCCGCTCGTCCTTCCCATCCTCGGGTCGTGCTGTTGCCGTTGCTTTTGCTGTTGCC
>Ga0068855_100012498_pt1 | contig 10248 bp, 3 predicted proteins | sample KBSCornC52_FD_66592 | JGI IMG/M metagenome (GOLD analysis project Ga0068855, IMG submission 66592) | Corn rhizosphere microbial communities from Kellogg Biological Station, Michigan, USA - KBS Corn C5-2 | ecosystem: Host-associated > Plants > Roots > Rhizosphere > Soil ... | reverse complement strand
TTTTCTACCGATATTTCACCCCGATGGGGTGGCTTTTCAAGTGCAAAAGCCACTCTTGATTAGCATTTTCACAAAAGTTTAAAATAAATCGATGTGTTTCGATGAAAATACATTGATAAAATAATGCATTTATTTAAAGGCATTTTGTGGGTAAACTTAAACCCAAGAGAGGGAATTTAGCAGCAACTTCCGAACATCTGTGAGGAATAGACCAAGCGTCTTCAGAACATTTAACGCCCGGAATTATCACCTCAATCCTGTGATTCAGCGAAGCATAAAAACCAAAAGCCGGGTACCGCAAGCAAAGCAAATAACGCTCCGCTCGCGGTACCCGGCCACGGGTATTTTGGAGGTTTTAATTAATATTTCAGGATAATATACCCTGTTACATGCCTGATAACACCTTTACTGGTGTACTCCAGCGAATAAAAATAAGTGCCCGGTAATTGTAACTGCCTGGTTTTGCTGCTGCGCCCGTCGAATATCCTCGATGCGTTATCATATCCCCTGGCTTCGTAAACTAAAGACCCGTTACGGTTCATGATCACCAGCTTATTATCGGGATAACTATTGATGCCTTCAATATGCAGGTAATCGTTTACCCCATCGCCATTAGGCGATACGCCCTGGTGCACTACTATACCGTCGGTTGTTGCGTTAATGCCTGTTGTTTTGGCTATTGCAACCGACTCGTCAGGGATCGTAATGCCACCATCATTTACAAACACAGATACGTTATAGCCGGTGGAGCTTCCGTCGGCAGCGGTTACCGTAATAGGGATCAGGTGAAGACCGGCGTTAACCCTGATCGGCCCGAAAGGAACTTTTGAAGTCGCCGAAGAAAGACCTATGTTCAGCGTTGCTGTCGGATCGGCAACTGTTGCTGTTACATACACCATGCCGCTGGTATGGATACCGGGCAGATTAGTTGAATAGCTGGTGTTGGTGTATTGAAAAGCAGGAGAAAGCGGAATCACATTGTTGGTGCTGGCATCCGTAACCTTTAAAAACGACAATGCCGAATTGTGCGAGCCGGTCCGGGTGATCACCAGGTTATAGGTTTTGGTGGAAATGCGGTCCTCGGCAGTTACAACAACTGAAACGTTATTATCGCCTACGTTTAAATTAATAGGCGACGATGCCGAGCCTGAAACAACAGTTAAACCGTTTACCGTTACCATAGCGCCCGGATTGGAAACCTTTGGCGTTACCGTTGCTGTAGTTTGATAGGTTGGTACTGTGTCCCGGTACGATGTTGTACCGGCTGCAAAAGCCGGCGTTAACATACCACTGCCACTTACCCGCATAAACTGTAGGTTGGCATTATTTGACGCTGACCGGGTTACAGTTATGTACACATGTCTAACCGAACCGTCCTGCGCTCTTATAAGAGTTGTGATGGTATTTTGGCCGATATTGAGCGGGATGGCAGCCGATGCTACGCCGGAGGCTACCACGTTTCCGTTTACAAAAATGGTTTGATTTGGGTCGTTGCCTACTGCCGTCAGGGTAACGGAGGTTACATAATAAGGCTCGGTGGCAACAAAATTATTATCGCCAATGCCCGTTGTTTTGGTTAATATGGCAAATGGCGTCAATTTAATGGTGCTTAACGTTGCATTGCCGGATACGCCATTGTTTATGGTATAAACCTGGCCCGAAGTATAGGTTCCGGACAAGGCATTGCTATCCGTATCAAAAATGCCACTGGTGTTGGTTAAATCAAGCCGGATGGTGCCTGCACCACTTACCCCGTTAACATTCACCGTATAAACAGACGCGCTAACTGGCGTAACACTATTTACCGTACCGGTGACAGCGCCGTTAAGCTGCACACTAAATGCACCTGCCGTTACGCCAATTACATCTTTACTAAAAGTAACGGTGTAGTTAACGCTGGTTGCAGTAGTAGGGTTAGCATCCGCCGGCACTATTGAATTTACTGCGGGTGATGTGGCGTCAACAAATACGTTTGATGTGGAGGGGACCCCTGCCAATGGCAGGGAAGAGGCAAAATTGCCCGGAAAATCCCTGATGGTGCCACCGTTCAGCGTAATGGCGTTATCCAATACAATGCCATCGGGATCGCTATCGCCGGGGGCGACCGTATAGGTAAATATAAGATCCTGCCCCAACGACCCCGACATGTATGCAGCGTGTACCGCACCGCTGTTCAGTGTAATGCCGATATAGGGCGTCCCCCCGGAGGTGTTAACAATTACAGGCTCGTTAAACCCAATCACTAAGGTTAATGTGCCGCCAACGCCGTAAGTTCCATCGGCGGGAACCTCCATATCGGTTACCGATGGTGGGGTAAGGTCGATAGTAAATGTTTGCCCGGTATAGGGCACATTGGTTACAGCCGGTGATATGCCGGTAGTGTTATTCAGGTTTAAAGTAACAGTACCCTCGCCGCTTCCTGTATTTACGTCAATTGTCCAGGCGGAGCCGGAGCCGGAAATGGTACCAATGCTGGCGCCTGAAACAGCCCCGGTTGTGGAAAGCGTAAAATTGCTGGCCGACACCCCCGAAACCGGGTTGGCAAATTCAAGCAGGTACTGTACCGTTCCGCCTTGTATGGGGTTCCCGCTGTTTCGTACCAGTTCATTAACTGTTGTTTGGGCCGAGGCCATACTAATGGTGAGCAGGAAAACCGCTATTGCGGTAAGTGCACGTAAAAAAGTTTTCATAGCTGTAAATGTTTATGTAGATAAAGTAATTTAAGTGCTACTAAACTTTGCCGGCGAGGGGTTGCGCCAACACAAAGTGGATAAAGGCTTAAACATGGATTTTGATTTCCACAGACTGTTGATAACAGCCCGAAAATATGATCAAAAACCAGTCAAAAATAAACTATTTTTTATCTTTCCAAATAAATTCACCGGATAATTGCCTGATTTATTGGCATTAACCACTTGAAACAGCGCGGGGCGTCATCCGGTCAACAAACCAAAAGCCTCCCGGTGTTTCGCCTGCTGTGCAGCACCTGGAGGCTTTCAGAAAATCTATGTTCAGGAAAAAAGACCCGTGTTAATTATCTATATAATTTATGTTTTTTTTATCTCTGATGCTGCTTCTTTCGAACTTTCCTGACTTTCGGACTCATCTTCAATATTTAATAATGATATACCCCGTTTTGTGTTTTGTTTCGCCTTTGGCAGCGTATTCCAGCGAGTAAAAATAAGTGCCCGGCACCTGCATTTTTCCATCTTTATTGCTGTGCCCGTCAAACATCTTTGAGGCATTGTCGTAGCCTTTTGCCTCATATATCAAGCCGCCATCCCTGTTCATAATGGTTAATTTATTATCAGGATAATTGGCTATGCCTTCAATCGTGAGGTAATCGTTTACGCCGTCGCCATTGGGCGAAAGGCCCTGGTGAACAACAATACCATCTCCGGCTGTATTAAGTCCGTTTGTCGATGCAACGCTCAACGAAGCATCCGGAATATTTACAGGCCCCACAGCGCGCGTTACAGTAATGGTGTAGGTATTGGTGGTGGTGCCGTCCTGCGCGGTCACGGTTGTGGTAATGGTATTATCGCCCGTATTTAATGTAATCGGCGAAGTAGCCACATGTGATGTTGCCGGCATGGCGTTTACGGATAAAGTCGCCAAAGGGTCGCCAAGAGTAGGTGTAACCGTTACCGTCGATGTACTATTGGGTACCGTTGCGGCATAAGCATTGGTAAGGTGGTTAAACGCCGGTGACAAAGACACGTTATTGCCATTGCTGCCATTGCTTACCTTCAGGAATGATAAATAGGCATTGGCCGGCAAAGCGCGGGTTACGGTAATGGTGTACGTATTGGTGGTGGTGCCGTCCTGTGCAGTTACTACCGATGAGATAACATTATCACCATAATTAAGTGTTATAGCGCCCGATGCCGTTCCCGAGGCAACCGCTACATTATTAACCTTCACGGCTGCCAGCGGATCGGATAATTTCGGCGTTACTTTTATGGTTGAGGTTCCTGTTGGTACACTAACATTATAACCATTGGTGAGATAGCTGAATGCCGGGGACAAGCTTGCGCCGTTATTTACCGAGAGGTACGATAAATTAGCATTTGCCGGGTAGGCACGGGTAACGTTTATGGTATAGGTATTTGATGTTGAGCCATCCTGCGAGATAGATATAACCGTGATGGTATTAGAGCCATAGCTTAATGCAGCCAGCGTTGCTGCGCCTGATGCAACGGTTGTGCCATTAACTGTTATAACAGCGGCCGGATCCGCGGCAAATGGGACAACATTTACGGATGACCGGCCTGCGGCAACGCTCCCTGCGGAATAGGATGTAGTGGTAGTACTGAACGCGGGCGATAATGGCGAACTGCTTACTTTTATATTCGTGAGGTATGAATTTGTTGAGCCTGGCCTGGTTACCGTGATGGTGTAGGGGTTGATAACGGAGCCATCCGAAGAAGTAACAACAACCGAAATAACATTTGCTCCGCCATTTAACGGTATAGCTGCCGAAGCGGTACCGGATGCTACTACGGACCCGTTTACGGTAACAACTGCTGTTGAATCCTGCGTAAACGGCGTAAACTTCATGCTGCCTATATTGCGCGGGACACTGATAGTATAGGCGCTGGTTGCAGTCGCAAAGGCCGGCGACAACGATGCGCCATCATTAACTTTAAGATTTACCAGGTTGGCGTTGTTGGAGGTTACGTTGATGTTAACAGCTGCCTGTATACCGCTGCCGCTGTTGTAAGCGGTAACCGTATAGTTTGTCGCCTTGCTGCTTACGGTTGGCGTACCGCTGATAATTCCGGTTGCGCCATCGAAACTTAAGCCCAACGGCAGGGGCTTGCTCAAATAGTACCCGCCAACCGGGGCAATCTTTTTAACCATGCCATCCGCCGCATCGGCTACGTAAACATTCCCCGAAGAATCGGTAGCAATCCCAAACAGTACATTGAAACCTGAACCAATGATGATCTGTGCACCGCCATCAGCCGGAATTTCCTTTACCTGGTTGTTCCCATAGGCCGAAATAAACACATTGCCGGAAGCATCAACGGCCACACCAAAAGGAGTATTAAAACCTGTTCCTAATGTGACGATGGCGCCACCGCCCACGAGAATTTCATATACTTTATTGTTGCCCGCGTCGGCAACGTAAACATTTCCCGCAGCATCAACCGCAACGCCAGTCGGATCGTTAAAACCAGAGCCAATAGCAACCGGCACATTCGTTCCGGCAGGGATCTTTTTGATTGCATTGTTGCCGCCATCAGCTACATATACATTACCTGCGGCGTCAACAGCTACCCCGGTTGGATCGCTGAAACCGCTGCCCATATTCACCGTGCCGGCGCCGCCCGCTTTAATTTTTCTTAACTGGGTATAGCCCTGGCTGGCCACGTAAACGTTTCCTGCTTTATCTACCGCAATGCCAAACGGACTGTTATATCCTGACGCCAAAACAACCGGGGTGCTGCTTCCAAACGGTATTTCTTCTACTTCGTTGTTCCCGGCATCCGCTACAAAAACATTGCCCGCTGCGTCTACTGCCACACCGGCGGGAGCGCTAAGTCCCGTACCGACACTGGTAGGGTTGGCGCTGTAAGCCGGAGATGCTACGCCTGTGCTTGACGGAGCAAGCGGCGTAATAGCAACCCCTAAGGCAAATGTCTGCGGGGTTGCATAGCTTAGTGTTGGCGGCGGCGGAACATTAACGGTAATGTTAAGGGTTGTTGAAACGCCCGCGCCCGGATTGTACGCATTAACCGTGAAATCAGTAGCCGGAATACTGGCCGTTGGTGTTCCGCTGATTACGCCTGTAGCGCTGTTAAAACTAAGGCCCGCCGGTAAAACGGGGCTTATGTAAACGCCGCCGGTTGGTTTAACTTCGTTTATAGCGTTGTTGTAGGCGTCGGCTACATATAAATTGCCGGCGCCATCGGCAGCCAGGCCGTAGGGTGTGCCAAAGCCGGTGATTGTTACTGTGGAGCCGCCACCGGAAGGAATTTCGTATATCGTACCAACTGAAGCATCGGACACAAAAATATTACCAGAGGCATCAACGGTCAAACCAGCCGGATAATTAAAAGTGCCGCCAATTCTTACGGACCGACCGCCTACAGCAGGCAGTTCTGAAATTTTTCCGTTGCCGGCGTCAGCAACATAAAGGTTTCCTGCTGCATCTAAAGCAATCGCTATCGGTAACAGGAAACTTATTGCAACCGGCTCCTGTGTGCCGCCTACTGCCGGCACCTTAAAAACCTCGCCCAGGCCGGCATCAGCAACGTACACATTCCCTAAAGCATCCACAGCGACAGCGGATGGGTAATTGAAGCCCGAGCCGATGGTGATCTGCGGACCGCCACCAATGGGTATTTCAATCACCTGGCCGTTGCCGCTGTCGGCAACGTAAATATTGCCGGCCGCATCGACAGCCACACCTCCCGGGCCGTTAAAATTATTCGCCAGGGTGACGGGAACCGATGTTCCGGCGGGTATTTTTTCAATAGCGTTATTGCCCTGGTCTGCAATATAAATCGCGCCGGACTTATCAATAGCCACGCCGGCAGGAAACAAGTAACCAGAGCCTATACTTGTAAGGCTGGTGCTGTATGCTGGTACGCCGATATTGCTGGCAGACGGAGCTAATGGGGATATCGCTGTTCCGGTAACATATGTTTGCGGCGTAGCATAACTAATTGTTGGCGCCGGGGGCATGGTTACCGAAATATTTACCAAAGCGGAGCCACTGCCAGCGGCATTATAAGCTATCACAGTATAATCAGTAGCGGGACTGGCGTTGCTGGCTGCACCGCTGATAGTTCCGGTGCCTTCATCAAACCTCAAACCAGAGGGCAATGATTTATTTATAAAATAACCGCCGGAGGGGGAAATTACATCCACGGCGTTATTATTGGTATCAGCGATATACAAAAACCCGGCGCTGTTCATTACTATGCCGCCAGGGCTGTTAAATGTAGAAAAGATAGTGGTTTTATGAGAACTTCCGGGCGAAACTTCGTAAAGTGTATTGGCATCGGCATCAGAAACAAATACATTTCCAGCTGCGTCAACAGCCACCCCGGTTGGAAACAGGAAGGATGCATTAACCGGAACCGGGAAATAATTGTTCGCGGAAAGTTTATATACCAAGCTTGCACTGCCGTCTACAACGTATATATTCCCGGCAGGGTCAACGGTAATAGCAGTGAGCTCGCCGAAACCGGTTCCCAAAGTAACGGAACTGCTGCCTGTTGCACCGGGGATTTCGGAAACTGTTCCCGCGCTTCCGTCAGTCACATACAAGTTGCCCGCCGCATCAAGCGCCAAAGCATTGGGCCCGAAAAAGGCACCGCCAATCGCGAACGGTGTATCGCCGTTAACCGGCGCTTCATAAACCACACCGGCGCCCTGGTCGGCTACATACACATTGCCCGCGGCGTCAACCGCTACGCCGGTAGGGTAATTAAAAGCAAACGAACCACCTACGTTGGTGATACTACCATCAACAGCCGAAATTCTTTTAACGGCACTGTTGCCGGCGTCGGCAACGTAAATATTGCCGGCCGCATCAAAGGCCACAGCCGCGGGGCTGCTGAAGCCGGAACCCAAAGTAGCGGGAGTATTATAGCCAAGAGTTGCCACGCCGCTGCTGGTGGGTACCAATGGCGTAATCGCTTGCCCTGCCGTATATGCCTGTGGACTGCTGTAACTGATGGTTGGCTGCGCTTTAACCGCAAAACCCGTCAACATTAAAATCAACGAAAGCAGTAAAGACTTCCGGTAAGTGATAAAAAAAGCAGGGGTATTTAACTGTGTTAAAGGTAAAAAGTTTTCCATTTTCTTATGATTGGATAGTGGTTGGTTGAGTGACATTTAGCCAGTTAAATGTAAGCAAATTGCAACATAAAACAAGTTTTTTGAGGAGACATTTCGGTGGACATCGGAAAAGGCTTTGGGGGGTTGACCGTTAAACTTTACGGTAGAAAATTTAACAACAAAGAACACAAAGTGCCCTAAGGTTGCACACGGATTGTACAGCTAATATTATTTTATGCTTGCTGGAGTAAACACAGGGTCGCAACAGCTTTTTTTAAGTTTATATCAGAAGAAATGATATACTTATTCCGCTACACCGCTTAGTGTCTCCTTAGTACATTCTTTGCGACCTTCGTGGTAAAACACCAAATATCTTTACGGGAATTTATAGATCACGCCGAGTGTGAGCCCCTCGGTACCCTGTATGGAGGTTGACGTATTTTTATCATACAGCACCGTAGCGTTTGCCGTCATCGCTATCAGGCGGCTGATTTTGGCGGTCAATGTGGCATCCAAACGATGGCTGGTATAAGCCAGCGGCTGTATGTAAGGGATAAAAAGAGCGTAACGTGCATTGATATGAACCGTTTTTGAAAGATCCTTGTCAATTTCGGCCACTACCTGCACAGCAAGCTCGTTATATATGGTATGGTCAATCGGCACCCCATAGTTTCCCGACTGGTTTTTGTAGATGGTGGTGTCCAGTACAAATGTCTGGCGGGCAGTTCCGGTACCAAACCTGAGGTCGAACCATTTCACCGGCTTGTACTCAAAACCGATGGACTCGGTTAAATAACCCGGCGACATAAAATCCGAGATGAGGTACGGATTCTGCGCGTTGGTTCCGTCGGGATTGGTATAATTGTACCCGCCCGAAAATTGCGACTCAAAGGTAAGCGACCCAAAAAACGACCACTTTTTTGATAATTGGGTGGCTATTTTGTTGTCGAGGAATATGCGGTCGTTAGTTTTGCGCGAGCCCTGGCCTTTATTTTTAGATATCCCGTACAAAAGATTGGTCTCGGAGGTAAAATCAAGCGGCTTTTTGTTATATTCAATCTTATAATCAAAATTAGAACCCAATGCAATGGCGCTGATACCGCCCGCACTGTAGTTGTTGGTGAAGGCCGATTGGCTAAAATTAAGGCCAAAAATAACGGACTTATGCCAGTAGCTGATCTTATAGTCGAACAGGTCGGCAGGCAGCGTTTCTTTTTTCAACTGTATGGGCCGCACCTGGGTCGGGATGGCGTTTCGGCCAGGGTCAATCCTATATTTATTTAAAGTGGCCGTGTCGGATTTTAAAGAGTCGGTTTGTTGTGCCACGGCGCTGAAGCCGAATCCAAGGAATATCAGTAATAAAACCGCGGGTATGGTTTTTAGCATAGTTTAATCGAACTGTGAGCTTAAGGCGTAAAGCCGCAAGCAGGTAAATGCATAAGGGTTAAATGGCAACCTGTAACCCTTCTTTAACAATTTTGGCGCAAATTTATTATATAATGTTAAAAATGATGTGTTATTGATTGTAAAAATAGCATAAGGTTTAATGCTGTTTTTCTTTTTTTACTGACGCATTTTGGTAAAAGTTCTGAGTATTACAGGGCTCTTCAAAGGGGGGCCTTTTAAAAATAGCAAACGAGATTGCCGGATAGCGATGGGTTTATAAACCTAGAGTGTTCGAAACCCCCAATCATCCGGCCAGAAGTGCTGGGTTCCCCTCTTGAGAGGGGCAGGGGTGTGTCCTGCGTGCGACCTTTCTGACGGCGAACACACCCCCGCCACAACACCAGCCAACGCGCCCCCTCTCAAGAGTAATAGCCCATGAAAAGACAAATAAAATATGTATCTTTATGGAAATGAACATAATAGAGACAATTAAACGTTTTCCGGACCAGGCTACTTGTATAGCCTATCTTGAAAGATTGCGGTGGCAGGACGAGCCTGTAATAAGAGCTATAGTGTTTTGGTAGGCACAATATTCGAGAGCACCAAGCTGCCACTGACCCAATGGTTTTTAGCGATTGCGCTTATGTTAAATGCAAAAAAGGGGTTATCTGCTCGTCAATTGAGCCGGGATTTGGGTGTAAACCGTAAGACAGGATGGTATTTACAGATGCGGATAAGAGTGGCAATGGAGGATGGTCAGGATAACAGCTTGTTTCAGGGGATAGTTGAGGTTGATGAAACCTTCATAGGTGGTAAGAAAGCCAATCACTCAAAGAAGAAACGCCAGGATAGGCGTGAGAACCAGCTTCAAACTACCGGCTATCAGGATAAACAACCTGTAATTGGCCTTTTGGAACGAGATGGCAGGATAAAATTACAGGTAATCGATAAAGCGCATGGTAAATCCATTAAGCCAATCATAGAGCAAACAGTGAGCAAAGAGGCCACGATTGTTACTGATGGATTCGGTGGGTATGCCGGATTAAGTAAGATATTTCGCGAACATCA
>Ga0068855_100012495_pt1 | contig 10250 bp, 6 predicted proteins | sample KBSCornC52_FD_66592 | JGI IMG/M metagenome (GOLD analysis project Ga0068855, IMG submission 66592) | Corn rhizosphere microbial communities from Kellogg Biological Station, Michigan, USA - KBS Corn C5-2 | ecosystem: Host-associated > Plants > Roots > Rhizosphere > Soil ... | reverse complement strand
CACCGCGAAGCCGTTATCCCCGATGATTTCAGAATCGTCATATCCGCGGCCATAGGTCGAGCCGCCCACGCCGAATTGCTCAGAGACCAAGAGATCGTCAAAGGCAAGCTGACCAGAACCTGCCAATACCAGGTCCGTGTTCGGTGCAATGGATTGAATGCGCTGTAGGTCCAGGTTGATTTTGTGATAGTCGCTGCGGCCGCGCAGGCGGCTGAGGTTCGGGTCGCCGGGCGAGGTCGCGCCCAGAATATTAAAGCCCTCACTGTATAAACCGCTGACTGTATTTACGCCGTTCCAGCTGTCAGCCACTTCGTAATTTAACCCGACGCGCGCCGAACGGATTTTGTCGTTTGATGTGATAAAGCCCAACTGCGTATTTTCCACATTATGCACATCGGTGCGGAAAACGCCTTGCAAATTTTCCTCGCGCGTGCGGATGAAGGGATGCGAAAGCTGCAATTGGTACAAATCCGCTCTGCCGATGGTATCAAATTGTTTCAGCGTAAAGCCAGGCCGGGTCCGCGTATTAGATGCCACGAAAGCAAGGCGTGTGCCTTCGTCGTCCAACCCAATACTGCCGTTTCCGGCATAGTAATTCAGTTTTCTGTTGCCGCTAGTGGTATAGGCAACACCCAATTGCTCGCCCAGGCCGAATGCATCATTCAAGGACGATGCAAAGGAAATTTCCATCGGACCCAGGTATTTGGAGCCACGATTATCAACGGATGCATCTGCGCTCACGATTTTCCGAACCGCCACCATGGCCAGATCCGCCGTGCCGGGTGTATCTGAACGCTGCAAAACGCCCTTTACCGATAGTCCGGGAATGTCGTTGGCGAGTAGCAAATAACGCTCCAGCGCCGCGTTCGTCAGTGGTCGCACCTGTTCAAGATCATGCGAATATTTTTCCAGCACATGATTATCTTTCAACGAACCTTGCAGGGTTACTTTGTTGATATAACCTTCCACAACGCGAATATGGATGATGCCGCTGTCCATGGATTGCGCGGGCACCACGGCGCGCGACAGGATATAGCCAGCGTTGCGGTACTTCGCCGTAATTTTATCCGCCACGCCGATCATCTGCGCCAGCGTGACATTTTGTCCGATCAGATCTTGATAAAGCGGTTTCAAATCCGTTTCCGAAAATACGGTTGCGCCGTCAACCACAACACCTTTGAGTTGAAAATGAACCTTTTCCGCGCCTGCTGGGATTTCCGAATGGGATTCCGGCACGGTGATGGTGGGCGGCGTATTGGTTTCAGGCGCTGTTTCCAAATCCGGCGCGCTCAGGCGTTGGTCGATCCGTCCCGGGTTGGCGGTTGAAGGAACGTTATTCGCCGCTTTGGCCAGTGCGGGCACAAACAGGCCCAACATAACCAACAAAGCAAGTGAGTGCGTAAAACGGAAAGATGCCAGAGAAGGAAAAGTCACGATGGTTCCTTTGTAAGAAAAAAGTATTTTTACCCGCAAATCACCGATGCGCCTAGACCGCGCCACCTAAAATTTCAAGGTAATTTCAGGGTGCAGCAAAAAGGTCACGCCAAAATCCAAAAGAAAAGGGGCCCAAAGGCCCCTTTTATCGCCTTAGCGATGGACTAGATATCAAGGCCGCCATCCAGAAGTCTTTGGAACTCATCCCGGGAAATATTGCGTACATTCATCAATGTATCCTTCGGCTCCGTCAGGTTGTCACTCGTGATTTTGTAATCAACTGCGGTATTGCCGTCTGCTGCCAAAACGTCCGCGATGCAGGCGTTAGCGGCGTCAGCTGACTTGGTGATGCAAAGACGAAGACCCTCATTGTCCTTCGCGTCTGGACCCGCAGGTGCCAAAGAGCTTAACAGCGCTTCAAGCGAAGCTGGCGTTATATTTGGTGGCAATTGGTTGTTGAGGTTTGACTGCACCGGGGTCAGGCCATTTGCCGGGCCATTTGGATTTTGCAGTTCGGCAATGCGGATCAGAGTGGCGCCAGCATTATTAAATACCCTTTTAAAGACGGATACAGGGTTGATACCAATCACGGTCATGAAACGATCCACCGTTAAGTCTTCTGGCGCATAAACAAACCGTGACAGATTGTCCGTTCCGCCGGTTGCCGTGGCGTTCACGCTATACATCGCCGGACCCGTGTTTGAATTCACGTTATTGCCGAAGATATTGTTCAACGTCGGCAAGGCATTTACATTCAGGGTATCAAATATGGTGCCGCCAAGAGGCGCGCCATTCAAAGTGATATCGGCGCGGTTCAGGGTAAGGGTTTCAGGCGAATTATTCAGCCCGGCAAAATTCACAATACCGCCAGAATTCACCATGTCGTTGGCTTTTTGCGCCATATGCGCCACATTTACGTTGATCAGCGACGTTGTGATGCCGTTAAAGCTGTTAATGGCATCCATGGTCAGGGCGTTCAGCGTCGTACCTGTGCCGGGCGCGCCGTTAACGGTCACACCCGCTGTATTCGCATCCAGAATTTCCGCATAACCGGATTGCGCCAGATTTAAGATGCCGTTTTCAGCGGTCACGTTATAGCCGCGCTGCGCCGGACCTTGGTTATCATTCACGACGTTACCGAAGATATTGGTTAAGGAACCGAACAGTGTATTCAGCGTCAGGGTGCCAAAAGTGGTCCGGCCCGATGGGCCATTACCATACAGGTTAATATCACGGTTCAGATCAAGGGCGGTATTCAAGGCATCATCGAAATAATAATGCACTTGCCCATGCAAATTGACCAGATCGGTTCCCTGCGCGGTTGCGTCCACAACATGTACGCCGACCCAGTCTGTTGTGATATTGTTAAACGTATCGCTTGCCGTCACAAAATGGATATCGTTAAAATAAGATCCGCCTGGCGCACCGATCAAGGTAATATTAGGATTATAGACGAATAGCGTCCCATAATTGGGTTGTGCATAATGAACCCTACCGCCATCTGCTACGAGGTCATAACCTTGTTGTCCGGAAGCAGCAATATCATAGACATCGTTTGCGAGGACGTTGCCGATGAAAGCGCTGGAGGAAGACAGTGTTAAACTGTTCAAGATTGCCAAATTCTGCGCCAACACCGCAACATGCGAATTATAATAGTTCAGGTCATCCAGATATTGCGTTAAGCCCAGATTCAAGGTTGGAATAAATACGCCCGTTGCCCCTGACGCCATATCATAGGTAGTTTGCAGCAAATGCGTGAAAGGATTATCCGCATTCAGATTGACGGTATTGGCGGTTACCGAAGGCAGGCCCGCATGATACGTCACAATCAGCCCTGGATTGTTAATCGTCAGATTATCAAAATTATAGGGATTAAGGCCGGTTAGGGTGAAGGCGTTATTGACCGTCGCATCTTGACCGGAGGTAAGTTTATTGCTGTCAAGAAATACTGTGCCGCCGGATGCGACCAGGTCCATGCCCTGTTGAATGAGGCCTTCATTGCTAAGTGCGCCGCTGACCGTAACCGTGTTAGGCTCAAAGATTGGGGTTTGTGCAAAATTCGCAGGCGCATCGAGTGTAAGATTAGTCACGTGAAGGTTTGGAAGCGCGCTCCCGCTAACATCCATACCATCGGCGCTAGGCGATTGCAGGACCAAATTTTTCAGGGAAACATCCTGATTGAATACCAGCTGGCCAGCCTCGGCGACTGGAATACCCAAAATAAATTTGAATCCGTCCTTAAGAATGGCGGTCAAAGTATTGACGCTGTTGGAATGAACGCTCTCATCAAAGGTCACATTATGCGAGTCTAATTTAACGTTGCCAAAAAGATCCAATTGTTGGGCCAATTTTGCGCCTGTCAGCGTCGTGCTGGGGTTACCGGCAGGGCCCACCGTGAGGTTTGGCGTGCTGAGGGTTAAGGTTCCCGCAGCGCCCGGGCCAAACGGACGTAAATCAGCCGAAGCGTTATATTCTAAGTTCACATCGGCGCTGATTGAAACAGCGCTTGTGTTAACGGATTGGAGGGTGCCGTCCGGACCTAAAACAGAGTCGGGAAATCCATGCGCCAGGAAGGTTCCACCAACTTCGGCGGTGCCATCTGATATTAACGTGACCTTGCCGCCTTGCCCCAAATTGTTGGTGTTCACAGTCACAATCGCAAAAGGTGCTATGTTGATATCGCCCACGGACGGATTGCTGAATAAACCGGTTGGGTAAGTGGTCGCATTAATATTGATTATGCCGCCGCCGGCAGAGCCGTCAGCATCTAAAAAAGCAGAATTATCCAGGGTAACATGGTTGCCGTTGATATCAATCTCGCCGCCCATACCGTTCGAATTGCTGGCGTCAAGTTTGCCGCTGTTTGGCTTTGGATTACTGCCGCCGATTTTTATATTGCTTGACCCAACAGATGTCAGAATGATCTTGCCGCCTTGGGCATGAATATCCCCTGCAATCTCAATGCCGCTCATATTAAGAGCGTCATTCAAAGTGCCTTGTGCGGTCTTTAATTCCATTTGGACGATACCGCCCTCCGCGTTGATCGTCCCATTATTGGAAAGTTTATTGTTATGCGATAAAGGATCGGCAACAGCGATTGAAATCAATCCATCGCCGTTAAAATCCACGGTCGCTGTCTTGCCTCCGGCTAATTCCACGCGGCCAAATTTTGCATTGATGGTGCCATTATTGGCAACTGCGCCGCTGCCCAAAAGCGCGACGAGGCCGGCATCTGCCACAGCAATGTGGCCGTTGTTAATGACATCCGCGTCAGGGTTCATGTTTGAAACCTGAATTTGCGATGTACCCGACATGAAATCAGAGGTTTTGACGTGGCCGGTTGAAGCAACAAAGCTATTCGCATTGACTTGCCCAGTTGCACCGATCATGACGCCATTGGGGTTGATAACCCACACACCGCCGTTGGCATTGATAATACCATTAATTTGGGAAGCGCTCGCGGAGCCCGTCACGCGGTTGAGGGCCAGGGCGCCTGAATTCGGCTGATTGAACTGCACCGTACCACCCTGGCCGACGTTAAAATCATTCCAATTGATCACGACGCGTTGGGTGGACTGATTAATGGTCTCCACTGTTCCGGCGCCATTGGTTGAAATCGTGGCTGTGCCGCCGGCCACATTACCGCCCGTGGGCAGGGTAACAGCCAGGGCTTCCTTGGGTGAAATCACCAGTCCCAGTGCCAGCGGCAAGGCAATCGCCGTGGTTAAAAGCGCTCTGGCGCGCAAGTATCCCGCAGGGGGGAAATTAGTCTTAATTAACTTTGCTTTAGCCGGCTGCATAATTGAGTACCTTTCGAGATCTTATTGGTGCGTAATAAATATAATCTTAGAAGCTATAGTCGTAACGACTTTACGGCTGCAAGTAAATAAAAAAGTGATGCTGCTTTCAATTTTCTGAAGGTGAAGGGTTGCTCACAGTCTCAGAGAGATTTAACTCTTGCTTTAATAAAATCAGAATTTTGGTATCTAATTCAACACATTTTTGGCCGTCATAAAAAATGGCGGTGGATGTAGTCTAGCCCTAACCATTCTCTGGCACTTAAGGTACTAAGGCAATTAATTCTGCTGGCAGCCAATCTGAACCATCAGCTGAATTAAGAGATTGATGGGCCTTTTAATAATTATCGGGTTTTCCAGCTGCCATCTGTACTTTGGTAAGGACTTCCCGGCTCTAATTTGGTGATGATTTGCTCTGCTGCAAGTTTTGCAACAACATCTATAGGCTGGCCATTTTCTTTAGAAATGCGTGCATATTCATGAGTACGCTTAACATTAACCTCTGCTACCAATGCGGTTACTTCGGGGCTAGGTTTAAGGGCTGTCACATAGCCATCAAATTTTTCCCCCACCATGCCAGAAGTGCGAGCTTGATGCAGCTCCAGAGCAAATGCTGGCAAAGCCACCAAAGTACATAAAATGGTCAATAAAGCTAACAGGTGTGGTTTCATGCGGCTCTCCTAAAAGATATTTTTGTTGTTTGCGATTGATTGCTTCACATCTCTTTCGATCGAAACTCTAACGTGCTGCTCAATATTGACGTTAAGATTAATTTCTATCGGTTTGTCTGGTGCCTGCAATTGCACAGTCGGCGTGCATCCCAAAAGAGGAACTAAAAAGAAGACATATAGTAGACTGCTTATTCGCATTTTTATCCTACCTCAGGAACTTTTCGGGATTGGTAAACGGCATCATATTTTGCTTAACAAGATTTAGCATATCGCCGGTTAAATGTACACTTAGCTTAACTGCTCTCCCCTGATACATATCAGGATTATTGCCTTCCAAAGCAAGCAATATCGATAACCTATTGTCTTTATTACTATCCACTGCAATGGAAAGATGCGTGTAGTGGAAATTTTTAAGTATGTCGCGCACTAAAGTAATTTGTTGATTATCGCCTGGAATAGCATCTGGGGGCATAATAATTGTTCCAGATTGCTCCGCTCCCAATCCACCTTGCTGAACGGTGATTTCGCTATTTTCACCAATAAGGATTGGCAATGTTCCAGAAACAGTCCCTGTGGCCGAAGCATGCTTACCGGTTAACATTTGTATGAGGGTTTCAATGGAGGCATGCTGAACTTTAAGATTTGCTTTGACTGCTTTCCTTTCAAATAACGGCACTTTTACATTTTGCACTGACAAGGTACCGCTATTCCAGGGCACAATAGCATTTGTAAGTATAAATTCAGATTTTTCCGGGGCGTTTAATGCATACTCTATATTAAACTCTGCAGTATAACTTTTATCGGCGCTTTCAAGCTTGCCAAGAAAGTTTACATTATCGGTATAGGCAACTAAGGTGCCATTTCCTTGAATAACAGGAAAAGTGATTGTATCACCTTTTAAAGTAATATCTTTTATCTGCCATTGCCCAGTCCATTTCTTTTCATCTTGGTTAAGTATAGCTTCAAGAGAAGTTTTCCCGGCCATTATGTCGAGATCACTCATTTTAAAATTTAAACCATCACTCCTGTAGGACAATTGGGGCGTGGGATTTTTGCGTAATGTGAACAGGATCGGGATATCTATTTGCCATTGCTTAGAAGCGACATGTAAACGGCTTTCTTCAAATATTATGCTATTTAATGGAATAATAGATAGCTGGCTGAGTGTTACAGGTATGCCAATATTTACCTTATCATTTGCAGTGTGTGGTGGCCAACCATCTAATCCAGAAAATATCCATTTATCGTTATTTTGATGTGTTTCAAGATTAAGACCTTTAATAGCTAATTCATTCATATTGCCCTTCAAAAGATCAGGCAAAGAGTAGCTAACTGTCATATTTCCTAATGCCAGAGGCGTTTCATGGCCTACAGAAATATTTTTAAGCGCAATGCCCTGCAAACCTAACTTAGATACTGTTAGATGGACATTCTGGAATCCTTGCGACTCAAACATGGTGATCAGGCGTTCCTCTATCCAAAATTTCCACGGCAATATTAAAATTATCGCCGCAAGTAAGGCTGCAAATAAGATAACCCATTTTGCGGAGCTAAGTTTGCTTTTATTAAATAATGGAATGATAATAGTCCCCGGGTTTGGAAGTGCCCCAATATATCATAAGAAGTGATGATATTTTAAGTCTAAAAACGGTTACCGTTACTATATATCTTATAATCTTACGATCTTACGATCTCGCCTAAAGATATAACTAAACGTGGCTGGCGATTGCCTGGACAGCAACTGGATCAGTCAGTTGTACAAGCAGCACTACCCATATACAGGATCAGAATATGATCGCTACATATTGTCTGATACTGGCGTAAAAGCACAGTATTTGGCATCAGCACTGCAGGCTGGAAGCAAGATTGATCCGGCAAATTACCGGTCCAGTTATCAGTTGTCGTACGCAATTAGCGTTTTTAGCCCCGGCTATCGTCGAGGCTATTATTGCCGGGCGGCAGCCTGCTGATCTGACTGCTCAAAAGCTCATTCGGGGAATAGATCTGCCCCTGGATCGGACTGAGCAGCGGCATGTCCTGGCTTTCATCCCAGCCAAAACTTAACCGCCTAAATTGCCCACAGAGAGAATCTTAGGGAATGGCTTAACCTTGCCTCGGAAAATCATCTCTGCGGTAAACACGGCCACCACAATCCCGCGGAACTACGGGCTACAGCGGGGATACCAAGGAAATTCTCCAACAGAGAGAAGGAAATGGTAGTGGGCGCAGTCCAATGCGAACGATGCTCTGGTTTCGGTTCCCTGTATAAACAGGGAAGATACAGGGAATTTTGATGATTTTTGCCTCCTCTGCCGGTCAGCCCATCCAATTTCTCCTTGGTATTTCGTGGGCGTATGAGCGATTCAGCTTAAAATTCCGTAAAAAATAACAGGGAATTTTTTAACTGTAACAGGGAAATAGTTACCGGAGCAGGGATTTTTCAGGACATATCAGAGATGCAAAAAATGGCCAATTTCCTCAATTCGAACCCGCGAATTGCATTCGAATTAAGGTATCGCGTAAAGATAATATTTAGTCGAACAATTGGCTTGCGCTGGAAGGTGCAATGCATTCTGGCAATTTTAACCACGATAACATTAGGCCTGAGCCGCATCCTTTGTGGGAAAACGTGGCGCCAATACTTCAGTGGTGCTCCCAATTGCTTTGATGAAGGCGCCTTGCAACCCTTCGGTTGGGATGGCGGCGGTCAGTTGGTTTATGATGGCTTCCCAACGTGTATTCGGGATTTTTTCGCGCACTGACCGGCTGGTAAGAATATGAGCATAACGTTCAGCAACAGAAATATAGAGAAGCACAATTGGGGTTGTGGCGGCGGCACGATGAGAAACCATTAAATATTCTTCATAGGCACGGTGCGCGGCGCGGTGATCACGAATACGCTTTGGCACTAGCGGTAAACACAAATGCCGTAGCCACGGGATAAAGGAAAATAACGCCATGGCCGCAAGTTGTATGATAAGTAGCCAGGGAAATCCGATAACAGTATTTGTTGCCCACAGGCCAACATCAATTACACTACTAGCCATTAGGGCATAAAGCAGAAAATAACTTTGGTACGCATCGCTAGCAGGCGCTATCACCACTGACAATTCCGCACTGGTTGTTTGCTTGGATTCCGCAATAGCCGCTACAATCGCATCTTTATTTGTTTGAGACAAAAACGTTACCATGATCCAGATACGCCTCCGCCGCCAAAGCTACCGCCTCCGCCGCTGAAGCCGCCGCCAGAGTCACCCGAGTTGCTGAAACGCACAGAGTTGCTGGATAGCATTAACATAGCCAACATCGGATGCCGGATGGCAAACCAGATAAAGCCAAAGGCAAATAATAACATAAGGACTACCTGTAGGCCTGAGATTTGCCCGGCTTGCCTTGTCACGGGGGCCGATATGCTTTTGCCGCCTAGAACGTCAATCATCGCCCGCGTGCCGTCGATAATGCCTTGCTCCATATGGCCGTTGCGGAAGGCAGGCAGAATAACGCCATTTACTATTTCGCTGGATGCTGCATCCGTTAATACGGGCTCCAGGCCATAGCCGACCTCAATACGCACTTTTCTTTCTTTAGGCGCAACGATCAGCAGGGCGCCGTTGTTTATGCCTTTTTGTCCAATCTGCCAGGTGCGCCCCAATTGATAACCGTAATCCTCAATGGACTTGCCTTGCAACGAAGCAATCGTCACGACGACGATTTGATTGGAGGTGCCGCGTTCATAATCAGCCAGCATTTGATCCAGGGATTGTACAGTAGATGCAGATAAAACATGCGCATCATCCACCACGCGTCCGGTCAAGGCAGGAAACTGCTGCGCGGCAAATGCGACCGTACCTAGCAGCAAAACAACGATGAAGGTCAGCGCCCGCATGAATTAGAATTTCACGGCGGGGGGCTTGTCTGCACCTTCGGTAGCAACAAAAGTCGCCTTGGGTTTCGCGCCATAAATTCCCGCCCAGATCATGCCAGGAAATGTCCGTACGGTGGTATTATATTGCTGAACCGTACCGATATAATCCCGCCGTGCAACCGTAATGCGGTTTTCCGTCCCTTCCAACTGCGATTGCAAGGCAAGGAAATTTTGATTGGCCTTGAGATCCGGATATTTTTCTACCACCACCATCAAACGCGATAGGGCGGATGATACGTTGCCTTGCGCCGCTTCAAATTTTTTCACCGCGTCGGGATCGGAAAGCTGATCAGTATTCAAGGTAACTTTGGTGGCTCTGGCACGGGCAGCAATGACATCCGTTAGGGTTTTCTGCTCGAAATTGGCATAACCTTTGACCGTTTCTACCAGATTGGGGATCAAATCCATGCGCCGCTGGTATTG
>Ga0068855_100012487_pt1 | contig 10252 bp, 7 predicted proteins | sample KBSCornC52_FD_66592 | JGI IMG/M metagenome (GOLD analysis project Ga0068855, IMG submission 66592) | Corn rhizosphere microbial communities from Kellogg Biological Station, Michigan, USA - KBS Corn C5-2 | ecosystem: Host-associated > Plants > Roots > Rhizosphere > Soil ... | reverse complement strand
AAGAAGCAGCTCCCCAAAAAGGACGACGGCAAATCAAAGAAATCGCCGCCTGCGCCGGCGGAGGACGACGATTACGAAGATGGCGACTTCGCCACGCCGAAGCGCGATCGTCACGGCGACGACGATCAGCCGTTATGAGGCTGGCTAGCGGAAGTCCTCGCGCTCGATCATCCCAATGCTTTCGAGATCGAGCAGATGACCGCCCCAGCCACCTCTCGCCAGCGTGACCGCGAGCTTTGGGGCGAGCAGCAAAAAAATCGCCATCATCGCAAGCGGCACGGCGCTGATCCAGTCGAGCCGCACCGGCGTCAGTTCCTCGGCGCTATCGGCATAGGATCCGCTACGGGTCTTGAGGCGCCAGCACTCCCTGGCAATATCGCGCCGCGTACCGCGTCGCGACGCGCATCCAAGCAGCGCCTGCATGGCGAGGTGGGTCCGGACGCCCTCGCGGCTTTCGCCCGCCGGCGCCGGCGTTTCGCCCTGCGACACCTGAAGCAGCAAGCCGACAAGATCGATACCGGCAAGATATGCGCTCATCGGTTCGACCAGCCGCGGATTGCAATCGATCAGGAGCGGCGTGGCGTCATCATCGCGCATGACGTAATCGACCGACAAGGCGCCGTGCCAGGCGAGCTTTTCTCCAATGGTCGCGAGCAGCGTGCACACGTTGAGCCGGCTCACGCTTTGCTTGATCGCCTCGCCACCACCGGCCCCGGCGGCGATCTGCCGAAAGGCATGAAATCCGATCAGTTTGCCGCGAGAAAATACGGCTTGCGCCTTCTCGGTCGTACCCACGACCAGTTCCTGCACCAGCACCTCATCGGCGAACGCGCCGTTGGCGCTCAAATCTTGCAGGGCGGCTTCCAGATCGTCATCGTTGCGCACGAACCAGATGCCGCGGCTGGCGGTGCCCACGGAGGTTTTGACGACGGAAGGAAAGCTGATGGCGGTGCGCAGCTCGCTTGCGGATTTCACGATCAGCGTTGCCGGCTGCGGCAATCCCAGTCGATCGACCAGCCGGCTAAATCCGGCCTTGCTGTGCGCGGTGCGATAGCTTTCGAAACTCGGCAGCGCCAATCCGACGCGATCTTCGAGCAGCTGTCGCGCGCGCGCAAACAGAAATCCCTGTTCGTGGATCGGCAGCAGCACGTCGAAATGCCCCGCGGCCAATAACTGCTCGACGAACCCCAAGAATCCGGCCGGATCGTTCCGCATGCCCGGACAACGATGAAATTTTCGGACAAACCGCGAGAACCTCGCGAGGCAATAGGGACTGGGATCGCAGACCTCGACGATGTGTCCCGACAGCCCCAGGATCGTGATCGCTTCCCGCGAGGACGTGCTGTTTCCCTCGGAGAGGAGCACCCGGAGCGGTTGTCGAACCTGCGCGGAATCGGCCATATCGGATCATTCCCGCAATCGCGCGCCCTTGTCTTCCGAATTTGAATGACGCATCTCCCGTTCCGCCGCGCTCGGCGAGGGCTGCCATGCAGCGGTATTCATGGACAAATAACCGGCAGCCGGTAAATTTTGGCGGGCCTTGCCGGGCCGGTACACTAAACGGGGTCTTAAATCTGAGATGGTCGACGTTCTGGCCGCACCGCAACAAGCGAAGACGGACTCAGCGCTGCGCACGCTGGCTGCGATCTCGACCGCCCATTGGGTCAGCCATTTCCATTTGATGGTGCTGCCGATGCTGTTCCCGTTTCTGAAAGAGCAGCTCGGCGTCGGCTACATCGAGCTTGGCTTTGCGCTGACGGTCTTTGCCGTCATCTCCGGCCTGACGCAAGCGCCGATGGGCTATCTGGCCGATCATGTCGGCGCCCGCAAAGTCCTGCTGATGGGCCTCACGCTCGGCGGCGTGGCGCTGATCATGCTCGGCCTGCATCTCAGTTACCCCTGGCTGATCGCCAGCGCCGTGCTGCTGGGGCTCGCCAACAGCGTCTATCATCCGGCCGATTATGCGATCCTCTCGGCCCGTATGGATGAGGCGCGGATGGGCCGCGCGTTTTCGATTCATACCTTTGCCGGCTTCCTCGGCGGCGCGGTCGCGCCCGCCATCGTGGCCGCGCTGGTTGCCACGACCGGAGGCCATGGCGCCCTGATCGTGGCCGGCGCTGTGGGACCGCTGGTGGCACTGCTGCTCGTCGTGGTCGGCATTCCCGATGCCAGCGCCGCCGATCGCAAGGTCGATGGAATGCGGGCGCCGCGGCAAAGCGTCATCACGCCCGCGATCATCGTGCTGACGATCTTCTTCATGCTGCTGAGCCTGTCCAACGCCGGGATCGGCAATTTCGGCGTGGTGGCGTTGATGAGCGGCTATGGCGCGTCATTCTCGTCAGCCAATATTGCGCTGACGGCGTTTCTCGGCTTTAGCGCTGTCGGCGTGCTGGCGGGCGGCTTTCTCGCCGACCGCACCCGGCGCCACGGACAAGTCGCCGCCGCCTGTTTTGCGATCAACGCCGCCATCGTGTTCGTCATCGCGATGGTCAATTTGCCATCGCTGCTGCTGACGGCGGCAATGGGGACGGCAGGATTCCTCGGCGGCGTGATCGCCCCCTCGCGCGATATGCTGGTTCGCAACGCGGCGCCACCGGGCGCGGCGGGGCGGGCATTCGGCATCGTCTCCACCGGTTTCAACCTCGGCGGCATCGTCAGCCCGCTGCTGTTTGGCTGGATCATGGATCAGAACTTGCCGCACTGGGTGTTCGGCGCTTCCGTCGTGTTCATGATCCTGACGGTCTTGCTCGCGCTGGTCACCGACCGCGGCCCGCAGGCCCGTTCCGCAGGGGCTGAGGTAAGACTTATGCAGCCCTGAGCCTCATCCCGGGCAGTTGACAGCATCGCGAGACAACCCATGATGCGGCAACAAATTCACACGGAATGAAACGCCATGGCCAATAACCCAGACCTCGTGATCCGCGGCGGCAGCATCGCCGACGGCCTTGGCGGCGACCTGTTCGAAGCGGATGTCGCGATCTCGGACGGCCGCATCGTGGAAGTCGGCCGCGTCTCGAGCAAAGGCGCCGAAGAGATCGATGCCCGCGGCAAGCTGGTCGCGCCCGGCTTTGCCGACGTCCACACCCATTACGACGGTCAGGTCACCTGGAGCCAGGACATCACGCCCTCGTCGCAGAACGGCGTCACCACCGCCATCATGGGCAATTGCGGCGTCGGTTTCGCGCCCTGCCGTCCAGCCGATCACGTCAGGCTGATTCAATTGATGGAAGGCGTCGAGGATATCCCGGAGCCGGTGCTGAGCGCGGGCATACCCTGGGCGTGGGAAAGTTTTCCGGACTACATGGACTGGCTGTCGCAGCGCAATTTCGACGTAGACATTGGCGCGCAACTGCCGCACGCGGCGCTGCGCGTCTATGTCATGGGCGAACGCGGCGCGAACCGCGATCCCGCCACCTCGGAGGATAACAAGGCCATGGCGGCGCTCGCGGGCGACGCCGTGCGGGCGGGCGCGCTCGGTTTCTCGACCTCGCGCACGCTCAACCACCGCACCTCCACCGGCGACTTCACACCGACGCTGAAGGCCGGCGAAGATGAACTGACGGCGATTGCCGGGGCCATGCACCGGGTTGGCCGCAGCGTGCTGCAATTCGTGCTCGATCAGGGCAGCATCCACGAAGACCTGCCGATGATGCTGCGGGTGGCGGAAAACACCAAATGCCCGATTTCGTTTTCCATCACCCAGGCCGACAAGGCGCCGCGGCGTTGGCGCCAGACGCTTGACAGCATCAATGAGGCTTCCGCCCGCGGCCTTTCCATCACCGCACAGATCGCCGCGCGCCCGGTGGGGCTGTTGCTCGGACTGGAATTGTCGCGCAACCCCTTCCAGACCCATCCGAGCTACAGAGCGATCGCCAAACTGCCGCTGGCGGAACGGTTGCGGCGGCTGCGTCAGCCTGAGGTGCGCGCGGCCATCCTGAGCGAGACGCCGACCTCGACCGACGATCCGCTGTTCTTCCGGCCGAACTACGACAAGATGTACTTGCTCGGCGATCCCCCGGATTACGAACAGCCGCCGGAAGATGCCTTGGGCGCGCAGGCCCGCCGAAGGGGATGCCAGCCGGAAGGACTGGCCTATGATGCGATGCTCTCCGATGACGGCCGCGGCATGCTTTATGTGCCGTTCCTGAACTACGCCGACGGCAATCTCGATGCCGTGCACGAGATGCTGCGCGATCCGCATTCGGTGCCCGGATTGAGCGACGGCGGCGCCCATTGCGGAATCATTTGCGACGCCAGCTTCCCGACCTACCTGCTGACGCACTGGACCCGCGACCGCAAGCGCGGCGAAAAGCTGTCGATCCCCTTCGTGGTGGCGGCGCAGTCGCGCAAAACAGCGCTTTCGGTCGGGTTGTACGATCGCGGCGTGATCGCGCCCGGCTACAAGGCCGACGTCAACGTCATCGATTACGACAGGCTTCATCTGCATCCGCCGAAAGTGCACTATGATCTTCCGGTGGGCGGCCGCCGTCTGCTGCAACAGGTCGACGGCTATGACGCCACCGTCGTCTCCGGCGTGGTGACGCAACGCGGCGGCGCCGCCACCGGCGCGCGTCCAGGCCGGCTGGTGCGCGGCGCGCAGGGCAGTTTGCAGTAGGTTTTAAGCAGACACGCTACAACACTTCGGGTCGTCCCCGCGAACGCGGGGACCCATACGCCGTGACGCCGGCGTTCAGGTAAAAAACTGGTGGCCTGTCTTCCGCCTCAATAGAGACGCCGGTGGTTATGGGTCCCGGCGTTCGCAGGGACGACGATCTGTTGTTCTCGCCGGGACGACCAGAGGTATCACGCAAACTTCGGTTGCGCCGCCTGAGCCAGCAAGCGCGCACGCTCGCTGTTGGGCCACAGCAGCAGCAAGCCGAGCAATCCGGACGCGACCATGATGACGGCGTTGATGGTGAAGCCGGTCATGTAGCCGTCGAGCGGCACCGCGGCGTGCTGGATCACGCTGCCCATCACCGATGGCGCCAGGATTCCGGCAAGCGTGTAGATCGCGCCGTAGATCGCGATCACGGCACCGCGCTGCTGCACCGGCGTGAACTCTCCCAGCATCGGCGGACAGACCACATAGATCGATCCGCAAAGCCCGGAGCCCACCACCAGCAGGGCGACCTGCAGCCCCGCGCCATTGACATGCGGGAGCATCGCAAGGATTAATCCGCCCACAACCAAGGGGGCCGCGCCGAGCACGCCGCGCGCGCCGCGAGTAGAAACCCCGCGCGCCATCAGCACCTGCGAAATCCACCCCGTAAGCAGTACGATGGTAGCGCCGAACACCCACGGCAGGATAGAAATCCACCCCGCATCCTTTTGCGAGAAGCCAAGACCCTTGATGATGAAGGGCGTGAACCAGGTCAGGCCGAGCGACAGCGCCCAATAGGCGCCGAACGTAGCCGCGCAGCAGCCGATAAAGGTTCGCGAGGTCAGGAGCTGGAAATAGGGAACGCGGGGATCGGCCGCCGCCATCGCAACGGTTTGAACCAGCGGGCCCTCCTTGCCCATGATCAGCCAGGCCGCGACCCACATCAGGCCGACCACGCCGAGCGCGCCGAACGCATAGTGCCAGCTATAATTGACGATTACCCAGTTCAGCGCCGGTACGGCGAGAATCACGCCGAACGCCGAGCCCTGTGACAGGATGGCGGTGGGGAGGGTTCGCTTCTCGTCGGGAAACCATTTGTAGATCGCATGAACCGCCACCGAAAACGCCGGTCCCTCGCCGGCGCCGAGGATCACGCGGCAGATTAGGAGCGTGGTGAAACTGACGGTACCGACCATCGGAAACTGCGCCAGCGCCCATACCGCCGCCAGGACGAGAAGAACCCAGCGCGTGGCGACGCGATTGACGATGAAACCGACGACGATGGCGGCGATCGAAAACAGGAAGAAGAACGCGGAGCCGAGCAGACCGAACTGCTCCGGCTCGAGTTTCATCTCGGTCATGATCGGTACGCCGGCCAGCCCGACCACGATCTTGTCGGCGAAATTCACCAGCATGAAGAGAAACAGGAGAAACGTGATTTTCCAGGCGCCTTTGGGCGTCGGTTGCGTGGTCATGTTCCCCCCCGATGATCGTTTGCCGGCCCTGTTGATCGGCCTGGCCCGATGCTATCCGTGGGGTCGCCGGCAATGCAACTGGGCATTTTGTCATCGTCAGGACCCGCGTGCGCTGCGACTGAAGCATCCGCCTCGCGGGATGCCGTCTGACGCTGTTTCGGAAGCTCATGCAACCCCATCACGATCGCGTCGCCGACCCGATTGAGACCGTGATCTCCCACGACGGTCTTGCTATGTTGTGGGGCAACAGAGGGCCTTTTCATGAAATTGTTCTATCGGCCGAGCGTGCTCGGCGTACTTGCCTCACTTTCAATGCTCGCGGGATGGAGCGCGGTATCGGCGCAGGATGCCAAGGCGCCGGACTATGAAGCCATTGTCGCTTCCGCCGACCGCAGCGATGCGGACCGGCTAACCGATCAGCGCCGTCAGCCCGCCAAGATGCTAGCCTTCACCGGCGTCAAGGCAGGAATGAAGGTACTGGATATGGGAGCTGGCGCCGGTTACAGCACCGAACTGGTGGCGCGCGCCGTCGGCCCAGGCGGTAGCGTGTACGCGCAGGAATCGGCCGCCGTGATGGAGCGCGTGAAGGACAAATTCGACGTCCGCGCGCAGCAGCCCGCCATGAAAAACGTCGTTCACGTCATCCGCAATTACGACGATCCTGTACCGCCTGACGTCAGCGGGCTTGATCTGATCACGTTCTTCTTCGCTTATCACGATGTGACCTACATGCCCGTCGATCGCGCCGCGATGAACAAGAAGATGTTCGCGGCACTAAAGCCCGGCGGCTTCCTTGTCATTGCCGACCATTCCGCGCGTCCCGGCGACGGCATAACGGTTGGCAAGACGCTGCATCGCATCGAGGAAAGCACGCTCCGCCAGGAAATCGAGGCGGCCGGGTTCAAGCTTGCAACGGAAGCCGATTTCCTGCGTCACCCCGAAGACCCGCGGGACGCGGCGGTGTTCCGTCCGCAGATTCCGGTCGATGAGTTCGTGCTGAAATATCAGAAGCCGTCGTGAGGCAACGCATACGCCTGGCATGGCAACCGGCAACCCAATCGTGTTGAGCGTTCGGAATCTGACCAAGACCTATCGCTCCGCTGGAGAGCAAATCGTGGTGCTCCGCGGTGTGAACCTGAGTGTCGCGGCGGGCGAGCGCGTCGCGCTATCGGGCGAATCCGGCAGCGGCAAGAGCACGCTGTTGCATCTGATCGCAGGACTGGATCGTGCCGACGGTGGCGAGATCAAGTTGGGCGAGGCGTCGATTTCCGATCTTTCCGACGCCAACCGGGCGGCATTGCGGCGCGACCGGCTTGGTCTGGTGTTTCAGCAGTTCAACCTGATCCCGAGCCTTGATGTCGAAGATAACCTCGTGTTCCAGTCCCGTATCGCCGGCCGTCACGATCCCGCCTGGCACGGTGAACTGGTGGAGCGGCTCGGGCTCGGCGATTTGCTCAAGCGCTATCCCGAGCAATTGTCCGGCGGCCAGCAGCAGCGGGTCGCGATCGGCCGCGCGCTGGCGATAAAACCGCTGCTTCTGCTCGCCGATGAGCCCACCGGCAACCTCGACGAGGCAACCGCAGATGACGTGCTCGCGCTCGCGCGCGATCTGGTCAAGCGAACCGGCTGCGGCTTCCTGATGGTGACCCACAGCGTGCGCCTTGCCGCGACGCTCGACCGCCAGATCAATCTCCATGCGGGGCTGATTGCATGAGCCGCGTTCTGTGGATTCTCGCGGTTTTATTGAGCCATTGGCGGCGGCATCCGATGCAGCTGGCGACATTGCTGATCGGATTGATTTCCGCGACCGCGCTGTGGAGCGGCGTGCAGGCGCTGAACCAACAGGCGCGCTTGAGTTACGACCGCGCGGCGGCGACTTTTGGCGGCGCCAGAACGGCAATGTTGGCCGGCCGAGACGGTGCGACCTTCCCACAGCAGCTCTTTGTCGACCTACGCCGCGCCGGCTGGCCGGTATCGCCGGTTCTCGAAGGCCGGATCCAGATCGGCGGACGGTCGTTCCGGCTGTTGGGAATCGAGCCGGTCACGCTCCCTGCGGAAGTGGGGAACGCGCCGGCGGTTGGAAAAACAGGTCTGCAATCGTTCGTCACGCCGCCGGGCGAAATGCTGGTGGCGACTGAAACGCTAACCGATCTCGACCTGCCGGAAGGCGCGAGGCCGCTCTCGAGCGACGGTACTTTGCTGCCGCCGCTGCGCGTGCAGGCGCAACTTGTGCCGGGCGTGCTGGTGGTCGATATCGGCATTGCCCAGCGGTTGCTCAAAATGCCGGATCAGGTTTCCCGGCTTTTGATCGGCAAGGCCAAAGCCAGGCGCGCGCCGCTCGAAAGCATCACCGGCAACAAACTCCGCCTGATCGAGCCGGATGCGGAAACCGATCTCGAACGCCTCACCGACAGTTTTCACCTGAACCTGACGGCATTTGGCCTGCTGTCCTTTGTGGTCGGACTGTTCATCGTCAATTCGGCGATCGGACTTGCGTTCGAGCAACGGCTGCCGATGCTGCGGACGCTGCGCGCCTGCGGGGTGTCCGCACGCATGCTGAACGCGGTGTTGGTGATCGAACTGGTAGCGCTGGCGCTGGTTGCTGGAATTATAGGCCTGGTCTGCGGTTACCTGATCGCCGCGTCGCTGCTGCCCGACGTCGCAGCATCCTTGCGCGGCCTCTACGGCGCGCAAATTCCCGGCGAGTTGACGCTCAAGGGCGAATGGTGGGTCGCCGGCATCATCATCAGCGTTCTCGGCGCGCTGCTGGCTGCGACCACCAGCCTCTTGAAAGCAATCCGCCTTCCCGTGCTGGTCGCCGCGCAGCCCCAGGCCTGGCAGCAGGCGCAGCACCGATGGTTGATTTTGCAGGGCGCGCTGGCGCTTGCCGTGTTCACCACGGCCGGGGGTCTTCTGTGGTACGGCGATTCGCTTGTTTCCGGATTTGCGGTGCTCGCAGGCTTGCTGCTTGGCGCAGCGCTGGGGCTGCCTGCGATCCTCGAACTGGTGCTTTCACTTGGCCAGCGAAGTGCCCATCGCGCGCTCGCAGCATGGTTCTGGGCCGACAGCCGTCAGCAGCTTTCGGGATTGTCGCTGGCGCTGATGGCGCTCTTGCTCGCGCTTGCCGTCAATGTCGGCGTCGGCACCATGGTGGAAACTTTCAGCCGGACGTTTGTCGGCTGGCTGGACGGACGGCTCGCGGCCGACGTCTATCTCAACGCCCAAGACAATACCCAGGCTGCCGAGATCAAGGCATGGCTACGCCAGCGGCCGGAGGTGGAGGCGATCCTGCCCGGCGGGCGGGCCGATGCGCAAATCGGTGGCGCGCCGATTGAGATTCTTGGCCTTCCCGATCACGCCACCTACAGGGATCGCTGGCCGCTGCTTGAATCCGCCGCAAACGCCTGGACCCGGCTTCGTCCCGGCGATGCCGGCTTTATCAGTGAGCAACTGGCCCGGCGATTGAAACTCGCTGTTGGCGATTCAGTCGAACTCCCGGCGCCAGGGGGAAACTGGACGCTTGAGATCGTCGGCATCTACGCCGATTACGGTAATCCGAAGGGACAGGTTGCCGTCAATATCGCGGCGTTGACGCGCCGTTTTCCCGGAATCCCGCTCACGCGATTGGGCCTGCGCGTCGCGCCAGCGGCCGTGCCGGCGCTGATATCAGCGCTACAAAGCAAATTTGGGCTCGATGGCCGCAATCTCATGGACCAGGCGTCGCTGAAGGCCGAGTCGACGCGGATCTTCAACCGCACCTTCGCCGTGACGGCCGCGTTGAACGCCTTTACGCTGGGGGTTGCCGGCGTCGCCTTGCTGACCAGCCTGCTGACGTTAAGCAATTCCCGCCTGCCGCAACTTGCGCCGCTATGGGCCGTCGGAATCACGCGGCGGCGGCTGGCAGCGATCGAGCTCTTGAAGACCATGTCGGTTGCGCTGATCACGACCCTGCTCGCACTGCCGCTGGGTCTATTAGTGGCATGGTGCCTGATCGCGGTGGTGAATGTGAAGGCATTCGGCTGGCGGCTACCGTTTCATGTCTTCCCGCTGCAATTGCTCGAGCTGCTGGGCGTGGCGATGATGGCTTCGCTGTTGGCCGCGCTAATTCCCGTCCTCAAGCTGGCGCGCATGCAGCCGGCAAGCCTGATCAAGATTTTCGCCGATGAGCGATAGTGTC
>Ga0068855_100012486_pt1 | contig 10252 bp, 8 predicted proteins | sample KBSCornC52_FD_66592 | JGI IMG/M metagenome (GOLD analysis project Ga0068855, IMG submission 66592) | Corn rhizosphere microbial communities from Kellogg Biological Station, Michigan, USA - KBS Corn C5-2 | ecosystem: Host-associated > Plants > Roots > Rhizosphere > Soil ... | reverse complement strand
AGTCGTCGACGCGTTGTGTCGCGGCTGATATGCGCGGGGGGTTGGGACCGCATGCTCCACGGTACCGCCTCGGTGTTACCTCCTCATGCATGACGGCGGCCAGATCCCGGTGCCCCTGCCGCGGATCCGGTTATCAAGCCGGTCGTGTTCGCCCTCCACGTGCCTGCCCGGCTCATGACTGATGGTCATCGGCCCACTCGTACAACCGGAAGATGTCCCCGCTTCCCTCGCCGCCGGGACTTCCGAAACCCGCCCCGGCCGCCGGACCGGTGCCCGCGTCCGGCACCCTGCTCACCCTGCACGTCGCTGGGCACACCCACCGCTACTCGATCGGCGGTCAGTGCCTCACGGATGCGTCGAACGTCTACGTCGAGTCCTGCTCGGGGGCGACGAGCTTCGCGCCGTGGATAATCCCGATCGACGACCGCGCGGGCATCGCCTGGGGCAAACTCCCGCCGGGCGCGACGCACGTCACGTTCGTGTTCGCGCACCGTACCGAGCCGGCGGTCGTGTATGTCAACCAGTACCTCCTCCCGATCATGACCGCCGACCTGCGAAGCGCCGACCTTCCGATCGCCATCGTCGCGACGGACGCGCACGGTGAGGTGATCGAGCGAAAGCCTCTCCGGCGCTCGATCTACCCCGGGTACGGCTGAGGCGTCACACGAGCGCGGCGTCGAGCAGCGCGGCCTCGCCGCAGTAGGCGTCGATCCACGAGCTGCGCCGGCCGTCGTCCGACCAGAGCACGGGGAAGTAGTCCTCGCTCATCTCGAGCGAGCCCACGCGCATGTACTTCGAGTAGATCGGATGGCGGTGGGCCGGGTGCCAGGTGCTGCGCGTCGTCACCATGTGGCTGATGATCGAGCGGCGCTGGGCGTCGGCATGCTCGTTGGGCGGCGAGCCGTGGAAGCACCAGCCGTCGTGGAAGGCAGCGCCGCCGGCCGGCACCTCGATCGGGACGAGCTCCCAGTCGTCGTCCGGCGCAACCGCGCGCATGTAGCCGAGCCAGTCGTCCGGCGCGTGGAACTGGCCGCCCGCCGGCTGGTGCTCCCAGCGCGACGAGCCGCGCACGTAGTAGATGGTGCCGGTATCCCGCGACGTGTCGTCCAGCGCCATCCAGCAGGTCGTCATGTTGGGCGGCTCGAGGAACTGCGTGTACGCCGCGTCCTGGTGGGCGAGGAGCGCCTTGCCGCTCGGCGGTTTCCAGATCAGGTTGTCGTGCAGCAGCCGCATGCCGGGCTCGCCGGCCAGGCGCGCCGCCCACCGCCCGGCCTCCTCCCGCAGGACGGTTCGGGCGAGCACGCGGTCGCTCTTCCAGGTGTTGCAGAGCTGGCGCGTCCGGTCTGGCGGAGTCACGCCCGGCTCGTAGTTGACCTCGTCGGGCTGAAGGCCGGTCTCCCACTCGTGCGCGAACGCCCGCTCGAACCGGTCGAGCACCCGCTCGACCTCACCGGCGTCGAGCCACTCGCCGACGACGAGGAACCCGTCGGCGCGGTAGCGGTCGATCTGGTCGGGTGTCGGCTCGAGCTGCACGAGACGGACGCCGACGATAGCTGAGGGGGAGGCGGCGCATCGGCTACAGTCGCCGCCATGACTCTTGCGGAAGACACCCAGCTCGACGTGCTCCGGCAGGCCCGGATCGACCTCGCGGCCGCGCTTCGGGCCGCGGCCCTCTACGGCTACAACGAGGGCATCGACAACCACTTCAGCTACGCCGTCCCCGGCAGCGACGACCTGTTTCTCCTGAACCCGTACGGGCCGGACTGGTCGGAGCTGCGGGCGTCGGATCTGATCGCCGTCGACGGGGAGGGCGCCGTCGTCGATGGGGACGGCGAGTGGGAGATCACGGCGTTCATGATCCACCGCGGCGTGCACCGCGCCCGCCCGACCGCGCGCTGTGTCTTCCACACCCACATGCCGTACGCGACGGCCGTCTCGGCGACGCAGGGCGGGTTCGACACCGCGCTCAGCCAGGCGGCGATGGCGTTCCACGGCAGCGTGGAGACCTGCGCGTACGGCGGTCTTGCCCACGCCGCCGACGAGGGCGAGCGGATGGGCGCAGCCGTCGGCGACGAGACGAGCGTCGTCATGCTCGAGAACCACGGCGTGATCGTGATCGGGAACGACCCGGCCGAGGCGTGGTGGCGGCTCTACTTCCTCGAGCGCGCGTGCCAGGTGCAGATCCTGGCCCAGTCGACGGGTCGGCCGCTCATCACCGTCCCCGACGAGGTCGTGCGCCACACCGCCGAGCTGATGCAGCGCGATGACGGCGGCGCCGGCAAGCTGTTCGATGCGGTCAAGCGCCGCCTCGACCGCGAGAGCCCCGGCTACGAGCTGTAGGGCTCAGGCGCGCGCTGGGCGCATGATGGCGCCGACGAGCCAGAGCACCGGGAAGAAGATCCCGAAGAAGAACAGCCAGCCGTGCCCCTTTCGGAGCGTGATCACGCCGAGCGTGACCAGCAACGCCAGATAGATGAGTCCGAGCCCGTACCACATGCGGTTCCCCCTCAGTCGGTCGACCTGATTGGCTGCCCGCTAGGGTCGTGCGTGGAGCCGGCCGGGGCGTCGTCCGTTCCGGGGGATTACTGGTGGAAGTACCGGCGCAGGCCCCAGGCCCGGAACGCCGCGAGGGTGGCGGCGTTCGTCGCCACCTGGAAGTTGAAGCCCTTGGGGCTCGTCGAGTCGAAGTAGGAGACGGCGTGCACGTAGGTGTGGTGGCGGATCCACTTGGCGGCGCCGACCATCCACCCCGGGGTGCGGGGATCGGCCGCGGGGGACGCGGTCTCGGCGATGACCATCCGCTTCGCGTGGACGTAGGTGAAGTGGTAGGCGCGCTGGAAGATGTCCTTGAACGGCCGCCACGTCTTGCCGGGGAAGTTGTAGCCGTCGGCGCCGACCCAGTTCACGTACCGGTCACCCGGATAGAAGGACCTGGCGATGCCGTCGTGGAAGTCGGACGCCATCGGGCACCACACGAGGCGGACGTTCTTCGCCCCGACCGAGTGGAAGATGTTCGCGAGCCGGCGCCATGCCGCCCTGACCTCGCTCGGAGTGCCGATGTAGCGGGGATGCCCCGGCGGTTGGTCGAACTCGTAGAAGGGGCGGAGGAAGACGCGTCCGCCGGCGTGCTTGAGCGCCCGGGCGGCCGCGATGATCACGGAGTCCTGGCTGCCGCTCGCGATGGCCGACGCCGTCGTCTTGGGCGCGGCCGACCACGAGACCATCGGCAGGTGCCCTGTCCTCAGGTAGTCGGAGATCGACGACCAGTTCGAGAAGTCCCACGGGACGTACCGGTTCACGATGGCCAGCCGGCGGCCGACGCGGGCCTGGAGCGCCGGGATGCCGCCCGGCTCGTTCGGGAACGCGCCCCACAGAGCGCCACGGGTCGGGACGACAGGCGGTTTCACCGCCTGCGCCGGAGCGGCGGCGGCGAGGAGTGCCACGGCCACGACGGCGACCAGCGAAGCTCGGCGCATTCGAAATCCTCCAGGTGTCTGCGATCAGAATCCGGCGCGTCGGCAACCCTCGAACGGCACATGCGCCGGCATCAACGTGTCACGGACACTCTGCCGCCCGGCTGTAAGCATGTGGACGGGAACCCGAAAGGGAGTTGTAAAAACCTGGAGAACGGCTCGGTCGTCCGCCGTTGGGTTGGAAGCGGGTTGGGCGGCTGTTTGACCGCCGTCGATCCGGCTCGGACGCTTGAGCCATGAACAAGCTGCGCCTGGGTATCGGAGTGGCGGTCGCGATCGCAATCGCAGGCGTGGTGCCGGCTCCCGCCGGCGCCGCCCGGCTCGGGCAGGGCCAGACGGCCGAGTACCGGACGGCGGCCGGAAGCGCCCCTGCGGAGCTGGTGCTCGCGCCGGACGGGAACTCGGTCTGGTTCACGGAGCCGGGCACCGGCACGCTCGCCCATGTGACCGACAAGGGGCGGTATCAGCGCCAGTACCTCGGCCGCGCCAACGTGGACCCGGAATCGCTCACGGTCGGACGGGACGGAGGCGTGTGGTTCACCGAGGCGAACGCCGACCGGATCGGGCGGCTCGCCGGGGGGCGCGTCACCACCTACAGGCTGGCGCCCGGCAGCGATCCTCGCGGCATCGCGGCGGGCGCGGACGGCGCCCTGTGGTTTACCGAGGCGGGAGCCGATCGGATCGGGCGCATCTCCGTCACCGGGAGCGTGCGGACGTTCGCGATCCCGGCGCCTCGTGCCGACCCCGTGCGGATCGCTGCCGGGCCCGACGGTGCGCTCTGGTTCACGGAGCCCGGCACGAGTGAGATCGGGCGGATCACCACGACCGGCCGCATCTCCGAGGTTCGCGTGCCAGGCGGTGCGGCGCCGTTCGGGATCGCGGCGGGGCCCGACGGGCGGATGTGGTTCACGCTTCCGAGCCAGGATGCGGTGGGAGCGATCAGCATGGGTGAAGGGGTGTCGCGGTATCCGCTGGCGGTGCCGGACAGCCGGCCGCGCGACATCGCGGCGGCAACCGACGGCGCGATGTGGTTCACCCAGCCAGGATCGAATGACGTTGGCCGCATCGCCGTCGACGGAGCCGTGACCGAGACGTCTCTCCCGACCCCGAACGCGGGTCCGTTTGGCATCGTGACCGGCCTGCGCGGGGAGATCTGGTGCGCCGAGCGGGGCGCGGACAAGGTGGTCGAGCTGGGCGTGACCCCGGCGCGCACCCAGTATGTCTCGGCGGCCGCTTCCGGCTTCGTGCAGCCGTCTCCGCCGCGGGCGCTGCCGGGCACGACCGTTCAGTGGACGTTCTTCGGCCCATCGGTCGAGTCCGTTGCTGACACGTCGGGGATGGGGCTGTTCGACTCGGGACCGCGGAGCTTCGTGTCGACGTTCAGTTACGACTTCACCGCGGCAGGCGACTACCCCTACACGTCGGCGGCGGGGATCACCGCGACGTACAAGATTCTCCCGGCCACGCCGACACGCGGCACGGCCGGTGCCCCGTTCAGCATCCGCTGGGCGGCTCGGACGCCCGATCCCGGATTCGCCTACGACGTGCGCTACCGCGCCCCCGGCACGACGGCCTGGACGGCGTGGCAGTCGCAGACGACCGCTCCGTCGGGAAGCTTCACGCCGCCGGCCCTTGGGAGCTATGCCTTCGAGGCCCGGCTCGTCGACACGAACACCGACCCGGCCACCGCGTCGCTGTGGTCGCCGGCCGCCGTGACCCAGGTGTCCTGAGGAGGGCCGCCTGGGCCGAGACCTCCTACCGCCTGGCGACGACGGTGAGGAACCGGGCGTCGGGCGAGCCCACGCCGGTGGTGTCGTCCCACCCCTTGCGCGTCGCGAGCGTCGTGTCGTGTCCGAAGGAGGCGAGGACGTAGGTCGAGCCTCCCCGAGGGTTGAGTCCGTTGTCGAAGAGGCGGAAGACGTTCCCGTCCTCGGAGTGGACATTCGTGACGTCGGTGAACGCGCCCTCCCGCTGGCGCTTGAGCCGGTAGACGATCGGCGTCAGGTCGCCGATCCGCCCCCTCGCGTGTTGGGCGGCCATCGCCACCATTCCGGCCATGAGCGGCGCGGCGAGGCTCGTGCCGCCGATCCGGGTCTGGTTGAAACGGATCCGCCCACCGACGTTCTCGGTCTGGCCGATCAGCATCCCTGTCGTCGAGTCCGCGTCCATCGCCACGTCCGGGATGGCGCGACCGGGTGGGAACGCTCTCCCGACGATGCCGTGCATGTAGGCCGGCCGGGCGAAGCGGCGCGAGAACCCGCCGCCGGTGCCTGCATAGAACCCTCGAGGTCGCCAGCGCCCGCCGTTGCGGGAGAGCAGGTACGAGTGCGATCCCCACCCCGTCTGCCAGCGGATCCTGCCGGTGCGCCCGATCGCAGTCGACGTGCCGCCGACCGCCGTTGCGAACGGGTCGCTGGCCGGATACTCGACGTGGGCGCGGCCTCCTGCGTGCTCGTTGCCGTGGTCTCCTGCCGACCACAGGAAGGTGATCCCCTGGGCTTCGCCCTGGAGGATGACCTGGCGCACCGCGGCGATTCTCCCGCTCGTGTAGTTGGATTCAGGGCCGCCCCACGAGCTGCTGAGGACGCTCACCTCGTTCTGGTCGACCGCGAAGGCGAGCGCGTGGAGCAGGCTGGCGATCGAGCAGTCCTTCGCTCCGAGATAGAGCACCTTCGCGCCGGGCGCCATGGCGTGGGCGGCCTCGACGTCGAGCGTCTCCTCGCGGGACCAGCCGGCCGGGCCTGTGCATCCGGGCCGCCGATCGAACGGCGTGAACACCCGCTGGGTGAGCTGGCCGGCCGCGAAGCCGGGATCCCCGTGGAGACGCGCGTACCTGTCCGCGTCGGCTTCGATCGTCCGATCGGCGTAGGCGTCGACGATTCCGATCGTCTGACGGTTGCCGGTCAACCCGGTCCGCCCGACGTGATAGGCGCGTCGCAGCTGGATGGGCGTGTACCCGCAGACGTGGTAGCTGCGGAATGCGCCGTGAAATGCGGGCAGGCGGGTGCGGCCGTTTGCCTTGAACGTCGCGCGCCGCTGTCCGTAGTAGCGGCTGCAGGGCCCGGCGTCGACCTCGCCCCTTGGCGGCGGGGTGAGCGCGGGGCGCTCGTAGATCGGCGTGGTGTCGAGGCCGGTCTCGCCCCAGACGTCGCGTGAGACGCCGGCCGGGACGCGCGCGTCCTGCTCCGGCGCGCGAACGAGGTGTCCGGCGTGGCGGTAGACGCCGAGGGTCGCCCCGAAGGCGTGCTCGGCCGCCGCGACGCTACCGCTCGCAGCGATGTAGCGCCGGTACGGGGACACCCTCGCGACGTTCATGCCCGACTTCAGCAGCCAGCCGCGAACGGCGGCGACGGCGGCATCCGTCGGCTCGTACCGCGCCCGGAACTGGGCCGGCGTGAGGAAGTGCCGGTATCCCGGGCTGCCCGGCGTGGTGGTGGCGAGCACCGCCGACTCGAGCGCTGCGACCCCTCCCCGTGGCGCGAGGATCACGCGCACCGACACATGTCCGTCCGCCGGTGATGGGTGGAGCGCGTGCTGTGACGCCCACGCCGGCGTGCTCTCCCGCAGCGTGACCATCCCGCCGGCTCCCGTCGCCGGCGCGGGACCGGCCATGAAGACCGCGCCGAACATGGTCGCTGTCGCCAGCATCGCCCTCCAGATCGGGTACCGCCGCCGATGCGCTCTCAAGGGTATGCGAGCGGTCGCCGGCTCGAGGCCCGGAGCTTGCCCGTCTGCGACTCGCTCCACCACTGCAGGTTCTGGATCCACTCCTCGCCATCGATCGCACGCCGAAGCACCGCGTAGAGGTCGGGCTGTTCCGTCGCCGGAGCGGCCGGGTAGAGCAGCGCGGCGAGCCGGCCCGCGCCTGGCTCTTCCACGGCGAGCAGATCGGTCGCCGTGCGCACGCCGACCGACCGCAGGGCCTCGAGCTTGCGGCTGCGATCGGTTTGATCGAGGTGGATGTAGAGGATCGCCTGGTCGATCCAGTCGAGCAGGCGCGGCGCCGAGATGCGCGTGTAGAGCAGCAGCTCGACGATGTCGGCGTGGGCGAGACCCTCGATGGTGGTGATGCCCTCGTCGGTCAGCCGGCCGCGGTCGTACAGGTCGATCCCCTGCAGCCGGGTCAGCGGCTCGGAGTCGGTGAGCCCGGCCATCAGGTCGTCGACCGCTGCGTCGTCATCGGAGGTGCGTCCGCGTCCCCATCGCGATCCGAGCGGCGAGCGCAGCAGCCTCCGGTCGTTCCATACCTCCCGGATCCAGACGAACAGCGTCTCGGGCACCACGCCGGCGATGAAGGCGAAGAGCAGAAGCGGCGTCGAGCCCTTCGCGAAGATGATCTCGAGCACCCACGCGGAGATGACCACCGTGAGCATCCGGGCGGTGATCGCGCTGTAGCTCTTCGGCCGCAGGTCGCCGCGGGCATAGCCGCGCTGCACCACCTGGAGCGCGAAGAAGTACGCGCCGAGGAACCCGAATACGATTGCCGAGCGCTCCGGGGTGAGCAGGCTGACCACGCCGCTCGCATCCTTGACGAGGCCCCGGTTCTGCGTCGTCGCAAACAGCGTCACGGTCCAGCCGAGCGTGATCACGACGGTCGCGAAGATCAGGGGGAAGGGGTGGCCCGGCGGTACGCGGCCGCGCTCGTCCTCACGCCCGAACGCCTCGGTCATCGCCTCGCCGTACTTGGTCTCGAGGTCGGGCAGGCGGGTGATCGACCGGTCGAGGCGGAACATCGAGCGCTCGAATTGGCGTCGGAGCGTGTTCAGCTGCTGGCGGTCGAACACGAAGTAGAGGGCGACCGGCAGCAGCGACGCGAAGACGATGAAGACGAGCTCGATCATGCGCGCCACGAGCGTGAGGTTCACGGCGCTTCGGGACATCGAGCCGTTGCCGTACGCATCCCACAGGTACTCGCGGGCGCCCGTGCCGAAGTAGATGGCGGCGGCGGGCATCACGAGGGCGACCGTGACGGCGACGACGCCCACGCTCGCCGTCGACAGGATCCGCCCGGCGACGGACGAGCCGCGGAGGGCGACCACCGCGAGGACGAGGCCCGCCAGGACGATGACGGCTCCGCCCCCCGCCCAGTAGTCCAGGCTGTGGTTGGCGCTGAACCCGAAGACGAGCCAGATGACGACGGGCCAGAGGCCGGCTGCGACGATGGAACCCACCGTCCAGTCGCGGGCGGGCGGGCGCTCGAGCCGCACGAGCGCGGCCGGATCGCGCTCGGCCGCCTTCAGCACCGTGCGCCAGCGGGTGTACTCGCCGTTTCGGAGCGCCATCCGCTGGAGGGGCGAGAGCCGGAGTGTGGCTGCCCGGCGGGCGTCCGTGATCAGGACGACCCGATTGCAGAGATTGGTGAGCGTCCGCGCGTCGTCGTCCGGGCCGTCGTCGCCGGCTGTCCCCACATCGTCGTTCGAGTCGTCGCCGGCCGGCGGCTGGGCCGACACCACGTCACCGCCGGGGAAGGTGGCGACGTTGCCGGTCTCGTTCTGCCCTGTGTCGGACTCGTCTCGAGTCTCGCTGCCCATGCCCATCCAGACGCCGCTCGGCGGCCGTTCCTTCCCGGCTTGCGGCAAATGCCACACGAGGCCGGCGCTGCGACTTGCGCGATACTGGCGCGGTGGACGAACTCCTGATCGAGGGCGCGGCCGTGCTGCCCGCGGCCGGCGCCGACTGGCTCGAGTCGGCGGCGGTGCTGGTGCGCGAGGGCCGGGTCGCCGAGCTGGGGCCGGCGGACGAGCTCCGCCGAAGCCACCCGGACGCCGAGCGGGCCGGCGGCGCGGACCGCCTCGTGATCCCCGGCCTCGTGAACGCCCACCAGCACGCCGAGGGCGTCTCGACGGCCCAGCTCGGGTTCCCGGATGAGCCGTTCGAGCCCTGGATGGTGCTGATGCACTCGCTGCCCACGGTCGAGCCGTACCTGACGACGCTCTTTAAGTCGATGCTGATGCTGACGAGCGGCGTCACGACTCACGTGCACAGCCACTTTCCGGCAAAGGGCGGCTACGAGGGCTCGGAGGCGTATCTGGACGAGCTCGAGCACTCGTTGCGGGCCCACCGCGAGGCGGGCCTGCGGACGGCGTTCGCGCCGTACTGGCGCGACCGGGCCACGTTCGCGTACGACGACGACGACCGCTTCGCGGCGGCGCTGCCCGGCGACCTGGCGGGTGAGGTGCGGCGGCTGACCGGCACGCCGATCTCGAACGCGATCTACATCGAGGCGATCACCGAGCTGGCCCGCCGGCTCGACGGCGACCCGCTGATCGGCGTCCAGCTCTCGATCGCGGCGCCGCAGTGGGCCTCCGACGACCTGCTCGATGCGGTTGGGGCCGCGGCGTCCGACCTCGGGCTTCAGATCCACATGCACGCGCTCGAGAGCCGGCGGCAGCGCGACTGGGGCGACGCGGCGCACGCCGGGCGCGAGCTCCACCACCTGGCCGAGCACGGCGTGCTGGGCGAGGGCACGACGATCGCCCACGGCGTCTATCTGCGCGACGCCGACATCGACCTGCTCGCCGAGCGGCGGGCGATGGTCGCGCACAACTGCTCGTCGAACCTGCGCCTGGCGTGCGGGATCGCGCCGGTGCGGCGGCTGGTGGCGAGGGGCGTCACCGTCGGTCTCGGCTCCGACGACATGGCGGTCGACGACGACGAGGACATGCTGGCCGAGATGCGGATGGCCCACGTCGCCCAGCGGATCTGGGACGGCCCGGAGCCGCCGCTCGGCACACGTGACATCCTGCGGCTCGCGTGGGAGGGCGGTGCCCGCATCGCCG
>Ga0068855_100012480_pt1 | contig 10255 bp, 8 predicted proteins | sample KBSCornC52_FD_66592 | JGI IMG/M metagenome (GOLD analysis project Ga0068855, IMG submission 66592) | Corn rhizosphere microbial communities from Kellogg Biological Station, Michigan, USA - KBS Corn C5-2 | ecosystem: Host-associated > Plants > Roots > Rhizosphere > Soil ... | reverse complement strand
CGGTCGCACACACCCACGAAGTGCTGGCCGAACTGGAAGGACTGGTTTCCGATTTCACCGATGCCACCGTGGGGGAACGGGGATATGTAATTACCGGACGGGCAGACGATCTTGCGCCATATTCGGATACGAAACAGGCGATCGATACCCGTCTCGCGCATCTCCGCGAACTGATCGGCGACAATCCCGTACAAAAGCTCCATCTCACGGAACTGGAGCCCCAGAAGCAGGTCCTTCTTGCGCTTCTCCAGCGCGTGATCGAGGCTCGAAGGGCGCAGGGGGAGGCCGCTGCGCGCCGCCTCATTTTAACCGGGCATAGTCGGGAGACCATAGCAGGCATTCGTAAGATCATCGAACGTATGGAGGCGGAAGAGAAACGCCTCCTGGTTGAAAGGCAAAACGAAAGCGAAGCCAGTGAACACAAGACGCGGCTGACGTTCTATGGAGCGACAGCGGCCAGCATGGCCCTGCTCTATGTGACCTTTCTCCAGGTGGCGCATGCATTTGCAGACCGCAGGCAGGCTGCGGAGGCCATTCAGAGACGGGAAGAGTGGCTCTCCACCACGCTGAACAGCATCGGCGACGCGGTGATGGCGACCGATGACAGGGGGCATGTGCTCTTTATGAACCCCATCGCCGAGGATCTGACCGGCTGGAAGCAGAACGACGCGGAGGGTAAGAGCGCCCGGGAAGTCTTTCATATCCTCAATGAAGAGACACGCGTCGAGGTCCTCAGCCCCATCGCCAAAGCGATCGAGCATGGGATCGTCGTCGGTCTCGCCAACCATACGGTCTTGATCGCGAAGGACGGAACGGAGCGTCCGATCGAGGATAGCGGTGCGCCGATCCGGGATCCGAACGGCAAACTGATCGGTGTCGTACTGGTGTTTCGGGACGTCACGGGGCGACGGGAGATTGAGATCGAGCGGGAGAGGTACGTCGCAGAACTCGACCAACTCAACGAACGTCTGCGGCGCGCCATGACCGAGACACATCATCGAGTCAAGAACAATCTTCAGGTCGTCGCGGCGCTCATCGAGATGCAGGAGCAGAGCGACAGCGACCTTGTTCCGATGTCGATGCTGGTGCGCTTGCGACAGAATATTCAGGCGCTCGCCGTGATCCACGACATTCTCACGGAAGAGACGAAGACACACGCCGACACCAGCCTCCTCTCGACCAAAGGGGTGCTGGAGCGCCTCATACCCATCTTACGTACGACGATGGGAACGCGCCGACTGCTGGCAGAGATCGATGAGGTCTTTCTCGCCTCCAAGCAGACCACCGCCCTCACGCTCATCGCCAACGAACTCATCTCGAACGCGGTGAAGCACGGCAGAGGGGACGTTACGCTTCTCCTGCGCCAGGAGGGATCTCTTGTCACCCTGACGATCAGCGATGACGGCCCCGGCCTTCCGGACGGATTCGACCCGGTCACTGCCGCAAACACCGGCCTCGAACTGATCGAAAGCATCGCCCGCTTCGATCTGCACGGCGAAACCTCCTATCAGAACCGCCCCCAGGGCGGCGCCGAGGTCCGAGTGACCTTTCCCGCTTGAAATTCCAAATGGTACGAGATCTCGGACCAGTGGCGTCTCTCTTAGAGTCTGTAAAAGTATCGTTTCCCGAGATCCAATCCTGCGACCACGCCAGAGGTCGAGAGGTAATACATTGACAGACGCTTGGTGAGGATGGATCCTATCGAAAGAGATCACATGGTTTCTGTAATGACCTCGGCCCGGCGGGAGGGGGAGATCGGCTGTCCTGTCTCATCGACGACCACGATTCCGCCCTGAAACAGTCGGGTGCGCCACCGGACCGCGTTCGGGAACTCCTCACGACACTCCCAGAGATAGGGCACGGGGAGGAACCCGGCTGCGAAAACGGCGTAGAGTCCCTCCGCCGTATAGGGGGCAGGGATCGATTTCTCGATGGCTGCCAGGATCGTACGCGCCCCCTCGCGCAGGGTCTCCGTGCGCTCCTGCACCTCGACATGGCGTGCCATATCCTCCACGGCTCCCCGTGCCTTTAAGTCACGATAGGCGGTGATCGCAGCCCGCGTGATCTGCATGCTCTCATCGATCACCTCCGGATCCGCCAGATACGCCGCCTCCGAGTAGCTGACGACATGAATGATCGCGGGGCTGGTCGCGTCGTGCGGTTCGATATCGTCCATCATGGCGCTCACTGCCGCCAGTTGGACCTTCGCCTTCTCCAGATCGTGTGAAAAGTAGTCCAGCCCGGCGCGCGGTTGCAGGATCACCTGAAAGTGGGAGTCCTCCAGCTCCTTTACCAGGGAGAGCATCGCGCGTGATTTCGCCAGATCCTGTACTCCCCAGGTATATTTGGGGGTGTTGAGCATATTCTGGAGGATAAAATGGCGCACGCCCAACCTCTTTGCGGTGCGCGCGGCCAGGACTGCCGAGACGATGTAGGTGACATCGTCCGCGCCGCGATAGGCGAAGTGATGCGGAATGTTCGGTTCGAACGGTTTTCCCGAGCCTGCGATGAACCGGAGCGTCTCGATATGCTGCTCCAGATTGCGCCGGACCGGGTAGGGGCCGCGCCCATCGATCTGTGAGAACCACCAGAACGAGAGGGCGTGCCAGGCGATATGCAGCGTCTTTTCATAGAGCTGCGCCAGTTGCGGAATATCCTGCGTACCGGCGTAGGTGCGCACCAGCATAGGCCGCGCCGCTTTCCAGACCGCGTGAAACTCTTCCGCAGAGTTGATCGGGACGCCTCCGCCGTTGCGCTTCTCCTCCCAGGCTTCCCCAAAATTCGATTGGCTCAGTTGGGAGGTGCCGATGGAGAGCACATCCAGGAAACCCGCCCGCGCAAGGCGAGAAGTCCAGTCCTGAAAGAGACGTACCGCGGCGGCACGATCCGGCAGATAGGGCCCGACGTGCGCGCGCATAAGAGGCGGAAGCCGGTGGGCGCGGCCATGCCGGATCCGGGCCACGACGCCATCCCGCGCGGTGCCGAACGCCCGATAGCCGGAACGGTCCACGGGGCGGATCTGCCGGTGCTGCTCACTGCGAAGCAGGTCGCGCGTGAAGCGGAGACGGGCCTCGTCGTAGACGGTCTCCTCGCGCAGCATACGGGGAATCCGCGCCGACGGAACGCCGAATTTCGTCAGCGTCTCCGCAGGGGTCTCATCCCCATAAAAGACCGTGACCGCCCCCTCATACTCGCGTTCCACGCGCAGACAGGCATCCGGAAGTCCGGCAAAATAGACGGCCTTGAGCGGGCCGCCCTGACCGTCGAAGAGATGGCGGCCACGGAGCAGATAGAGCATCTTCCCGAAGGTCGAGACGCCCTCCAGCGGACCCAGGCGGTAGCTGAAGCCCAGGCGTGTGATTCCGTTGCCACGTATCCAGCCCTCCAGCAGCGCCAGATTGTTCAGGTATTCCGGATGGTCGGAGGCTGCGCAAATCGTGGCATCCGCAATGACGGTTCGGTAGTTACAATCCGCGAGCAGCTGCTCTGCCGAACTGATCCCCAGCGTGTGGGCGTCGATGGCGGGCCGAAGGAACGCCTCTTTCTCTCAGTTGTTCGAGCGTCTTCCAAAGAGTTGTAAGAGGAACAGGAACAGGTTGAGGAAGTCCAGATACAGTGCCAGCGCTCCGACAATGGTATAGGAAGTCGTGCGGTCACCTGGCTGGGAGAGCGCCATGGTTTTCAAGCGTTGCGCATCATAGGCGGTCAGGCCGGTAAAGATCAAAACGCCTGCTACCGAGATCACGATCTGCAGCACACTGCTATGCCAGAACCATCCTACTACCGAGGCGAGGATCAAGCCGATCAACGCCATGAACAGATAGGCTCCCATACCCGCAAGATTGCGTCTGGTGGTCGCGCCGTAGAGCGCCATGGCGCCAAACATCCCGGCGGTGATCACGAACGTGCCCGCGACGGAGGCGCCCGTATAGGCGAGCAGCACCAGAGAGAGCGTGAGTCCATTCAGAGCGGCATAGAGCAGGAAGAAGCCTGTTGCTACGGCGGGAGCCATATTCTGCACCCGGGAAGAGAGAGCGAAAACGAGGATGAACTCTGCAATAATCGCTCCCCAGAACAGCAGCGGATTGTGGAAAAGGATCGCGAGCAGATCGGGCGATGCGGCGACGCCGAACGCCACCAGAGCGGTGAGGCTCAATCCGACAAACATCCAGCCGTAGACGCGGCCAAGAAACGTATTGGTGAGCGCGGTATCCCGGTTCATCGTGGCAAATTGTGGTTGCATAGTTTACCTCCTGATGCTTTGACTCTATCTACGATCCACGTGCAGATTTCGTATCCGGCAAATACTATACAGGTTCGGTATGGGCCTAGAGGCGATCCACAAAAGGAAGTGTCTCCAGGATGCGGCGGAGGTCGCTGGGAAGAGGGTGGGTCGCTCTGACGTTGAGCCATAAAAGGCGAGACACGTCTGCCGATGCGTCCTCGGTTCTAAGCAGAACGCCGCTCAGTCGATTATAGTAGCGCAGAAAGCCTCTACTGCTTACGAAGCCTTGCTTCAGGAAGTACTCCTCCTCTTTGCTGTCTGCTCGCTGCAAAAGGCTAGCTACATCCATGTCTTTCGGCAATAATTGGTCCGTCACGATCACCAGCAGATTGATTGCGCCAGCAGGCAACTGGAAAAGTTTACCGCAGACGATCCCTGTCAGTTTTGCGTTTTGCTCGCAAACGGAGCGTACCCGCGTGACCTCGATGTGGAAGACGATCTGCTCTTTGAAACGCGCCGTAAAATCCGGTCCCTTCCGCTTGTCCTTGAGAGCGGGTTCATAGAGCACGTGGAAGCGTTGCTCTTGAAGCAGCCACCAGGCGAGGGAGAACTCGCTCCAGATGGCAGCGAGAGCATCCGGATCCTGAGCGCCACGCACTTTACGGCGCAGTTTGTTGCGATACTCATAGGCAAACGCTTTGAAACGTGGACAGGTCTGGAACCCATGCAAACAGGACTCGGAGAGTGGGGCGGCACGAAGTTCAAAAATATAGTCAACGAGTTCGCGGGTGTTCATGAAGTTGTCCTCCTCTCTGGCGGCCTGTCGCTCATAAGAATGCTTCGCTGGTATCGGACGCTTGTTCTCGGCGCAACCAAAGAAACGAGATTCAACAAAGACCACTTCCAGTCATTCGCCTTGGTAGATCCCTGATTCTCTTTAGCTCCCGGTGTCATTTGCCTCGTCATCGGCTATGGGAAAGGTCATACTTTTGCTATACCTCCCAGATCGATCGAAGCAACAGATGCGTCTCTTCCCAGCAGCTAGCATATCGCAAGCCTTGCCGATCCGAAGCGTGCGAGTCTCTGCTCGCTTGCCTGAGGTGATCCACTGGATCCAATCTCGGCGTGCGAGGGGGGTGATCTTTTCCCACAACTCCCGTGCTTTCGGTGCAGCCGCGAAAGCTTCCCACAGATCTGACGGCACCTCGGGTTCCGGTTCCTCTGTCATCGGCGCGATCTCCAGGATGACGAGGTCGCCTGCCTCTATGCCGGCAGCTTCACGCAGCGTCTGGTCCACTTTCAGCCAATGGCCGCCTTGACCGTCCGGCTCGAGGGCGGCTTGAAACGGGAAGCCGCTGATGACACCTTTTACCGAGGTCATGCCCCGCGAGGGTAGCTTCTCACTGGCGTCCTGAGGCAGCGTTAGAAAGGTCCAAGAGTCTCCCTTCGCGGCCCCCGCCGGTCGGTAGAGTGTCGCATCGAAACAGATATTGGAAGTTGTTTTGGTCATTTTTGTTTGTTGGTCCCCAAAAAACTCGGGCCAGTAGACTCCCGAATGTCGTCACTTTAGACCCAAAATGGAACGGTATAAGGTGGGAGAGGCTCGCGTTATCCCCATCATTCTTCCCCTCTGTGACTGGCGTGTCGCTCCCGTTGGGAAACTCCAGGCGTCGCAATTTCATTATACCGTACGCTCCCAATCGCTACGGCGAACGCGGAACGGTGAGAGGGTATCCTAACGAAGAGGTTGTTCAAATACTTGATTTCGTTCTTGAAAGTCGGGATATGGACGTAATGTTCTGACTTACTGAATACCGTCACGCAATCGCCGAATAACCTCTTGGACGATTTGCTGAATTCCGGCTTGGCGGTTCGACGATGAGTAAAGAGGAAGCAGGGGACTACTTTCCCTGCTGGAAAGGGGGAACATGACCCACCGATGGATTCGTGAACAGAGCGAGCATACACTCTCTTTCGTCTCTGTGCCTGGGGGTGTATAGGCAAGCCCTATACCTTCGGTTCTTCTGGCGACGTCCAGGTCCAGATACAGGACTTCTATCTTTCAACGACACCCGTCACCCAGGCGCTCTGGTGCGAGGTGATGGGCGTCAATCCCTCTGTCCACCAGGGAATGGAATTGCCTGTCGAAAACGTTTCGTGGAACGAGATCACCAGGCCGGAGGGCTTTTTGGACCTCCTCCATCAGAGCGAGATCTTCGGTGCCATTTCTCGCCGGATCGGTATTCCGGAAGCGCGCTTGCGCCTGCCCACGGAGACCGAATGGGAATATGCGGCCCGAGGCGGCCCTCTCTGGACAGAAGGGTTCGACTACAGCGGCAGCAATGATATTGAGACCGTTGCCTGGTACGAACGTCGGCATGGAGACCATACACAGCCTGTAGGATTAAAACAGCCCAATCAGTTGGGCCTCTACGATATGTGTGGGAGTGGTGTCAGGATGTGTATACGCCAACGATCAGTCGTATTCTTTTGGATTGTTCTGCCTACGATGGCGACGGCAACGAGCGCGTGCTGCGTGGGGGATGTTTTCAAAACAAAGCCATTCACTGCACGGTATCGAAGCGCTACGAGATCGATCGTGAATATCACGATGGCTGTATAGGCTTTCGGCTGGCATTCGCCGGTGCGGTTCTATGATCAGAGGAGGCATGTAACCTGGCTCGCGAGCATCACGTCTCATTGACAGGGAAGACACGTGATCGTGTCTTCCCTTGGACGAGCGATCACCTGGCCGTCCTCACACGGGTTCGCAAGGAAGCCTCTCATGCGCACAAAGATGTTTACTCTGACCCTGCTCTTTCTCCTCGCCCTCTGGCCCTACGCTGGAATCGCGCAACGTCTGCACCTCTCCTGGCCAAAACAAAAGAAAATGAACGACACTTTTCTCCGCGAAGGTCCCTATGCATCTCCAGCCCGTATCTAAGAGTTGTTGCCGCAAGGAGCAGAACTCGACTGCGCCGACGATGATGGTGTTACCGTACTTATGAAGGCGATGTCCTACGAGGAGAACGATCGGCTGGAGCAGGATCTCTTGAAGGCGGGTGCACAGGTCGGCCTGACAGAGGCGTTGGAGTTGGAAGATTTTCCCAGGGCCAGAACTTTCCTTGCCGAGGGGGGCATTATAACCGTGCGTGAAATTATGGGAATGAACCCCTTGATGCTGGCAGCGGAGAAAGGGCAGGCAGACATCGTCCAGACTCTTCTGGACCGCGGCGCTGATCCCAATGCTCAGGACAATCGCGGAAGTACGGCACTGATGTTCGCCATTTTGGGCGAAGGATCTCAGACACCGTCGGGCCACACGCAATGGAGCGGCGCACGCGACATGGAGGCACGTACGAAAATCGTCACCATGCTTCTTGACCATCATGCCAACCCAAATTTGAATCCCTACTTCTACCATGGCCGTCACTACCGCAATCCCACGACCGACGAGATCGAAGAGACGGCGTTATCTTACGCCCAGGAAGTCAACAATCGCGCGGCTGTCGATCTACTTATCCAACATGGCGCAAATCTGCACGCCCCCAGGCTGCCTGCGAAGTTCAACAAATGAAGGTGACTTCGACCTGGCCGAGGGAGCCGAAATCCGCACGGATATGATCCCCTGCTTTGGCGAAGTAGACCTTCGCTGCCGTTCCGGTCGTGATCCGGTCACCCCGGCGCAGTTGGTGGCCATAGCGCGGCAGTTCATTCGCCAGCCAGGCCACGACCGCCAGCGGATTGCCCAGCACCGCCCCGCCGGATCCGTGGGCATATTCCGCTCCATGGACAAGCACCGTTAAGGGATGATGGGCAAAGTCGAGCGTTCGCCAGTCGAGAGAGCGCTCTCCCTCCACCCAGGCTCCGTGGATGGCGTTGTCCGCCGCCAGGCTCGGAGCGCCCACCTGACTCCAGTCGTGGTAGCGGTGATCCACGATCTCCAGTGCTGGGAGCGCGGCGGAGAGGTATTCCTTGACCGACTCCGCAGTGTACGCCCCACCATTCGGCGGCATATCCTCTCCGACCTCGAACCCGAATTCGGCCTCCACGCATCGGACCGTGAATTCGGAGGCGGAAAGGGTTGCCGGGCTCGGATGGCAGGAGGCAGAAAGAAGCCTGCCGTAGAGAGGGGCATCGACCGCCAGCAACTGTTGCGCCAGAACGTTCGTTGCGGCTGCTTTGTATCCTGCCGACTGCCCGCCGACCCGGGCCAGAACCTGCTCCACCAACTGTTCCTGAACCTGATATGCTTCTTCCAAGGAGCGAGGCACGACCTCAGCAGGCAGCCTCGACTCCTGACGCTTCTCTTGACGCATTCCGAACAGGTAATTCGCTGCCGCCATTACTCGATCCACGCTCTATTCCTCCTCGGAGTTAACGCAGGCGACAGTAGTGCTATGCCGGTGTCGAGGCGTATGCGCCAGCCTGCTCCAGTGTCATGATGTTCCCCTCCGCCCATAAGGCTGCGAACTCCATCTCTTCCAGCGCAGTGCGCACTGAGACGACAGCGCGGTCCCAATCCTCTCGATCCCAACGGTCCAGGCGGTTCGACAGCCCTTCTCGTCCTGCCGAAGCCGCTCCGAGCAGACGTGCGGCTCTCGGGTAGTCTCTCTCCGCCGCCTCTGCGACCGCGAGCCGCTCCAACGACCAGACGATCCCTTCTGCAGACTGTATCCGCTGATAGCCGGCCAGCGCATCCTGGTGAAGGGCACGAGCCTCTTTGAGCGCGCCAAGATGAAAGAGGGCGCAGCCCATCTTCATACGTGAACGGTTGACGCCCCATTCATCACCGGACTGCATGAATATCTCCAGGCTCTCCCCAGATGCCCTGCGCACCGCCTCATAGTCGCCCTGTTCGTAGAAGACATCGCCGCACTCGCTCAGGCTCATGGCGAGACTCACCGGATGCCCTTGCTCACGCGAAATCGCAACGGCCTCTTGCAGATAACACACGGCTTGCGCCAGGTTTCCACGCCGCCGCGAATTCACTCCCAACCATCGCAACGTCACTGCCGTTGCATGCCGAAATCTCAATCGGCGATAGATCGTCAGAGCCCACTCTAACAGGATGGCCGCCTGATCCGAATCTCCACTTTCCAGCTCCAGGTACCCCAGGCGCTGCAGCGACTCGGCGGTGAGCATGGGATCTCCTGCCGCCTGCGCGAGCGAGAGGCCCTCCTCTAAGAGGGCATGCGCCCGCTCGCCGCCGGTCTCCATCGCGTTCAACCCGAGATTCAGATAGGCGATGGCGCAGCCACGCGTCCAATGACACTGCCGCGCCACCTCCAACCCTTCCGTGAGCAGAGAGAGCGAAAGTGCCGTGGCTACCGACTCTCTCGCGGCGATCCCTGCATAGAGCAGCGCTTCCGCACTGCCGCGCTCGTCGCCCAGTTTTCGAAACAGCGCCAGACTCTCCAACCCCTCCGCCTGCGCCGCCTCCAGGGCATACAGGTGAAAATCGAGCCGGGATTCACCCAGGAGGATCTGGGCTCGCTCCGGAGTCTCCATGCCTTCGCTGCGGAGGCGAGCGGTCTGAAGGTACGCACGCCCCTCTGCTAACCCGCGATACTCCCAATAAGGCCACAACGCTGCCGTCAACTGGACGTGCGCCTCTGGAGGAGCGGCCTCGTTCAGCGCCCATGCCAGCGCCGCGCGAAAGTTGCCGATCTCACACTCCACGGCATCGAGCGCCGATTTTGTCGTTGTCGTGCGCAGCGCCGATGCAAGTTCGTCTGCACGGATCCGGAAATGGGCCAGGTGGGCGGCGTGAGCGGCGCCATCCTGGCCACTCTCAAGGAGCTTCGTCGCCGCGTAGTGTCGAATCGTTTCGAGCATTCGGTACCGGATTCCGCCATGCTCTGAGTCCGCGATTACCAGCGACTTGGACGCAAGGGAAGTGAGACTGTCCAGAACCGGGTCGTCCGGTTCCGGATCGACGGTGGCCGCCACCGTTTCGGCGGCAGCCAGATCCCATCCGCCCACGAAAATGGAGAGGATTCGAAGCAGCGATCGCTCCGCATCGCTCAG
>Ga0068855_100012477_pt1 | contig 10257 bp, 12 predicted proteins | sample KBSCornC52_FD_66592 | JGI IMG/M metagenome (GOLD analysis project Ga0068855, IMG submission 66592) | Corn rhizosphere microbial communities from Kellogg Biological Station, Michigan, USA - KBS Corn C5-2 | ecosystem: Host-associated > Plants > Roots > Rhizosphere > Soil ... | reverse complement strand
CCTCGATGCGGCGCTCCTAACGCGGGACATTGAAGCGGCCATCTCGCGCGTCCGCGCGGCGCTGAGGGGGTAAGGCGCACACGGCGTGTCAGCGCTCCGCTCCGTCCCCCCGCCGCCAAGCTCCGAGCTAACCCCCAAATCAGCTCTGTGATCTCTGTGATCTCTGCGGCTCGGTGGTGAATTCTCCCTCTCCCTCTCATCCGCAACTCGCCGCCGAAGGCTCTGCCGCCGCGCGCCGTGGCGCGTGACCATCAAGAAGGAGACCGCACCCCGCCCTCGGAGAGAGCGTTTAGAACCGCCGCGCTGCTTTTCGCCGCGCGTTTCTACCCAAGAAGCCAACGGACCTTGGCTACACTGCGCGACAAGCAACGAAGCACGAACGGAGGCGTTATGAAGAAGCCGACGAATCCAACCTTGGCAAACTTGAGCGCTGGCGTCTGGTTGAACGAACCCAAGCTGTGGTGCGCGCGCGAGGGCACGCTCGAGGTCACGACCGACGCCGCCAGCGACTTCTGGCAAGAAACCCACTACGGCTTCTCTCGCGACAGTGGGCACTTCCTCGCCTTCGCAACCCCGGCGGAGTTTAGCGTTCAGCTTCGAGTCCAAGCTGATTACGAACAGCTCTACGATCAGGCCGGCATCATGGTTCGCCTCGACGCGGAGCGCTGGCTGAAGGCCGGCGTCGAGCTCTCGGATGGTCGCGCCATGCTGAGCAGTGTGCTCACGAACGAGCGATCCGACTGGGCGACAGCACCGTTCGCCGGCGACGCCCGTGACTTTTTCATGCGGGTCACGCTGAGCAACGGCGTGCTCCGGGTTCAATTCTCGGCGGACGGAGTCACCTGGCCGCTCGCGCGCTTGGCTCCGTTCCCTCGTGCCACGTCGTACCAGGCCGGTCCGATGTGCTGCACGCCAGAGCGAGCGGGGCTCGCGGTGCGCTTCTCGGAGTTTCGCCTGGGCGCGCCGCTGGGCAAAGCGCTTCACGATCTCACCTGATCGCTCGGCGCCGGTGCAGCTTGAAGCAACAGCCGTTCGACGGCTGGGCGATCGGGCCGACGTTGGTCGTGGGTCGTCCGAATCGCTCGGGGAGAACGCTTTCACCCTGCGCTCAAAGCCAACCAACGTTGACCCTTTACGTCGTAGCGCGCCCTAGTAGAGGAGTTTAGAACCGCTGTGGGCCCAACCGCGTAGTCTACTGTCGTTGCGCGGCGCAAACCACGACTTGCCGGACTTCTCCGCTCGCCCAATCGCGTCAGCTCATTGCACGATCCTACCAAATGCAGTCGGATTCGGCAGGAAATGACTTGCGCGCTTGCGCTTCCGGCGCAGGATTTGGCGGCGATGGACGCGCTGCGCGAGCTGAAGACGTTGATGGCGCGGCAGCTGCCTGCGGCCGGTGGGCATTGGCGGAATGACGCTTTGGGGTTGATGTTCGCGAGCGCGCCGCGCAAGGCGGAGCCGAAGCAGCAGGTGTGCCAACCGGTGTTTGCGCTCGTGGTGCAGGGCGAGAAGCGTCTGGTGCTGGGCAACAACATTTTCACGTGTGGCAAAGGTACGTTCATGGTGGTCTCGGTGGATTTGCCGATCACGTTTCAGATTTCCCGGGCCACGCCTGCAGAGCCGTACATGGCGCTGGCGCTGTTGTTGAAGCCGGCAGCAGTGGCCACGTTGCTGCTCGAGGCTGCGAGTGCCGACGGCGCGCCGGCCGAGGCGGAAGGCGCGGGCTTGGGCGTGAGTGACGCGCCGGGTGAGCTGCTAGAGGCCGTGCTGCGGCTGATGCGATTGTTGGATCAGCCGCGTGATCTGCCGGTGCTCGGTCCGATTGCCGAGAAGGAGATTCTGTGGCGGCTTTTGTGCAGTGAGCAGGGCCGCCGTTTGCGACAGATTGGGCTTGCAGATAGCCGCATGGCGCAGATTGGCCGCGCCATGCGCTTCATGCGCGAGCACTATAGCGAGGCCTTGCCGACTGAAGACTTAGCGCGACTGTCGGCGATGAGCGTCACTTCTTTCCATCGTCATTTTCGCGCGGTGGCGCTGATGAGCCCACTGCAATACCTCAAGCAGATCCGCTTGCAGGAGGCGCGCGCCCGGCTCTTGGTCCACGCGGACGACGTGGCCAGTGTGGGCCTCGCAGTAGGCTACGACAGCCCGTCGCAGTTCAGTCGCGAATACAAGCGAGCGTATGGCTCCCCACCGGGCCAGGACGCTCGCATGCTGCGCGCGGGGAGCAAGCTCTGAACGCCGCTTACTGGTCGAAGTAAGTACCCTGCTCTAAATCTTCGACCAAACCCAGATGCGTCGGTTTCCAGCCTAACCGCTCTTGCGTGAGCCTGCTCGAGCTGAGGCCGCCCATGCCGAGCACGCGACCGATGAACCCGAGCATGGCCGCGGCCTCGTCCGGCGTCTTCGAAACCGCGGGCACGTTCACGCGCCGCGCGATGATTTCGGCGATTTGGCGAGTAGCAATGCCTTCATCCGCCACCCCATGAAAGACCGCGCCGGCGCTGCCTTTCTCGAGCGCGAGGCGATACAGCTTCGCGACGTCCAAGCGGTGGCCCGCGGCCCACAGGCTCTGTCCTTCAGCAACGTAGATAGCACAGCCCTTTTCACGCGCGAGCTTGATCAACGCCGGCACGAAGCCGTGATCGCCATCGCCGTGCACAGAGGGTGGCAAACGAATCACCATTGCGCGCACGCCCCGCGCTACCGCGGTGAGCCCTGCTTGTTCGGACTTGCGCGGAAAGTCCGCGCGCGGCAAGGCTTCTTCCGTAGCCAGACCCAAGCAACCCGACGTGACGATCAAGGGCTTGTTCGAGCCCGCGAGCGCGGCCGTCATCGCTTCTATCGCAGCCTTGTCTGTGGCTGCGTTGGCAGCAAAATCCGTGAAGTCGTGAATGAACGCGGTGTGGATCACACCGTCCACTCCCGTCGCGCCCTGCTTCAAGCTTTCGAGGTCTTCGAGTGAGCCGTGGTGTACTTCGGCACCCGCCGCGGCGACAGCCTTCGCACCCGAATCCGAACGTGCCAGGCCCAGCACTTGATGCCCTGCCTCGAGCAACTCTTTGACGATGGCCGAACCAATGAAACCCGTAGCGCCGGTGACGAAAACTCGCATGTGGTCTGCTCCTGATGATTGAGGACTCAGCACAGAGCTTAGTGAGCGCTAGTAGAAGGCGTAGCCGCGAACCCTCCAGCTTCTTGCACAATCCTTCCAAACGGCATCTACCCGAGGTGACGGGGATTAATGGGATAAGTAAGTTCACCAGGTGATCAAGGGCGAACGAAGAACCCACGCGTCGCCACGCACCGAGGAGATTTCACGAGTGGCGGTGTTCCTTGCGTCCGATGACGCGAGCTTCATCAACGGTATCGAGCTGTTTGCCGACCGCGGCATGGCTCAGATACGAGCGACCGCACCCGCACGTTGCAAAAAGCTAGGTAGTGGCGACGCGGCGCGAGCGTTCGAGCCGTGGGTCCCGCAGGTACGCTGACGCGCCGCCTTGTGCGCTCGATGCTTCCGCCTGTGCCCGCAGGCTACGAGCGCTGTCTTCGAATCCATCCGTCTCCAGAACCTGAGCGGCGCCCTCGAGCACGGCGCTAAGCGTTGCGCACGGTTCGTCGACGAATTTTCGCGGCGGCCTTGCGCGGTTCACTCACTGACGAAGTGCGCGGCTTGTTCGATGATTTGACCAGCCCGAGAGCCGGCTGTTCGGGCACCGCAAGGGCTCTTCACCGGAGCGACCAAGCGACCAAGCGACCAAGCGACCAACCGATGCTCGTGCTGCTCCGCGCGACCCCTGGAGGAGCTCCAGAAGCACCGCCCCTAGTGACCGGCGGACTTTCCCCCCACCACTCCAAAAGCCAACCAACGTTGGCCTTTGCAACGTAGCGCGCCCAAGAGCGGTGCAGAACTCACGGCAGCGCTGCAGACTGGACGGAAAGCAAACGCGAGCGCTCTGTGTGCGTTGCATCGACTCGCATTTGCCAGCACTAGGGGGGTTGCCTACGCGCCACGCCTTCGACGAAAGCCGGCCGTTCTTCGCTACCTTCAGGGTGACGAAAATATATCGGCGCGCAGTCAACGAGGGCGATTTCGTTCTGGAGCGCGGCTCGAGTCCGTGACCGCGCTGTTTTGTTCGAGGCAGGCGTCATTGAGCCGCTCCTCCCTGACCTGGCTCAGCTTCCACCCAGCGCTCAAAAGCCAGCCAACGTTGGCAATTCTCACTGTGGCGCGCCCTAGTAGAAGAGTTTAGAACCGCTGCGTTTGCAGCCTTCGAAACTCGGCGGGAGGCCTGCCCGGCTGCAGCGCGATTAGGGTGTTGTCGTCTAGCCGTCGTACGGTGACTCTTTCGCCGGGTGACTTCTCGAAATTTAGCTGGTCGTGGTCGGTTAGGTCGAGATTGAGACGCACTCGAAAGGAGACTTGCGAAGAAGCCATCGGGGGTGAACTCAATTTCAGCTGCACTCGCTTCCGCGAGCGCCTCGGCTCGGCTAGCGTCACGTTCGGCGGCCGGCAGCGGATCGACAAAGGTCTGTTCGATGAACATCCGCAACTCGCTCGTCACGACGAGCCGGTACGTACCCACGATTTCTGCGAATCGAAACGTCATTTGCACCTTTGGACGGCACGCGCCCTACTCAGGTGAGTAACGCGCCACGACCCAGTTTGTGACGCGACAAAGGTCCTGTGGCTGGCGAATCCTCGTCACGCCAGGTCGACGCTAGTCGGCAAGTGCACAATGGGAAGCGTTTCCGTTGAAGTCGCAGTCGGCAGCTGGAAAGTGGCGCACCCCTCGGTTCGAGGCCGTAGCGGTGACAGCGCTTCCACCCATCACTCAAAAAGCTAACCAACGTTGGCCTTTTGCACCGTGGCGCGCCCTAGTGGAAGAGTTTAGAACCGCCGTGGGCGCGGCCGCGTAGTCTGCGCGTAATGACCCACAGAATTGGGCACGAACCGGCTGAAGCGAGCCTCGGTGAGGCGGTTAAATCGGACCGGCAGCCTCGCTTGCTCCAACGTGGCCTTCTGGGATTGCCGAAAATCACGACAGCGCCGGTGTTTGCGAGATGAATCAGCCTACGCGCATGAACGGCAATGTAGTCGTCTGCTGGCGGAAAGCCGCCCGCATCCAATGCCCGCGCGACGATGCGCGCAACCTTGTGTTGGTCCTTGTCCGTGCACGCGAGCAAGGTCCCATCGATCGTAGCCAGCCCGCCTGACCCCAACCGTTCGGCGAGATCCATCTCGAGCTCGTCCGGCAGCTCCGAGAGCTCGTCGTCGTCATCCAGCAACAACATTGTGACCGTCAGTGTACACGGAAGGTTCGCTAGGGTACTTCCTCGGCACCGTCAAAAGGCCAAGCAACGTTGGCCTTTCGGCTTGCGGATAGCTCGCAATCATAGTCAAAAGCGAAGGGTGCGGCCTTGGGAAGAACTTGACGTCACTGGGTGGCCGCCAGTCCTCGAGGAAAACCGTGGACTTCGGGTCAAGGCTTGGATTCAGAGTCCATCAGGGGCGCACTGGCTACGCAAAGAGCCCAAAGAATCCCGCCCATTCGAAGTCGCGATCGAGGCCCTGATGCTGCGGCTTGCTGACGAGGTGGGCGTCAAGTCTGCGGACGGTTCCGTCTGCACCTGGCAAGAGGGTAGCTCACAGCAAAGGGGACTGGCTGTTCAACTTTTCCTGGACCGCGATCGCGAACAACTTACGCTTGGGTCCGCTTGCCTCAGCCGCGTCGACGCGACATATGACGCGTCGTCCAAATGGGATCACACTCTAAGCCGTGTAAGATCGGTCCTCGCTCGCCCTGACTTGTTGGCGGACTTCGCTCACATGATCGCGTTCGACGCCTGGGTTGGCAATGCCGACCGCCATCAGGAGAACTGGGGCACCATTGAGCCGATGAGCGCCGGAAACACGCGTCTGGCTCCGATGTATGACCCAGCGGCATGCTTGGGCGCAGAGCTTCTCGAGGGAAACCGACATTTTCAGGAAACGTCGCGTCAGGCTGAAGAGTTGAGGCGGTATATTCAGCGGTGTCCTAGCGGCTTTGGGAACGGCGCATCGCCAATTCTGCTGGAACAGGTCATACGTGAGATCGCCCTCTGGCCAGAATGGCGCGACAATGTCCGCGCCTGGCTTGCCGCATTCGCAAAAGGGATGGATACTTTCGAAGCGTTCCTACCGACCGTCCCATCCTCATGGCTTCCTCAGCACCGCAAGCAATTCGCCATTCGGCTGCTGAACCAGCGGCTTCGCTGGCTCGAAGGGCTGATGTAGCCTCGAGCATCGATCGTCTTTGGGTCGTCTGGGGCGAGCCGGATGATGGCACTCGGAGAGTAATCGGAGAGTTGTGGCGGGAGCCCGCGGGCTTTGCATTTGCTTACGGGGGGCAAGACCTCGAGAAAGCAAAGCAGAAGGGGTTTCGATTGCTGGCGGAGTTTCCTGAGGAACGCGGACCGGCGTATCCTTACAGGTCCAGCTATCTTTTCGTGACCTTCGCGCAGCGCATTCCGTCCCCCAGGCGGAGAGACTTCGCCCGCATCATGCTGTCGTGGGGTGTGGCCGAGACTGATAACCCACTCGAAGTCCTTGCGCGTAGCGGCGGCATTCAAATGACCGATCGCATCGAACTCCTGGAACCGCGGTCCGACACCGACGATCTTCGAGAGCCCTTGGCAGTCCGCATTGCCGGCATGAAAAAGCACCCGGGTGCAGAACACATACGCGTTGGGGATGCGCTCGAACTCGTGCGCGAACCAGCGAATGCTTTCGACCCGCACGCGACGATGATTGTCGCTGCCGGCGAGAAGGCAGGCTACGTGCCGCGTCCGTATAGCGGGCTGGTCGCGAATTTATTGGACGCAGGCGTGCAGCTTGAAGCAACAGCCGTTCGACAGCTGGGCGATCCGGCCGACGTTGGTCGTTGGGTCGTCCGCATCGCTCGGCGATAACGCTTCCACCCTGTGCTCGAAAAGCCGACCAACGTTGGCTTTTTTCGGCGTAGCGCGCCCCGTAGGATTCGAACCTACGACCCTCGGATTCGAAGGAGGACGTGGGGGCGGACAGCAGCGGCTTTTGGCGGACGAAAGCGGACGCGCGGCGATGAGTGGCCGTGCCGATTCTGCTGTGTCCGCGGGGCGCGGCCTTTACTCCGTGCCTTTTCGTCCGGGTGCTGCGGAGGCCGCTTTGGATGCGTACCTCCGGGTATTGGCAGATAGCTTTGCAAGACAGCACGCTGCGTTGTGAGATCGCCGCAGGTCCCTACGCGTCGACTACGCAGCGTTTGCGGTCGGCTCTCCTGACGGAGCTGTGGGCTGCGCTTGTCCACCGCCGCGATCGCACGGTAACGCGCCAAACTCGAGTTGCGCAGCCCTGGTTCGCGCGCGGAGTCTAACGGCGTATGCCACGAGCACACGCGTTTGCCGGGCCATCCACCAAACCTGTGCTCACCGCAAGATCGACTGAAGGATGAAAAATGTCATATGGGTCATGTGCGACCCTCCACGTCGGCGGCGGTGCCACACGACCATCCGAGCCCAACCACTCCCAGAAATTCGGCATTTTCAGCGGCTAATTTTACTACTCATCCAGTTTAACTTAGCTTGTCAGGATGCTGACCGTCCATCCGTCAGGCCGTAGCGGGAGCCGCGCAAAATGAAGGTCATCAACTCGGAAAGCCTGGTGGCATTGCCCAGGGAAGTTAAGGCGTTGATCCGGAACGGCGTCTATACACTGTACACGCTCGGCGCCGCAGGCGGAGCAGCGTACCTTCTCGTCACGAATCGCGGCGAATTTTATCTCCTTTCTTCTGACGGTCGCCCCCAGGACGCATCGTCAATCAAGAGCGTAACCGACGTGGATCTCGACCAAGTCGTATCGTTTTCTGATAGCGGGCCGCCGTCCGAGTTCCAAGTGAACTGGGCGTAAGCTCGACCGGGGACTGACTTCACTTGGGGCAGCACCTACTACTGAACGACAATACTCTTTGGGTGTTCGTTACCTGCTCGCAGGAGGCACGGCACCTCGACGACGTGGTCTTCGGAATCCACGTGCTCCGCGGGCGCGGCGTATCGGATGACCGGATATTGGTTTTTTCGGACCACTCTAAGGTGGGGCCGCATCTCGACCCGTACGCAATTGGATCCTTTCCCCTATCGTCATTGGCCGCGAAGCTGGTCGCGGTCCCGCCGCACCGCTACGCAGTCGTCGTCGTGGGCGGTCATGGACACGTGGCGGGGCTAGGGCCTACGCCGTCACCGCCGTCGCAACCGATACTACCCGCGCACCAACTTTTCTCTGCAATTAGAGCGATTCCTGAGTTGGTTCTAGGAATCGTTGTACTGAGCCAATGCTTCGGCGGGGTTTTCAATTACGCCGATGCGCTTGCTCACCCGCAGCTGGTGGTTATAGGCGCAACCAACCTCAATCCTAGCCTCAGCATGACGATCAGCATTCGTGAGCCGATTCGTCAGGTAGACGGTTCGGAAGGGCTCCGGAGCTGGTTGGCAAACATCTTCACGGCGGCTCTTTTTAGCTGGCTTCGGTCGCCGACGGACATCGACGGCGATGGCCAGCATACACTGATGGATGCCTACAAGCATGCCGGTGCCACTTCCAACGAGATGTTGCGCAACGCAAAAAGCGGCCTTTTTGTTCAGGCGCGGACGTTCGAGAAGGCACTGGCTGAGACGGAGGAGGAGCTCGCGAATGTCACGCCTGCAAGCGACCCCACAGGGCTAACCGGTCAGCTTCTGACACTTCGGCTCGGTGCTCAGAAGCAGCAACTCGCGGAAGTTCTTCAGAACCTGTACTTGCATCAGGAACCTTGGGTCCTTCACGCGAACTTGGCGCGAGAGGCCTGTTTCGCATAGCACAATGTGACGTAGCGATCTCGGCTTGCTAGCGCCGACTATTGGCCGGAGTCGAGACCGAAAGTGGTGGCTCGCGATTCCGGACGGCGCCCTGCGTTCAACACGCCGGCCCTATGTGGCTCGACCTCAAGTTCCAGCCGCCGAGATACCGTGCCCGGATTGAACGGGCTACGAACGTCGTCGGCGCCGCTCTACTTTCCTGGCTCGCTTCCCCGACGACGCGGCCCGCAACGGTTCCATCAATGTCGGTGTCCTCAGACCAGACTCGTTTGTTGTGTTAGCGTGGTTCCCATTGCCGCCTAACAGCATCGCGCTCGCATGGTGGAATACGAGCCTCGCCCCTGGCGGTCGCTCCCGCGGAGACGCAGTTACGTACAGAACCGCGGCCGAAGTCCTGTGGAAACTGTTGGGCGACGAGGCCGTTGACTTACTCGCTCTAGGTGAGGTGTCTGCCGTCGACGTGGAGGCGTGCCGAGAGGCGACGGCAGGCATTCGCTCCGGACTCCGATGGCACACGCCTTCCGCGCGACTGACACGCGGTAGCGCCCTTGCCGTAGTGTACGACTCGTCGAAGCTGATCCTTCGGAGCGATATCCTAATTATTGACCGCTTTGCAGGGGTCGGGTTCGTAACAGGCTGGCACCTCAGCTTTGAGTCGGTTCTCGGCGGCGATGCCTTGAACGTCGTCGTGGTGCATTGGCCGTCGCATATCATCGAGGAGGCCGCACGAAAGCGCTCGTGGATCGCTGCGTCGTTACACCGCGCGTTCAGTTCATACCGAGACGTGGTGATTCTCGGCGATTTTAATGACGAACCGTTCTGTGAATCGCTACGCGACGGATTGGCCGCGTATCGAGACCGAGATCTCGTCCGGCGTCGGGAAGAAGCCTTCTATAATCCATTTTGGCGCCTGCTTGGAGAGCAGCAGCATTTGGAGGACGAAGCCACAAACAAGCTTCCAGCTGGCACGCATTTTTATCGGTCTGGCACGGCGACGCGTTGGTATACGTACGATCAAATCATCGTATCCAGTGGACTAGTTATGCCAGACCACTGGCGACTTACCGAGGGCGCAACCCGCGTCGTTTTACCCTCCGCCATCCTTGCCGAAGATGGGACGATGCGGAGCCCGTTCGACCACCTACCCGTTGCGACTTCGTTCTCCTATACTCCGTAAGGCAAATGGTCGATTTCAAGAAAGCCATCGCGGCTGGTTTGCAGGCGCACGAAATCGCCGAGGTGGCGCGTCGCGAGGTCGCCGAAGTCGTGGCGGACCTTGCCTCTCAAATGTCTGATTCCACTGACCAGGTTCTTACGATCGAGTTCTCGCAGGGCACTCGCCAATCCCTCAAACAGTTTGCTGGCGCCATCGTTGGAATGCTTGGA
>Ga0068855_100012474_pt1 | contig 10257 bp, 9 predicted proteins | sample KBSCornC52_FD_66592 | JGI IMG/M metagenome (GOLD analysis project Ga0068855, IMG submission 66592) | Corn rhizosphere microbial communities from Kellogg Biological Station, Michigan, USA - KBS Corn C5-2 | ecosystem: Host-associated > Plants > Roots > Rhizosphere > Soil ... | reverse complement strand
AGGAGATCGTGGTGCGCGCCGCCGCGGCGAGCATGATCCCGCTGATCTCGGCGGTCGGCCACGAGACCGATTTCACGCTCATCGACTTCGCCGCCGACTGGCGCGCGCCGACGCCGACGGCGGCGGCCGAAAAGGCCGTGCCGGTGCGCGCCGACCTGCTGTTGCAGCTCCGGCAACTCGGCACGCGCAAGCTCGCGTGCTGGCAGCGCGGCATCGAGCAGCGGCGCAAAGAGCTGAACCTTCTGACCCGCGCATTGCCCAAGGACATCCTGGCGCAGCCGCGTCAGCAATTGGACAATCTCGCGGAACGCCTGCCGCGCGCGCTACGCGCCAATGCGCAGATCCATCACACGCAGTATTCACGCGTCGCCTCGCGCCTATCGCCGCAGCTCCTGAGCAACCAGGTCGGCCGCCGCCGCGAGCGTTTCGGCAACCTGACGGACCGCCTGCGCGCGAGTCTGCTCGCCAACGCAGAGGCCCATCGCGGGCGGCTGGCGCGGCACCGGGACCGTGTCACGTCCTGCGGCGCCGCCGCGCATCGCGCCATGCGCACCTACCTCGACCAGCGGGCCGCCCGCGTCGAGCGCGCGGAGCGCCTGCTTATTGCCTTCTCCTACCGCGAGGTCCTGAAGCGCGGCTTCGCGCTGGTGCGCGACGAAGCCGGGCATCCGCTGCACACCGCCGCGGCGGTGGCGAGCGGCACGCGGCTCGATATCGAGTTCGCCGACGGGCGGGTCAATGCGGTGGCGGATGGGGAAGGCCGGCCGACACCGCCGGCGCCGGTTCCCAAGGCCGCGAAGCCGCGCCGTTCTGGCGGCGAGGGCGGCGGTGGCGGACAGGGCAGCCTGTTCGGCTGAGGGTTTCGCGAAGCCGCCCGAACCATTATCTTGGCGTCAGCTTATTCCGGAGGCCGCCGTGCTCAATCGCTACGACCGCTCCTCGATGAACGGCGAAGCCGAGGTCAAATACCTCGACGGCGACTTTCGCGTCGTGCGTCCCGGCGCCTATGTCCGGTGCGCCGTCACCGGCGTCTCGATCCCGCTGGAAGAACTCAAATACTGGAGCGTCGACCTCCAGGAGGCCTATGTGTCGCCGGAAGCCGTGCTGCAACGGCTCAAGGCCTAGGCGCGTCAGCGCCCGCGCACCTTCGTCAACGCCGCGCCGAGTTCCGCGATTTCGTCGATTTGCATTGTTACCGGCAGGACGTGCGCGCGCTCCATCAGACCGGCCAGAGCCGGATCGCCGGTCATGCGCGCGCGATCCTTCTCGGTGGTGAGCAGCGCCAGCGCCTCGCTGTCGGCTGCCATCAGCAGTTCGGCTGCGTTCTCGGCGGTGAAGCGATGATGGTCGGGGAAGGCGCGCCGCGCCGCGACGGCAATGCCGGCGGCCTGCGCTGTGGCGAAGAACTTGTCGGGGTCGCCGATGCCGGCGAAGGCGAGCACCGGCCGCGTGATCGCGCCCGCACTTTCCGGATGCGGCGCGAGTCGGCCATGCCACACGGGCAGGCCGCGCGAACGCGCTTCGGTTGCGACGTTCGCGGCGGCGCTGCCGTCGCCGACGACCAGCAGCGCGTTCACCCGAGCCATTTGCACATCGAGCGGCGCGCGGAGCGGTCCTGCCGGAAACACATATGCATTGCCGACGCCGCGGCGGTCGTCGATCACGGCCAGCACGAAATCCTTCGCCAATGATCCGTTCTGAAGGCCGTCGTCCATGACGAGGATGGTCGCGCCCTCCGCTTTGGCCAATGCAGCACCGGCGACACGGTCGCGCGCGACGATGGTCGGGGCGGCGCGCGCCAGCAGCAGCGCCTCGTCGCCGACCTGCGCGGCCGTATCCGCATGCGCATCGACGCGCTTCGGTCCGACGTTGCTGCCGCCATAGCCGCGCGTGAGGAAGAAGACGCGCTCGCCTGCCGCGGCCAGCATCTGCGCGACGGCGATCGCGGTCGGCGTCTTGCCGGCGCCGCCGAGTGTGAAATTGCCGATGCAGATCACCGGTACGCCGGCGCGCGCGCCTTTGCGCGACATGCGCTGCGCGGCGACCGTTCCGTAGAGCGCAGCCAGCGGCGACAGCAAGGCCGAGAGCCGGCCTGCCTTGCGCCACCAGAAGCCGGGCTCACGCATGTGTTCTGTCCCGCGGCGGATCGCGCCGCTTTTGCACTTTCGACAGATAGGGTTCGAGCGCCTGCATTGTGCGTTCGAGCGCGCCGCCGAGCAAATTGACCGCGGCCCGGCCGGCATGCGCGACGCGCTCGCGCACCTTGGGTTCCGCGAGCATGGCGGCGAAAGCGGCAGCCAGTTCGTCCGATGAACCGACCGGCTTGGCGCCGTTCGCATCGTCGAGTGCGGCGTAGAGCTCCTCAAAATTCCACACATGCGGGCCATGCAGGATCGCCGCGCCAAGCTTGGCCGGCTCGATCGGATTCTGCCCGCCATGTCTGACCAGCGAGCCGCCGATGAACACGACCGGCGCGACCCGGTAGACGAGACCGAGTTCGCCCATCGTGTCGGCGACATAGACGTCGGTTTTGGCGTCCGGCAGCGCGCCCTGCGAACGCAGGGACGCCGTCAGACCCGCGGCGCGGGCAAGATCGGCGATCACCGGTCCGCGCTCGGGATGACGCGGCGCGATCAGCGTCATGAGATTTGGGTTTGCCGCGCGCAGACGTCTGTGCGCGGCAATGATTATCTCGTTCTCGCCGGGATGCGTCGAGGCAGCGGCAATGAGCGGCCGGCTTCCGATCGCCGCTTTCAGAGCCGCAAGAGAAGCTTCTTCGGCCGGCGGTGCCGGCACGTCGAGCTTCAGATTACCGCTGACGAAGACATTGCGCGCGCCGAGCGCGGTGAGGCGCTCGGCGTCCGGCGGCGTGCGCGCGAGGCAGAGGTCGAAGCGTGCGAGCACATGACCGATCGAGGCGGGGAGCTTCAGCCAGCGCCGGAACGACCGCTCCGACAGCCGCGCATTGACCAGGACCATCGGGATCTTGCGCTGCGCGGTTTCCAGCAACGCATTTGGCCACAGATCGGATTCGACAAACAGGGCAAGCTGCGGCTGCCAGCGGTCGAGGAAGCGGGCGACGAATTTCGGCACATCGAGCGGCATGAACTGGTGGATGACGCCGGCCGGCATGCGTTGCGCCGCGAGTTCGCTCGATGTGACCGTTCCTGAGGTGACGAGGACGTTGAGGTCGCGTGCGGCAAGCCGCTCGATCAGCGGCAGAACCGCAAGGAGCTCGCCGACGCTTGCGCCGTGCAGCCAGACCAGAGGCCCGGTGGGGCGGGCGGCCGTGCTTTCTCCGCGGCGTTCGTCGATGCGCTCGCCGAGTTCTTTCCCGCGCTTGAGCCGCCGGGCCAGAAGGACCGAGGTCAATGGCGCGCCGGCGGCCGCCAGGAAGCGGTAAAGCCGCAAGCCCGCCGGAAGCGCCTCGCTCACGGCGCGGTGCTCCCGCCATCGGCGATGTCGTAGGCACGTATGGTGAGCCGGTTGAGCTCGCTCTCGAGCTCGCGGCGCTTGGCCTCGAGCGTCGCGGCATCGGCGTTGACGTCGACCCTGATCGCCTCGCTCGCCACCGTGGCAATACGGCTGAATGGTAGGTTGATCGCCGTGCGATCCCAGTTATTGAGCACTTTGCGCCGGCTCGAGGCGATGGCGACGGCATAAATCGGCCGTTGCGAATGCTGGGCGAGCTTGATGACGCCCATGCCGGCGATACGCGAGATTTTGGGGACATCCGCGGTCATGGCGACATTGTAGCCATCCTTGAGCGCGTCGAGCATCCCGGTGAAGGCGACGGCGCCGCCTTTGCGGTGGAATTCGCCGTTATGCGCCCCGGAACCGCGGATGGTGCCGATGCCGAGCCTCTCGGCCGCGATGGCGTTCACCTCGCCGTCGCGGTGGCGCGAGATGAGCACCTTGGACTTGTGCGAGGCGTCCGCCTTCTTGATGAACGGCATCAGGAAGTGCTGGCCGTGCCACATGGCGACGATCGCCGGCGTCTCGACGCGGTCGTAGATGTCGGGAGGTTCGAGAACGTTCGTGCTCGTGCGCCAGACGAAGCGAAGATACCACGCACCGATGGTTCCCACCGTCTGCTGGACGGCGGGGGAAGAGGTGATCTCGCGGGATGAAGGCAGGCGCACGCCGGTCAGGTTCCCGGCTGCGCCGTCGCGGGATCGAGCAGACGATGCAAGTGGACGATGAAATAGCGCATGTGGGCATTGTCGACGGTCTGCTGCGCCTTCGCCTTCCAGGCGACGTAGGCGGTAGCGTAGTTCGGGTAGACGCCGACGACGTCGAGCTTGGCAATATCCTTGAACTCCGTGCCGCCGAGGTCGGTCAGTTCACCGCCCAGGACCAGATGCAGGAGTTGTTTCGGGGTATCGGACATCGCTTTTTCCTAAGTGCTCGGGCGCGAACGCGGCGCGGCGGTCTTACGCGAACTCGGGCATGCGGTCGCGGACGAGGGCCAGGATAGCGCTATGGACGGTGGGGCCGGCGGCAAGAACGGCACCATGCACAACATCCACGCCATTGAATGTGAGCGGACGGCCCGAAAAGTCGGTCATGCGGCCGCCGGCTTCGTGCACCAAAAGGTCGGCGGCGGCAAGGTCCCAGTCATGGCTACCCCCGGAGGACAAGGCGGCGTCGAGCTCCGCCGAACCGACCTGCGTCAGCCGCAGCGCCAGCGAGTGCACCTTCGGTTGTGGCAGGATCGCCGGCGTCAGCCGCTCCAGCCGCTCGAGGTAGCGCTTCGGCCCGGCGACCCGGGCGCCGGTGAGGTCCTCGCCCGACGACACCGAAATCGGCGCGCCGTTGACGGTGGCGCCGGCGCCGGCGGCAGCGAGGAACATCTGCCCGGCGACCGGGGCATAGAGTCCGGCGAGGACAGGACGTCCATTGGTGACCAAAGCGACCGAGACTGTCCAGTCTGGCCGGCCGGAGATGAAGGCGCGGGTGCCGTCGATCGGGTCGACGATCCAGACCTGCGCGTGCGACCGCGCCGCCGGGTCGTCCTCGGTCTCCTCCGACAGCCAGCCGGCGCCGGGCACGAGCCGGGTGAGGCGCTCGCGCAGGAGGTCGTTGACGGCGATGTCGGCCTCCGAGACCGGCGACCTGTCGTGCCCCTTGGTCCAGTGCTTGAACCCGCGCGACGCCGTCGCGCGCGCGAGATCGCCCGCCGCGCGCATCACGTCTTCCAGCCCGCTCAGCAGCTCACTGGCCGGCAATGGTCAGCCCCTCGATGCGCAATGTCGGCGCGTTGATGCCGTGGCGGAATTCGAGATCGTTGGCCGGCGTGATCGACCGGAAGATGTCGGCGAGCGTGCCGGCAATGGTCACTTCGCTGACCGCATAAGTGCACTTGCCGTTCTCGATCCAGAACCCCGACGCGCCGCGGCTGTAATCGCCCGTCACCATGTTGGCGCCGTGGCCGATCAGGTCCGTGACGTAGAAGCCGTCCTTGATGTCGGCGATCAGTTCGGCCGGCGAGAGCTTGCCCGCCTCCAGGTGCACGTTCGACGCCGACGGCGAGGGCACCGACGAGGTGCCGCGCGAGGCGTGCCCGGTCGTCTTCATGCCGAGTTCGCGCGCGGTCGCGCAATCCAGGATCCACGTCGTCAGCACGCCGTCATCGACCAGCGCCAGCTTCCTGCCCGCGACGCCTTCGCCGTCGAAGGGATGCGAGCGCAGGCCGCGCCTGCGTAAGGGATCGTCGATGATGCGGATGCCGTCGGCGAAAACCTTCTTGCCGAGCTTGTCGCGCAGGAAGCTCGCCTTGCGCGCGATTGAGGCGCCGTTGACGGCGCTCGCCAGATGCCCGACCAGGCTCCCCGCGACGCGCTGGTCGAACACGACCGGCACTTTGCGCGTCGTCACCTTGCGCGGGTTCAGGCGCGCAATGGCGCGCTCGCCGGCGGTGCGCCCGATCTTCTCAGGCGCTTCGAGGTCGGACAAATGCCGCACGCTCGAATAATCGTAGTCGCGCTCCATGCCGGTGCCGTCGCCGGCGATCGCCGTCATCGACACGCTGTGACTCGAGCCGAGATAGGCGCCGGTGAAGCCGTGGCTCGTCACCAGCACCATGCCGCCAATGCCCGCTGACGCGGACGCGCCGCCGGACTTCGACACGCCCTTGACCGCCATGCCGGCGGCCTCGGCGGCGCGCGCGGTCTTCTCCAGATCGGCGACCGACGGCATCTTGCCGTCCATCAGGTCGAGATCGGGGATGCTCTTCGCCAGCTCCGCCGCGTCGGCGAGGCCGGCATATTTGTCCTCCGGCGCGGCGCGCGCCATCGCCACCGCGCGCTCCGCCAGCGCCGCGAAGCCGTCGCTCGACGTGTCGTTGGTGGACACCACCGCCTGGCGTTTGCCGACGAGGACGCGCAGGCCGAGATCGTCGCCCTCGGCGCTCTCCGATTCCTCGACCGCGCCATCGCGCACCTCGACGCCGACCGACACGCCGCGCACCGCGACCGCGTCGGCGGCGTCGGCTCCGGCCGCGCGCGCCGCCTTCACCAGGCGCTCGGCGCGCTCGAGGAGGGCGGACTGGTCGAACAGCGAGGCGGGGGTGAGCATGCTTGATGATACCTTTCCTTCGTCGTTCCGGGACGCTCGCTTTTGCGAGCGGGCCCGGAATGACGGTGCCCCGCTGAAATGGCCCTTTTATCGCCGTTTCGCAACCGGTTCCGGAACAATTGCCGGGCCCGCGGCAACACCTCGTCAATCATGCCTTTTCAGCCGCCGTCAATCATGCGCGCGCGAACAGCCCGCGGCACAATCGATTAACCGCACTCCTTAAGCGGTTTCGGACCGCCGTCTGCGATGCTCTTCGTGCGAGCAGGCACATAAGCCCGCCGCGGGAGATTGAGGCGTCAGATGCGAGTTGGCGGATGCCCCGCCGGGTCGAGCCGCGCGTTGCGGCTCGACCCGCACAGCCTGCCCGTGCGCTATGCGGCGAGCGACGCCGCGGCTGACGGGCAAACCCGAGACATCGAACTGCACCGCGAGCGCGTCGTGCTGCGCCGCTCCGTGCGCGGCGTGCGCATGGCGCTCAACATGCCGCTCACGGCCTTCAACGGCGTGGCGCTCAAGATGATGCCGGGCGAGGGCGCCGTCGCCGTCGTGCTGGCGCACGACGATCCCGGCCTGGTGCTGCCGCTCGCCGTCACCGACGAGGCCGACGAGGCCTTCGCCGAATGGCACGGCTGGGCCGAGGCATTGGGCCTGCCGCTGCTGGTCGCCGACGAGGTCGGCTTCCGCAAGGCGCATCCCCTGCTCGGCGAGATCGAGACCGGGCGGCCGCGGCCGCGCAGGCGGCGGCGGTCGGTTCTCAAGGCGCGGCGGCCGGCGATCCTGATGCGGCGGATGGTGGGGAAGGTGACGGACGCGAGCCCGGTGCATAAGGGCGAGCGGGAGATTATTGCGAGGGATTAAACGCTAAGTCCTTGGGAAAATGTGGTCTCAAGTGCCGAGGTCGCGGTAGCCTCCAGACGACTTGCTTCGGAAAACTGCTGCCACGCGCTGAATGCATCTTGCCCAAGCTCACGAGCTTCCTCTGAGCTTTCGTAGGGCACACGCACAGAACCGACATCTGATGGACTAAGGCCATCGACGACGGATCCGGTCGCTAGTGCTTTGAGTTGCAATTGAACGGGACCACACGAGCACGCCAGATAAACTAGTCCCGCATCAATCCCGTCCCGCGGCGCAACTCGATGTACGTGACCGCTGGCAGCCCATCCTGCCCGATCACTCGTTACAAGGGCGCAATCGGCCAAATTTTCTTCCGCTCTGCCATCGGCCGTAAGAAGCGTCATTCCTTCCTTCAAAAGAAAGTCACTCGAATTTTTAAAGCCGCTGATGTTCATCAACTTGAGCGCGATCGGCCGGTATTGCGCGATCTGACGTCCATTCATGAGTCGCAAGCCGAATCTTGAGTCCTGAACGTAGTTCGTCTTGTATCGACTCCCAGGACGAAACACATTCGCGATATCCGATAGAGCACATCCTCGATCGCCGATCATTTCCCTCAGTGCATCGTAAATGGGGGCTCTAGGCTCGACATCAATCCGCTCTGACAGAGCGTTACGTTGCGTGCCAAAACGACGTTCGTTTTTGACCTCCCGCCAGCGCTCCAGTCCAAAATGGGCGATATATCGTTTCTGTACATTAACTAATTGAAGTCTGGCTGCTTCGCGTGCCTCGAATGCTGATCTAAAACTACGAGCTGTGTCCGATATTAGATCGCTATCAACGATCGGGAATCGAAGAGCGGCGATCATTTTTGCATCGGTATGATCGATAACCGAACCGTTCATGTCAGTTCGAATGGCGGCCTGACCATGGGCCGTATTAAGTACGGCCGCTAGATAGAAAAGGTCATCGCTAGCGGGTACGGCCACGCGCACCATGTCGTGCGACATGACAAACTGTTCGCAAAATCTGTCTGCGATAGAAATCGGACCTAGATTTCTTCCAGAGCAAACAATGAAAAGCCAACCCCTTTCAATCTGAAGGCGATCAAATTGGTCGACTTGAGACCGGCTTAGGATTTTGTCCGACCATGGGAGGTACCGAAAGAGATCATATGGTACCAGGAGAGGCTTCCCAAAAGCAGGGTCGCTCGCGTAAACGCGAGAAAAAATATTTCCGGTCCAAATGTTTTCGGTTCCGAAAGTCTCCCCGATGCTTTGCGTCTTCCACCGGGCGTTGCGGAATTGTTGAAGTAGCGGATTCTGCTTGGCGAGATGGAATTTCGAATCAAGTCGAAGCGATTTAAGAACATCATCCGCCGTTATATTGGCTATTCTCATGCCCTGTTCTTCGTGCGTTTCTTCGAAACGTGTGCTCGCTTGCCCTGTTCAAGTAGCCAATTGTGGTACGCTTCTGGAATGTCGTCTAGCTCATCGTTGGCTATGGGCTCTTTCGTTCTAACTTCCACTTCTTCAAATCCGCCATCGGCCTTGGGAATGCGATGCGTCTTAATGGAATCGTGCAGCAGCAGGCTGCCGTCGGGGGCTCGTTTAAATATTGTTTTCCCTCGTTTGTCGTGGCCGACCGCATCGGCGATTGCCATGAAAATCGGATAATCTCCGTGGGATTCCGCAGTCTCGCCTTCGGACCATTTTCGCAGAAGAACCATGCTGGTTTGCGTGTCATTGCGCGGCTGAAATAGATCGCGATGCATATCGACGACTGCCAATAGCTGTGCCTTGTCCAGTACGCACTGCCTGAAATAGGCGAGGCCTGCGTTATTTAAAAGTCCATTTGGCAGGACGATAGCCATTCGGCCGCCGGGACGAAGGAACTGGAGACATCGCTCGACAAACAAGACTTCTGGCGGTTGGCTTGACTGAAGGACTGCCTTTCCCTCCTTCGAGACCCGTTTCTTAAAATTGCCCTCGCGTTCGTCCCACACCGCGGCAACGTCGTATTGGTTCAGAATGCGCGGGTCGTCGATCGTTATCTCCGTTCCAAACGGGGGATTGGCGAAAATTATGTCAACGCCTCCCAGTAGACGGTGGGGCGGTCCCTCCGACGGCCAACGGTGTTGATGTTCCAATGAGTTACATTGAAACAGGTTCCCCGAGCCGTCATTATTCATGACCATGTTCATTTTTGCGGCTCGTACCAGATTCGGATTGAGGTCTAGCCCAAAAATGTTCTTCGAAAGATATTCGTGGCGCTCGCGGAACCATTCTGCCTGCTGCTCGGACGACGGTTCTCTTCGTCCCCAGCGAGTACGGTGCTTCGCGTTGATGGCGTTGAGAACATGGTTCATCGCCATAACGAGAAACCCGCCCGTGCCGCACGCGGGATCGAGAACAATTTCGCCTGGCTGCGGATTAATCATCTCGACGGCCATTCGGCAGGCATTGCGGGGAGTGAAAAACTCGCCGCGGTCGCCACGAAGGTTGCTGCCCACGACCTCTTCGTAGGCGACACCCTTAACGTCGACAGACGACTCCAGCAACGAATATTGCTGCATCTCGCTAACCACGTAAGCTAGCGTTGCTCCGGTCATCTCAAGACGTTCGTTGTTCTTAAAGATCGTTGGGTATTTCGTGAGGACTTGGTCCTTAAAAATTCTATCAAGCCGCGTCTTTACGCGAGCTTGCAGATCCATCGAAGTTCGTTCGTTCTGAGTTACATAAAACGAAAGCTTGTCGCTGTCCGACCGTTCATCCTCGATCTTGCAGAAGATGAGTTTTAAGAGCTCCCAGAATGCCTCCGGCTTTTGCATGCCAGAGTTTGCCG
>Ga0068855_100012470_pt1 | contig 10259 bp, 7 predicted proteins | sample KBSCornC52_FD_66592 | JGI IMG/M metagenome (GOLD analysis project Ga0068855, IMG submission 66592) | Corn rhizosphere microbial communities from Kellogg Biological Station, Michigan, USA - KBS Corn C5-2 | ecosystem: Host-associated > Plants > Roots > Rhizosphere > Soil ... | reverse complement strand
CTTTGCTTCTTTCGCCTGTTATGAATGCCTGTTCAAGATAGCCACCCTGCGGATGCAGAGCATGCAATTGCAGACATACAGAAAACGCCTGCTGAAAAGCCTGCTGGCTGTTGTTTTTCAAAAACAGTTTTGCATCATCTGTATCGTAGCTTTTTTCGATATAACGCAACAACGATATGGCGCTTTCATAAGTAGCGTGAGCTGCCTGTAGCCACGCTTCTTTTTTTTGTGTATTATACAGTTGTTCAAATGTGGTTGCTTTTTTTTGCAGCGCATCAAACAGACGGAACGAAGTGAAGGTGCCGGTAAAATTAACCGGATTGGTATAAATATCGCTGTTTTTGAAATGCCCGCTAAATACAATGATCGCCTGTTGTAAAGCGTTCAGGGCTTTTTCATATTCCTGTTGCTGAACCAGCAGATCGGCTTCGTATAAAAAGTTTATTCCCGTGTATGTATGGGCAGGATGCAATTTTTTTTGTGTACACCAGTATTGAAACCGGTTCAGGTACCAGGCAGCAGAATCGTACCTGTGCAACTGCAACTGTGTATGCGCTATTTCGTTGAATACACCCGGCAGTTCATTGGGATTTACATTTCGAAAGCAATGCAGCGCCTGTTTATAATTTCCCAGTGCATTCCATGCCAGACCCATGTTCAGAAAGATCTGATTGGTAAAGATGCCCCGTGAACTGATCTTTTGATAAATGCCGATCGACTGGCTATATAAACCGAGTCTGTAACACGAAAGGGCAATGTTATTCTGAATATTTACTTCGCCTATCGGGTCAAATGTGTGGCGGCTGGCGAGTATTTCCAATGCCTGCGTAAAGTAATCCTGACTTTGCAGATAGTTGCCATTTTCGTGGTATAGAACGCCCAGATCGTTGAATAGCCTTTCTTTTTCATGTATGCGGGGAAACCGTTGCGACAAGGTTTCGGCTTCCTGCAAATAATAACTGGCCGAATCGAAATTGTTCAGGTGAAAATAAGCAGAGCCGGTATTCATCCATATATCAAACAGCAGGGAGTCGCTCCACAGCGGATTCATGTTTTTTACCCTCTCTGCCTGCAGGTACGACCCTATGGCGCTTGAATAGTTATTGTATGTATCAAACAGAATGCCTTTATTCAGGTATGAAAAAAATAAAGTGGTGTCGGTAATGCCCTTTTCTTCCAGCTTATCAATTACCTGTTGAAATGTAGTAAGCGCAATGCTGTCGGTAGCGTCTGAAGGGTTTGATAATTTAAATAACCTGAAGGCTTTTCTATATAGCGCTTCAATATCTTTAGGTATACCGGTATTACCTGTATTATACGACAGGCATAACCATCCGGTCAATAATAAACATATATATAGGCGGAAAAGCTTCAAAAGTCAAATATCAAGTTCCAAAAAAGATTAAAAATATCAAATATCAAAATGCAATCCGTTGTCTTTTATTTGGAACTTGAAATTTGGTTCTTGTGATTTTTTGGGGATCCTGATATTTGGTTCTTGTGATTTAAATGAAGTTATTGGGCAAAACCGGCAAGGATAAGCATTGGTGGACGGGGTCTGCCATTTACTATCTTGTAATTTAAAAAGTTGTTACGTTTGTTTTTTACATCATTCATTAACGAAGCAGGAATATCTGATACTTTGTTATAGTACATCAGCTGCACCTGTATGTGCTGCAGCGCTTTGCCGCTGTTATCATTCAGGCGGTATTGAACAGTTATTTTTGTGGTAGTGCCATTGGCCGGAGTCGCCGAGCCAAATGCTTTTCCATCGGTTAGTGTTTTCTTTAAATTGATGATACCGCTGATAGTGCGAACCTTTAAACCATTATCGTTGGCCTGGCCCTTGGGTGGGTCAACGTCGAACTGGCATTTGCTGTTACCGTTCCCTTGCCCGTTTCCATTGCTGCCGGGATAATCAGTATCACCACTGTTATCGCACACCGGCGGTGTATTCGGATTGGCGTTATAAATAGGTATGGCAAGCGTATCGTTATTTTGCAATACGTATACACTGTCCAGATAAGTAATGCCTCCTAATATGATCTGTGAAACGCAGGTATCATGCGTACCATTTTTTACATAAGCGATTTTATAGCGCTCACCGGTTTCACTTTGGGAAACGTTAATGTTACCGTTGGTAGAATCAAGTGCCAGCCCCTCCGGCCACGAAAACCATTTGCCCGGCAGTGTGTCGTTCAACGGACTTACCGTATAGTTAGCACCATTATTTTTCAGGTATATGATAGAGTCACCGTAGTCGGGGGGATTGCAACTTAATGAGTTTGTTCGTACGGTCGTGTCTCCTGAAGGATCGGTAGAGGTATCATGATTGGCAGTATTACTTTTGCGGCACGCAAAAAATACTATCAATATTATAAACGACAACGATAAAAAACTGAAACATAATCTGCTTTTCATGTAAGTTCGTTTTGTTAACGCTGGCCTTTTCCAACTAGTCATCAAAATAGGGTACTTTACCGGCGTTTATATCCATTTCAACGGTTACGGCTAAACAAATATTCGTTTTTTAGCTAATAATTCACGAATATTTATTAAGGTGCTATTTATATATTTGATTTTCAAATGTTTAAAATATATTAGCAATTAATGTTACGCATCGGATTATTACGGGAAGGGAAAATACCGGTAGATAACCGGGTAGCCCTCACGCCCGATCAATGCCAATGGATCCATACCCATTTAAGTGGTGTACAGGTCATTGCCGAACACTCGCAGCATCGCTGTTTTTCTGATAATGAGTATGAACAGGCTGGTGTTTCAGTTACTGATGACATCAGCAACTGCGATATGCTGTTAGGAATAAAAGAGGTACCTGTGCAGCAACTGATCGCCGGTAAAACCTATCTTTTCTTTTCACACACGCGTAAAAAACAGCCCTATAATCAGGCTTTATTTCAGGCCATTCTCGATAAGCAAATTACGTTAATTGACTATGAATGTCTGGAACACGAAGATGGTCAGCGCATTCTGGGTTTTGGATTCTTTGCAGGCGTAGTGGGCGCTCATAATGGCATGATGGCTTACGGAAACCGTACCGGTTTATACCAGCTTGAACGGGTATATAAACAGCATAGTTTTGCCCGGCTTATCCATACCTATTTCGGACTTCGGTTGCCGAATGTAAAGATCGCCATAACGGGCAGTGGCCGTGTTGCCCATGGCATTCTTGAAATCATGAACCTGCTCGGTGTACTGGAAGTAGAGCCCGATGAATATCTTGAAAGAAAATTTACTTATCCCGTATATACGCAACTAAAGGGGTCTGATCTGTATAGGAACAAAATAACACATTCGTACAACCGCGAAGAGTTTCACGCATCACCCTGGAAATATAACTGCACATTTTTGCCCTATGTACGGGAAACAGATATTTTAATGAATGGAATATTCTGGGATGAAGCCGCTCCGCGACTATTTGAAAGACCTGACATAAACGATGGCTTTACCATTCAAACCATTGCCGATATAACCGATGACGCCAATGGTTCAATACCAATAAACCTGGGCGACCAGAACCGGTTAACATTTGAAAAAACGGCTCCTTATTTGCCTGGCAGCATCGATGTAATGGCTGTCGGTAATCTGCCCAATGAATTACCCCGCGATGCCAGCCGTTATTTTGGTGAACAGCTTATTAAATATGTGCTGGAAGATGTAGTAAACAATCCGGCTGCTCCGGTAATTGAACGCGCCACTATGGTAAAAAAGGGAAAGCTTACACCGCGGTATGAGTATTTAAGAGAATACGCGGGCATTTAATTTTTACCGCAGAGTCGCTGAAACGCAGAGAAATCAAAAGAATTAATATAGCTATTTTCTGCGCCTCTGCGTCTCCGCGGTTATAATAAACACTTACAGATACAAATAGTAATCCTTCATCAGCTCAGTAAAATCTTCTGTATAGGAGCCATCTTCTTTTTGTATTATCAGATCAAAGGCCGGGGCAAAATCTTCACGGCTGCGGCTGTAATGTAATATAGCTCTGAAATAAGGATGCCGGTGACTTTGTTTGATGAACAATTTTTCTGTAAGAAAAAAATGCTGTAGCGAAGCCAGCTTGTCGAAGTATTCCCACCGGTGATAAGGCAGCAGAATACCAAAAGCGCCATGCGGCTGCAGATTATTGCTAATAACAGGAAGCAGTTCATCAAGCGTTAGCAGTTTGCTGTGTTTGGCTACCTGCTCGCGCTCATCTTCTGAATGCAGATCATCTTCAAAAAAAGGCGGGTTGGTAATAATGAAATCATATTTCGTGGGAAAGACGAATGTGCGCGCGTCGCCGGGAAAAAGCTTCAGGCGTTCTTTCCATTTATTCTGACTGATATTTTCCTTAGCCTGTTTATAGGAAGAAAGATCGATTTCAATGCCATGAATTTCTGCATGTGAGCGTTGCGCCAGCATCATCATCAATAAACCTGTTCCGGTACCAATATCCAGTACTGTTGTGTATTCGGGTATTTTGGCCGAAAACCAGGCTCCCAGTATACAGGCATCTGTGCAGACTTTCATCGCGCACTGATCCTGATTAATGGTAAATTGCTTGAACTTGAAATATGGATTTGGCATGTTAGTTCTGAGTTCCTGGTTTTGAGTTGTAAGTTAATTCATGTTTTAGTTCTGATGAATATTAATTAGCAGGGTGATCATTGAAATCACAACCAAGAACTAAAACCTGGAAACTGAAAACTACCACTCAGCTCTTGCCGTAGGACTTACCGACAGATCGGCAAACTCCCCTTTTAAGTATTTGTAGTAGCCTGTAATGCCAATCATGGCTGCATTATCGGTACAATATTGAAAGGCCGGAATAAAAGTCTGCCAGTTATATTTTTGTCCCATTTCAGTAAGGGCTTTGCGCAAACCACTGTTGGCCGATACGCCACCGGCAATGCAAACATTTTTTATACCCGTTTCAAGCGAAGCTGTTTTTAATTTGTTGAGTAAGATAGAAATAATGCGATGTTGAATAGATGCACAAATATCAGCCAGGTTGTCTGTAATAAAGGTGCAGTTGGTAGCGGTATGTTCCTGTAGAAAATACAGAATGGCCGTCTTTAAACCGCTGAAGCTGAAATTCAAACCCGGTATTTGCGGCTCCGGAAATTTAAAGCGGTTGGGATCGCCGTGTTGGGCATATTTATCAACCAGCGGACCGCCGGGATAGGGGAGTCCAAGTAATTTGGCCGATTTATCAAATGCTTCACCTGCTGCATCATCCATGGTTTCGCCGATCACTTTCAGTGAATCGGGCGATTCGCACAGCACAATTTGTGTATGGCCTCCGCTTACCGTTAAGCACAAAAAAGGGAATGCCGGTTTGGGATCTTCAATGAGGTTAGCCAGTACATGCGCCTGCATATGATGCACCGCAATTAACGGAACGTTCAATGCCAGCGCCAGTGATTTTGCAAACTGTGCACCCACCAGCAGAGACCCGATCAGTCCCGGCGCCTGCGTAAATGCAATTGCATTTACTGTTAACAGAGCATCCTGCGGGGCTATTGACGGAAAGGCCGTTTGCAGTGCTGCATGAACAACAGGCACAATATTCTGCATATGGGCCCGTGATGCCAGTTCAGGTACTACGCCTCCGTATTTTTCATGAATGGTTTGATTGGCAATATAATTTGAAAGAATAACGCCATCGCGGCAAATGGCTGCCGCTGTTTCATCGCAGGATGATTCTATTGCTAATATCGTTGTGCTCACGGCGCGAAATTAAGGCAAAAAGGCATCCCAGGGTGAGCCATCCTTAATTGCTTAGAATGTGTTACTATGAAGATCAAAGATGGCTCATCGTTCCTATTTACTTCTGATAGCCACCACAGGATCCATGCGTGCGGCAATAGAGGCCGGAATGATGCCCGCCAGTACACCTACAATAATACAAAGGGAAATGGCCAGTATTAATATTTTGGGAGCAATGAAAACGGTAAATCCGAATATGGCGGTAGAAGCGAGCGTTAAGGCAAATACTACAATTAATCCCAGCAATCCGCCCATAATGCAAAGGAAGGCCGATTCCAATAAAAACTCAGTAAGTATAACAGACCGTTTGGCCCCAATGGCTTTTTTCAGTCCGATCTGAGGTGTGCGTTCACGTACGGTTACAAACATAATATTCGCTACGCCAAACATTCCCACTACCAGCGACAGTATAGCAATGAACCAGCCGCCTTTATTGATGCCGCCAAAGATCTCGTCGGCAAAACTGCTAAAGGCATCAATATCGTTCAGGGCAAAATCATCTTCCTGGGTAGGTTTTAATTTACGGATTGAACGCATGGCGCCTGTTAATTCATCGCGCAATTGTGCCATGGGCACCGATTCCCTGCCCTGTACCATGATGATGGGGTTACTGGTTTTTTCGCGCACCATTTCTTTCATAAAACCCAATGGCATCAGAACGCTATTGTCGTATTCCCATCCGCCTACAAAACTTTTACCTTGTTTTTTGATCAGTCCAACTACCAGCGCACGTTTGCCTGATTTAAGAACAACCGTTTTTCCGGGCGCTTTTTCAGCTTTACCAAACAGGGTTTCGGCAACAGTATATCCCATTACAACCACATCGGCTGAATAGTCGTAATCGGCAGGTTGCAGATAGCGCCCCAGTTCAATATCTACCGGCTGAATATTTATAAATTCATCGGTAATGCCGTAATAATTTACACCGGTTACCACATCTTCTCCATATCCTACATAGGCATTGGTACTAATGTTCATAGCAATATTGGCTGCTGCAGGAACTTTTTGCTTCAGTAAAAGCATTTCTTCATAAGAAGGAGCGGGGCGTTTTACATAACGCCACCACGGATAATCGGGGCCGCCGCCATATACCCATTTATCGATGTATATGGTATTTGTGCCCAGGGCCTTAATATCTTTCTGCACCTGAAATTCCAGGCTGTCTACAGTTGCCAGCACACTAATGATACAAAAAATGCCGAATGCCACACCCGTAAGTGAGAGCAGGGTGCGTATTTTGTGCGATCTAAATTCCTGCCAGGTTAAGTTAAGGCTGTTGCCCAGTATTTCCAGAACACGGCGCATATTTAATGTGACAATTTGAAAATTTGAAAATATGCAAATTGCTAGTCGGTAAATTAGCTAATCTGCAAATTTGCGTACAGGAAAATGTGCTAATAGGCAATCTAACTATTTAAAAGGGTTTTTGTATTCCCATTTTCAAATTTGAGATTAATATTCAAACTGCTGTACATCCGGATCGTTCAATACATATTCGATAAATCTCTTATGATTCTTTTTTGACCCTTCTGTTTCCCAGATGGCAGTAATAACATTATTGTTACGGCTTTGGTTACCCTTTTTTATTACTATGTTATGTTGTTTTAGTAATGTCCGGTATTGATCCAGCACCTGATCGTGATACACACAAACGATCTTATAGGTGTGCGCACTGTTGATTTTTCCGATCCATTCTTCAAGGGCTATAAAAGCATATAGAATAAATACAAGAATTATGGAAAGAATAAGACATAGGTATTCATAACCTGCGCCGACACCAATTCCCAGCGCGGCAGTTATCCAGATAGTAGCTGCCGTTGTAACTCCATTAATGCCGGTGCTGGTATCTTTGAATATTACTCCGGCCCCAACGAAGCCAACACCGGTAACAATATTCGAGGCAATACGGTCGGGCGAACCGGGCATTCCGATTACCCTGGAAAATAAAGTGAAGAGCGTTGAACCCATGCAGATCAGCATCAGTGTACGTAAACCGGCCGATTTATTATGGTATTCTCTTTCGGCCCCGATAATAAGGCCGATGAGAACAGAAATAAGCAGTTTAATAGCGATGTCCCAGTTTATTGTCATGGCTTAATGAGTTAACAGGTTAATAGGTGGACAAGTTAATAAGATAATAAGTTAATAAGTTTGCGTGAAATTTTTAGACCTGTCAACTTATTAACCTATCAACTTATCAACATAAAACTAATGTTTACAATCGAAAATCAGCAGGTAAAAGCCGTTATCAATGCCAAAGGCGCCGAGCTGACCCAATTAATTCATAAAGGCCATGATCTCGATTATATGTGGAATGGCGATCCTGCTTTCTGGGCGAAACATTCTCCTGTATTGTTCCCCATTGTAGGTACCCTTAAAAATAATGCCTACATCTATCAGGGACAGCAATACCAACTGCCACGTCATGGCTTTGCCCGCGAAAAACAATTTGCTGTAGAAGAGCAAACCAGTGATGCCATAACCTTTTTATTGCGCGACGATGAAGAAACGAAAAAGGTATACCCTTTTGCCTTTGAATTCCGCCTGAAATATTCTCTTTATGAAAATTCACTGGCAGTATCGTATTCCATAAACAACAGCGGTAAGGATGATCTGTACTTTTCGGTAGGAGCGCACCCTGCTTTTAAAATACCATTAGTGCAGGGAACACAGTACACCGATTATTATTTGCAGTTTAACCAGGAAGAAAATGCCTCCCGCTGGCCCATTTCGCCGGATGGTTTAATTGAAACAACACCGCTTCCTTTGTTGCAAAATACCAACCGGCTTAATCTGTCGAAAGACTTATTCCTGAAAGATGCGCTGGTTTTAAAGGGCCTTGGTTCTACCATTGTTTCGCTGGGTTCAGATAAAACGCCGCATGGCTTCCGGTTCGATTTTCCGGGATTTCCTTTTATGGGCATCTGGGCCGCTAAAAACGCTGACTTTGTTTGTATAGAACCCTGGTGCGGTATTGCCGACAGTGTAACCACCAATCAGCAGCTGACCGATAAAGAAGGCATCAATAAACTGGCATCCTGTGAAGTATTTACCAGAACCTGGACGGTGACGTTGTTTTAAGGCAGGCTTTCTATTCACAAAACCCTTTCCCAAAAACACTGATAAATCGTACCTTTGCGCGGCGAAAGTTGGTCAGGATGGATTGCCTTCCAAAGGGTGACTAATTCTGGTCAATAAGCCTGATAAACAATGAAGTACAATAACGAAATTAGTAAACGCCGCACATTTGCGATTATATCGCACCCCGATGCCGGTAAAACAACACTTACCGAAAAACTGCTGTTGTTCGGGGGCGCCATTCAAACAGCCGGTGCGGTGAAAAGTAATAAGATCAAAAAGCACGCAACCAGCGACTTTATGGAAATTGAGCGGCAGAGAGGTATCTCGGTAGCCACTTCGGTAATGAGTTTTGAATACAAAAATATTCTCATTAACCTGCTCGATACCCCTGGTCACAAAGACTTTGCAGAAGATACTTACCGCACGCTTACTGCTGTAGACAGCGTTATTCTGGTGATCGACAGTGTAAACGGGGTTGAGGAACAAACCCGCCGGCTGATGGAAGTTTGCCGCATGCGCGATACACCGGTAATTGTGTTCATTAACAAAATGGACCGCGACGGTAAAAACCGCTTTGATCTGCTCGAAGAAATTGAAAAAGAACTGAATATTTCCCTGCACCCCATGACCTGGCCTATTAACAGCGGTAAGGACTTTAAGGGTGTATATAACCTGCACGATAAAAACCTGTTGCTGTTTACCGCCAATACCAAGGCCACAGATGAAGATGCCGTACAAATTTCTGATCTCAGCAGCTCGCTGCTTGATGAGAAAGTGGGCGAAAAAGACGCCTCCATTTTACGGGAAGACGTGGAACTGATTGCCGGTGTTTATGGTGAACTGCCGGTAGAAGATTACCTGGCCGGAAAGGTGGCTCCCGTGTTTTTTGGCAGCGCCATCAATAACTTTGGTGTAAAGGAGATGCTGGATACCTTTATTCGCATTGCCCCGATTCCGCGTCCACGGCCAACAACCGCCAACGATATTTCACCGCAGGACGAGAAGTTTTCGGGATTCATATTTAAGATCCATGCTAACCTCGATCCCAAACACCGCGACCGGATCGCCTTTTTACGGGTTTGCTCAGGAAGGTTTGAGCGCAACAAGTACTTTCACCATGTGCGGCTCGATAAAGACGTGCGTTTCAGCAACCCCTACACATTTATGGCCCGCGATAAGGATGTGATTGAAGAAGCTTTCCCCGGCGATGTGGTGGGCTTATTCGACACCGGAAACTTTAAGATCGGCGATACGCTTACCGAAGGAGCGGATTTCTATTTCACCGGTATTCCTTCCTTTTCTCCTGAAATTTTTAAAGAGGTAATCAACAAAGACCCAATGAAAACCAAACAATTGGAGAAGGGGCTGTTGCAGCTTACCGATGAAGGCGTAGCTCAGTTGTTCAC
>Ga0068855_100012468_pt1 | contig 10259 bp, 11 predicted proteins | sample KBSCornC52_FD_66592 | JGI IMG/M metagenome (GOLD analysis project Ga0068855, IMG submission 66592) | Corn rhizosphere microbial communities from Kellogg Biological Station, Michigan, USA - KBS Corn C5-2 | ecosystem: Host-associated > Plants > Roots > Rhizosphere > Soil ... | reverse complement strand
CCCGAGGTGATGCCGAAGGCCTGGATGCTCTTGGGCAGTTCACCGGGAACCATGCCGCCCAGGCGGGCCAGTGCGTTGATCATCGGTTGCTTGCGGCCCAGCAGGTGCACCGAGCCGGCATCCGCGCGGAATTCACGCCGCCTGGAGAACCACGCCACGATGATGGCGGCCAATACGCCGAACAGGATGTCCAGCACGATGGTGGTGATGTAGTAGCCGATGCCGGGGCCGGAGCGGTTGTCGCCGCGCGAGAGGAAGCCATCGACGAAGTAGCCGATGACGCGCGACAGGAACACCACGAACGTGTTCATCACGCCCTGGATCAGCGTCATCGTCACCATGTCGCCGTTGGACACGTGCGACATCTCGTGGCCGAGCACCGCCTCGATTTCTTCGCGCGTCATGCCTTGCAGCAAGCCGGTGGACACCGCGACCAGGGCGCTGTTCTTGAAGGCGCCGGTGGCGAACGCGTTCGGCTCGCCTTCGAAAATGCCGACCTCCGGCATGCCGACCCCGGCCTGGTTCGCCAACTTGCGCACGGTCTCCACGATCCATGCTTCGTCGGCGTTGTGCGGCTCGTTGATCAGCTGGATGCCCGAGCTCCACTTGGCGATCGTCTTGGACAGCAGCAGCGAGATGATGGCGCCGCCAAAGCCCATGATGAACGCGAACACCAGGAGCGAGCCGAGGTTCAGGCCGTTGGCGGTGAGATAGCGGTTCACGCCCAGCAGGCTGGCGACGATGCCCAGCACCACCACCACCGCGAGGTTGGTCAGGACGAACAGGACGATGCGTTTCATGTAATGAGTTCTCCAGCAGGCGGTTTGAAGTTCCGCCCCGCGCCTCAGATGAGGTTGGGGCCGGGCAAATCAAGTGCGCCGAATGCACCCTGTGTTGGTATGGCGACGGCCGGCTCGCCGGGGCGAAATACCGACCGGTCATCATAGAAGGAAACCTGCCGGTTTTCCTCGCACCAGCCGGGGATGCCGAGCAGCGGCAGGGGCATGAACGGCTTGCGAGCCATCGCCTGCCCAGCCAGCTGCGCCGCCAGCCATCGGTCCACCTCGGCCATCGCAGCACCAGGCGGACAGGGCGAGCGCCACAAATGGGCAGTGATCTCCTTGCGCGGCTGCACCAGTTTGTCGAGCAGCGCATGGCCGAAGATCCACAGCCGGGCATGCGCCCACAAAGGCCGCGAGTCCACGAACGCCCGCTTCCAGTCACGCGCCAGCAACGCTTCCCAGAGTGCGGCGGGCGCATCGAGCAGAGCGCCGTTTTCGTCGAACACCGTGATCGCGTCGCGCACCGCTCCGCGCGGGCCGCCTGCGCCGCGCGCCGCGATCTGCGTCGCCTGCAATTCGTTCAGCCGGCGCTTGGCCCGCGGATAGTGCTGCCAGATCAAGCCGTTGAAAAAATCGTGCAGGTTGTCGCGCGTGGGGACCGTGCCGGTGCGCGCGACAAAGCTCTCATAAGCCTCGCCGGGGGGCAGCCGGTGGGCGGGCACGAAGCGCGGCAAGCGCGCGTCGTCATGCAACGCGCCGCACTGCGCCAGCGCGCTGGCCGCGCCCGCGCCTTGCAAGACAGCTTGCTGCAATTCGTGGAGTTGGTGCGCGAAAGGCGCGAACCACGGCTGCTGCGCATTCAGCGCCGCGAGCCGGCCGCGCCAGGCATCCGCGCTCACTGCGCGAGATACTGCACTTTGCTGGGCTGCTTGTCGGGTGTGAGCAGGAACCACTGCGGGAATTTGCTGAACAGCTTGAGCGAACTGGCGCGACGCCCCAGCAGGTTCGCGGCGCGCAAGGCCTCCGCGGCCTGGTTCAATTCCATGCGTGCGCCGCTGCGCAACTCGGGCAGTTCATCGAGGATGCGCCGCGCCTCGTCGGGCAACGCGGGCCGCGGCATGGCAGGCGGCTGGACGGCGCGGGCGCGAGCCGCCGGACGCTTGACGGCCGGCGCGCGAGCGGGTCGCGGCTTTTCTGTGGCGCTGGCGGGTTGGTGCTTGAGGTCGACGAACTCGTCGTACACCGCCGCCGTTTCCTCGCCGGTCTTTCCTTGCTGCCCGATGCCGCAGACATGGCATCCCTTTTCGCGCAGCCGGATCACCAGCGGCGCGAAGTCGGAATCGGACGAGACCAGCACCACGACGTCGGGCCGCTCCAGGATCACCAGGTCCATCGCGTCGACGGCCAGCGCGATGTCGGTGCTGTTCTTGCCCGCCGAAAGATTGACCATGGGCCGCACCAGCAAGCGCTTGAACAGCGCCTGGTGAACGAGGGCTTTCTCCATCCCGCAATACGCGCGGCGGATATGGATGGCGCCGTATTGCGCCAGCGTGCGCTGCACCGCCTGCTCGATCACGTCGCCCGAAGGATTGTCGGCGTCGATCAGCAGCATCACCCGCTTGTTTTCGCTCACAGCATTCTCCAGGCCAGCGGTTCACCGCCACCCAGCGGTTTGAGCCGCGCCTCGCCGAAAGCGAAGCTCTCCGGCGGCGTCCAGGACTCGCGCCGCAGCGTGACCTTGCCCTGGTTACGCGGCAGCCCGTAAAACGCGGGGCCGTGGACGCTGGCAAAGCCTTCCAGCTTGTCGAGTGCGTTGGCGCTGTCGAACGCCTGCGCATAAAGCTCAAGGGCCGCGTGCGCCGTGTAGCAGCCGGCGCAGCCGACGGCGTGCTCCTTCAGGTGCGCCGGATGCGGAGCGCTGTCAGTGCCGAGAAAGAATTTCGAGCTGCCGCAAGTGGCTGCTTGCACCAGCGCCAGGCGATGAACTTCGCGCTTGAGCACGGGCAGGCAATAGTAGTGCGGGCGGATTCCGCCGGTGAAGATCGCGTTGCGGTTGTAGAGCAAGTGATGCGCGGTGATGGTGGCTGCCATGAACGCATCCGCGCCATGCACGTACTGCGCTGCCTCGCGCGTGGTGATGTGTTCCATCACCACCTTGAGCTGCGGGAAGTCGCGCCGCAGCGGAATCAGCTGGGTGTCGATGAAGACGGCCTCGCGGTCGAACAGGTCGATCTCAGGCGAGGTCACTTCGCCATGCACCAGCAGCAGCAGGCCTTCGCGCTGCATCGCTTCAAGGGTCTTGTAGGTCTTGCGCAGGTCGGTCACACCGGCGTCGCTGTTCGTGGTGGCGCCTGCCGGGTAGAGCTTGACCGCGACCACGCCCGCATCTTTCGCTCGCTTGATTTCATCGGGCGGCAGATTGTCGGTGAGGTACAGCGTCATCAGCGGCTGGAAGCTCGCGCCCTTGGGCACCGCCGCCAGAATTCGTTCACGATATGCCGCAGCCGCAGCCGCTGTCGTCACCGGCGGGCGCAGGTTCGGCATCACGATGGCCCGCGCGAATTGAGCCGCCGTGTGCGGCACCACCGTCTGCAAAGCCTCGCCGTCGCGCAGGTGCACGTGCCAGTCGTCGGGGCGGGTGATGGTGATCTGGTCAGCCATATCCGATATTGTCGCCCACCCGCCGCAGGCGCCGCGGACGGCCGCAGCAACGCGCAGGACGGCCGTCCATGAAAGAGGCCGGGGTTTCCCCGGCCCTTTCATCTGATCAGGCCAACATTGAAAACGCGCAGCGTTTTCAATGTTGAAGAATCTTGTTCAGGAAATCCTTGGTGCGCGCCTGGCGGTTTTCGGGATGGCTGAAGAACTCGTCCTTGGAGCAGTCTTCCAGGATGCGCCCACCCACGTCGATGAAGATCACGCGGCTGGCCACCTTGCGCGCGAAGCCCATCTCGTGCGTGACCACCATCATCGTCATGCCTTCCTTGGCGAGCGTCACCATCACGTCCAGCACCTCGCCCACCATCTCCGGGTCCAGCGCCGAAGTGGGCTCGTCGAACAGCATCACGATGGGGTCCATCGACAGCGCCCGTGCGATCGCCACGCGCTGCTGTTGCCCGCCCGACAACTGGCCCGGGTACTTGTCCTTGTGCGCCGTCAGCCCCACGCGGTCGAGCATCTTCAGGCCGCGCTTCATCGCCTCGTCGGGGGTGCGATTGAGCACCTTGATCTGCGCGATGGTGAGGTTCTCGGTCACCGACAAGTGCGGGAACAGCTCGAAATGCTGGAACACCATGCCGACGCGGCTGCGCAGCTTGGGCAGGTCGGTCTTGGGGTCGTGCAGCGGAATGCCGTCGACAAAGATCTCGCCCTTCTGGAACGGCTCGAGCCCGTTCACCGTCTTGATCAAGGTCGACTTGCCCGAGCCTGACGGTCCGCACACCACCACCACGTCGCCCGGGTTGATGGTGACGGAACAATCGGTGAGCACCTGCACCGGCCCGTACCACTTGGAGACGTTCTTGATTTCGATCATCGGTTTGTCGCTCATGACGCGCTTTCTTTCTGTCGATCAATAACTATCGAATGATGGCGATCTTCTTGTGCAGCCGCTTCACGAACCACGACAAGGAAAAGCAGATCACGAAGTAAACAACGGCCGCCAGCAGGTACGACTCGATCGGCCGGCCGTAATTCTTGCCCGCGGAGTCGAATCCCTTGAGCAGGTCGTAGGCTCCGATGGCGTACACCAGCGACGTGTCCTGGAACAGGATGATGGTCTGCGTCAATAGCACCGGCAGCATGTTGCGAAACGCCTGCGGCAAGATGATCAGCTTCATGTTCTGGCCATAGGTCATGCCCATCGCTTGCCCGGCATGGACCTGCCCGCGCGGGATCGACTGGATGCCCGCGCGCATGATCTCGCTGAAGTACGCCGCCTCGAAGGCGACGAAGGTGAGCACCGCCGAGATTTCCGATCGGTAGTTCTGCCCGATGCGATAAGGGAACATCTCATAGAACGACGCCGGCACCAGCAGGTAGAACCAGAGGATCACCATCACCAGCGGAATGCTGCGCATGCCGTTGACGTATATCGTGGCGGGGGCGACCAGCACCTTGCGCCCCGAGAGCCGCATCAGCGCGAGCAGCGTGCCCAGCAGCACGCCGCCCAGCGTCGCGACTATCGTCAGCAGCACGCTGAAATAGAAGCCCTTCAGCAGGAAGGTGCGGATGATTTCCCAGTTGTAGAACGAGAGGTCGAGATTCATGGCCTAGTGCCCTCCCGCGCCGGCGTCGGCCGAGGCGATGAAGCCGGGAACCCGCGTCCGCTTTTCGATGAAGGCCATGATCCGGTTGATCGCGAAGGCCGAGACCACGTACAGGCCCGTCACCGCCAGGTAGATCTCGATGCCGCGCGAAGTTTCCTCCTGGGCCTGCAACGCGAACATCGTCAGTTCGGAAATCGACACCGCGAATGCCACCGACGAATTCTTGAAGATGTTCATCGCCTCGCTGGTCAGCGGCGGGATGATGATGCGATAGGCCATCGGCAGGATCACGTAACGGTAGTACTGCACCGTCGTGAAGCCCATCGCCATGCCGGCGTAACGCTGGCCCTTGGGCAGCGACTGGATGCCCGCGCGCACCTGCTCGGCGATCCGCGCCGACGTGAAGAAGCCGAGCGCGCACACCACCAGGAAAAAGCCCGGCACGCCTTTCATCGGCGGGATGAGCGCGGGCACCACGTGATACCACACGAAGATCTGCACCAGCAGCGGGATGTTGCGAAACAACTCCACCCAGGCGTTGGCGAAGCGCGCGAGCCAGGGGTTGTCAGGCAGTGTGCGGGCAATGCCGACCAAGGAGCCGATGGTGAGCGCCACGACGAGCGAGAACACCGACACCGAAATCGTCCAGCCCCAGGCCGACATCAGCCATTGCCAATACGTGGGGTACTGCCCGCCGGGGTCCTGCAGGAAGACTGCCCAGTCCCAGTTTGTCTTCATCGAAGCTTGCTCCTCGGTTTCCTGCCTGCTTGTCGTGGGCTGGTGTGTGTTTGTTCGCGTGACGCCGGCTGAGCCCGATGTTGCTGGAAGGCGCGGCCTTTTTCAAGCACAAACCAGCCTCCCGTCACAAACAAAAAGCCCGCTGCGGCATGCAAGCGGGCTTTTTCGAGGACAGGAGTCTTACTTGATCACGTACTCTTCGGTCGGCTTGTCGTTGGGGTGCGCCCACGCTTCCTTGGTGGCGGCGCTGGCGGGCAGGTTCAGGCTCACGTTCTTGGGCGGGATCGGCTGCATGAACCACTTGTCGTAGATCTTCTGGATCTCGCCCGACTTCATGTAACCCACCACCGTGTCGTCGCAAAGTTTCTTGAACGCCGGGTCGTCCTTGCGAATCATGATGGCGATGGGCTCGACGCTCAGCGACTCTCCCACGATCTTGTAGGCCGACGGGTTCTTGGAGGTGGCGATGTTGCCCGCCAGGATCTGGCCGTCCATCACGAAGGCGTCCGCGCGGCCCGATTCGAGCAGCAGGAAGCTGTCGGCGTGGTCCTTGCCGAACACTTCGTTGAAGTTCACGTTCTTGGCGCGCTCGTGTTTGCGCAGCAACTGCACCGAGGTGGTGCCGGTGGTGGTGGCGACGGTCTTGCCATTGAGCTGCGCGATGGAGGTGATGCCCGAATTGGCCTTCACCGCGATGCGCACTTCCTCGACGAAGGTGGTGTCGACGAACGCCACGTCCTTCTGGCGCGCCAGGTTGTTGGTGGTGGAGCCGCACTCGATATCCACCGTGCCGTTCTGGGTCAGCGGGATGCGGTTTTGCGAAGTCACCGGGAGGTACTTGACCTCGAGCTTCTTGCCGACGGCTTTTTCCAGGTTGGCGACGATGCGCTGGCACAGGTCGACGTGGAAGCCGGCGTACTTGCCGTCTCCGAGCGTGTACGACAGCCCACCCGAGGAGTCACGCACACCCATGGTGATCACGCCGGAGGCCTTGACCTTGGCGATGGTGTCGTTCGCTTGTGCGAATGCGCCGCCGGCGGCCAGCGCCGCGGCCGCAAGAACCAACAAATGCTTTCTCATACAAATCTCCTGTGGTGAACCGGTTCGGTTATCTGAGAACGAAATTCTAGAGACTCGGGCTTGCGGGAATACCCTGAAATCCCGGATACCGGTTCAATCAGGTTTCTGCCTCCGCCAGCGCCCGCCCCAACGAGCTGGGCTCAGCTCTCGCGCCGCAAGGGCTGCGTCAATTGCTCCGCCACCAGCAGTTTGTCCACCTGCTCCTTGGTGAGGATGCCCAGCGACTGGGCCACTTCGTCGATGGGCGCGCCGCTGGCCATCGCAGTCTTGGCGATCAGGGCCGCCTTCTCGTAGCCGATGATCGGGTTCAATGCAGTCACCAAGGTGATCGATTCGCGCACCCGCCGCGCCAGCAGCTCGTGATTCGCCTCGATCCCCGCCACGCAGTTGGTCTGCAGCGTCAGGCAGGCGTGGCTCAAATGCGAGATGCTCTTGAACAGGCTCCAGCCCATGATCGGCTCGAAGGCATTGAGCTGCAGCTGCCCGGCTTCGGAAGCCATGGTCACCGTCATGTCGTTGCCGATCACTTCGAACGCCACCTGGTTCATCACCTCCGGAATCACCGGATTCACCTTGCCCGGCATGATCGACGAGCCGGCCTGCCGCGGCGGCAGCTTGATGTCGCCGAAGCCCGCCTGCGGACCGCTCGAGAGCAGCCGCAGGTCGTTGCAGGTCTTGCTGAGCTTGGTCGCGACCCGCTTGAGCACACCCGAGAGCTGCACGAACGCGCCGGTGTCCTGCGTTGCTTCCACCAGGTTCTTGGACTTGACCACCGGGATGCCACTTTCCTCGGCCAGGAATTTGCAGGCCATGTCGGCATAGCCGCCCGGCGCATTGATGCCCGTGCCGATGGCCGTCGCGCCCAGGTTGATTTCCTGGATCAGCGCGCGCGCCTCGCGCAGCCGCATCTCGTCCTCTTCGATCATCACCGCATAGGTGGAGAACTCCTGCCCCAACGTCATCGGCACCGCGTCCTGCAATTGCGTGCGGCCGATCTTGAGCACGCTCTCGAATTCCGCGGCCTTGGCTTCGAAGCCCGCTCGCAGCACCGCCATGGAATCGAGCAAGCCGTCGATCGCCGACCACAGCGCGATGCGCACCGCCGTGGGATACACGTCGTTGGTGCTCTGCGAGGCGTTGACGTGATCATTCGGATGCAGGACGTCGTAGCGGCCTTTTTCGAAGCCGAGTTTTTCCAGCGCGAGATTCGCGATCACCTCGTTGGCGTTCATGTTGGTCGAGGTGCCGGCGCCGCCCTGGATCACGTCGACGACGAACTGGTCATGGCAGCGCCCGGCCACCAGCTCATCGCAGGCCAGGATGATCGCGCCCGCGCGCTTGCGATCCAGCGCACCCAGCTCCGCGTTCGCGCGGGCGGCCGCCTTCTTCACGAAACCGAACGCCCGGATCAGCGCCGGCATCGCCGAAATCGGGGTGCCGGAGATCGGGAAGTTCTCCACGGCGCGCGCGGTGTGCACGCCCCAGTACGCATCGGCGGGAATCTGTTTTTCGCCCAGGAAATCGTGCTCGACGCGAAAGGTGGATGACATGGGGGCTCACTTGTGGAAACACGGATCGATCATTTTCCGCCACTGTTGGCGCAAAGGTAAGCCCACAGCGCCTGCGCGGTTCCCTTGGGCGCGTCCTTGCCCACGGGCTTTTCGCGATAAGCGCGCACCTCCATCGTCATCTCCAGGCCTTGCATGTTGGGCGCCGCGCCCACCAGCTTCCTGGAACGCAATTCCTTCTTTACGGCACTGTGCGGCAGGAACGCGACGCCATGACCCTCCAGCGCCATCACTTTCAGGCCCTCCGCCATGTCGGTCTCGTAGACCCGGTCGAGGTGGATCGCGGTGGCCGATTGCTTCAGGATCAAGTCGGTGGCGCGCCCCAGGTACGCGCCCGGCGCATAACCCAGGTAGGGCAAAGGATGCGAGGCTTGGCCCGGCAGCTTGAACAGCGGCTCACCCTGCGAATCGGCCTTGCAGTACGGCGCCAGCGCCTCCTGGCCCAGCGTGACCATCTCATAACGAACGGCATCCAGCTGAAACGGCTGCGTCGGGTGGTGATACGAAATCAGGATGTCGCAGCCGCCTTCGACCAGGCGCATCACCGCGTCATGCACGTTCAGCGCGATCAGCCGGCTCTTGATGGGCCCGAACTTCTCGCGCAGCGCCGACACCCAGGCCGGAAAGAAAGTGAAGGCCAGCGTGTGGGGCACGGCGAACTCGATCACGTCCTGGCCCGCCGCCGAGTGGCCGCGCAGCATCGCGCGCGTGCTTTGCAGCGCCTGCAGCATTTCCAGCGATTGCGCATACAGCGTTTCACCGGCCGGTGTGAGCCGCGTGGGATAGGAACTGCGATCCACCAGATCGGTGCCGGCCCACGCTTCCAGCGCCTGGATGCGGCGCGAGAACGCGGGCTGCGTCACGTGGCGCAGCTGCGCCGAGCGGCTGAAGCTGCGCGTCTCGGCCAGGCTCACGAAGTCCTCGAGCCATTTGGTTTCCATGGCGGATTATTGCCGGGCCGCGCCTTCAGTCGTCGACGAAGCCGGCCTTGTAGAAGCTGTATGCGTTGCCGTCGTGCAGGTAGAACGTGCCGTCGGCGCAGAAATCCTTGCCGGGAAAAAACTCCCGGTAAGCGCGCGGCACCAGGCGGGCCAGCTGTTCATCGGTGAGCTCGTCGAACTCGTCGGGCGTGATCGGCTGGCCGACCCGCAGCTTGCGTCTTTCCATCCGCGCAGTCTATCGGGTGGCTAATGCATGAAGATCTGCCAGGCCACCACCATCTGCGCAACCCAACCCACCGCGAACGCAAGCGTGCGCACCCAGGGAACCGCGAAGGTGTAGGCCAGCAGGTGCACCACGCGCGCCCAGAAATAAAGCATTGCGGCGGTACCGATGGCGGCGTTGCTGATCCCCGCGGCATTGGCCACCAGCACCAGCGCCGCGAACACCGCGAGATTCTCGATCGAGTTGTAGTGCGCCTTCATCATGCGCTGGGCCCACGGCGATTGAGGCTTCGGGTTGGGCGGATAGCCCACTGCGTTGATGAGTCCTTCGACCATGATCCGGTCCAGGATGTAAGGCACCCAGATCAGCGCCGTCAAGGTGGCGGCCAGGGCGAGATAGAACAATTCCGTCTTCATCGTGTTGCCTCCTGCCGGCCCGACGGGACCGGCTGGGCGCACTATGCCTGCCCGTCAATTAAGTGTAAAGAGCTCAGGCGGGCGCATCCAGAACCAACTGCGTTTGCGTGACCACCGCGCAAAGCTTGCCTTCGGCGTTGCGCACACTCGTCTGCCAGACCATGGTGGTGCGCCCGCGGTGCAGCGCGACGCTCTCGCCCACCACGGTGGTGTTCACCCGCGCAGCGGCGATGAACTTGGTGC
>Ga0068855_100012462_pt1 | contig 10265 bp, 9 predicted proteins | sample KBSCornC52_FD_66592 | JGI IMG/M metagenome (GOLD analysis project Ga0068855, IMG submission 66592) | Corn rhizosphere microbial communities from Kellogg Biological Station, Michigan, USA - KBS Corn C5-2 | ecosystem: Host-associated > Plants > Roots > Rhizosphere > Soil ... | reverse complement strand
ATGTCGTCGAACCCGGCCGATTGCGCCTTTTCGAGCGTCTCCTCGAGAATCGACTCTGCTTTTGGCATGTTGCCGCGAGCCATCGCGATCGTGGCATCGCCAAGTCGAGCGTTGAGGACGCCAATCATGTCGCCGGCGGCGAGTGCGACCACAGACGCTTCGTTGTACGACCGAGCGGCTGCGTCGAGATCGCCGGTATTCTTGTGACAGACCGCCAGGCGAATCAGCGCCGTAACAACCAAGTCGGCGTCAGCGTGCGAATCCGCGTGTTGTGCAACGGTCTGGTAGACGTCGGTCGCCAGCGACCATTTCGCGTCGTACTCGAGCGCCTGCCCATACGCGATGAGCCGCGGACACAGCGTATGAAACTCCAAACCCGACGACGACGTCATCGTATCGACGATCGCCGTCAGAATTCGACGCACCGGCGTCGTCTCAGAAACTTCCTCGATCGCCCCTCGCACCGCACTGACCGCCCACGAATCAACCGCAACACCGCAACACTCGCCGGCCAACCAATGGTCGACGAGCCGCATCGTCACCAGACCGGCGCTCACCGAACGCCAGCTGGCGTCCGACTCGTCGAGCTTGGCCAACTCTTCGAAAAACGCGAGGTGCCGCAACATACCGTCTGATTCCATTATTCCCGACCTCCCAGTCGGCGAGACGCCTGCATCTCAGCCTTCAAACCATATATCGGCACTGGCGACGGAATCATCAAGTGCGGATTCATGTCCGTTACACCAGCGATTTGTGACATTATCCACATTCTGAAATGCTTGAGACACACGGACGCCGTCCGTGACAAAAGTCCTGACTCGAGCGTCAGGAACCACAACCGATTTCTCAGCGATTAATCATCTTGCGCACCAATAGGATTGCCACGCGCAGGAGTCGAAGGCAGCGCGGCCTTTCCTTCGTGCCGACACTCGAAGCGGCCGATCCGCTCGACGAGCGCTTCGATTTCGCCCTCGGGCAAGTGGCAGCTCACCGGTTCCAATCGCGAGCGCATCCGCCGCCGCAGCTCCATGAGCACACGCTCACGCTCGGTTATCGACAGGCAAGCTCAGGCCGTCCGTTTGTGCTCGGATGACGCGTCCACTCACCGAGAAGTCGGCGCAGTGTCGCTCACCGGCACGCGCAATGCTTGTGACAACGACCTCGTTCCGCCCGACGATGAACGGAACCTCGACACCCGGCCCTGACGTGGATCCTGATCCCGCACATGTTCCGCGCATCGAGCGGCTCGAGTCTCGATCCGTTCGCGACACGGACGGAGTCACCTGGCTCGTCCAGGAGATTCGCGATTGGGGATACGACCGACGCGCATCGTCATCGCTCGTCTTCACGAGCGACGACGTGATGCGACGCGTCCGCAACTATCCGGCGAACTGGATCGCGCTGCCGGACCCTGAATTACTCAGGCTCAGCTTCGGCGTGTGACATTTACTCCACAGCCGAGACACGTGACGCCCGCGCGACCGGCCCGGCACTACCGATCGCAACGCTCATGACGAACACACACCGGCCGAGTTCGATAGGCCGGCTGCGCGCGGCGCCGGCGTGACAATCGAAACGCGGCCTCCACCGATCGCCACAACAGCGTCTTGGTCGCCATCGCCGGCCGATCCTGAGTCCACCCCAGTGGCACGAGCATTGCTCGGTCCCGGCGCGATGCTGCACAACGCGCACCGTTGCCGGACCGACGGCTTTCCCCTCTCTGAGAGTCCGCCCTTCGATCACTCGGGCGACGCATCCTCCGCGACCGTCGCCCAAGTCGACTGCACAAACCCCTGGCATCCAAAACGCATCAGCTGCCCGCGATGCCATCGAAGTCGCAAGATCGTGCTGGCGAGCGCCGCCATCCAGGGCGAGTCCGTCTATCTACATTGCTTGCGCTGCCGGCATCTCTGGGTTCCCGCGCGCGTCGTCCCAGAGCCCACGTCTTTCGCGACATCGAGCGTGAACATCAGGCCTGATGCACGGTAAGTCCGCCAACGACCGTGCGGACAATCTGAACATCCTTGATCTTCTCGGGCGCAACGGTGTGTGGATCGTCGGCCAACACCACGAAGTCCGCCAGCTTGCCGGCCGTGATCGAACCTTTCAGAGATTCCTCATGTGAGGCGTAGGCGCCGTTGATCGTATTGACCTTGAGTGCCTCGTCGACCGTGATGCGCTGGTTCGCGCCCCAGGTCGTTCCATCCCATCCGGTGCGCGTCACCATCCCCTGAATCCCCATCAACGGAGCGAACGGGCCTGGACTGAAGTCGGATCCCGCCGCGGCGTGCACACCCGCGTCCAACATCGTGCGATAGGCCATCGAGCGCTTCATCAGCTCCTCGCCGTAAAACGGGAACTTGTCACTATTGTAATAGGCGTAGGTGCTGAACATCGCTGGTACTGCGCCCGCCGCCTTGATGCGGCGCACGAGATCATCGTTGATCAAGGTGCAGTGCGTGATCTTGGGGCGCGCATCCGTCCGAGGGAAGAGTTTCTGCGCACGCTCGAACGCCGTGAGATACATGTCGATGGCCACGTCGCCATTTGCGTGGCAATTCACTTGGATGCCGGCCCGATGCACCTTCTCTACCCACGCGTTGAGATCGTCCTGCGTCTCCGTCACATTCCCCTTGTACGGCGGCTGAACACCGGGATACGGAATGCTCAACGCCATCGTCCGCTCTGAGAACGAGCCGTCGACCGTGTGCTCCGACGTCGCCCCGAACTTGATCCAGTCGTCGCCGAAGCCGCTCATGATTCCGCCCGCGATCATCGAATCCAACACTCGACCGCTCGCCTCGTAGCTGACGCGATGATGCAGGTCGCCGCGGGCGCGTACTTCTTGAATCGCCGTGAGATCGCCGCCTTCGTGATGCACGGTCGTCAATCCGTAGCGCACGAACTGCTTCGAGATGTACGCGATCCCATCGCGATCACGCTGCGCCCGCTGCTCGGCGGTGAACCGTTCCCGGTTGCCGACGTTGCTGAACACGCTGCGTGCTCGATCCGTGACACGACCATTGAGCTCACCATTCGCGTCGCGATCGAAGGTGCCGCCCGGCGGGTTCGGCGTGTCCTTCGTAATCTTCGCGAGCTCCAGCGCCTTGCTGTTGTAGAACGACGTATGGCCGCCGCGATGCTGAACCACCACGGGATGCTCGGTGGACACTTTGTCGAGATCGTGCAGGTTGAGCGGCCGCTTGTCCTTGAGCTTCGTATCGTCGTGGAAATAGCCCGCGACCCACGTGCCCGGCGGCGTCTGCTGAGCCTTCGCCCGAAGCTTGTCGACGATGCTCGCAATCGTCACGAACTCCACTTCGAACGGATTGCCGACTAGCACTTCATACAGGAGCGTGTCGCCACCGGCGTGATTGTGACAGTCGGTGAATCCCGGCACGATCGTCATTTGCCTCGCGTCGAACATCTGACTGCGCTTGCCGGCGAGGGCCTTCATCTCGTCGCTCGTTCCCACGGCCGCGAATCGGCCGCCGCTGATGGCGAACCCTCCGACTCTCGGCGAAGCGGAATCCATCGTGTATACTTTGGCGTTGAACACGACGAGATCAGGATCCGTGTTTCCCGCCAGCAGCGCGAAGGCTGCCCGCGCGTTGCCGATCCATGGTCGCGTGAGCGCACCAGCGACGCCGACAGCGGCGACACCCATGAACTCTCTGCGGGTATGGCGATCGTTCATAGCATCCTCGGTTTCAGTTGGCCTGGACGAGAGCAGAATCGTGCCGGCTAGCGCCATCGACAGAATACCGATCGTGCAGCCGCCAGTCCATGAGAGTAGTCGTCGCCGTGTGCACTCTCACCGCGCCTTGACCGCATAGAGGAAACGAACGACGCCAATTTCGGCGGCGTTCTTCGTGAGCTCGAGGTTGAGCCATGCGACGATGTCGCCAAACGGACGGTTCGTGTATGGCCATCTCGATCGCGCCGTGGATTGCAGGTCGGCCTTCGTTAGTTGGTCGAGTGTTTTCCGCCATTCATCATGCAATCCGGCGAGCTGCGCGCGTAGCGCGTCGGCGTCGCCGGGCCACAGCACTTGCTCGCGCGAAAGACTCGCCGAGCCAAACGAGTGATCGATCACCATCGACCACCAGAAGACGATATGCCACGTGATCCATGCGATGCTGGGCGGCCCGATATCGTAGGTTTCGCGATCCGGCCAATCGGCGGACCATCGCCCGTCGGCCTGCTGGTGGACGTGCTGTCCTCTCGACGCCGGCCGCCACATGCATTCCGCGGTGGTGAGCCCGTCGAGATGATACGAGGCGAGCTTCCACGCGGTGTCGAACTGCCCGATCAAGTAGGCGCACACTTCGTCAGACAAGTTGAGCGGCTCCGGTGCGAGCGAGTGCGGGAAATATCCACCAAACCGCTCTGACCGCGAGATCGTCCTTTCGTAGAAGAAAGTTTGCCCGTGGCGTGAGGCCCGCGCCCGTGTAATAATGGATGAACCCACCGGCGAACGGCGACGCGTCGCTCACGCCACTGCTGCCTAAACCCGCCCCGAACCAGCAGCATGCCAGCCAAAGCTCCCTTCGACGCATCGATTGCCGTCGTCGTTGGCATCAACGAGTACGGCCGCGGAATCCCATCGCTGCGCACTGCCGCCAACGATGCGCGCCGAATGGCGAAAACGCTGACGGATCTCCACGGCTATGAGGTCACTGAAATCATCGATGCCGACGCGACGCGAGATCGCATCACGAAGCTCCTGACGAGCGAGCTTCCGGCTCGTGTGGGCCCGAACGATCGCGTTCTCTTTTACTGGGCCGGTCACGGGGTCGCCCTCGACGCGGACACGGGCCCGAACGGATATCTCCTCCCTTCCGACGCGCGCCGCGGAGACGATTCGAGTTTCCTCAACATGCCCTTGGTGCATGACGCGCTCGTCGCCCTGCCATGCCGCCACATGCTCATCGTGCTCGACGCCTGCTTCTCCGGCGCGTTCCGATGGTCGGGCAGTCGCGCAGTCGTGCGCACCGAGCGCGTCGTGTATCGCGAAAAATACGAGCGCTTCGTGCGCGACCCCGCATGGCAAGTGATCACCTCCGCGTCGCAGGACGAAGTCGCATTCGACCAACTCACGACTGGCGCGCTTGGCAGTCGTGATGCTGACGGCGCGCACTCACCGTTTGCGATGGCGCTCTTCCGAGCTCTCGAGGGGGCGGCGGATATCATTGGCGGCGACGGTCTGGTGACCGCGAACGAGCTGTTCGTCTACCTCGACGAGACGTTGCAGGAAGCGACCATCGCGGCAGGGAAGCGGCAGACACCAGGACTCTGGCCGCTGCGAAAACACGGGAAGGGACAATTCGTGTTCTTCGTACCCGACCGCGACCTCGAGCTTCCGCCGGCACCGCCGCTCACTTACGAAAACAATCCGTGGCGCGGCCTCTCGTCGTACGAGCGTGACGATGCGCCGCTCTTCTTCGGACGCGACGCGTCGATCGAGAGCCTGACGAACGTCGTGCTCGAGCGATCCCTCACGGTTCTCTTGGGCGCGTCCGGAAGCGGGAAGTCCAGTCTCGTCAAAGCCGGAGTGCTTGCGCGACTCGACGCAATGTCCGGTTGGCACTTGCTCCCCGTCGTGAGACCGGGAGGCGTGCCGGTGGCGTCGATCGCTGAGGCCGTCGCGACGCTCGACGCCGACGCACCTCGACCAGTCGACGCCGATCAAGTTGCCGGGATGATTGCGACCTGGTGCTCGACGCATCCCGCCGAGCGCCTCGTGTTGGTGATCGATCAGACCGAGGAGCTGGTCACGATGGCGCGTACGCCGGCGGACCGCGAAGCGTTCTTGCTGCTGCTGGCACATCTGCTCGACTCGCATGGCGATCGCATCAGTATCGTGCTCACGTTGCGCACTGACTTCGAGCCGCAGTTCGACCATTCTGCGCTCGCCGAACGATGGAAGGCGGCGCGATTCGTGATCAAGCCGATGAGTCGCGCGGATCTACAAGCCGTGATCGAGGAGCCTGCCGCGCGGAGCGTGTTGTATTTCGACCCGCCGGAGCTGGTCGACGCGTTGCTCGACGAAGTGACGAACATGCCTGGAGCGCTGCCGTTGCTGTCGTTCGCGCTCAGCGAGATGTACGTACGCTACCTGAATCGTCGCGGCACCGATCGCGCCCTCACACGCGACGATTACGACCAACTCGGCGGCGTCGTCGGCGCGCTGCGTTCTCGTGCGGACGAGGAGTACCATGCGCTCGACGCCGAACATCGAGCGACGATGGAGCGCATGCTGCTGCGCATGGTTGGCGGCGGCAGTGGCAATCTCGCGCGCCGCCGCGTGAGCAGTATGGAGCTCGTGTATCGAGACCCGGCGGAGAATGCACGAGTCGAACGCGTGCGTCAGCGATTGGTGGCGGCGCGGTTGCTCGTCGAAGGAAAGGAGACCGACGGAGAGGCCTATCTAGAGCCGGCGCACGACGCGCTCGTTCGAGCTTGGGGCCGACTGATACAGTGGATCGAGCGAGCGGGCGCCGATGCCGTTCCTCTCATCACGCGGCAAAAGCTTGCGGTCGAAGCGATCGAGTGGCGTCGCCTCACACACAAGGCAACGCGAGAAGGTTTGCTGTGGAAGGATCCGGTGCGGAGCGCGATGCTGACGCCCGTCGTTCGCGATGAGTCGCCGTGGCTGAATGAAGTAGAGATGGCGTTCGCGCGCGACAGCGTGCGCGGACGACGACGCGCTCGCCGTGCGGCGCGTAGCGTGGTGGTGCTGGTCACTGCGCTCGGCATTGTCAGCTTTTGGCTTTGGCGTCGCGCCGCGAGCGCTGCAGTCGTAGCGATCGCCGCAAGCGCGCACGCGGATACCGCGGCCAAGAGAGCGGATAGCTCGCGTGCCGTTGCGGTCATCGCCCTTGACTCCGCTGGCAGGGAAACCGCGAAGGCGAAGGAGAGCGAAAAAAATGCGTTGGGCGCGCGCGCGCTGGCTGACACCAACGCGCGTGAGGCTCGTCGGCAGGCGGGTGAGGCGGCTCGGGCAGCGCAACGCGCCACGGCCGAAAAAGATCACACGGTGCGCAGCCTCTTCTCGTCCCTCGCGGTTTTCGTAACGGTGGCACGGCCTGGCAGCGTCTGCATCCACCGCGAATGTGGAGCACCGGCGGACTCCACCCCAAACGCGTGGACTGTGCTCAGCCGATTGCCGGATAACGTCGCCGGCTTAACTACGCCGCGCAACGCACCTCTGGTCCGGGACTTCATTGTAGCGCGCGAGTTCGGACGAGGAAGAGTCGTCGTGTACGCGCACGATGCGGTGACGAAAGATTCGGAGCTTCACCCAGACATGGGCGATAACCTTCTCGTCGCGCAGAACGCAGTGCGCTGGCTGGCGCCCACGATTCAGCGGTCGCCCGAATGTCTGGGCAAAGTTCACATCGTGTTGTGGGAGGGCGCAGTGGACACGAATTCGAACACCACCTTACTGCGATCCCTTGCGCGGATGGGATGGACGCTCAGTATCGCCAACAAGAAGAGTCTTGCCGGCTCGCTTCATTGTGCGGGCGTGTTCTGGTTCGGCAACGACGGCGAGACTCCAGGCGATTTCGCGACGATCGACGTACCGTTGATCGTAGAATTCGTCCGGAATGGCGGTGGATTGTTGGTAGCCGGTCTGGGATGGGCGTGGGCTGGAAACGATTCGACGCCTCCGCAACCCTATTCCGGAAACATACTCGGCCAACCGTTCGGGTTTCGGTTCACGCGCGACGTTTATTTTCCAGACACGACGCAAGTTCTTCCACTGATGTCCCTCCCCTCGAGCGTGAAGCCATGATTCGCGTTCAGCCCTTCACTTCGCCCAAAGGACCGTGTAGTACATCGTGGCTCGCTGCCCGACGTCGCCAACGAAGATTTTCATCTTGTGGAGATCGATCTGCGTGTTGGCCTTCCGCGTCGCATCGACGAGGTACACGGACCATTCGTCGCGACTCGCTTCCTTGAAGGTGAATCGAGTCTCGCCGGCATATCCACTCTCGACCCAGGTTCCATCGGGCCTTCTATAGAAGGCGCCGCGCTGGGATCCTGTCCCGCTGAATTCAACCATCGTGACGTTGGTGCCTTTCACGTCGCCTTTGTACGGCTGCACGCTGAAACGCCGCAGGTGCTTCGTCGGGTGCGGACGCGGCGTCGCACCAGGCTCGCTGAGCAACGCAAGACAATCCTGCTGATACGTCGCGTCCATCAGCATTTGTTTTTCCTGCGGCAAGAAACCGTAGTTGTACACCGCTCCGAGATCGTCCTCTTTTTGCATGACCAGGCTTGGCAGATCGCCGAGGTCGACGCCTTTCTTTGCCAGGCAGGCTTTCGCGTCCAGCGTGTGCATCAAGCCAAACGCGTGCCCCAATTCGTGCGACCACCCGTGAAGGACGGTGGGCAGAAGATGCGGTGTCTTCATGTAGGTGTTGTACGCCTCGTTCCAAAAATTCCCTGGCATCGTGACGATGTTCCAGCTCCCGCCGCCGTCGCCCGTCGTTCCCTCCTGGATCGTGTAAACGACGTTCTGTTGTGAAGCGTATGTCGGCGTCGTCGCCTTGACGAGCGTCACGTTCGCACTCCAATCAACCGCGGCCGCGGCGTCTCCTGGCGCTTCCACTCGCGTCACCAGTGGATCCGCCAACTCGAAGGTTCGTCCGAATTGCTCGAGGTAATGGCTCTGTAGGTCGACCATGATGCTTTGGATGACCCTTTCAGCATTCGGTCGCGGCTGCTTTCCTTTCGGGATGACGTAGAGAGCTTGAACCTTCATTGCCTGCGCGACGGCGATTGTCGGAGCGACCGACGCACCACTCGCGAAAAACAACGAGAAACGAAGGCAGTGCCGCATGGCCGGCTGGCGCATAGTGGTTCTCCTCGGCGGGCGTCACGAGCAACGGTGGGGCGTACAACCTAGCCTTCGACGAGCTCCGGTCGCCAGGGCAAGCCTGACGCGGTTAAGGAATGCTGATGACTGAGGCTTCATCAATCCCCTTGCAAATCATTGCAATTCCCTGGCATGTGCGCCGTTGCGCAAATCGGCCGGTGTACCCAGTTATCACGAATGCACTCCCACACCTCTTCACGAGGGACAGTATGAAGATCTCGCATGCAGCGATTCTGGTGTTGGCCCTGCCCTCGGCAGCCGCCGCTCAGCAGCCTCCCGCCGGCCCGCAGGCAAATCCGATCACCGCGGCCTTCCGAGGTCGAACTCTGGGCCTTCAGCGCAACATCGCGCAGGCATTCGATTCTATTCCGGCATCTAAATTCGACTACAAGCCGACGCCCTCACAACTCAGCATTGGCTACATCGCCCAGCACGTGGCGAGCGACAACTATTTCTTCTGCAATAATTTCGGCGCGATGAAGGCCACCGTGCCGGCGACAGATACCACGACTGCCGACTCGATCAAGGCGAAATGGCCGAAAGACACGCTGGTCGCCAAGCTCAAGGCGTCGTTGACGTTCTGCGAAAACGCGTTCGCGCAGCTCGACGATTCGAAGCTCGCAGAACCGATCTCGCTCACGTTCAACGGCCAAACGCGTAGCTCGACCCGCGTCGTGATGGTCCTCGGCCACGCACTCGACTTGGCGGATCACTACAGTCAGTTGGCAAACTACATGCGCCTGAACAACATCTTGCCGCCAACCGCGCTGCCGCGGCCGGGTCGCGGCGGTAACTGAGTCACGTCACTTCAGATATCGCCACTGTTGCGGATCCGCGGACCTCGCTGTCACCTGTTCGATGACGCGAGTCTGTTGATGACGTCGGCGCAAATACGTTGACCTGTTTGGTCCGCGTCCGCACCAAGGTTTACCGACCGCCGCCCGCGCACGCCCAGCCCGCGGCAAGGATCACAGCACCACTGATCGCGAACCGAAGGATTCGGTGTCGCACCGCGAAGAATGGCAGCGCGACCATGACCGATGCCGCAACCCACTGCGCAGGCGTGAGTCCGACGTAGCGAGCGTCCGCGACGCGCAGCATGTCGAATGCAAACCGGACCGGAAGGTACAGCGCAGCGAATGCGACGAGATAGAAACCCGCCGGCCGCTGGCGACGATTCCACCAAACGAAAAGGGGGACGACCATCAATGAGAGAAACAGAAACTCATAGAGTCCAAGATCGTGAAAGCCAATCGTTGACGCGCTCTGTGGAAGGACGAGACCCGCTCCCTGATACACGCCGCTCATATAGTCGCGCGCAGCCTCGGTCTTGAGGCTGATCGCGAGCGGGAAGGTCGTCACCGTTCCCGGATGGTCGTGT
>Ga0068855_100012461_pt1 | contig 10265 bp, 10 predicted proteins | sample KBSCornC52_FD_66592 | JGI IMG/M metagenome (GOLD analysis project Ga0068855, IMG submission 66592) | Corn rhizosphere microbial communities from Kellogg Biological Station, Michigan, USA - KBS Corn C5-2 | ecosystem: Host-associated > Plants > Roots > Rhizosphere > Soil ... | reverse complement strand
CCTACCAATACCGGCTGGCGCTGCTGGACAAGCAGCCGCGCTTCGCCAACGTGCTCAAGATCGCGGCGACCAAGGCCGGCTGGGGCAAGCCGCTGGCGGCAGGGCGCAGCCGCGGCATCGCCCTGATGGAAGGCTATGACACCTACATGGCGCAGGTGGCGGAGATTTCGGTGAAGGACAACGAGATCACCGTGCACAAGATGTGGGTGGCCGCCGACCTCGGCCGCATGGTCAATCCCGACACCGTGGAAGCGCAGATCGAATCGAGCATCGCCTTCGGCCTGTCGTCGGTGCTGGGTTCGGAAATCACGCTCGACAAGGGGCGCGTGCAGCAGACCAACTTCCATGACTATCCGGTGATCCGCATGTCGCAGATGCCGCGCATCGACGTCACGCTGGTCAAGAGCACCGAGAAGCCCGGCGGCATTGGCGAACCGGCTACGGCGCTGGTCGGGCCGGCGGTGGCGAACGCCTTGTTCGCGGCCACCGGAAAACGCGTGCGCAAGATTCCGCTGTCGCCGGACAATATCAAATCGGCTTGAGCAGCATGTGAAGCAGATGCGGTAGCTACAGCAAGATCAGAAAAATCAGCAAAATCAGGATCGCGCCTCCGCTAAAAAACGGAGGCGCTTTTTACGTCTATAGCGCGTCGTGGAAAATCACGCCCGCCGTATAGCGATGGCCTGAACGCAGACGGCTCACGCCGTGGCGCATCTTGACGCGGTAGTAACCGCGCGTGCCTGATACCGGCCGCTCGTTGACAGCGAACAGCAGGGCGTCGCCCTGAAGCAGCGGCGCCACTTCCGCACGCGACTGCATGCGCGGGCGCTGTTCGGTGATGACGAATTCACCGCCGCTGAAATCGCGCCCCGGCGCCGACAGCAGGATCGCCATCTGGATCGGGAACACGTGTTCACCGTACAAATCCTGATGCAGGCAGTTGTAGTCGCCGCTTTCATACTTGAGGATCAGTGGCGTCGGCCGCAGCTGTCCGGCGGCGTGGCAGCGCGCGATGAAATTCTCATGCGTGGCGGGATAACGCACGTCGATGCCCATCGCCTCGTTCCAGCGGTTGGCTTGCGGTGCCAGGTGGGCATAGAAGGCAGTGCGCAATGCGCCGACGGGATCCGGCAGCGGGTAATTGAAGTATTTGTATTCGCCGCGACCGAATCCGTGACGCGCCATCACGACGCGGCTGCGATAGAGTTCGTCGCACGCATAGCGGGCGATCAGCGCTTCGCACTCCGGCGCATCCAGCAAGCCGGGGAGATGGGCGCAGCCGTGTTCATTGAGCTCGGTGGCGATGTCCTGCCAGTCCAGCGCGGCGGCGCGCGCGACGATGGCATCGCTGTGGTCTGCTGCTGTGTTCATTACTGCATCCTCTCGCCTGCAAATCGATAGGGATGCAGTGTAGGAGGGCAAGGCGGCGACGGCACTCTGGCGCTTGCTTTCGAATTCGGCTACAGCATTTCCAGGGGGCGGCGTTTCTTCGGCGGCGCAAAGGCCCGGTCGAGTTCGGCAAGATCGGTCGCATCGAGGATCAGGTCCAGGCAGGCGCGGTTGTCCTGCACGTGCTGCACCGTCGACGCCTTGGGAATCGAGATCACGCCGGGGCGGCGCAGGGTCCAGGCCAGCGCTACCTGCGCCGGCGTGGCGCCATGGTGTTTGGCGACGGCGGCCAGCGCGGCGTCCTTGAGGATGCGGCCCTGCTCGATCGGCGAATAGGCCATGAGGGCGATGTTCTGTTCGGCGCCGAACGGCAGCAGGTCGAACTCGACGCCGCGCCGCGACAGGTTGTACAAGACCTGGTTGACCTGTACATGATGGCCGTTGTCCTGCTCGAGCAGTTCCTGCATGTCGTCGAGGTCGAGGTTGCTGACGCCCCAGGCGCCGATCTTGCCCTGGTCGATCAGCGTCTCCATCGCCTCGATGGTGGCGGCAAACGGATGCGTGCCGCGCCAGTGCAGCAGGTAGAGGTCGATGCGTTCGACCTGCAGGCGTTTCAGGCTGGCTTCGCAAGCCTTGACCGTGCCGGCGCGCGAGGCGTTGAAAGGCAGCACCTTGCTGACCAGGTAGACGGCGTCGCGGCGGCCGGCGATGGCCTTGCCGACTACCTTCTCGGCGCCGCCGTCGCCGTACATCTCGGCGGTGTCGATCAGCGTCATGCCGAGGTCGATGCCGTGTTGCAGCGCCCGCACTTCATCGGCGGCGCGCGCGGCCGACTCGCCCATGTTCCAGGTGCCCTGGCCGAGCGCGGGAACGCGGTCGCCGTTCTTGAGGGTAATCGTCGGGATGGGTTTCATGGCGTCAAAGGCTCCCTTGAATCAAAAATCCAACTGGGTGGTGGTGATGCCCAAAGCTGCTGCGATCTTCGTCACGGAGGCTGGCCGGAGTTTGTCGCTGTTCTCCTGTTTCGCATAAGACGGTTGCGAAATGCGGAGGCGTGCGGCAACCTCCGCCTGCGTCAATTTCAAGTACTCTCGCCAGGCGCGGACAGGCGTGGCGCCGTCAACGGTGGCGCTCACGACTTCGTTCGGGATGAGTTCATTTTCGGACTCATACAGGCGCATGTATTCATCGTAGGGCAAGACAACAAAGGCCGGTTTGCCGTCCGGTCCATTGATCATCTGAATGTTAGTAGGTGCGTTCATTGCGTTTCCTTACTTCTTGAATTTCGACGATTCTGATTTCGCCGAACCAATCAAACAATACTCGATAGTTGCCTATTCGGAGTCGATAGCCGTATTCGTGATTTGCAAGTGACTTCACATTCTGGCAATCCGGCATCGCTTCCAGAGAAGTGACCGCATCGCGGATAGGCTTTTGCAATTGCACGTCCAGCTTGCGGAGTTGCTTCGCTGCCTTGGGTGTCCATTTGACGGAATTCATGCGAAAAATTATAGCTTAAATATAGCTTTTTGCAATAAAGGCTATATTCGTATCCTTGCCTACGTCGTATGAGAGGAACGATTATGATCGCGGGATGGCGTTGCGGTCCGGCCGTAACGACGCCGACATATTCGCCGCTTAAGCTCAATCCTCCCAACCTACCGTCACCGATCCATGCGCATTTTTTTCCTGCTACTCGCTATGTTGATCGCAGCGGCTGCTCCGGCTCACGCCGCCAATCCCGACGCACTATGGCAGATCGCGAGCGGAAAATGCCTGCCCAACAGCCTTGCTTCCGGCGATCCCGCACCATGCGCCATGGTCGATCGCGAACGCGGCTTCGTGATCCTCAAGGACCTGGTCGGTGCGGGCCAATATCTGCTGATCCCGACCGTGCGCCTGAGCGGCATCGAAAGCCGTGAACTGCTGCAGCCGCAATCTCCCAATTACTGGCGCCATGCGTGGGAGCAGCGCGGTCGCGTCGGCGCAGCGCTGGGACGGCCGCTGGAACCGGCCCAGCTCGGCCTGGAAATCAACTCCGCCGCAGCGCGCAGCCAGCTACAGTTGCACATCCACATCGACTGCATGCGCCGCGACGTGCCGGGTTTGTTGCGCGCGCATCGGCGCGATCCGCTGGGGAAATGGATGCCTTTCATGCTTGAGGGACATCGCTATTGGGTGATGCGGCTGGAGGCGGATGCCCTGCAGACGCAGGATCCGTTCAAGCTCGCCGCCGCGCGCAGCGAACATGCCGCTGCCGCCATGGGCGCGCAGTCTCTGTTGCTGACGGGTGCGCGTTTTGACGATGGCGCCGAGGGTTTCTACCTGATCAACATGCCGGTCAATTTCGACCGCGGGGAATTCGGCAGCGCTGAAGTCCTGCTCGATCACGATTGCGCCATCGCGCGCTGAGTCATCGTCTCAGGAGTGGCGCAAGTCCAGCCCGAGTGCGCGGAAATCCTGCGGCGCCATGCCGTACGCGCGGCGGAACGCGCGCGTGAAGTCGGAGGCGCTGCTGAAGCCCAGGCCGTAGGCGATTTCCATGACCGCCGTGCGGCGCAGGCTGACCAGTTCTTCGGCGGCTTCGCGCAGGCGGCAATTGCGGATGTAGGTGCCGAGGCCGCCCTCGCTTTCAAACATGCGATACAGGGTAGGCCGCGACAGGTCGAATGTGCGCAGCACGCTTTCCGGCGTCAGATCCTTGTGATACAGGTGACTCTGGACGTGGCGCTGGATCTGGCCGCGCAGCACCGACTGGGCGGCGGAGCGGGCGCTGCCGGTGAGGCGCTGCTGTTTGCCGAACGCAGCCAGCAGCAGGTCGACGCAGACGCGGATGGCTTCTTCCGCCGCCGCGGGCGGCATGCTGCGCAGATCCTGGCTGAGCGCCACCAGATGCGCCAGCAGCAGGCGCGTCAGCGGCGACGTGTAGGCCAGCACCTGGCCGTGCAGCGCATCGGCGTCGGCGATTTCCGCTTCGACCGTGGCGCGCGGCAGGAAGAAGGCCAGCACGTGCGCGTAGGTCGGACGCAGCATGCGCATAGGCTGGCCCATGTCCAGCGCCAGAATGCCGGGCACGAATTGGGTCGACTTGCGTTCGCGGCGGGTGTCGGTGAGGGTTTCCATGATGCCTTCCACGGCGACGTGGAAGACGAAGTCGCGCACGTTGTCGCGCGAGATTTTGGCCAGCGTGCGCGCCTGCGCCAGCGGGTCGGTGCGGCAGTCGAGATAGATCATGTCCTTGAAGACATACGAATCCATCTCGCCGGCGAAACTTTTCTGGCGCTGCGTGCGCGACATGGGGGTGTCGAGCAGGCCGCTGACGCGTTCGCTCCAGGCTTGCGCCTGCAGCGTGACCGGCTGCTGCGCGACGCTGAAATGATGATGGGTGAACGGCGGCGTACCTGCATCGTCTGCAGGCCTCCACGTACTGCCGCGCGCAGCGATGACGCGGCTGGCCAGGCCCTGGTGTTCGCGCGTCATGACCGTCGCCCGTCGACGGCGCAAGTCAGCGCCGTCAGGCAAAGTCGGTTGGTGCGGGCGGCTGTGGAAGGGGCTGGAATCATTGCCGGGCGATAAAAAGATCAGGTCGTTGGCTTCGTTGGCTGCGTGGGAAGACGATTTTTGTGCAATGCAGCTACTCTAAACAATCCCGTTCTTACTGCAAAGAAAAATGATTGCTGTATCGCATTTTGTTGAGCTTTGCCCGCACCAGACGGCGTTGTTTCTTTCCGGAAATTTCCCGTGAAAAGCGCCGCGACGATGGCTTGCCGGCCTCCGGTATGCGACTATCTTGTCATCCTGCCTTGTCTAAAAAACGTACAAATGACTGGTCCATGAAAATTGCTCCCGCCCCCTTGGAACTCAGCGTCGACCGCACGCTGCAGCTGCCGATTTATCTGCAGATTTGCCGCCGCTTCAAGACTGCCATCGCGCAGGGCCATCTGCGCGCCGGTCAGCGCGTGCCCGCGGTGCGTGCGCTGGCGACGGAGCTCAACCTGGCGCGCGGCACCATCGAGACCGCGTATCGCATCCTGACCGACGAGGGTTACCTGCAGATGCGCGGCGCGGCGGGCACCGTGGTGTCGCCTGCCTTGCCGGCGCCCGCCGTCGTCACCGACTTGCCGGGCCGCTTCGCGGTTGCCGCCGCCGGCGCACTGGCGCCGACGCCAGGCGAATATCACGGTCGCGAGCCGGAGCCGCTCAAGTTAGGCCTGCCTGCGCTCGACGCCTTCCCGCGCAAGGTCTGGAACCGCATCGCCGGCCATCGCCTGCGCACCGGCGAGCCGCTCACCATGGCCTATCCCGATCCGGCCGGCTACGGGCCGCTGCGCGAACGCATCGCCACCTACCTCGGCTTGTCGCGCGGCGTGACCTGCCTGCCGGAGCAGGTGTTCGTCACCGCCGGCTATCGCGCCACGCTGGAACTGGTGCTGCGCAGCCTGGCGACGCCGGACGACGTGTTCTGGTTCGAAGATCCCGGCTATCTGCAGGCGCAACTGTTCCTGCGCAATGCCGGCGCAAAACTGGCGCCGGTGCCGGTCGACGGACACGGCCTGATGGTGGAGGAGGGCGTGCGGCGCGCGCCCGATGCGCGCTTTGCGCTGGTGACGCCGTCGCACCAGAGTCCGCTCGGCGTGACCTTGTCGCTGGAACGGCGCATGGCCTTGCTGGACTGGGCCGGCAAGGCCGGCAGCTGGATCATCGAAGACGACTACGACAGCGAATTCCGCTATCAGGGCCGGCCGCTGCCGGCGCTCAAGAGCCTGGACCGGGCCGATCGCGTGATTTATTGCGGCACCTTCAGCAAGGTGATGTTCCCGGGTTTGCGGCTGTCCTATGTGGTGGTTCCGGTCAGTGCGGTGCAACGTTTCCAGACTGTGTGCGCCAGCCTCAACGCGGGCTGTCCGTACCTGTTCCAGGCCGGCGTCGCCGACTTCATCGCGCAAGGGCACTTCTCGCGCCATCTCAAGCGCATGCGCCTGCTGTACGCCGAGCGCCGCGCGCTCTTCGTGCGTGCGCTGGAACAGGTTTTCGGCAGCCGCCTGCAGATCGAACTGCAGCCGGGCGGATTGCATATCGTCGCCAGACTGGCGCCGTATGAAGACGACGTGCTGCTGGTCGGGCGTGCCCATGCCGCCGGTTTCGGCATCAAGTCATTGTCGAGCTGGTATCTCGACGCCGAGCCGCAGCGCGGCCTGCTGCTCGGCTTTGCCAACGTGGTCGACGCCGCCATGGCGAAGCGGCTGGCGCTGAAACTGAAAAAGGCGATTGACGGCTAAGGCACTATCGGTTCAGGTAGACGGGGAAGGATTCGGGGAGTGCAGGCAGATATCCACCTGTCAGGCGACGCCCTGGCATGATGTTGCTCGCGCGGTGAGCGTGTGCCGGGTCGTCGAAGAAATGAAGCGAGTTGAAGTGCTGCGGTACTACGGTGTTGCCGGGTTGCTTAGTAAGTCAGGGTGACCGTGACGGTATCGGTATAGACGCCGGCCAATGGTGTCTGGGCGGAAGCGATGCGGCCGTAGACGGTCAGGTTTTGCAGCAGGCCTGTGCCGGTGCCGGCTTGGGTGTCGGTGCCGATGGTCGAGCCCCAGTTGTTGGTGCGGCCGGAATCGCGATACAGCGCGTAGTTCAGTGTGCCGCCAAGCGAGCCGGTCATCTTGCGTGCGCTGGTGGTGGCGCCGGTGCCGGCGCCTGCATCCAGGCCGATGGTGTAGGAAGTGCCGTTGGTGCACAGCACGGCGATGTTGCCGGTCTGGTCCACTTGTGTGCTGGTGTAGTTGCCGAAGGCGACGGTCGAACCGACCACGGTGCAGGACGCCAGCACGGTGGCGGTCACGACCAGCGAGCCGGTTGCCGTGGCGGCATACACCGGAGCGCCGGAAATCATGAGGGAAGCAGCGAGAGCAGCGGCGATGATGCGGTTTTTCTTGATGTTCAACATGGCATTTTCTCCTGATCCGGCTGTTTTTATCCTCGTCTCATTACGAGGATTTCGAATTCGCCGGGCACAGGTGAACTTTATGTTTTCACCATCTTTGTCGGTATCGGGAGTTCCCTGAACGTTGTCGCAATTGCTTCGGGAAATTCCTGAGTCGATACAAACACCACATTCTCTACATTATTTCCATTCGGGAAAATATCGTCGCGATCCTCTATCAGGAATGATTTTCAATGTCGGCAGCAAGCTTGAAGGCGGCCCATTCGGCCACTGCCTGATCAGCGACAGGCGCAAAGGCGGCCACGGTGCAACCCGCATCGGTATAGCGGTACACCGCCGCCACGCTGCCCGGTCCGGCGCCGGTATGGCCGACGACGCCGTCCGCAATCATCAGTCCCGCACCATAGCCGAAATTGCGCCCCGGTCTTCCCGGCAGGCTTTCGCCGAGCGGCGTCTTGCGCAGCATTTCCGCCAGCAAGGCCGGCGGCAGGAAATCCGTCGTCAGCAAACGATCCAGCAGCAAGGCAGCCGCAGCGGGCGAGCCCAACAGCAAGCCGTGATAGACCCAGTCCGGATGGTAGCCGTCGGCATTGCCCCAGGCGGATGCGGCGAGGTCGTCCGGTGTTGCGGCGATCATCACCTCCTGAATGCCGAGCGGCGTCATCACAAGCTGCACAAGCGCGCGTTGCAATGACAAGCCGGTGGTGTCTTCGATGAGGCCGCGCACCAGGAAATAACCGGTATTCGAATAACGCCATCCAGCATCGGGAGCGAACGACAGCGTGTCGGCATCGATCCGCGCCAGCATCTCGTCGGGCGTCCACGGCGCATCGCCGCGGGCCACTGCCTGCGCATACATTTCCCGATCGGAATAATTCGGCACGCCCGCGCTGTGGCGCAATAATTGCCGAAGCGTGTACGGCTTGCCCGGCAGCGGCATGTCGAGCGTCAACTTGCCATCGTGCACCAGCACCAGCGCAGCGGCTGCCAACACGGTCTTGGTGAAACTCCACCACGGCACCGGCGGCGCATGCAGGTCGCCGCGCACCAGTTTGCCGTCGCGCACGATGGCGACGGCGATGTGTTCGGGAGAAGGAGGAGAGGGGCGCGCGATGCTCATGCGCGCATTTTATGCGAAGTGGTCCGCATGGCGCATCGTCAGAACCAATGGTTGGCCTGTTTCAGGTCATTGCGCAATTCGCGGAAGCAGTGATCGGTCCATTCGCTGCGGCTGACTTCATTGCGCCGCATCAGCACGATCTTGCGCTTGAGCGTGGGGAAGCGCAGCGGGGCCACATGCAAGGTATCGTCGCGCAGGTAGCTGGTGTACAGGCTCGGCATGATGCCGATGGCGATGCCTGATCGGACCACGCCGTACAGCGATTCGCTGTGCACCATCTGATAGCGCCGCGACGCCGCCAGGCCGTGCTGCAGCAGCGCAGCCGAAGCGAACTCCCACACGCTGCCCTGGGCGAACATCACGATTTCTTCGCCGGCCATCTGGCGCCAGTGGACTTCCTTCGCGTCGGACAGCGGATGTTTTTTCGACACGATCAGCACCAGTTCATCCTCGAACAGCGTCACCGTATCGAGCGACATCGAATCGGGTGGCTTGATGCCGACGCAAAAATCCAGTTTGCCCGTATGCAACGATGACAACAGCGCATCGTTGGGCATATCCGACAACAGAATCTCGACATGCTCGTCGTGCGCCTCGTTGTAGCGGGCGATGACCGCCGCCGTCAGCGTCACCGCCGACGGAATCGCGCCGATGCGCACGCGATGGCGGCCGGTGCCGATGGCGTGGCGGATATCGTCAAAGGTATTGGTGGCGGTGTTGAGCAGGTGCTTGGCGTATTCCAGCACCACCGCGCCCTGCGCCGTCAGCGCGATCTGATGCGTGGTGCGGTCGAACAGCTTGGTGCCGAGCTGGTTTTCCAGCTGTTTGATGGACGCGCTCAGCGCCGGCTGGGTCACCGACAACTGTTCCGCCGCCTTGCTGAAACTGTTGGTGCCGGCCAGCGTGGCGAAGGCCTGCAGGTGGCGCAGGGTGACCTTGTTGGTGAGCTTGATCATGGCGATGGGGCGCGGCGGCAGCGTATTCGTGTTGTGATTGGCATATCGTTTACAGATTACTTCCCTGTCGATTCTGTACGGTTATAAGTTTAATTTATGAAATTATAAATATAAACAAATTATATTATTGTTTGACTTGACCTATTCTCCACTTCGGCAAAACGGAATTGATATCGGGCGTTCACCGGCATTGATGTCCGACCTTACTTATTCAGGCCTGAAGGCCTTTTTCCCGGGGGATGGTGATGAAGCAATGGATGATCGGCGCAGTCGCAGTGCCAGCAATGCTGGCGGGCGCTCAGGCGCATGCACAAAGCAAAATGGAAATTTACGGCCTGATTTCCGGCGGCGTCGGCTACCTCACCAACCAGGGCGGGCCGCATAACCTGGAAGCCCTGAGCGGCACCAATCAGAATCCGCGTATCGGCTTCCGCGGCCAGGAAGACCTGGGCGGCGGCTCCAAGGCCATCTTCAACCTCGAGAACGGCTTCAACGTGATGACCGGCGCCGCCGCGCAAAGCGGCCGCCTGTTCGGCCGCCTGTCGTATGTCGGCCTGAGCAACAACGACCTCGGCACGCTGACGCTGGGGCGCCAGTACGAAGCGGTCAAGGACTACCTCGGCCCGGTCGTGATCGCCAGTAACGGCGTCCACATCGGCGACAACGACAACGGTTACAACAACCTGCGCGCGCAGAATTCGGTCAAGTACATCAGCCCGACCTTCAGCAACTTCAACGTGACCGCACTGTACGGTTTCGGCGAAGCGGCCAGCGACGCCAGCATCAACCGCGTCATGAGCATCGGTTCCGGTTACAAGAGCGAGCGCTTCAAGTGGGCCGTCGCCTACACCCAGATGGA
>Ga0068855_100012459_pt1 | contig 10266 bp, 7 predicted proteins | sample KBSCornC52_FD_66592 | JGI IMG/M metagenome (GOLD analysis project Ga0068855, IMG submission 66592) | Corn rhizosphere microbial communities from Kellogg Biological Station, Michigan, USA - KBS Corn C5-2 | ecosystem: Host-associated > Plants > Roots > Rhizosphere > Soil ... | reverse complement strand
CGCCTGGCAGATGTTGTCGTCCTTGATCTTGCAGATGCCCATGAAGGTGGCCAGCAGGGCCACGGTGAGGGCGACGGCGGCGTTCAGGCGCGCGCGCTTGCGATGCTGGGCGGCGGACGTGTCGTCGGCGGCGTCGTCGGCGAAGCCGGACGGCTCGGCGACCATTTCGAGGGGATCGAGATCCATGGCAGTGCGCTTTGGAACGAGGACAAGGCGGCGATTTGACACCGCGGAGCTGAACGCGCGGACAGCTTCGCGCCAACGGGCCGATTTCGGCCCGGCCCGGCACTGCCGAGCGCGCAACCACGGGAAATCGGGCTCTTTTCCGCGCTTGGCCGGCGCGCCAACCCATCAAGATATCCCGACTGGACACCCCGTCCAAGCCGCCGCCGTTGCCCGCCGAAAGACCCGCCATGCATTCTCCGTCATCCAGCCTCGTCAACCGCCTCACCGTCACCGGGCTCGTCGCCGTGCTCGCCAGCGCCGGGGTGCTCGGCACCGTCGCCACGCTGCTGGCGCGCGAGTCGCTCGCCACGCAGGCGCGGGAAAAGCTGACGGTCGTCGGCGATGCCGCGTCGCTGCGCATCGGTGAATGGGTAGCCGGCAACCTGCGCACGAGCGCCAGCGTCACCGCCGCCGCCGCGCCCGACGCGGTCGCCAAGGCGATGGGCGAGCCCACGCGCGCCGGGTTCGCGAAGAAGCGCCGGGGCGCTGTTGCGGCGCATGCCGCGCATGCGCCGCAGGATTTCATCGCGCTGGCCATGAAGGAACCCACGCGCGCCGGCAACGACGCCAAGCCCGACGCGGCCGCCGCGGCCGCGATGGCGGCCCTCGCCGGCCTGGGCAAGTCGTCCTCGGCGGCCGCGCCCGCACCTGCGCCTGCGCCCGCGAAGGTCGAGGTCGCAGCGAAGGCCGCCCCGTCGCCGGCGCCCGCGCCGGCCAACGGCGGCGCCGCCGCCGCGGCCGCCGCCGCGATGGCCGCGGTCAACAAGGCGCCGTCCGCCGCGCCCGCCAAGGCCGAGGCGCCCAAGGCCGAACCCGTCAAGGCCGCTGCCGTCCCGGCGCCGGCGCCCGCCGCCCAAGGCGCGCCCGCCCCGTCGGACGCCGCCTCCGCGCCGACGCCCGCCGCTGACGACCAGGCCCTGCGCACCGCCCTCGGCCAGGCCGTGGCCAGCGGGGACTTCCGCACCGTCTACATGGCCTACGACGCCGACAAGCGCTTCGTCCAGGTGCCGCCGCAGAAGCTGCCCGAGGGCTACGACCCGACCGGCCGCCCCTGGTACAAGGCGGCGCTCGCGGCGGGCAAGCCCATCGTCACCGAACCCTACAAGGACGCGTCGTTCAACGACATGACCGTCACCTTCGCGCTGCCGGTCAGGGCCGACGGCAAGCTGGTGGGCGTGATCGGCGCCGACAAGTCGCTGGCCGAGGTCGTCAAGATGGTGGGCGGCATCAAGCCCAGCGAGAACTCCTACGCCTTCGTGCTGGACAAGCAAGGCCGGATCCTGATCCACCCGAACGCCGACCTCGCGCTCAAGACGCTCGGCGAGGCCCAGCCGGGCATGGCCGCCGTGGCCGCCGCGCCGGACAACGTGATCGTCGACGCCAACGACGGCACGCGCGACGTCCAGGTGCGCTCGGAAGCCATTCCCGGCACCGACTGGCGCCTGGCCGTGGCCTACGACAAGTCCGCCGCGATGGCGGGCCTGGGCACCCTGGTGACGTCGATCGGCGTCGCCGCGCTGGCCGTGGTGGTCGTCGCGGGCCTGATCCTCACGAGCCTACTGCGCCGCTGGTTCGAGCCGCTGCGCAAGGTGCGCAATGCGATGGTGGCCGTGGCCGGCGGCGGGGGGGATCTCACCGCGCACATCGCCGTCGCGCACAACGACGAGGTCGGCCAGATCGCCCGCGCGTTCAACGACTTCACCGACTCGCTGCGCGGCATCATCCACGAGGTCCAGCAGGCCAGCTCCGAGGTCCGGACGGCGGCGCACGAGATCGCCACCGGCAACGCCGACCTGTCGGCCCGCACCGAGAGCCAGGCCAGCTCGATCCAGCAGTCGGCCAGCTCCATCCAGCAACTGCACTCGTCCACCCTGACCAACGCCGAATCGGCGCGCGAGGCCAACCGCATCGCGCAGGAGGCGGCCGCGCTGGCCGCCGAGGGCGGCAACAAGGTGCACGAGGTCGTCGAGACCATGGGCGGGATCACCGCGTCGAGCAAGCGCATCGGCGAGATCATCGGCGTGATCGACTCGATCGCGTTCCAGACCAACATCCTCGCGCTGAACGCGGCCGTCGAGGCGGCACGCGCGGGCGAGCAGGGGCGCGGCTTCGCCGTGGTCGCCAGCGAGGTGCGCACGCTGGCCCAGCGCAGCGGCGAGGCCGCGCGCGACATCCGCGCCCTGATCCAGAAGTCCACCCAGGACGTCGAGACGGGCGCCGCCCGCGTCGACGACGCCGGCCGCACGATCTCGCAGGTCGTCGAGTCGGTGCGCTCGGTGAGCTCGCTGATGTCCCGCATCGTCGAGGCCACGCAGCAGCAGACGGGGGGCATCGGCGAAGTCAACAACGCCGTCAACCAGATCGACCAGATGACGTCGCAGAACGCGGCGCTGGTGGAGGAGGCCTCGGCCGCCGCCACGTCGCTGAGCGACCAGTCCTCGCGCCTGGTCGAGGCGGTGGGGCGGTTCCGGACGAACTGAGCCGGCGCCCCGTGCAGCGCAAACGGCGCTGGCGTCAGCGGGGCGCAGGACGCGCCGGTACCTCGATCACCAGGTCGCCTGCGAAGCCCGGGTTCTCGAAGCGCAGCGCATCGATGGTGTCCACCTCCTTGCGGTTCTGCGCATAGCCGCGTGGATTGGCGACGACGCGGCAGCGGCCGACGCGGTAGTCGAAGCTGTCGTGCACGTGGCCATGCAGCCACAGGTCGGCCTGCGCCACCAGCTCGGCCAGGTCGCTGACGAAGGCGCCGTTGATCGGGCTGCCGGCGAAACGCGCGTGGATCGATGCCGGGTGGGGACCGTGGTGGGTGATGACGACGGTTGGCATGCCGCGATCGAGCGACAGCGCCTGCCCGAGCCAGGCCCGGCTGCGCTCGTGGTCTTCGAGTGCCTGGGCGGCGCTGAACGGCCCGGCGCGCGTCTGCATCCGGCGGTGGTCGCTCAGGAAGCGCTCGGCGGCGGCCATCGCGTCGGGCCGCGGAATGCCTGCCGACAGGTAGTCCGTCCACAAGGTGCACCCCAGGAAGCGGACACCGCCGATGGTCACGGCCTCGTTGTCCAGGAACCGGACGGCCGTGCCTTCGGCCGCCCGGCGCATGTCCGCGCGCAGCAGTTCCCAATCGCTGTCGTAGAACTCATGGTTGCCGGCCACGTACAGCACCGGGACCGGCCAACGCGCGAAGCGCTGGATGGCGCGCAGGCCGCGGTCGATGTCCCCGGCGAGCACCAGGATGTCAGCATCGGACGCCGCCGCGACGAGGCGCTCCTGCGGCCACGTGCGGGCCAGCAGTTCGAGGTGCAGGTCAGAGGCCAGCTGGATGCGCATGCGCAACGATAATCCAGCGCGCCGGGGCGTGGCGTGCCCGCCTGGGGCGCTGTCCATGACCGCGGAAGGAACTTGCTGGGACAGCCTGCAGGCAGGCGCCGCCCGGCGCGCTGGCGCTCATGCGTCGGTACGGGGCGCGCGCAGATAGGTGAGCCGCACCGCGCCGGTATCCATGCGCTTGACGTCCTGCAGCTTCAGGGCGATCGGCGCATGAGCTTGCTTGAAGACGGAATGGCCACCGCCGTGCAGCGAGGGCATCAACAGCAGGCGATATTCGTCGACGAGATCCTCGGCGAGAAGGCTGGCCGCCAGCGTCACGCCGCCGACGGCGTTGATGTCCCCGTCGAAGGAGCGCTTCAGCGCGCGCACCGTCTCCGGCAGCGGCCCCCGCGCGACGGTGGCATTCCAGCCGGGGTCGACCAGCGTGCCGGAGATGACGACCTTCGGTAGGTCGTTCATGCGGGCCGCGAGGCCGCGGAACGCGGGCGAATTGCCTTCGTCGGCCGCCATCGCCGGCCACAGGGGCGCGTTCTGCTCGAAGGCACGGCGTCCATAGAGCAGCAGGCTGCCCGGTGCCATGTTGGGTGCCGACCAGTGCTGCTCGAGGTCGTCGGACCAGTCGGGTCGGATCATGGCGCCGTCGGGCCCTTCAATGAAACCGTCGACGGTCAGGAACATGCTCAGGACGAGTAGTCGGGACATGGAAACTCCTTGCGAGAACGGGGGGCGTCACGAGTGGATGGGTGGCCTCAGGACCGGGAGCGCTGCAGGCTGGGATTTTCCAGGCCAGGGTCCATTCCGACAGAGCCATTTCCACGCGAAATCACTGGGCCAAGACGAAGCGGCCTGGTTCCCGGGGCGCGATTTGCTGACGCGAGCCGGGAGGGCCCGCGGCGCCCCACGATCGCCCGCGGCTGTCCGGGGCCTGGGTGGCCTGCTTCCCTCGGCCGATGGAAGCGGCATGTCGCGGGCAGCTGGGTGGCGCGGCGGGCCGGGCTTCACCGCGGCGAAGTATGCTTGCGGGCTTATGGCCATGTACGCGCCCTTCTTCGGCCTCAAGCAGAAGCCGTTCTCGATCGCGCCCGATCCACGCTACCTCTTCATGAGCGAGCGGCATCGGGAGGCGCTGGCGCACCTGCTCTATGGCGTGCAGGGCGGTGGCGGCTTCGTGCTGCTGACGGGCGAGATCGGCGCGGGCAAGACGACCGTGTGCCGCTGCTTCCTGGAGCAGATCCCGGCGCGCTGCAACGTGGCCTACATCTTCAACCCGAAGCTGTCGGCGCTCGAACTGCTGATCACCGTCTGCCACGAGTTCGGCATCCGGTTCCCGGCGCTGACGGCCGCCGGCACGGCGCCGGGCGTCAAGGACTACGTCGACGGCCTGAACGAATACCTGCTGCGCACGCACGCGGTCGGCCAGAACAACGTGCTGATCATCGACGAGGCGCAGAACCTCTCGTCGGACGTGCTGGAACAACTGCGCCTGCTCACCAACCTCGAGACGAGCGAGCGCAAGCTGCTGCAGATCGTGCTGATCGGACAGCCCGAGCTGCGCACGATGCTGGCGCGCCCCGAGCTCGAGCAGCTGGCGCAGCGCGTGATCGCGCGCTACCACCTCGATGCGCTCAGCCAGAAGGAGACGGCGCAGTACATCGCGCACCGGCTCGCGGTGGCCGGCCTGAAGGGCGCGCTGCCATTCGACGGCGGCGCGCTGGCACGCATCCACCAGCTCACGCGCGGCATCCCGCGCCGCATCAACCTGCTGTGCGACCGCTCGCTGCTGGGCGCGTACGCCACGGGCAAGTCGCGGGTCGATCGCGGCATCGTCGACAAGGCCGCCCGCGAAGTGTTCGGCCCGCACGATTCGCACGGCGAGCCGGCCCGGGCGTCGGCGCCGCGGTGGTGGCCGCTGGCCGCGGTGGGTGGCGTGCTGGTGGGCGCGGCCGCGATGGCGGCGGTGCAGTGGGGCGGGCGCGGCAAGCCGGCGACCGCGCCGGCGGCCGCCGCCGCGGGCATCGTGTCGGCGCCGCATGCACGGGCCGCCGTTCCCGCGACGATCGTCCCGGCACTGCCGGCCGCCGCGTCGACGGCCGCCGCGGCGTCGCGCGTGCGGTCGATCGACGAGCTCGACGCCTTGCTCGCACGCGCCTCGCACGACGAGCACGACGCGCTGCGCACGCTCGCGCCCGAGTGGCGCTTGCTGCTGCTCGAGGGCGACCCCTGCGCGCTCGCCGCCGAGCAGGACGTGCGCTGCTTCCGCGCCCACGGCGGGGTCGCGTTGCTGCGGCTGCTCGCGCGCCCGAGCGTGCTCGCGCTGCGCGATGCGCAGGATCGCCCGGTCTACGCCGTCGTGTCCGGGCTGGGCCACGACGAGGCCACGCTGGTGGTGGGCAAGGCGCCGGTGCAGGTGCCGCTGTCCCTGCTCACCACCCTCTGGCGCGGCGACTTCACGACGTTCTGGCGCGTGCCCGGCGGCTATTCGGTGCCCCTGGCCATGGGCTCGCACGGCGCGCTCGTCGACGCCGTGGGCGCGCAGCTTGCCGCCCGCCAGGGCGTCGCGCCGCCGCCGCCCGACCACCCCTTCGACGCCACGCTGCGCGCGCGCGTCGCGGCGTTCCAGCAAGCGGAAGGGCTGACGCCCGACGGCGTCGCCGGGCCGACGACGCTGATGCAGATCAACCGCGCCAGCGGCGTGTCCGAGCCCTGGCTGGCTGGCATGGCGCCCGCCAACGTGGCGGCCGCCGCCCAGAAAAGGTAAGCGCATGTCCTACATCCTCGACGCGCTCCGACGCGCCGACGCCGAACGCTCGCGCGGCGTGGTGCCGGGCCTGCATGCGCAAGGCGTGCCGGCCGACCTCGAACCCGCGGCGCGCGACTATCGCCCGCTGATCTGGGCGGCCGGCGGCGCCGGCGCGCTGCTCGTGGCCGTCGTCGTGATCCTCGTGATGGCGCCGTGGAAGTCCGGCCCGGCAACGGCCGAATCGCACACGGCGCTCGCACAGGCGCCCGACCTCGCTCCGTCGCCGCGCGATGCCGCCGCGGTGTCCGCGCCTGCGCAGATGGCCCCCGGCGAGTTGCCGGCGCAGCAGCCCGGCGCGATCGAGCCGGGCGCGCGCCCGGTCGAACCGCCGATCGGGCGCGGCAATCCGCCGGCCGCGCCATCGGCCGATTCGCACTCGCCCCAGCCCTATCCACCGACGCCGCAAGCGGTGCGTGCCGCCGCACGCGAGAGCGACCGCACGTCCCCGCCCGACACCCTGGCCGACCGCGCCGCCGCAGGCCGCGTGGCAACGCTGGAGCCGCGCGCCGCAGCGCACGTGCCCGCGGCCACGCCGGCGCAGGGGCCGTCCCGGACGCCACCGCCGGCCGGGGGCGCATCGCCCGCGCCGGTCGAACACTATGGTCCGCCGATCGCCGCCGCCACGCCGGCGCCGGCTGCTGCGCACGGCAACGCCGTCCCCAACATCAAGGACCTGGCGCCCGACGTGCGTTCGCAGTTGCCCAAGCTGGCCGTCGCCGGCTCCGTCTATTCCGAGACGCCGTCGGCGCGCATGGTGATCCTCAACGGCCAGGTCTTCCACGAGGGCGAGAAGCCCGCGCCGGACACCGTCCTCGAACAGATCCGCCTGAAATCAGCCGTCCTGAACTTCCGTGGCCAGCGCTACGAGATCACCTTCTGAGCGCTGGCAGCCGGGCCCCGGAATCGATCGTCCCGGACGTGCGGTGGCCCGCGTTCCGGGCCGCCTTCAGGACGCCGTCTGCACCGCCTGACAATACCGCTGCGCACCCCGTTGCGTCCCGCGACTCCTCAATCCGTTTCCCGAAAGCCCTCCGCATGCGTCCGACGATCCGCCACGCCCTTGCCCTTGTCCCGTTCGCTTGCGCCGCGCTGCTGGCCGCCTGCCACACGCCGGCGCTGCGGCCGACGCCGCCGTCCGTGGTTGTCCCCGGCAACCTGCGGGCGCCCACCAACGAATCGCTGGTGCGCACGCTGTGGGCCGATGGCGCGCAGGTCTACGAATGCCGCAAGGCGGCCGACGCGGCCTTCCCGGAATGGGTGCTCGTCGCCCCCGACGCCAAGCTGGCCGACGCTGCCGGCACGCCGATCGGCCGCCACTACGCCGGCCCGACGTGGGAGGCCGCCGACGGCAGCAAGGTCGTGGGCGTGGTCAGGGCCAAGGTCGATGCGCCGGACCCGCACGCCATCCCCTGGCTCCTGCTGGAGACGCACAGCACCGGCAAGCCCGGCGTGTTCTCGAAGGTGACGTCGATCCAGCGCGTGGCCACGTCCGGCGGCATCGCCCCGGCCACCGGCTGCGGCACCGCGACGATCGGCAAGCAGGAACGCGTGCCCTACCAGGCGCAGTACGCGCTGTACGCCCCGACGCTGTGATCGCCTGATCGTGACGCGATGCGGCGGCGTGTCGAGCGGCCGCCGCAGGGGGCTGGCCTCTCCTCGAATCGCGCCATGACCTCCGCGACCGTCCAGATCCCGAGCGCGATCGAGGACAGGTCTGACCCCGCCTGCGCTCAAGATCGGGGTCAGGCCTGTCCTCCGCGAAGGGCGGTGCCTGCCGTCGGGCGGCGGCGTCGCGCGGATTCAGGAAAGGCCAGACCCCTTTGGCGCCCATGCGTTCAAGGCACCTCACGGCACCACTGCCGTCACCTCGATCTCCACCTTGGCGCGCTCCTCCATCAGCGCGCTGACCTCGATCGCGCTCATCGCCACGTCGTAGTTCGGGCCCATCACTTCGCGATAGGCGAGGCCGATCTCGCGGCCGCGGGCGAGGTATTCGGCGCGGTCGATCACGTACCAGGTCATGCGCACCATGTGGTCGGGGCGGGCGCCGGCCGTGTCGAGCACGGCCTTGACGTTGTAGAGCGCCTGGCGCACCTGTTCGACCAGGTCGTCACTCTCGAACCGGGAGGCGGTGTTCCAGCCGACCATGCCGGCCACGTACACCTGGCGGCCCTGGGTGGACACGCCGTTCGCGTAGCCGCGCGGGCGCGGCCAGGCATCGGGTAGCAGCACGTTCTTCATCTCGTCCTCGGGTGTCTGGTCATCAAGGGTGTTCCTGGCGGTGGCGCGTCAGCGCGCGCGCCGGTCGTCGTCGTCATGGCGTCGTCTTCAGCCGGAAGCGCTGCAGCTTGCCCGTGGCGGTGCGCGGCAGGTCGGCGACGAACTCGATGGCGCGCGGGTACTTGTAGGGCGCGACGGCGCGCTTGACGTAGTCCTGAAGCGTCTTGACGGTGGCGGCGTCCGGCGCGTGGCCCGCGCGCAGCACGACGAAGGCCTTGACGATCTGGCCGCGCTCGTCGTCGGGCACGCCGATCACCGCGCACTCGGCGACGGCGGCGTGTTCCAGCAGCACCGTCTCCACCTCCGGCGCGGCGATGTTGTAGCCGGCCGAGATGATCATGTCGTCGGTGCGCGCCTGGTAGCGGAAGTAGCCGTCTTCGTCTTCCAGGTAGGCGTCGCCGGTCACGTTCCAGCCGTCGTGCACGTACTGCGCCTGGCGCGGGTCGTCGAGGTAGCGGCAGCCGGTGGGGCCGCGCACCGCCAGCCGGCCGACGGCGCCGCGTGGCAGCGGGCGGCCCTCGGGGTCGAGGATGCAGGCCTGGTAGCCGGGCACCGGCGTGCCGGTGGCGCCGGGGCGCGCGTGGTCCTCGTCGGCGGAGATGAAGATGTGCAGCATCTCGGTGGAGCCGATGCCGTCGATCGCCTCCAGGCCCGTGGCCGCCTTCCACTGCACCCGCGTGGCCGCAGGCAGCGCCTCGCCGGCCGACACGCACTTGCGCAGCGTGCCGCCCAGTGGCGCCGACAGCTTGCGCTCGCGCGCCTGGTCGGCGATCGCGCGGTAGGTGGTGGGCGCGGTGAACAGCACGGTGGCGCCGTACGCCGGGATGGCGTCCAGCAGCAGCGGCGGCGTCGCCTTCTCCAGCAGCACGGTGCTGGCGCCGATGGACAGCGGGAACAGCAGCAGCCCGCCCAGCCCGAACGTGAAGCCCAGCGGCGGGCTGCCGATGAAGACGTCGTCGGCACTGGCGCGCAGCACGTGCCTGGGCCAGCACAGGCAGATCGCCATCACGTCCTGGTGGAAGTGCATCGTGGCCTTGGGTTCGCCGGTGGTACCCGAGGTGAAGGCCAGCAGGCACGTGTCGTCGGCCGCGGTGTCGACCGCCTCGAACGGCCGCATGTGGCGCCCCATCGCGGCCTCGAGGCTGTCGGGCGAGGCGTCGTTGAACAGGCGCACCTGCGCCAGCGTCGGGCACAGCGGCTGCGCGAGCTGCAGTTCCTCGGCCAGCTGGCGATCGCACAGCGCGTGCGTCACCTGCGCCTTCGCGACCACTTGCCTGAGCTCCTTGGCGCGCAGCAGCGGCATCGTGGCCACCGCCACGGCGCCCGTCTTCATCACGCCGAACCAGCACGCCGCGAGCATCGGGTTGTTCGGCGCACGCAGCAGCACGCGCTGGCCCGGGCGCACGCCCATCTCCTCGACCAGCACGTGCGCGATCGCGTCGGCCTGGCGCTGCAGGTCGGCATACGTCCAGCGCACGCCGGGGCCGACGATGCAGGGCCGCTCGCCCCAGCCGCGCGCGATTGCGGCGTCCAGGATCTCGACCGCGCAATTGAGCTGCGGCGGGAACTGCAGCTCGGGCAGGTCGAACAGGTAGACCGGCTGCTGCTCGAGCGGCGGCAGGTGGTCGCGGGTGAAC
>Ga0068855_100012453_pt1 | contig 10270 bp, 5 predicted proteins | sample KBSCornC52_FD_66592 | JGI IMG/M metagenome (GOLD analysis project Ga0068855, IMG submission 66592) | Corn rhizosphere microbial communities from Kellogg Biological Station, Michigan, USA - KBS Corn C5-2 | ecosystem: Host-associated > Plants > Roots > Rhizosphere > Soil ... | reverse complement strand
TTCAGGGCAGCATCAAGCGTCAGGTCGCGATAGAGCCGCGGCAATGGCTCGAGCGACACGACCTGGCTGAGCGGTCTGTCGCCGAGCCCGGCCTCCAATGTCGCTTCCAACTCTTTGGCGGACACGATGGACCATTCGCCTTCGCGCCGCGTGACGATCGCGAAACCCGACCGCCGCGCGGCGGCCAGCACCTGCGCGACCGGCGTAGTTGCGGCAAAGATCGATTTGGGTGGCGCGGTCATTGCATTTTCCACCCGCAAATCCGTGGCCTCGCGCTGCTCTTCGAGCGACGGCAGATACTGGCCTTCCTCCGCGGCAATCATCGTGAAAAACGGAGTCTTCTGAAGCTGCCGCGAGATCAGATAAGCGATCGTATTCGAAATCATCACCGGCAGAATAATCACATAACTCGCCGAAACTTCGAAGGTCATGAAGATGGACGTCATGGGCGCGCGAAATACGCCGGCGAAAAACGTTCCCATCCCGACCAGCACATACGCGCCAGTCTGGCTTGTAGGAAATGGCCAGTGAAGTTGCGCGAATCCGCCAATGCCGCCGCCGATCATCGCGCCGGCGAAGAGTGTGGGCGCGAACATCCCGCCCGGCGTCTTCGCGCTGAAGCACAATAAGGTCACCAGCATCTTCACGCCGGCCAGCAGCAGCAGAATCTTCCATGCGAAGCGGTCATGCAGAGCGCTGTCGATCGCCCCGTAACCGGCGCCCATTACCTGCGGCAGCCAGATACCGCAAAGCCCCACGATGAGCCCGGCGAGTGGAGGCAGAAACAGCTCAGATTGTTTCGGGAGCCGCGCAAGCGCCCTGCGCATCTTTTCGATGGCGCGGATGAATGCGACGGAAAGAAATCCTCCCGCCACACCGATCAGCGCATACACCAGCAGCTCGGAAGGATGCGTCAACTCGAAATCGGGAACGGTAAACAGCGGATGCCCGCCAAGAAACCAGCGCACCACCACTGCCGCGGAAACAGCCGCGAGCACGATGGAACCAAGTACGCCCCCACTCCAGTCCGCCACGATCTCTTCAATGACGAAGAGGACGGCGCTGATCGGCGTATTGAAAGCGGCCGCGAGCCCGGCGGCCGCGCCCACCGGAGCGATGAGTCTCATTTTGTCGCGGCTGAGATGGAACACACGCCCAAGTTGCGAGGCCACCCCGGCGCCCATATGCAGCGACGGATCTTCGGGACCGAGCGAATTGCCGCCTCCGATCGAAATCGCGCAGGCGAGAAATTTTCCGAAAACCGCGCTGAACGGAACGTGGCCGTCCGAGATGTAAATCGCGGCTTTTGTATCCACCACGCCGCTCCCTTTCGCGCCGGGGAACCAGAATCGGATCAGCACGACCGCCACCAGCGCCGCGACAGCGGGCAGCGCAACCAGAAAAATACGGCTGCGGCCGTTGGGATTTTCGAGACCGTACCACGTAATCGAGTCGATCGCGATATGAAAACAGACAACCAGCAGTCCCGAGAAGATGCCGATCAGAATCGAGAGCAGCAGGAAACGCTGGCCTTCACCCGGCTTGGGGAACTGGAGCGACGAAAGATGGAACCGGGTGTTATTCATTTCGAATTGATGCTTGCAAACACCCGCGCGAGCGCCTGGTCTGACTGCGCGCAGTTCCCTTTGAGTGCGTAGATCTCCTGCGCCAGATGGATGTTGGCGTCAATGGCGGATTCAAGATCCCGCGCATGCGGCCGCTCGTTTTCCGCCTGCTTTGCCTCGTCGAGCAGCGTATTCGGGGTCGATTCAACGTGGCACGCGGAGACTAAAGCCGCGCTGTGTTCCAGCAGAAGCAGGCTGCGTCGATAGCGTTCAATGGGGCTGAGCTCTTGGCGAACCGGATCAAGAGCGAGCACCTCGTTCACGATTTCATAGGCGCGGCGCACCTCTTCGTTATTTTGTCCTTCTCGCATCGCCTTTCGAAGCGCCGCCTGCGCTTCAACATATTGGGCCAGGGCGAACTCGGCTTCCCCGAGTCCAGCCTGGGCCTCGCTGTTTCCGGTCTGGATTTTCAAAACCTCGCGAAAGATCTCCGCGGCCTGCGATGGAGCGCCGTTCGCCAGCAGTTGTTTCCCGACCTTTAGCAAAACCGGCGCGTCGCCGGGTACCTGTTCGCTCAATTCGAGGAGTTGCCCGGTGGCCTGCTTCTGGATGTGAGCGCTTTCGAGTAATCCGATCAGTTCCCAGCGCGCGGCAAGTCTGTTTTTCTGGGCGTCGCCCGGCCAGTATCCGTAGATTGCCCGCTGGTAATAATTGACCGCTGCGTCGATGCGACCTTCTTTAGCGGCGATTCGCGCGAGCAGAAGATTGGGCTCGCCGCTTGCGATATCGGAGCGTAGCAGTTCGGTGAGGTAAGCGGAAGCGCCTTCCGGCCGGCCCGAATGGATCAGCGCCTGAGCGAGCGCGAGGCGGTATTCGCTGTTCGGGGAAATCTCAAGTGCGTTCCGGTAAGCCTCAATCGCCTCGCCCGGTTTGTTGTGCGCCTCAAGACGCTGTCCCACCTTGAAATAATCGGAGGCCCGGCTCAGCCGTTCTCTCGAATACCAGTTCGCGAGCAGTGTGGTCCCGCCGAACAGTGCGACCAGCACTACAAAAACGGAGGCAAGGGAACGCGTACCGAACCCGCTGCGGGTCTCCCGTGAGGAATCGATCGCCAAATTTCAGGATAGTGCTACGCCATGAAATGCGATGTAAGACTTGCAACGGTTCCCTGCAAGCGGTCTTCTTAAAAAGGTGAAATCGGCCTCACGATTGCCCCGATTCCGGCGGAGGGTGATTTTTATGCGAAGTTTTTTATTCGCTTTACTTCTCGGTACTTCTATGATCACCTGGACCGCAGGAACCCTGAAAGCCGACGATCACAGGGATCACAGGGACGACGATCACAGATACTACGAAGATCGCTACCATCACGATCGGCATGAATGGAATGAGGCCGAAGCGCGCGCGTGGAGGCATTGGCTGACGGAGGAACAACACAGAAGGTATTACGACTGGTCCAGGGCCCGTGAACGTGACCGCCGCGAGTATTGGCGGTGGCGCCACGAGCATCAGGACTGGCGCTGATCCTGTCTAGTCGCTGTCAGGCGGGACTGTGTATGCCGGTCCCGCCGTTGTTCTACTTCTTACGGGCGATTCGCGATAACGCCAGCAATCCTGTTCCAAGCAGCAGAAACGTTGCCGGTTCGGGAGACGCAACCTGAGCGAAGCGTTCATCGATACTGCCCACAGAAGTCCCGGCGCTCCCGCCGAACACCGTCAAACTCGTTGAAACATCGAGGCCCACCGTCCTGGGAATTGTCACGTCGGAAGAATACGCGGTCGCCGGAAGCGAGGCCGCGATCATCGCAGAGTAGAGATTGCCGCCATCCGCAGCGCACGCTTCGGCATTGCCAGCGCCGCCCTTACAAAAGTTCTCCCACCCCGAAATGCTTCCGCCTGACCCGTTGAACGAAATCGCCGGAATATCGAGTTCGCCGGCCTGTATCAGGAATGGATACTTCGGCAGCACTGCAACTGAGTAACTCACATTAAAAAGAACGCTCTGGCCTGCCGCCGCGGCCAGACTGTTGAACTCCACTCCGGGATCATTGCTGATCGCAGCAAGAGGCTCGAACTTGACCAAGTTGGTTACAGACGTGGCGCTTGTGGAGCCGAAATTCGTAAATAGCTTGTCGCCGACGGCGCAGCTTTGTCCAATCAGATCCGTCAGCGAGAAGCCGGCGAACAGCGCGCACGACGGCAGACTCGCCGCCGAAGCCCCACCCGTGGCCAATACCGCAATCGCGCAAACAACCATGACCCGACGCCACGGCGCAGCATGGCTTTTAGGTGTGTTAAAAATCACTCGTCCAAGAATAGCCCACAGAAGTCCGGTAATAGAACTCCTGGTCCCGTTCCGGAACGCGAATACAGTTCAATGAGACGAAAATACGACGGTGATCGGCTGCGCCTGCTGCCCGCCGGGCCAGGCACAAGTGAATGAATTGCCGCTACCCGCGATCAACTGGCTGGCTAACCAGTTGCCCGCCGGCAGCGTAATTCGCCGAACCCCGGCCGCCGCTCCGCTCAAAGTCCACGTGATCTGACCGTTTTGCGCCACCACTTCCTGTGGACCTCCGCTCAGCGTCACGCCAAATGCCGATTGTGCTGTCCCGTCATACACCGTGAGCACGTTCTTCGTTGCGTCCGTGAACGTCGCCATGGAATCGTTGAAGCAGGTCTGTTCCCCGCCCTGCGTAATCTGAATCCCGCAAGCCGCCTGCGTCACCGTACGCCCAGGTTGCGCCGTCTTCGGATATGGCAGCAGCAGCGTCGTGAACGGGCCCGCATCGTGTACCCGCAGAATGTGCTGCGCTTCGGAAAAGGTTGTGCCATTCGCTTTCTGAAACTCCGAGGCCTCGCGTGAGGAGTGGCAGCCATGGCCCCAGTTGCCGATAAAGAACTGCCCCGCCGGATCCTCAGATAGCAGATAGAGATCCCAGTTGATGCCGCCCGTCGCATGTTTGGGCCAGTTCACGCCGGTGAAGCTAAAACGCGAAAGTCCCTGTCCCAGACCGTATACGCTGCCGGTGGAAGGCAACTGGGCGGCGACCGACTGGCAACCTGGGCTGAACCGAACCTGCGGCATCACCTCCCCCGCAGGCGTCGCCACAGCACCCGCAGCCATCAGATTCCACGTCAGAGTTTTGCCCGCCGCCGCGCTCGGCCCGGCGAAGCTGTCGGTTACATAAATCGCCGGATACTGGGGATCGAAGGCCATCGTGCGCACCGCGCGCGTCCATACTGTTCCATCGGGCGAAATGAACGTAGCCTCAGAGTGCGTCGAATTCGCGAAGGCTTCGAACTCGGTATTCGTCGGATTTTCGAGCAGCCGGTTCGCATCGCCCAGAGCGGCGTTATCGGCATTCCAGGCATGCGCCAGTTCGGTGTCATAGACAACTGAGTTGTGCATGAAACGTCCTGGCGTTTCCGGCGAATACAGATTGGCGTTGAAATCGATCGCGAGCGGGGCCGAGTCGGCGTAGATCGAAACCTGCCCGTCATCGGCGTGCCGGTGCCCACCCGTCGAATAGAAGCCGCCATTAATGAACCACACAGCGGTCTCGTTCGAGGTCCCGAAGCCATGCCGCTCGGCTGTATGGTAGCCGGGCACGTTGATGCTGCCCAGTTGCGGCGTAATCGAGGGGATGCTGGTGTCGATCGCGGCAAGCGTAGTCATGAACTGCGAATCTTCGGTGAGCAGGGTCGAACTGTTCGATTGCCGCCATGCCCACATCAGATTGCCGGCGAGCGTCGGATTCACCGGATTGATGGCGGTGGCGAGCATGCCCGTGCGCACATCGGCCTCGGTATTGCCGTCGCCATTGGAGTAACCCTTGCGAACATTGCCAAAGCGCGGCTCAGGTGGCGTCTGAATCGAAAGCTCCCAGTTGGCGTAAGCGGCCCAGCGCGGATCGGCAAGCGAAAGCTGGCCTGTATTCTGCAGCCCCATGTAGTTGAGGATCAGCGGCTCGAAGAACGCCGACTGATAATGCGTGGATCCTGCCGCTGCGCCCGTCGGGCTGAAATACGTATTCAGATCGTCGACCGGGCTTGCCGACGCCTGCCCCAGTTTGGTTGCAAGAAATGGCTGCGAGGAATTGGCGATGACAGCCTGAGTGCGGTATTGCAGGTATTGCTGGATCTGATTGGCCAGCCCCACGCTGTCGCCCGTGGCGTTGTCTATCGGCCACCAGTCGTTGTCCCAGAGGATGCTGCCGAACAGCGCCAGTTCGGCTTTGGCCAGGGTTTTCTGCGCCGCCGTCGCATTCGAATCCATGAGGATCGCGTTGAGGACGGCGATAGCGGGCGAAGTCTGCAGCCCGATGTTGTAATAGGCGAACGGACCGAAGCGGTTATCGCCATTGGCGAGCGTGCTCATCAGGGACTGAGCCAGCGAAGTCGCCGAGTTGAGCGCGTTTTGCACAGCGGCCGGGCTGTTGCCCTGCCACATATTCAGCAGCGCCTGGCCCCAGACCGAGCCTTCCGAGCTTTTAAGCTGCGCGTAATAGCAGGTTCGCGAGCCGCAGATCGAAGTGCCGTCACGCACCTGGCTGATGAGTTGGTTTGCGCCAGCCTGCGACATATAGAGCCATTGCCAGCCGCCCGGCGGATCAGGATAGTTGAGCTGATAGGTGTAAATGCGCGAGAGGTTAATGCCGGTGAGCATGTTCTGCTCATCGGAGATGGGTTGATGTGCGGACACAGGCGCGAGGTCGGCTTTGGTGCTGACGAAAATGCCCCAGTTCCGATGCACCACAGCGGTGATCGCTCCTGTAGGACCACGCAGCAGATTCTCGACCTGAATACCGGCATCCGTGGTTCCGCTGATCCAGTGGCGATTGCTCGAATAAATGCCGGGCATGGATGGGCCCAGCGCCGAGTTGTTCTGCTGAGAGAAGCGGCCAACATAAATGCCGACAACCGGCGCAGTTGAGCCGACAGTCGAGTTATAGACTTCTTCATACCATCCAGCGGCATGATTGGCTGAAGGATAGTTGACCATCAGCTTGCGGTTTCCGAAATAACCCGGACCAGGAAAGCATGCATAATTCACCGGGTAATCGGCGGCGTATCCAATATCGAAGAGCGCGTCGTTGACAGGAGTCACAAGCCATCCCCGGTAAGCGGGTTTTACGACGCCGCCACCCGAATAGGAGCCGGAGCCCGGCGCAGGAGTCACCAGGTTCGAATCCAGATAAAGCGCGAACTGGCCGGCTGGATAACCGGTGGTTTTGGCGTAAAACGTTCCATTCGCCGCGGTGTCGCCAGAGACTCCTGAGATCGCGACGCGCTGGCCATTGGCCAGGCCCGTTCCGGCCGTAATCACGATGGGAGAGCCACCGGTCGCGGCGGTTACTGTCATAGGAGGTTCATAGCCGCAGCCGGGCTCGGCAACGCCCGAACCTGCTATGGCGTCATGTCCCCGATATCGCGCCTGATCAGGATGTAGTTGTGCATACAGCGGCAGATAGTACGAGAACTGCATGTCGGAATCTTCGTCGATCACAACGGATTTTGAGTTGGCGTACAAGGTGATGGTGGCCGTATAATGCCCCGCACCGGCATTGTTGATCAGAGTAGATCCATAGGCGTATCGGGGACGGTTGAAGGTATAAGTCGCCGCGAGAACAGTCTTCAGCGGCCCGGACTCAACCACATTGACCGAGTAGCCCGTGGCGAGGGTCATGGGTAAGTTCATGGCGCATCCGATGCAGCCTGCATTTCTTGCGCCTTCAAAATACAAAACGCTCGGATTTGCGCCTGAACCGGTCCACACGCCGTCAGGCAACTGAATCCCCTGAATCGGCGCGAGGCTATAAGGAGCCGCATTGGCCGCGGAGGTGATAATGCGGACTCCGGTAAGTCCGTTTGTAACTTCGTAATTGTTGGCGACCACTTTGAATGTGACGGCATTGGTTTGGGCAGCCGCGGGAGCAGCTCCGGATTCGAGAGTCCATATGTAGTTCGCATTCGCGGGGAGATTACTGCGCACGACAATACAGCCGTTCACCGCGGAACCATCGGAGCAGGACGAAACCCATTGAAACGGAACTTCAACCCCCGCGGGGCCGATCATCCGCGTAGCAGCCGGAGGCTGGCCGCCGTCATAACGAAATTCGATGGGCTGATCAGGCCAGGACACCCCAAACATTTCATTGAGACTGAAGGTGGCGAGAGTCTGAGGAGACGCGGACTGCAACTGGATAGAGGCCGTGCCGATGGTTGAATTATCAGCGAGGCTTTTCGCCGCTATAGTAACCGCTTGCTCCGCGACCACGGATGTCGGCGCAGTATACACGCCGGCGGAGGAGATGAAACCGGAGCCGGAGCGTATTGACCACGCGACGGACTGGTTGCCGTTACCGGAAACGATAGCCTTGAATTGAACCGTATTTCCTGGTTTCACATTGACCGTCGCCGGAGTCACCACAACGGACATTACGGGATTCACGATGATTGTTCCGGAACCCGACACGGCCGGATTAGCCACGCTCCGCGCGGTGATGATGACCGTCTGAGGTGAAGTGACCTCGGGCGGGTTGTACAGTCCCGTACTCGAAAGAGTTCCGAGCGGAGGCGACATCGACCACGTGACAGCGCTACTGGCAAGCCCGATTACGGTGGCGGTGCACTGCGTCTTCTGTGCGGGCCGAACCGATACGCGCAAGGGAGTTACGGAGACCGCGGGCAGGATCGTGACCGCGGTGGACGCAGCGGCGGTCGGATCGGCCATGGCCGGAGTGGCGGTTACGGTATGTGAAGCGCTGGTCGACGTGGGCGGCGTGTAAACGCCCGCGGCCGAAGTTCTTCCCACCTGTGCGGTAATTGACCATCTGACGGCAGGTTTCGCCGCGCGAGTTGAGGACGCGGTGACGTTGCTGACGGCGGACGACCCGGCGATGATTTGCGCCGAAGAAATCGCAACGGTGACCGGCGATGCCACTGCCGCGACAACTGCTATGAACAGACGACAGCCCAAGGATCGGGCGATTATGCGCCCCAACACCGAACTCTTGCTGGACATTATTATTTGCGATCCAGCTATCAATCGGCAGTTGTACTATCAACCTTTACACGAAGGCAAAAAAAACCGCGCAGCTACGAGAGCATGCGCGGCGGGACAAAAACGATAAACAGAATCTGTAAGATCGGGCTGAAGAAGCGCCCCGCTGGGGCCTATCTGCGGCGAATCCAGATGCCGCCGGCGTAGTGGCGAGGTCCGTAATAAAACCGGGGGCCGACATAGAAAGAGAAACCGCTGCCCCAATAGTACGGCCACGAATTGTAATAGGGGTAATAAGCCGGGGCGTAGTAAGGCGCAGGTGGATATGCCGCGGGAGCGCAGCCGTAGCAGGGCCCCGCCATTCTGGCCGGAGGAGGGCCTGAATACGCGGGCGCTCCGTAATCGGTCTGGTCCGCATAGCGGAACGCCTGCGGCCCATGCGTGGTATCGATCGTAACCGGCGCGTCAACCCGGAAGGTGAGGGCCGTCTCCGGGTAAATAATGGTCGGCTGGCCGCGCGTCAGCAGAACTCCCAGAATCCCCGCAGCAGCACCGGCTCCAGCGCCGATTGCGGCTCCGCGACCCCAGCCCGCAGCCGCCCCTATGGCAGCGCCCACAGCAGTCGTTCCTCCGATTGCGGCAGCATCACGCCCTGCAGATGTGTTGCCCGCGCGCGCCATCATGGACGTTTGCAGATTGACTTTTTGACCGTCCACCGTGGTCATGTCGGTCAGCTTTAAACCCAACCGCGAGGTGCCTTCGACATGTCCGGCTTTCTTCGCTTCGGTGATCACGCCACCGACGGTTTGACCTCTTCGCGCCACTACGACGCCATTCACAATGACCGGTTCGGCAAGAGTCGCAGTAAACGCGTCGCCCGGCTGGTTCTTGTCCGAGGAAAGCCAGCCATTCACGCGGACCGTGATATAAGTTCCTGGGCTGATGGTTAACGTCGCGGGAATCGAATAATCGCCTGAATTCGGCGGATAAGCAGTCGCAGGATAGGGCTGCTGTTGCGGCGGATAAGAGTTTTGTGGCGCCTGAGGTTGCTGACCCGCCGCGCCGCCCTGCGCACGGGGATCTTGTGCGGGCACCGGTTCGGCCTCAGCAGGCGGCCCGGACTGCGGCTGCGCATCCTGCGGAGCGGCATCCGCATTCTCTGCTGGAGCTGGTTGCGTATTGCCGTCGATCTGCGTCGCGGAATTTTCGCCGGCGGCCGCCCGGCCATTGGGATTTCCTGGAGCATCGGCTCTGCGCCATGCGTGCGGCGCCTGATCAGGCGCGGACTGGGTGATCGCGGGAGATTGCCCGAATACCGCGATGCTCGAGCCCGCAAGACATGCAGCCGTTGCAATCGTCCTGAGTCGCCACCGGTCAGCCGATCGGGTCTGTGCTTCCATGCCACCTCTCAGGCATGTGTGTGGCCAGTCGTAACCTATTGAAAACTCGATAAAGACTGGTATTACGGCTCTGGTTCTCCGCCACCAGCACTGGTGTTTTTCAGCCAACCTTCGCAATGCTCTGACTTACGAAAACAGAAAGCGAACCCCCTGGTTTATACACATCGAATCCACCGTTCTGTATCGCCAGGTCGTGGAATCGAAAGGCGAAAAAAGCTGAGGAAAGAGTTGTGGATGGATTGCTTTTTGTTTGAAGAATGCACCCGGCGAGGAGCGATCGACACAGTTCCGGGATTCAT
>Ga0068855_100012452_pt1 | contig 10272 bp, 10 predicted proteins | sample KBSCornC52_FD_66592 | JGI IMG/M metagenome (GOLD analysis project Ga0068855, IMG submission 66592) | Corn rhizosphere microbial communities from Kellogg Biological Station, Michigan, USA - KBS Corn C5-2 | ecosystem: Host-associated > Plants > Roots > Rhizosphere > Soil ... | reverse complement strand
TGTATGGCGGAGAGAGAGGGATTCGAACCCTCGTTAGAGTTTCCCCTAAACACGCTTTCCAAGCGTGCGCCTTCAACCACTCGGCCATCTCTCCGCGGGGGTGAAATAACAAGTCTAGCGCGGTGGCTTGCTTCGCCGCACCTTTTTCGCAAACATCACGCCGTCAGCATATTCGCGTCCCGGAGAATCACCCAAGCTCCATCCGCTGGTTTGCGCAAGACCATAAGTGTGTAACCGCTGCGCTGCGCCGCCGGTCCGCCATCGAACGGCGTCAAGGTGACGGTGATGTCAAGTCGCTGGGGCAACTACTTGCCGTTCACCGAAAACGCCAGCAGCACATTGCCGGGCATTCCGCCGGCCGAAGAGTAGCCGGAATTGACGTACAGCATCCCGCCGCCTACCACCGGACCCGCGCCATCGAGCGAACCTCCACGCGCCTTGACGCCATTGACGGTCTTATAGTCAATCGCCGTATCCACATCCCAGACGATTTTCCCGTCCGCCGCAGCGTAGGCGCGCAAGTGGCCGTCGACGGAGCCCGAAAACGCCACGCCGGGGATCGCCGTCACTGCCTGCGACTGCGCCGGGCTGCAGCGCTTCTTTTCTCCGCAGCCAATCGGTGGCGTAAACCAAACCTGTTTCCCGGTGTCGAGCCGCAGCGCATACATGCCGCCGCCGCGCTTGGGATCGGCATCGGTGTTGTTAGCGTAGGGCAGCATCACGCGGAGAATATCGGAGTTGGCCACATACACGTTGTTGGCGTCCGCCGCCGAGCCCCACTGCACGCCTCCCATGGTGCCGCCAATGCCCACTCGCGTCGACCACACCAGCTCGCCGCCCTGATCCGGATCGAGGGCGTGCACCATGCCGGATTTCTGGCCCGCCACCAGCAGCCGCTTGCCATTGCTGAGCGTCACCAGGATGGGCGAAGCGCCAAAATCGAAATCGGGACCGTTCACCTCCGGGCAATTGGTCTTGTCGGGCATACGGCAAGCGGAAGTATAGGCGTCGTTCGCGGTCATCTGGCGCGACCACAGAATCTTGCCCGTGTCCGCATCCATCGCAATGAAAGAATCGCTCATGCGGGAACTGGGATCGCTGTAATTGTCGCCGGTCGTGACGTATACCGTGTTGCGCCGCGCGTCGATGGCCGGAGTGCTCCAGATGGGTGCGCCGGAGGGTCCCCACAACTGCGTGCCGACCTTATTCCGCTTGGTCGGCTTGGGCTCCTCGATGGTGTATGTCTTCCAGATCTGCTTGCCGGTGGCTGCATCCAGCGCCACCAGGGAGCCGCGAAATCGGCAGCACTCATACTGGGGCGATCCCCCCGCGGCCTCTTCGCCCGACCGTACCGGAACATACAATCGATTGCGATAGAACACTACGCCGCCGGTAACGCCGGCCACCGGGAAGTCATCCACCTTGGTCTTCCAGATTTCCTGGCCGGTGGCGGCATCCAGAGCGTGAGCGAAGGCCCGGCCGTCTCCGAAGAACGCGGCGTAGTGGGTCCCGGAATCGGTCTTGATCTGCGCAACGGTTATCGCCGACCGCACCCCGGACCCGGCGTCGAAAACCCATTCCACGCAGCCGCTCGCAGCGTCGAGCGAATAAACCTTGCCATCCGCGCTGCCGATGAAGACGCGCCCCCCCGCCAGGTTGGGCGCTCCCATGCGCGTCAACTCGCCAGGGAACCCAAAGGCCCATTTCAGCTTGAGCTGGGGCACTTGCGCGGCGGTGAATCCGGCGGCAGCGCCTTGAAAGCGCGTGTTCGAAGTATTCATTCCCCAGCCATTCCAGGCGGGCCCGGATGCCGGAAGCGTGAAAGTCCCGGGAGCGTTCGCGCACATGGCTTTCGGCGAGGCTGCAATCTCGATCGGATCGGAGAAAGATTTGCCTGTCAGATATTCGGCAATCGCGCGCCGCTGCGGTTGCGAAAAGCGGACTGCCATGGAGATCATGGGTCCGGTTTCCATCGCCGCCAGGACCCCGGCCGGGTTCATCTGTTTGAAGGCTTCACGACTGGGCGCCCGGTCGAGACCGCCCTCGTGGCACGATGCGCAGGCTTGTTTATACCAGGCCTCGCCGTTCTGCGCGGATAGAAAGCTGGCTGCGCAGAACAGCAAGCCTGCCGCACGCGCGACACGCCGGAATATGTGTGCCATTGTTTGGGTTCTCCTTGTAAATGCCCAGTATAAAAAGATAGCGCACCTAGGCCGGCTTGAATTGTTTCTTGATTCCCTGCCAGTGAGTGTAATAACTGTGTTCCACCAGGTCGGTCTGAAGCGCGAACTGAGTCAGCCGGATCTGCAGCTGCGTCTCGAACAGGAACGCCATGGTGTTCCCCAAATACTCCGGCTTCAATTTCGCGGAAACGCCGTGCTCGTAGGCTTCCGCATCCGGCCCATGCCCGCTCATGCAGTTGTGCAGACTGGCGCTGCCTGGCACAAAGCCTTCTTTTTTCCCGATGTATTCCCCGTAAATCAAACCCATGAATTCGCTGGCAATGTTGCGATGGAACGGTGGGGGGCGGAAGGTATGATCCGCCACGCTCCAGCGCGGCGGGAAGCAGGTCAGCTCCAGGTTGGCGGTGCCCGGAACCGTCGAGGGCGACACCAGCACGCAATAAATCGAAGGATCCGGATGATCCCAGGTCACCGTATTGATGCAGTTGAATTTTGCGAGGTCGTATTTATAAGGCGCCAAAGTTCCGCGCCAAGCCACGATATCCAATGGAGAATGATCGATCTTCGCTTCCCACAGACCACCGCCGAACTTGGCCACCAAGCGGAAATCGCCTTCCCGATCTTCATATGCCGCCACGGGCGCAAGAAAGTCGCGTGCATTCGCAAGCCCAAATGTGCCGATGGGTCCTAGCTCCGGCAACCTCAAATACTGGCCGTAATTCTCACAGATATAGCCGCGCGCCGCCTCTTCCATTAATTCGACTCGGAAGCGGACGCCGCGTGGGATCACGCAGACCTCGCCGGGCGTCACCTCCAGAATCCCCATCTCGGTATGAAATCTAAGCGCCCCCAATTGCGGCACGATTAACAGTTCACCATCGGCGTTATAGAAGAAACGATCCTGCATCGAATGGTTGGCCGCATAGACGTGAATCGCAACGCCGGTTTGCAAACCCGGGTCCCCATTGCCACCCATGGTGACGATGCCGTCCAGAAAATCAGTGGCCTTGGCGGGCACCGGTATGGGCGCCCAACGCATCTGATTGGGATTGGGGACGGTGTTGTTAAAAGGTCCACTGCGCAGCAGTCCGGACGTGATTTCCCGGAACGGCTCATGCAGGACCGAAGGCCGTATACGGTAGGTCCAAGCCCAGCGGGATACACCTCGCGCGGCGGTAAACGAGCTGCCGGTGAGCTGTTCCCCGTACAAGCCAAATGAATTTTTTTGAGGTGAATTTTGCTCTCGAGGCAGAGCGCCCGCCAAGGCTTCGCTAGCGAATTCATTGCCGAATCCAGACTGATATTGAAGATCGGAGGAAGACATTTCACTTGTGACCTTACGCCCAACCTGATCGTGTGTCAAATCCAAAAAACCATGCGCTCCGGATACACCAATGAAGGAGAGGCAACCAATGTGGAAGACCATTCGAAACTGGACCGGACTCGCCGCGCTGGCCGCATGCACGTGCGGAGGCGGAACCCGGAGGCCGCTTCCCCTATTTTTGTGTTCCCATGAATAGGTGCCCGACAAACCTTTCGACCAGCCGCGCATCGCGCTGAATCGCATCTACACGAAGCGCGGAGACGGGGGCGAAACCAGCCTGGTGGGCGGCCAGCGAGTGCCCAAACACGCGGCGCGGATAGAAGCCTACGGTACCGTCGACGAACTGAACGCTTTTATCGGTCTGGCGGCGGTTTCCTGCGGCCAGGATTCGAGACTCGCCCCGCTGGCCGCGATCCTGCGCCGCGTGCAGCATGAGCTGTTCAACCTTGGCTCGATTCTAGCGACGCAACCCGCCGACGTGCATCCCCACCAGCCGCGCGTTACTCCCGCCGAGATCGCGCAACTGGAGCGCGAAATCGACTCCATGAATGCAGTCCTTGAACCGCTGCGCAGCTTCGTCCTGCCGGGAGGAACCCGTCTCAACGCCGAATTGCACGTGACGCGGACGGTCTGCCGCCGGGCCGAACGGCTGCTGACATCACTGGCGCGCGAAGAATCCGTTCCGGCAGAAGCGATTCCGTATCTCAATCGCCTGAGCGATGCCATGTTCGTATGGAGCCGCTGGGTGAACCACGTGCTCGGCGTCCCCGAAGTGTTGTGGGAGCCCAATGCCGCTGCTTCAGGGCGCGAGGATTTGCCGTAGCGCTTCGCCCACATCAGTAAAGCGGAATTGAAAGCCAGCCCGCAGAGCCGCCTCTGGAATCACATGCTGGCTCGCGAGCAGCACCTGCGACATCTCGCCCAATAGAAGCTTGAGAGCCAGTGCCGGGACCGGAAAGATTGCTGGACGATGCAGGGCCGCCGCCAGCTCGCGCGTGAACTCGGCGTTGGTTACAGGATTCGGAGCGACAGCATTCACAGGCCCACGGACAGCGGGATTCATAATCGCAAACTCGATCAGCGAGGTCAGATCGTCCAATGCGATCCAGGAGACCCACTGCTTTCCGCTTCCCAGACGCCCGCCAACTCCGAAGCGGAACGGCAGTGCCATCTTGGGGAGCGCGCCGCCGCCGCGTCCGAGCACGACGCCGATGCGCGGGGTAACCACGCGCACGCCCCACTCTTCGGCCGCCCGGGCTTCCCGCTCCCAGGCCACGGTAACCTGCCCGAGGAAGTCCGTCCCGGGCGCCGAGTCTTCCGTCAGAATCTCGTCACCGCGCGAGCCGTAGTAGCCGACCGCGGAGGCGCTCACCAGCACTGCCGGCGGATGCTGGCGAAGCGCCGCTATCAGTGCGCGCGTGCCCTGGACGCGGCTATTTAGAATGCGTTCCCGCGCCCCCGCCGTCCAGCGCTGGGCTACTGGTTCGCCCGCCAGGTGCACCACTCCCTGGCACTCCGCAAAGACTTCAGGGCCGGGAGGGTTCCGCAGCGATACTGCCGCGACCCTGTGCCCGGCGGCCCGCAGACGCTCCGCCACGGCGCGCCCCACAAAGCCCGATCCGCCCGTGATGACGACATTCATAGGAGCCTACCTTGCGTGACTTCCCGAATGTAGGCGTCAATGCCGGTCTTGCGCTTCATCCTGAAGATGGCCCGCCCGCACCAACGAGCGAATCGAAAGTCACCTGACTTTAGGATACGGGACCACCGATCGCACAATACGCTACGAAATAGGTGAAGTCTGCATTACGATATGATGTAGAGCACGGAAACATTTTGGCCCGGGGTGATAACCGGGATCCCGTGAGGCATTCGATGCGAGGATCTTTCCATGGAAAAGCAAGCGCAGAACATACAAGAAGCATTTCTAAACAATGCGCGCAAAGACAAAACGTTTTTGACGATTTACCTGATGAGCGGCGTGAAGCTTTCCGGCCGGATTAAGAGCTTCGATAAGTACTCGGTGGTACTTGAAACCAATAGTCAAGAACAGTTGATATTCAAGCACGCGATTTCCACTGTGGTGGTTTCACGGCCGTATCATTCGGGGCCACAGTCGAATGTCGCCACAGTGGGCGCCCACGTAGCGCCCGGCGCTCCCGTCGTCGAAGAACACCACTAGAATCAAGCCTTTGTCAGCCGAAGCAGAAGTTGCGATCCTGGTGGGCCTGAATCTCACCGGTCGGGGCGCGCAGCGAAAGTCAGCGGGCGGCGAATCCGCTCAGTCTAACGCAGAAGATTCCATTGCGGAGCTGGCATCGCTAGCCGCCACGGCGGGAGCGCGCGTCGCCGAGAGCCAGATTCAATCGCGCCCCAAGGTGGATGCGGCCACCCAAATCGGCTCCGGCAAGGTGGAAGAACTCAAGGCGCTGATCCACCTGCACGAAGCGGACGTGGTGATCTTCGACCGTGAGTTGACGCCTACCCAGCAGCGCAATCTGGAAAAGGCGCTCGACATAAAGGTGCTCGACCGTACGCAGCTGATCCTCGACATCTTCGCGCGCCGCGCGCGAACCCGGGAAGGCCAGTTGCAGGTGGAGCTGGCGCAGTTAAATTATCTGTTGCCGCGCTTGACCGGCCACGGAGCGGCAATGTCCAGGTTGGGCGCCGGCATCGGCTCGCGCGGCCCCGGCGAAACTAAACTCGAAACCGATCGCCGCCGCATCCACCAGCGCATCCACGCGATCGAACGCGGACTCGAACGGGTGCGCGGCGGGCGCACCACGCAGCGCCTGCAGCGGCAGGCGGTTCCGCTCGCTACCATCGCGCTGGTTGGCTATACCAACGCCGGTAAGTCGTCGTTGTTTAATCGGCTCACCGGCGCCGAGGTGCTCGCCGACGCCAAGATGTTCGCCACGCTCGATCCTACCGTGCGGCATATCACGCTGCCCTCGCGCCGCCGCGTGCTGGTAAGCGACACCGTGGGCTTCATCCGCAATCTGCCCACCACTCTCGTGAAAGCCTTCCGCGCGACACTCGAAGAAGTGATCGAAGCGGAACTGCTGCTGCATGTAGTCGACGCCAGCTCGCCCGAGGCGGCCGAGCACACCGCTCACGTGATGTCCACGCTCCAGGAAATCGGCGCCGACACCACCCTGCAGATTCTGGTGCTGAATAAAATCGATCAAATTCCCGGCGAGCCCGACGCCCAATCGCTCGCCCGCCGTATTCTAGAGGACCCCAACCACCAGCCCGCCGGAGCCGTAGCCATCTCCGCGCGAACCGGCGCGGGCTTTGAGGCGTTGCTTAAGAAAATCGACGAGACCTTGGCGCTGGATACCGTAACCGAGTGCACCTTCCGTATCCCCGCGGGCGAAGGCGGACCAATTCATACATTGCACGAACGCGCGCGAGTGATCTCCACCCGCTACTCGGGCGAGGACTGCGTGATCCAGGCGGAGACACCCGAATCCATCCGCCGCCGACTGTCAAAATATCTGGTGGCGTAGGCTATTATGAAAAGCAACCCATGAACGGGCCGAATCTGCTTACGCTCCTGCGGATTTTCTTCGTCCCGCTGCTGGTGGCAGCGCTGCTCGGGGGAGGGTTCGTCGAACCCTATCTAGCCGCCCTCACGGGTCCGCTGGCGATCACGCGCGATACCTTTGCCCTGCTTATTTTTCTGGCGGCCGCCGCCACTGACCTGCTTGACGGCTACCTGGCTCGCCGCTGGGGACAAATCACCACAGTGGGGACCTTGCTCGATCCCATCGCGGATAAACTATTGATTTCCGCCGCGCTGGTTTCGCTGGTCGACATTCACCGCGTTCCGGCGTGGATGGTCATCCTCATTATCGGGCGTGAATTTGCCGTCTCGGGATTGCGTTCGATTGCCGCCGCGGGCGGTTACACCATCGAAGCCAGCGACTTGGGCAAAACCAAAATGGTGGCGCAAGTGGTCGCGATCGCGCTGGTGATCGCCGGAATCCGTTGGCCCCAGCTGAATCAGTTGGCGCTGATCGCCATGTGGGCCGTGGTCCTATTCGCGCTGGTTTCGGCCGCCGACTATTTCCGCAAGTTCTGGGGCAGCGTGGATAGCCATGTAAAATCCCGCCGCCGCCGCGAATTGCTGGCCTGGCAACGGCAGCAGCGCAAGCTCCGCCGCGCGGGTGTCGCGACTTCGGCGAAAGCCGCCAGTAAAGGCTAGCTACGCGCTGACCGCCAATCCGGTAGCCTGCCATGCGTCCAGCCCACCGATCAAATTCGTGACGTTTTCAAAACCGGCGCGCTGAATCAGGCTGCATGCGATCCCGCTGCGGTAGCCGCCCTTGCAATGTACGACGATGGGTTTTGACCGGTCCAGATCACCCAGCATTTGGGTCACTCGATCGAGCGGCTTGTGCAGCGCGCCCGGAATGTGGGCCTGGTCCCATTCGGGCTTGCGGCGAACGTCCACGATCTGGATCGAACCCGGCTCTTCAGACAACTCGCGATCCAGTTCCGCCGCCGATATTTGCATAATCTGCGCGGTGGGTTTCTGGTCGCCTGCCCATCGCGTCATCCCGCCCTCCAGGTATCCGGCCACGCGCTCAAATCCCACCCGCGCCAGGCGCGTCCGCGATTCTTCTACGGCGGGCTGGTCTTCGGCCACCAGGATAATGTCGTGTTCCAGCCCGAGTAGCGCTCCGGCTGATCCCGCAAACTGCCCGGCGAGCGGAATATTAACGGCGCCAGGAACGTGGCCGCTCCCGAACTGCATGGCGGGGCGAGTGTCCAGGATAATATCGCCGGCCTGCTGGCGCTCGAGAACCTGATCCGAGGTCAAAGCCTCTAGCGGAAGCAGAAATTCCAGCGGGATTGCGCCGGTGCGGTTGATTTCGGCGTCCTGCGCGAAGTACGCCGGGCGGTCCGGCATCTCGGCAGTGAGCAGCCGCACGAATTCTGGTTTGTTCGGAGCCCGCAGTGCATAATTGAGCGCACGCTCCTTGCCGATGGTCGACTGCCGCTCGGGCCGCATTTGTTTTCCGCAGAGCGAGCCCGCCCCGTGCGCCGGATACACCTCCACGTCGTCGCCGAGCGGCACCAGTTTTTGGTGCAAGCTGTCGTACAGCATTCCGGCCAATTCCTGAGGCGTTTTATCGCGCGACAAGTCGGGACGTCCCACGTCGCCGATGAACAGCGTATCGCCTGTCAGCACGGCCCAGGGTTTTTCGCCGCGATCCAGGTCCGTCACTGCCACCGAGACGCTTTCCACCGTGTGGCCGGGAGTTTCGAGGAACCGCAGAATTACGCGTCCGAAGCGAATTTCGTCGCCATCGTGCACCGCCACGTGATCGATTGGCGAATTGGCGGCCGCGCCCAGATAAATTTTCGCACCCGTCTTGGCTGCCAGCTCAACGTGGCCGCTCACAAAATCAGCGTGCAGGTGCGTCTCGATGATGTGCTCGATTTTGAGCCCCTGCGCCCGCGCCTCATCTATATAAATGGATACGTCGCGCTGCGGGTCGACTACGCATGCCACACCCTCCGCGCCCAGCACATAAGAAGCGTGCGACAGACAAGTCAGATAAAATTGCTGAAAATACATCTCAGACCGCAGTCTAGGATGGCAGGTATTCGCGCAACGTTCCGTAGAACGACCGCACAAAGTTGGTGGCCGATTTCGTGGCAGCGTCTTCGTCGCGATTCACAATTGGAACCACCACCCGCACCAGCGCCGTGTCGGTGCGATTCAGACGCATGGCGTCCACGACTACCCAGAACTTCGCTTTGTACTCGCTGGCGATGGCGCGGTCGCGCGATTGGTACCAATAGAGCACCAGACTGCGGTCATCCCCATGAGCGACTATGTAGCGGTTTACCCGGATCGGCTCCGCCCTCCCCACATCCACCGATATGATGCCCGAATTGAGCGGCGTCCAGCCGCTGCCGGGAAGACAGTTCTTGGGCGAATGAGGAGCTTTCCCGTTGCGTTGCGAGCGGAATGCCGCCACGAACAGATTGGCGCCCGCGGCGTCCCCCGTCCCGGCGTTGGACACGTAAAATCGATTTAATAGATCGTCGGCCTTCAATATGTCGCGCGTCTCCTGGTCAACCACGCCTTCCTGCGCGAGCTTCCAGGAGCCCAACGTGGACGGCAGCAGGGAGAGAGAGCGCCCGACCGGAATCGCCTCCGGGCGAACCGCGCTATGGATCATCGCTCCCTGCAAAACGATCAGGCCAGTGGCCGCCAGCATCGCCGGCGATTTCAAAAACTTAAGCAACGGTAGCCTCCCGGGGATGCCTTGTGGTGAAACGATTGATCAGCAGGTGAAGCCCGCCTAGTAGAACCAGAGCGATCAGAAAGATGATCCAGCCCTCCAGACTATGAAAGAACCCCCGCGCCAGCGCCGGATTGATCTCACTCAGGATTCCAGTGATGGTAACCCGTCCCGCATTTGCCACGATCGCCACCGGAATGGTTGCGGCGAACAGAACCCAGCGCATCCATACCCTCTTATCAAAGAAATAAGCGTAGACTAGCGACAAGAAGGAAAGCGAAAGCAGACTCCGAATTCCGCTGCATGCCTCCACCACCGATAGCTTCTGGCTCGCCAATTCCAGGATATTGCCGTCACGCAGGACCGGTATTCCGATCAGGCCCAAGTTAAATTCGGCCACCTGGCTTGCGAATAACTGAAGCGGAAAAGTGATCTGGTTGTAAATCACCGCCGGGATCGGAATCATGAAAGGCAGAAGCAGCAGGGGAAACGCCAACTCGCGCAC
>Ga0068855_100012449_pt1 | contig 10274 bp, 8 predicted proteins | sample KBSCornC52_FD_66592 | JGI IMG/M metagenome (GOLD analysis project Ga0068855, IMG submission 66592) | Corn rhizosphere microbial communities from Kellogg Biological Station, Michigan, USA - KBS Corn C5-2 | ecosystem: Host-associated > Plants > Roots > Rhizosphere > Soil ... | reverse complement strand
CACGCGCCTGTTCCCAGCATCGCAAACAAGCCTACTGTCAGCATGGCGCGCCGGCCTGGGCCACCGCAGATTAAAGCACCGATCAGGATCGGAAGGCCCAGAACAATCGGTGCGACAAGACGCGGCACCAGAGCCCAGCCGTCGGTCCCCACTTCCCAAAACGACCATGCCACTGTGCCCGCCAGCATCAGCGCGTAGACAATGCCGCCCCGCGCGTCGCTCCGGCAAAACATTACGCCCGCGGCGATCGTCGCCAAGCCGGCGAAGACGTAATACCACGATCCACCCAGCGAGATGAGCTTCAGCCCTGGCAGTACAAGGGTGATCCCGATCAGGACCAGCACCGCGCCATAGAGCACCATCAGCCAACGGCCAAAGCCGGTTTCACCGAAATGCATGATTCCCTCTCCTGCTCCAGTTAGTCGATTATAACCAGAAATGACAATAGTGACGTTGCAAATGGCTGACAGAAGAGTTCGATCGCATGAGTGTGGGCAGGCCGAGACGACATCGTTGAGAAGTGGACAGCGAATTTATCGCGACAGACTCTCGACACGCCTCAAGTCCGCAGGAATGGCACGAGCGGCGCGAAGAAAATGGAACAGCGCCCAAATCTGGAGCAGCGAAGCTGTGCCTAGGGCCCACTGTAAGGAATGATTGCCAGCCCGAGGCATATATATATCGCTCAACAAACCAACAAGGAAAGGACCAACACCAAGACCAACAAAGCTAATCAAGAATGTTATGAAGGAGCTGGCTATCCCGCGCATACGCGGCATAACCAAACTCTGAAGGACCCCCAGTACGGGCCCATATTGGAGAGCTGCCATCATTCCCCAAAGGGCGAAGGTCACGAGTGTACCCGCCAGCGGAGAAAAACCAATGCCGCCGACCATGATAACGCCATTACTTGCCGCGACAACAGCAGGTAACCAACCATACCAGCGAACGTCCTTTCGCCCCAACCAGTCGGACAAGGTACTTCCAAAAACGTGCGACAGGAACGTCGGAATTCCGAAATATAAACTAATGACGTAACCTGCTTGGGAGACCGGCATTCCATGCTTACGCATTAGTAAGGCTACCATCCATGCCAAGGTACCAGTGCCTACCACTGAGGTAACCGTCATTGCTGCCATAAGGTTTAGGACGCTTTTCTGGCCGCCGAAAAAATGGAAGGTCTCTCTTACCGAAGGTAAAGCCTTGGCGTCTTCCGCCGGTATTTTTTCCCGCGATGGTTCGCTAACGGTCAGATAAATAATAGCGGCGAGCAAGATACCAGGTACACCAGCTGCCACGAACGCCATGCGCCAACCCAGATTATCGCCAATGTAAGCAATTATGGGATACCCAACTATCGTCGCTAGTGTCGTTCCGCCATACATTATCCCAATGGCAGTTGCACGAGACTGGCGATCATAGAGATCGGCCAACACTGTGACGGCATTTGGATTATAACCTGCTTCTGCCGCTGCCACTGCCGCTCTAAGACCAGCAAGTTGGAGCAGGCTGTGCGTGAGACTCGTTATGGCCGTAAAGCAGCTCCAGAGACCCAGATTAATAACGAGCAGATTCCGGCGATTCACTCTATCCACAAGCATCCCGATAGGAAGCAGCATAATCGAATATGGAATACTGAAGACAAAGCCGCTAACAAACCCAAGTTCGGCGTCGCTCAGTCCGAACTCAGCTTTTATGGACTGCGCCATAATCACTATAGTTTGGCGATTAAGTGATTGTATTGAAAACCCGAGCAACAGCAGGATAAGAACATAATGTCGATAGCGAAGCTGTGGATGCAGTAAAACGCTCACGGCGCGGGATAACGAAACCATCAATTCACCTTCACATTGGCAGCCGCCGAGTGGTCAGAATCGGTGAATCCCTCCCCGTGGCGAGACACCGCACAACCACAGTTCGCGAACCGGACGGATATTAGCCGGCAGTGCGTACGCTCAGACGCAACATCACTGATCGACCCCGGTTAACGCTGGCCTGAGTATCCGCGAGGAACGCACCGCGTGGATCGTTTGCAGCACGTCCGGTGCCTGTTCCGGTGAAGGGAACGTCGTTCGAGCGGACCGGGACATAAAATTTGTTGGTGAGGTTATCGCCGATGACTGCCAGTTCCCACCTGTCGTTTTGGGCACCGATATGCACTTTGGCGTCGAGGATTTGCCAGCTCTTCTGCTGGCTGGCGGCAGGCTCCGTTACATTGGTATAGTAGCTCGATGAGAAATTCACATCGACATTCAAGCCAAATTGAAGCTCGGAACCAATGTCATGTTGAAAAGCCGCCCCGGCGCTGCCGCTCCACGCCGGCGCGCGTAGGAGCTGCCGGCCCGCCAGATTCTGGAGGGCATAGGTGGTGTAGTTCTGACCGCCAATAGCGGTCGAAGTGAAGCCACCGAAGTTGCAGCCCGCCTCCTGTGTCTGGCCCGAATAGCAGCCGCCTGAAAAGACATTATATTTGGCATCGTTGTATCCGACGGCCCCATGAACCGATACACCTTGGAGCGGTGTCTTATAGTCGGCGTCGTATTCGACCCCCTTGAGGGTCGTCTTACCTGCGTTCAGCACGGTTTGGACAGTGCCGGCAGTGGTCGTTGTGGAACTCGTAATCTGCAAGCCCGTCACAACATAGCGATAGAGCGACAAGTTGGTGCGCAGGTCTCCGTTTAATAGCGCCGCCTTCACGCCGCCTTCAAAGCCCTTGATGACCTGTTCACCGTAGCGAAGGTCACTGGCGAAATTGGTTGCACCAGAATTGAAACCACCGGAGAGGAACCCACGTTTATACGATGCGAATACGGTCAAATCCGAAGAGGGTCGATAGGAAACGGTGAACTCGGGGGAGAAGTCGTGCCAACTGGCTTTATGCGGGGAAGTTGGCGTTTCGGGTATCACAGAGCGAGGTCTGGGGGCACCGGGAAGCCCCAAAGCCGCCATAACGCTAGTTAGTTGCTTTCGTTCGTAGGAGTAGCGGCCGCCGCCCGTGATCTCAACTTTGTCCAGCGGCCTGACAATCAATTGTCCAAACGCGGAGTAGGATTCCCCATGCTGGTGCAGATTATAGCTGGAGAGCAGATCGTAGTTGCCCCCCGCCAAGATTGGCACGGCGCCCATGAAAGCCATGATGTCTTCGGCTGACCTCGCCTTTTCGTAGTAGCCGCCAATCATGAAATCGAGCAGGCTTTTGTAATTGCTGGTAAGACGAAGCTCCTCACTGATTTTTTGATTGCTGAATTTCGGATTACTATCGAGGACTGAGGCGGGGATCCAGGCGAAGCTGGAATTGTCCATATAGTTTTGGTAGACATAATAATAACCGCTAACTGACGTCAGCGCCAATCGGTCGTTCAGGTTATAGTTCATCTCGTAGGAGATGAGCGCTTGCCTCAGATGCAAATATGGAACGCCGTCACTTCCAAAACGACCTGGAATGGCCGCGGCTATTCCGGGCCCGGGTATGGCGTGAGCGCCTTGCCCGTCTATCCTGCAGTTGTCCGGGTCGCTGGCGCCGCCAAGCTGGGGCACTCCGCGGGGACAATTGATAAGCTGGGCGGAGCCCAGAACGCCATTGTCGTCTAGATGATTGTAGCTAACTTTCAGACGGGCGTTGAAATTATCATTCGGGTTCCATTTTAGTGTCCCCCGAATGCCAAATTCTTTTGGCTTGGGAGTATGCTTGTCAACTGCGGTGTAGACACTGCTGTTGTCGGACCCTTGATCGAACCAGCCATTCATCGTATCCGCGAAGAAGGCGAGACGCGCGCCGAGCGTGTCAGTGATTGGACCGGATATGAAGCCTTCACCGCGCCATTCTTCAGCATAGAACTCATAGCCGGCCGAGACCTTCGCCTGGAAGGCAGAGGTCGGGTCAGCACTTCGGATGGATATGACGCCGCCAGGACTATTTTTCCCGAAGAACAGGGCCTGTGGACCTTTCAGGACCTCAATTTGCCCGAGGTCCAGGTTTGCCATGCGGTTGATGTTGGCTGTCGAAACCTGAACACCGTCAATGTTAAAGGATACAGCCTGGTCGGCAAAAGGATTGTTGTCAGCGCCAGAAATGCCCCGGATACCGATCTGGCTGCCTTGGAGCGTCGTACCGGCTGGACCGATCTGCAACTGCGGGACCATCTTCGACAGATCGTCGAACTTTACGAACGCTCGACGGTCGAGTTCGCTTCCCGAAACCACGGTCAGAGTGACTGGAACCGCAATGGCAGTCTCATCCCGTTTACGTGCGGTAACTATAATCTCTTCCGGAGCTGTCTGAGCGGCCGCAGGTGCTGAAGCAATAGCGCAAACTGCAAGAGCCGCGCGTACATAACGAAACCTTTTATCCATGTTCGCCCCCTACTTTGCGACACTCGAACCAGTGTCTTATTCCGAAACGGCACTAAAGGATTAGCCCAATATTACTATTGGGTCAATCATCATATGGACAATGGGTTGCTTCAATGTAAAGTTTGCGGTGCATAGTTATAAGACCCCGCTACATTGGCCGCGCAGGCTCGCAATTGTTCATGGGTTCAATGAGGGGCCAGAGGTTCGCGCCGTAATCTTGAAAGCCGACACACACCGTATTTCTTTGGCAAAAACGACCGCTCAAGTTCCAACGGAGGATGGCGATATAAAATGCTCACCAAATTTGACGATTATCTGATTCATCAAGCGATAGATACGCTTGACCATGTGGCGAGCGGAGATCCGCGATTTATGGACCGTGGATTATTCATTGCGCACGGCAAAGACGACAGATTTTACTTCCAGATTGGTTTTGGCCTTTACCCCAATGAGAACATGATCGATGCATTTGTTTGTGGCGCCTGCGGTAATCATGAATACAACTTGAGAGTTGCACGGCCACTTCAACATGATCGCTCCGACCTGAATATCGGTCCGCTGCACATAGAGATCATGGACCCCATGTCTGTATGGAAAATATGGATCGATGACAACAAGCACGGCATACGCTGCGACTTAACCTTCCGTCCGCGCGCGCCAGCCTACGAGTTCCAGCCGGTCTTTATCCGGCGGAACAACTATGTTGATCAGCACCAAATGCACTTCGTACAGAGCGGCGCCTATGAGGGCTGGATCCAAATTGGAGATCTTCGGATTAAGGATGGAATCATCGGGGCCCGCGATCGCTCTTGGGGAGTAAGAGGAAAGCACAAGACATCGCACACGAGCCATCGAGTCTGGCTCACGGCAGAATTTGATGATTTTGCCATCCATGGGTGGTTTCAAACGGACCCGACGGGGCGACCGTTGATCGCCGACGGCACGCTTATCGACATTAAGAGCGGAGTCAACCGCCTCATCTTCAGAGCATTTGGTGAGCCAACGTATATCCAGGGCGCACACGGCTATCCCGAGGCGGTCGAAATGAGACTTGTAGACATCCAAGGCAAAACTCACTCCCTGATAGCTCGTCCACTCCTCGCGAGGAGCGCAGGCGGTTCAGGCACCCAAATCCAGTCGGACTTCTTTGGCAGGCAACGTTCGTCGCTCCACGTCGAAGGGGAATACTTAAATACAGCAGACCCGAATTTCCGACGCGAAAAGGGCTATATGAATGGGTCCATGCTGGCCGAATATTCTTTTGAGGGAAAAATAGGATATGGCGCGTTTAACAGCCCGATGCTGGGGCGGAATGTATGAGCGCGGATACGCAAAAATTCTATCAAACTTTGCTAAGGTCCCGCCTGCCGAGCTGGCTAGAGCGGCGACTGAATGTCCCGAACCTCGCGTTGGTGAGTGTTGAAAGGTTGGCCGGCGGGTTATCGAACGAGTCGTGGAAGATTGTCTGCACTTTTGTCCGTAATGGGTCGCCGGAAGAGATGACATTCGTCATCCGGTGGGGCCTCGAAGGAGGCGTATCGGCTCCCTATGATATGCCTGGACAGTTTGCGTTGCTTTCAGTGCTGGCGAAAACAGCTATTCCGGTGCCGGAACCTCTCTGGCTCGAACGGACCACTCTATTCTCGGTGAACCGTTCCTGACCATGAATTTTGCACCTGGAACAACGCAGAAGTCCAAACGGTTTGAACTGGACGATCCGTTACGTGATCAGAAAGTGCAATCCTATGTCGACACCTTGGCGAAAATTCACGGACTGGATTGGCAGGCGATAAAGCTGGACCAGATATTGCTCCCGCCAACTCCTGAAGACTGCCCCAAAGTATGGCTGCAGTTTGTTCTCGCTAGAATGGAAAAACTGGGCTTCGTTGATGATAAAAATGCTAAGCGCGCGGTAGCATGGTTGTCCGAGAGGATGCCGAAACAATCGGAAATAGGGCTGATCCACGGCGACACCAACCTCGCTAATTACCGATTCCAAGACGGTGCTGTAGTGGCCGTACTCGATTGGGAGGCAGCTATGCTCTCAGATCCACTGGCAGATCTCGGACAGGCGTGCGGCTCGCTGAGGAGGTGGATGGTTGATCAGCCAACGAATATCCAGCAAAGGGAGATGGAGACTCTTCTTGGTCTCTACCAGGATGCGACGGGACGGTCGTTCGAGCATCTGCCGTTTTGGGAAGTCATGTTCACGTTGCGGGCTGCCCTCAATAGCAACCATCCAGCAAAGAGCCCCGCTGTCCGCACGCCGCTATATTGGGAGCAACTCAAACTGCTCACCGCCTGATAATATGGAAAGAGCGGGAGCTCTGTCGAAGCGACGTGTTCATGGAGCGCTAAACAAATTCGCAATTCATAGCACACGCTACATACCCAGGTGAGAAAGCGCGGTCTATCGCTCGCCCAGCAGCCTGAGCAAGGACAGGTACGCACTTCAATAAGCGCCTTTTAGTGGGAACTCTTAATGCGAACAGAATCAGTAACCTACAAGGTCAATCATCTCAAGATGGTGGGCTACCTCGCTTACGATGAGACCCAGAGCGACAAACGGCCCGGCATATTGGTTTATCCCGATGCGCGCGGGCTCGGCGATCATGCCAAGGGAGTCGCAGAAAAGTTGGCTGGTCTCGGGTACATTGCTTTAGCTTGTGATCTACATGGTGGCGGACGTCTCATTCTCGAATCGACCGAAAGAGCTGAGCAACTCAAGCTATTGCAGTCTATCCCGTTAGGCGTAGCGACGAGGGCGCATGGCGGTCTGAATGTGCTCCGACAACGGCCTGAATTAGACCCCAGCAGGATTGCTGCAATCGGTTATTGCATTGGCGGAGCCATGGCGTTGGAATTGGCGCGTATCGGCGAGGACATTGCGGCGGTTGTTGCCCTTCACGGAAAGCTAGTATCGACGTTACCGGCATCAGCCCGTAAAAAAATTAAAAGTAAGATCCTTGCATGTTTGGGCGCAGACGATCCTCATGTACCGCTGCAGCAACGGCTCGATTTTGAGATCGAAATGCGCGCCGAGAAAGTCAATTGGCAAATGAACATCTATGGGGGTGTTGTACACGGGTTTACGACGCCTGGGATCGAAAAATTTGGAGACCCCAACCACAACCATTATGATCCGCAGGCCGATGCTAGATCATGGTCGGAAATGCTCGCCCTCTTCAAGGAGGTGTTTCACTCATGAATCATTTCGAATTCACCGCGGAATCCAAGCCATCCCGTTAGAGCCCTTGCACATAAGTTTGGACGCTTTGTGATGCGCTCTGCCAGTCAATAGACCAAATAAGTGAGGGTCTCCAAAATAGGGCGGCGTTTTATCCAATCGTATTGGCACGGGATAAATCTCGGCTTCGCGATTTCGCTTCATGTAACGGACGGCTTTTCGGGTTCGACAGCCTGTTAAGGACTGGTTTCAAGAACCTCCATAGCAGCATGAATGCCTGATCCTGCAGCCGGCCATCCAGCGTAGCACGCAAGATGCAGGAAGACCTCTTCGAGCTCCGCTTTAGTAACGCCGTTTTCCATTGCACGCGCCACATGGAAACGTAGCTCCGTCGGACGGTAATTCGAAACCAACGTCGCCACCGTAATTAAGCTACGCTCCCGTTGCGACAGACCTGGGCGGTTCCATATATTACTCAGCACGATCTGTTCCGCAGTTCTCGTATACTCTGGGAAGCTTTTCCGCATTGCCTCGCGTGTATCAAACTGTGCCGTGGGCATGGTTTTCTCCATATTTGAACTGTAACAGCTCAGGCATAATCAGGAGCTTCCGATTTAGGAGTATCTGGGATTTTCTCCTATGTAACTGCCCTATCCTTCTCTTCAGAACACACGCCCACCCGCATCTGGCGGTGGCGGGCAGATAGCATCGATGTCTTTCAGATCCTCCGCCGTTGGGCGCCAACCCAGCGCGCTCATATTCGCTAACAGTTGTTCTGGCTTGGAGGCGCCGGCGATGATGCAAGAGACATAGGGCTTCGCCAGAAGCCAACCAAATGCAACGTCCAGCATCCGGTATCCTCGCTTCGCGCACCACTCTTGCAACGCGTGAGCTTGGTGGCGTTTCGTTTCCTGAAAAAACCGCCCTACGGCATCGGGCATAGTTTGAGACCATTTTGCCATGCGCGAATCTGCGGGAGGCTGTTCACCGAAGGCATACTTGCCGCTCAAGAGACCGCTTTCCAATGGAAAATAGGTGATAAGCCCCAGACCATGTCGTTGGCATGCCGGTACAATATCCGCTTCAATAGCGCGCGTGAGAACATTGTAGTGGTTTTGCCCCGAGACGAAGGGATAAAGCCTCTCGACTTTCGCAGTCCACGCCGCGTCCGCAATCTGCGACCCGCTGAAATTCGAATGCCCGATATATCTAACTTTGCCCTGCCGTACCAAATCTTCGAGTGCGCGCATTGTTTCGGCGATTGACGTCATCGTATCCGGTACATGGACTTGATAGAGATCGATGTAGTCGGTACCGAGCCGCGTAAGGCTTGCCTCCACCGACCGCATGATAGTGTCGCGCGATGCTCCGCCTTGAAGCCGTGGGCCATCGCCCATGGGCATGCCAAATTTCGTCGCGATGAGAACCTGCTTGCGGCGGCTACCCAAGGCACGGCCCAGAAATTCCTCTGACTTTCCTCGACCACCATAGGTATTAGCGGTGTCGAAAAGACTAATACCAACGTCGACGGCTTTGTCGACGACATGTTGTGTCATGGCGGCATCGATGATACTGCCGAAATTGAAGCATCCCATGCCGATTGCGGAAACTTTTAGCCCTGAGTTTCCAAGCAGACGCTGTTCCATTCTTCCATCCCTTTACATAAAAATTGGAGAGGCTGCCGTGTGAGCTCGTAATTTCTGAACGTCAGCACTTTGCACTTAAGCGACGCCGACCGCAGCTCACCGCCGTCTCCTTAAAGTAAGTTCACTCGGTGGGCCCCTGCTACATTGGAGCGCATACCCAAATGGATAGGAGAATATTGCAGTTGGCGTTGGTTTATGGGAACCGCAGAAATTTATGAAAGCGTCATGCCGGTCGCCCAAACCACTCGCTGGTGAAAATATTCCAACAAAATGCCGTGGCAGGCTTGTCCGGTCTTGTGCGCGATTGCATGAGGTATGGAGTAGAGACGCTCCCAACATGACAACGAATCATCCTGCGTTCAAGTTCTCTATCCCGCGAAAACGGCCGATCGAAGCATTATCATCGAATGCCTAGTAACCGCCGCCTCATTATTTGATTTGGTATATATCATTTAACATTTTGGGCGATCACCGGATGGAGAGGGGACGTAACGTTAGCTACCTGTTTAGGCGAGAAACAGGTCGAAATGCAAGAAATTCTCCAATTAATAACCCAATATTACTATTGGGATGACTCATTTGCTCGTTTAGGATATGAGGATCGTGTGGTCTAAAGAGGGGGCAAACATGAGTAGGAACGTTCTTTATATCGCGATCAGTGCGTCACTTACGAGTTTGGTTGTTGCTTCGCTGCCGGCGGCCGCACAATTGGCCACAGAAGAAATCATCGTTACCGCTCGTAAACGCGAAGAAACATCGCTCAGTACGCCGGTGATCTTGAGCGCGATCGGCTCAGGAGAATTACAACGACGCGCAATCAATAGTTTCGATATTCTTGCTCGCGCGGTACCCCAACTCATGGTCGGGGATGCCGCAGGTGGCGTCCAGGGCGGAACAATCGGCATCCGCGGTGTCTCTGCCGGTGAGCAAAACCCATTCATTGATCAGGCAGTATCTTTCAATATCGACGGTGCACAGCTCGCGGTGGCCTCGCCACGCCGTATGGGCCAGATGGATATTGAACACATCGAAGTATTGAAAGGCCCCCAGGCGCTATTCTTCGGAAAGGATAGCCCGGCCGGCATTGT
>Ga0068855_100012448_pt1 | contig 10275 bp, 12 predicted proteins | sample KBSCornC52_FD_66592 | JGI IMG/M metagenome (GOLD analysis project Ga0068855, IMG submission 66592) | Corn rhizosphere microbial communities from Kellogg Biological Station, Michigan, USA - KBS Corn C5-2 | ecosystem: Host-associated > Plants > Roots > Rhizosphere > Soil ... | reverse complement strand
CGCCAGGTTCTCAAGGCCAAGAAAGAATCCTGATCGCCCGCGCGGTGCGTCTGGCCGGATGCCATCCGGCCAACAACTGACAGGAAGCCGGAAAAACTGAACGGGCTGGCGCCGCCTGACGCCAACCCTGCCCGAATTCGTCCTTACTGGTCTGCCAGAGCAGGTCGGTGCGCGCTCGATCGTGGGTCGCCGAATACTGGGCTGTCGATGGTCGGTTTCCCGCTGCTTTTGATCCCGCTCGCCGTCTACAATATCCTCATCTTTCTGATGCCGGGCGTTGCGCTGACCGCGCCGCTGTTGACCCTGACGTTGATTTCCGGGGCAGCCTGGTCGGTGACCCTAAGCGACTTTCTGCTCGCGGCCGGTATCCTGTTGCTATTGCTTGAAATCGTCAAAGCCGCGCGTCCCGGCTCGCGATTTGTGATGGACCATCTGCTGTCCTTCGTGATTTTCGCTGCCGCCTGCGCTGAATTCCTGCTGCTGCCGCCGTTCGGCACCTCAACCTATTTCTTGCTGGGTTTGCTGACGCTGGTGGATTTCTTGGGCGGATTGGCACTCCGCGTCAGACGCGGCCGATTGGTAGCCCGGGCGCCAGAAGTCAGATCTGGAGCGAGGCCGGTGGCTCAACCACCGGAACAACAGTCCGAAGCCGTTGTCAGCTCCGGGCCGGCGCCGGGTGAGGCGGCTTCGCCGGTGCCTAGCGCCGCTTCAATCGCAGAATCCGTTCTGATGGCGCCTTCCAAGCCGATATCGCCGGGACCGCAAAACGGCACTGGCGAGGGGACGGCTCACGACGAGGCGCAGCCGACGTCAGATGGTCGTCTTCATTCGTAGTCCCAGTTTCGAACACGGCCGCGAACTTGTGCCATAGGCCATCTGCGCGTCTACGGTGGCGCGCCCTTGCTGGCGGCCGGGTCGGTGGCTTTGCTCGGTGGCGATCAGGTGGGCGACGAAATCCGCCCGCGACTGCTGCAGGTCCGGTACCTCGGACCAGTGGACGGGGGCGACGAACGGTACTAGCGCCCTGCAGGCTGCCGAACGCTCGTCCCGCAGAAGTTCCTCACTCGAAATGGAGGGTCCGTTACGCATGACTTTACTCCAATGAGGCCGTATCATTTTGGGACGCGATGGCCGCTTCTTACACTGCCTCGCAAAGCCTATGCCTCACCAAGGAGATGGTTCCGGTCCACCTCCTGGCATGGTTTCCAAATTGTTATCGAGTTCTGGGATAGGTTTATGTGAAGGCGCTCTGAAACGAGAAGATCTTGAGCACAGAATCCCCGCAAGCCCCGCCGATCCTGGCTTCCCTGGGCCAGGCGGTCTTCACCTGGGATCTTGCCAGTGACTCTCTTCTCTGGAGCGATCATGTCGCCCTGATCTTTGGCGAATTGGACCCGGCGACACTCGCCACCGGCGCCGGATTTTCCAAGATCATCGAGCCCGTGCAAAGCATTCGCACCGACATGCTTGGCCGGCCCTCCGTCCCGGGCGAGGATGGCGGCGTTCATTACCGAATCGAATATGGGGTGCGTATCAGTGCTTCCGCCGATCCGCTCTGGATCGAGGAAACCGGATGCTGGTTTCCGGGCGCAGACGGCCGTCCAGCTCGTGTGCAGGGGATTGTGCGTGTCAACAGTGAGCGCCGCGCGTATGACGAGCAACTGCTTCGCCTATCCCGCCACGATCCACTCACCGGCGAACTCAATCGCACCCATCTGATCGCGGCGCTCGCGGAGGCAATCGAAGAGGCAGAGCGGTTCCGCGCCTCCAGCGTTTTCATGCTGGTCGGCGTCGATCATCTAACCCGGATCAATTATGCCTTTGGCTTTGATGTGGCAGATGAAGTCATCGCCGAGATCGCCGTTCGCATCCGCCTCAGGCTGCGGGGCGGCGACGTGCTCGGCCGTTTCTCAGGCAACAAGTTCGGCTTGATCCTGAAGAATTGCACGATCGAGGAGGCGCGTATTGCGGCCGAGCGGTTTTTGGCCGCGGTTCGCGACGAGATCGTGCCCACCCGGCTGGGACCGGTTTCGGCGACTGTCTCGATCGGCGCCTTGCATATTCCGCGTTATGCCCATTCTTCGGACGAGGCGTTGAACCGGGTCCAGGAAGCGCTCGATGCCGCCAAGCGTCGCCGTGCCAGCTCGTTTTTGCTATGGCGTCCGAATGCCGAACGTGATGCCCAGCGTCGCGTCAATATCCGGGTGACCGATGAAATCGTCAGCGCGCTCAACGAAGGCCGCATCGTGACCGCGTTCGAGCCGGTCGTTGATGCAAGGTCGCGAAAGCCGGTATTCTTCGAGTGCCTGGTTCGGATGGAGCAGGATGATGGGCGCGCGCTGCTGGCGCCCGATATTGTGTCGGTCGCCGAAAGACTCGGCCTGATCCGGCTGGTCGATCATCGTGTGCTGGAACTGGTTATCGCCGAACTTGCGGCCGCGCCAGGCGTCCAGCTCAGTCTCAACGTGTCGCCGGACACCGCGATAGAATCGGAATGGCTGGGGTCGATGGAAGCGTTGATTGAGCGTCATCCTGGCGTTGCCGAGCGGCTCATCGTCGAAATCACCGAAACGGTCGCGGTCCGCAATGTCGATAATCTCAGCCACTTCGTGGCGCGGCTGAAACGACTCGGCAGCCGCATTGCGATTGACGATTTCGGTGCCGGCTACACCTCGTTTCGTAATCTTCGCAGGCTGGGAGTCGATCTCGTGAAGATCGATGGCGCGTTCGTGCAGAATATCACGCATTCGGACGATGATCGGGCCTTCGTCCAGACCTTGATTGAGCTGGCGCGTCGGCTTGATATCAAAACCGTGGCTGAATGGGTTCAGGACGAGGCGTCCGCCGCCATGCTCCGCGATTGGGGCTGCGATTTCATTCAGGGAAGGCTGACCGGGCTCGCGTCTTCCGAGCGGCCATGGAATGCCAGCCCTTGAGCCCGAGCATTGTAATATTCGCCGATCACTGATCCTTCTTGGGGGACATCCGCTCCAGGCGCTCCTGCATTTCCTTCATCTGGCGGCGCAGGTCCTCGATATTGTCTTCCGTGGAAGAGGCCTCAGGTTCCTTGTCAGCTTCAGCCGTGGCGCCCGCGCGCGGCGGCACGAACGGCTTGAACATCGAAAAGGTTTGCTGAAACAGCTCCATGTTGCGGCGAACGTGTTCTTCCAGCGGCGCAAAGGGCGTGCCGCTGAACGTATTGGCAAGCTGCTTGCGGAATTTCTCCTGTTCGCGCGTCAAGGTGTCGATCGATTGTTCGAGATAGCGCGGCACCACCATTTGCATGCTGTCGCCGTAGAAGCGGATCAATTGGCGCAGGAAAGTGGTGGGAAGCAGGTTCTGTCCGGCCTTGTTTTCCTGTTCGAAAATAATCTGCGCCAGAACCGAGCGGGTAATGTCATCGCCCGTCTTGGCATCATAGACCAGGAAATCCTCACCCTCTTTCACCATCGCCGCGAGATCCTCGAGCGTCACATAGGTGCTGGTCCCGGTATTATAGAGCCGGCGATTGGCGTACTTTTTGATCGTCGTAGGCTGGTCCGTTTTTGCCATGGGCTCACACTTCACAGCGAGGGAGGAAAAACCCGCAGACATCGTCAACGGGCAAACGAGCAACGCAATGCAGCAAAGGTAAGCATTTTCAATGCGGTTCGGCTACCGTTTTGTGCAGCACGGTTAATCGGCGGGGTGCGCGGACAAAATGGCGACCGGCGATCTGTCATCGTTCGCCACTATCCCAGTGCCGTCGCTGCTCACAGGGACGCCTCGAGGCTGCCCTTTCTTTTCGCGCTGCTTGGCCCTTGGTACCCCTTGGCCATTCCGGAAGCCTCTACTAGGTTAAGCTGACGATCAGGGCAGGCCGATCCGAGCAATGCCTGTCACTTCAAAGGACCCCAAGCCCAGGAGATGCCCATGTCAGACGATGTCGTCATCGTCAGTGCCGCCCGTACCGCGGTCGGAAGTTTTAATGGCGCGTTCGCTACCACGCCCGCCCACGAACTTGGGGCGGTTGCGATCAAGTCCGCGCTGGAGCGGGCCGGTATCGAGCCGGCACGCGTTTCCGAGGTGATCATGGGGCAGATTCTTACGGCCGCGCAGGGGCAGAACCCCGCACGCCAGGCTTCCATTGCCGCCGGTATCCCCGTTGAAAGTCCGGCCTGGGGCATCAACCAGTTGTGCGGATCGGGCCTGCGCTCGGTGGCGCTTGGCTATCAGGCGCTGGTCAACGGCGATTCCGATATCGTGGTCGCCGGCGGCCAGGAATCGATGAGCATGGCGCCGCATGCCCAATATCTGCGGGGCGGCGTCAAGATGGGCGGCCTTGAACTGGTCGATACCATGATCAAGGACGGATTGTGGGACGCCTTTAACGGCTACCACATGGGCAACACCGCCGAGAACGTGGCCCGGCAATATCAGATCACCCGCGCCCAGCAGGATGAGTTTGCCGTGGCCTCGCAGCAAAAGGCCGAAGCGGCGCAGAAAGCCGGTAAGTTCAAGAATGAAATTGCACCGGTGACGATCAAAACCCGCAAGGGCGATATCGTTGTCGATACCGACGAATACCCGCGGCATGGCGCCACACTCGAGGCCATGGCCAAGCTCAAGCCGGCCTTCGAAAAGGATGGCACCGTCACCGCCGGCAGCGCCTCGGGGATCAATGATGGTGCGGGCGCCGTCGTCTTGATGACGGCAAAGCAAGCCGCCAAGGAAGGCAAGAAGATCCTCGGCCGCATCGTCTCCTGGGGACAGGCGGGCGTTGATCCGAAGATCATGGGCACCGGCCCGATCCCCGCGTCGCGTACCGCGCTGAAGAAGGCGGGCTGGAATATCGCCGATCTCGACCTGATCGAGGCCAATGAAGCCTTTGCGGCGCAGGCCTGCGCCGTCAACAAGGACCTTGGATGGGATCCCGCCAAGGTCAACGTCAATGGTGGGGCGATCGCGATCGGCCATCCGATCGGCGCCTCCGGTGCCCGTGTTCTGGTTACGCTGCTGTACGAGATGGAAAAACGCAACTCCAAAAAAGGCCTCGCCACGCTTTGCATCGGCGGCGGCATGGGAATTGCGATGTGCATTGCACGCGACTGATATAGGTGCATGCGTGATGAAAAGATCATCAAGCATTCATCCGCCTGGATCGATAAAAGAAAATGCCCGGTGTCGACCGGGCATTTTTTTCTTTGCAGTTGGCTCGCGGGCCGCAATAATCATGAGTCCTTCGATCGGCCTGAAATCAGATTGCCGAGGCATTTAAAAGAAGGATCAGGGAAGGATACGACAATGGCACGTGCTGCATTGGTGACAGGAGGAACGCGCGGAATCGGGGCGTCGATCAGCAAGGCACTAAAGGCTGCGGGCTACAAGGTCGCAGCGAGTTATGCCGGCAATGACGCGGCTGCGGAGAAGTTCAAGGCCGAGAATCGCGTCCCCGTTTATAAATGGGATGTAGGCTCGTTCGAGGCCTGCGCCGAAGGGGTCAAGCGCGTCGAGGCGGAGCTTGGGCCGGTTGATATCCTGGTCAACAATGCCGGCATCACCCGCGACGGTGCCTTCCACAAGATGACGCTCGAGCAATGGAATGCGGTCATCAACACCAATCTCGGCTCGCTGTTCAATATGACGCGGCAGGTGATCGAGGGTATGCGCGCGCGCAAGTTCGGCCGCATCATCAATATTTCATCCATAAATGGTCAGAAGGGCCAGTTCGGCCAGGTGAACTATTCCGCGGCCAAGGCGGGTGACATCGGATTCACCAAGGCCTTGGCGCTGGAAAATGCCAAGTCCGGCATCACCGTCAACGTGATCTGTCCCGGCTATATCAATACCGAGATGGTTCAGGCGGTACCGAAGGATGTGCTGGAGAAAAGCATCCTGCCACAGATTCCGATCGGGCGGCTCGGCGAGCCCGAGGAGATCGCGCGCGCCGTGGTCTTCCTCGCGGCCGATGAAGCTGGTGGCATCACTGGATCGACGCTCTCGATCAACGGCGGTCAGTATATCGTCTGAAGGTGTGAAGCCTGTCGGAGGTGCTATGACAGGCAGCGACGGATGACGACGCGCGTTGCGACGGCGATTGGCATGTCGGCGATCCTGATGTGGTCGCTACTTGCCGCACTGACGGTTGCGACCGGCGCCGTGCCTGCCTTTCAGCTCGCCGCGATGACCTTCGGTATCGGCGCGGCGATCGGCGCACTGAACTGGTTCGGCCGGCCGGATCGGGCGTGGCTGTTGCGGCTGCCGCTTTCCGTCTGGCTGGTCGGAGTCGGCGGTTTGTTCGGCTATCACGCGCTGTATTTTCTCGCGCTGCGGCTCGCGCCACCCGCCGAAGCCGGGCTGCTCAATTATCTCTGGCCGCTTTTGATCGTGCTGTTCTCCTCGCTATTGCCGGGCGAACATCTGGCGCGCCACCATGTGATGGGCGCGTTGCTCGGCCTTGCCGGCACGGTTCTGCTATTCATGGGCAATGGTGTAAGCGGTTTTGCTGCGGGCGTTTGGCCCGGTCTTGCCGCGGCCTTTGTGGCCGCCTTCGTCTGGGCCGGCTATTCGGTGCTGTCACGCCGGTTGCGATCGGTGCCGACCGCTGCGGTGGTCGGCTTCTGCCTGGTCACCGCACTGCTGGCGGCGCTGGTTCACGCGCTTGTCGAAGTAACGGTATGGCCGGCGACCGCCATGCAGTGGCTGGCGGTGATTCTGCTTGGCGTTGGACCGGTCGGCGCGGCATTTTACGCCTGGGACGTCGGCATGAAGCAGGGCGACATCCGCGTGCTCGGCGCCGCCTCCTATGCGACACCTCTGCTCTCGACGGCATTCCTGATCGGAGCCGGGTTTGCGAAAGCCAGCGCCAATATCGCGCTTGCCGCATTGCTGATTGCGGGCGGCGGCCTGTTGGCGGCGAAAGATATGATCTGGCGTCGGTAGCGCCGAACCCGCAAAATGGCGATCGGCCGTGTACGCACTAAGCGGCTGGTCGCCCCACGGTGTCGGCGAGGACACGATCTGCTTGTGCACGATCGGGCGTTCAAGCTATCGCGCCAATTGGCCAAGCGATCATAGCGTTCGCGAAAACCGAGCGTCCTGCTTTCAGCAAACTCAAGGTGCTCGGTATCCCGCGCCAGTTCTTCCGCAAGGATCATCTTGTGGAGGATCGATCCGTCGTTCTCGCTCTCCAGTCGATTCAGGAAACGGTCGATATTGGCCCGCGTGATGCGGTCGCTATGGCCTGTTTGATCGCCTATCGTCGAGGCTCGCTCTTGCGTACCAGCCGACTCGTCGTCAGTGAGTTCGTAGCGCATGATTCGCTCCCCGGATCAGGAGCTTGAATCACGGCTCGATAGACAGGTTCAACCTGGTCAGCCGAATGACGGTTGGATCGGACCGCTCTGATCAGAGCTAGGAACGTTCTGGCAAACGGCATATTATCTCGCCATCACCGGCTTCGGCTCTGCCCGTAGGCGTCGGTGGCCGAGAGACCGATTGCGCTCCCGCCTGCATACGCAGAAGGAGCGCGCGATGGCTGAGGCGTTTAGCCTGGAAACCCTGGAACTATTGGATGCTGCCGACCGGGCGATTGCCCGCAGTCGTGACCTTGCTGAACAGCGCAAACAGACGATGGCGGAATGCGATAGGACCCGGCGTCGCCAGGAAATCCGTCTTGCTTTTCTCCGTGAAATAAAGAAACCTAAATAGGTTTTCTGCGTTTCCCCTTCGGTCACGGCTTGACGTCCCATGCCCGAAAAACTGCGCCCGGCGCCTAAAATCCCGATTTTTCGACCTCGCGACTATGATCGCTATGAGATCGAGCGTGCGCGGGAGGTGATCAGATTCGCAAAGAAGGTTTTGGCGGAGTCTGATCCATCCATCCTGTTGGGCCGGCGCAAAGCCGACCCACCCTCCGCGAGTCAGTCCGACCCATTCTCCGAGAGATAGTAAACGTCTGCCTGCTGCTCCCCCTCAGGGAGCACGAGGCCACGATATTACTTTTTGAAGCCGAAAGGTCGGCTTTGGGTCAAAAGCGGTGACGCTCTGCCAGAAAGATTCGCGCTCGTCCCTCAGGAGCCGACATTGGCTTTATGAGACCGCCCTAGCGCGGCGGCGACCATCCGGCTGGCGCCAGTTCAAAGGTGGCAAAATCAAAACCTGGCGCCACCGTGCAGCCCACCAGCGTCCAGTCGCCGGTCGTCACTGCGGCTTGCCAGGCGTGCGGCGGCACGATCGCCTGAGGCCAGTGTCCGGCGGCGATATCAGGACCGAGCCGGATGATGCGGCGGCCGTCGGCATCGGCGATCTCAAGTTCCAGCGGGCTGCCGGCGCAGAAATGCCAGACCTCGACCGCGTCGATGCGATGCCAGTGCGAGCGCTCGCCGCGCGCCAACAGGAAACAGATCGCTGTCGATCGCGAGCGCCCGCTGCTGTCGGTCGATGCGTCGCGAAAGGTTTCGCGGAAATGCCCACCTTCCGGATGCGGCACAAGGCCGAGCCGGGCAATGATCTCGGCTGCCTCCGCCGGAAGCGCCATCAGGATTTGTTCTTTCGTTCCCGCAACTCGCCGAACACGTCGGCTGGTGCCGCGCCCTTCATGTGCAGTTTGATCGCGACCGCCGGGTCGTCGGCACGCAGGAAGATGTTGGCTTTCTTTTCCTCGCCAAGCAGGCTCGGAATCGTCGGCTTGTTCTCGGCGCGCAGCCGCGTCACCTCATCGGCGCGCGCCTTGAGCGCGGGATTGTCGGGATCGATGCTGAGCGCGAATTTGACGTTGGACGCGGTATATTCATGGCCGCAATACAGACGGAAGTCGTCGGGCAGAACGCGCAATTTCAGAAGCGAATCCCACATCATCGGAAACGTGCCTTCGAATACCCGTCCGCATCCGATTGAAAATAGCGTATCGGCGGCAAACAGCGCCTTCTCATTGTCGAAGACATAAGAGAGATGGTCGAGCGTATGGCCCGGCGTTTCCAAGACCCGCGCCAGCAGCCCACCGACTTTGACGATGTCTCCCTGGGCCGCACGCTGATCGACCTCGGCGATTTTGGCGGCCTTGTCGTGGGGTGCCATCACGCGACAACCAAATTTCCGCTTGAGCTCACTGACGCCGCCGACATGGTCGCCATGGTGGTGGGTGATCAGAATATCCGTTAGCGACCAGCCCTCGCGATCCAGAGCGGCCATGATCGGCCCCGCTTCCGGCGCATCAATGGAAGCGGTCGCCTTGGTGACCGGATCATGAATCAGATAACCGTAATTGTCGGTCAGGCAGGGAAACAGGCGGATTTCAGCGGGCATGATCGTTTTGAGCCTTGATGGAAGGGTATAGGGTCCCGGTCGGGCACTTCTTGCAAGGAATGAAACGCCTGCCCCAGAACATCGGTCCCGATCGTATCAGGATTGAAGCTCTCATTTGTCGTTTTAAAGCAGCTTTTTCGCGAGGCGGTCACTGTGGCGCCGCAAGACGCCAACGACTCAAATATGGCGTTAACGCTGTCGGGGCAATGGCGGATTGGATACCCCCGCTAGCGTGATACATTCACGAGGCCATGACCATCGACGTCATTGATCTCCGGAATTTCTATTCGCAGCGCCTGGGTATCGTGGCGCGGCGGCTGGTCAATCGTGGCATCCGGGCGCGCTGGCCCGAGGCCCAGGGACAACGCGTGCTCGGCCTCGGCTATCCTACGCCCTATCTCGGTCTGTTCCGGGAAGATTCGGAGCGGTGCATCGCTTTCATGCCAGCCGCCCAGGGTGTGCTGAAATGGCCGACGGCTCGGCCGACGCTAGCCACCCTGGTCGATGAATTGTCGCTGCCCTTGCCCGATAGCGCGGTCGATCGGGTGCTCTTGGTTCACGCGCTGGAGATGTCGGACGATCCGGCGGCGCTGTTGCGGGAAGTGTGGCGGGTGCTTGCGCCGTCAGGCCGTATGATGGCCGTGATCCCCAATCGTGGCGGCGTATGGACCCGCACCGACGCTACGCCGTTCGGTCACGGCCGACCTTATTCGCGGGCGCAGATCACGCAATTACTACGGCAAACCTGGTTCACGCCGGTGGCGTGGGGCGAAGCTTTGTTCGTGCCGCCGGTGGCGGGCGGCTGGCTTCTTCGTTCGGCCATGGCGTGGGAACGTGTCGGCGCAGCGCTGTCACTGCCACTCGCCGGTGTTCATATCGTGGAAGCGACCAAACAGGTCTACCGCGCGATTCCGGCGCGGCGGGAGCGGACGCGCCTCATTCCGGCGCTGCCGCCGGTCCTGGTGCCAACCCGGATGCACGGTCACGAGG
>Ga0068855_100012445_pt1 | contig 10276 bp, 9 predicted proteins | sample KBSCornC52_FD_66592 | JGI IMG/M metagenome (GOLD analysis project Ga0068855, IMG submission 66592) | Corn rhizosphere microbial communities from Kellogg Biological Station, Michigan, USA - KBS Corn C5-2 | ecosystem: Host-associated > Plants > Roots > Rhizosphere > Soil ... | reverse complement strand
ATTAAAACTTTTAAACAGTAACTTCAACGATTCGGTATTCGAATTACCTCATATTTTACCGAAGGGCCCCGTAATAAATATCAGCCGGGCTTTGACGGACGACTCGCTGACGCTAAGGCTAACCAGTAAATACGCTGAGACAATAACAGTATTAGTACATAATTACAGGGAATTGTTTTATGCTTTTTCCGCGCAGATCAATGGCGCGGGAAAAAACTTTATTATTAACCTGAAGCCGGTTCCCAGGGGGTTGGCAACTGTCACTTTGCTGGACAGTTTACACAGGCCCTGTGCCGAACGCATGTTCTTTGCGCACTACGACAATAGCAATCCGGTCATTGTGCAGACCGATAAACCTAAATACAATAAAAGAGAAAAAGTCACCTTAACTCTCAAACTGGCGTTGCCCGACACCGGCCTAGTTTCGGTTGCGTGTGTTGAAAGCAACAGGCTATTGATCAAGCAAAGCAATGATATTGAAAGTTACACATACCTCCAGAATGAACTGGGCACTTTACCATTGAAAGAGCATTATATGGGTAACAGCGCAAGCGACAAAAGTTACCTGGAAAATATACTGCTTATAAAAGGCTGGCGGAGATATAAATGGCAGGCAATGATGGAGGCCACCACTGGCGACACGATCAGAGATGAACAAAAACTTGGTTTTACGGGAACGGTTACACATTTCGGACGACCGCTTAAAAAGCCTATTAAAATCATCGTAATGACTGATTCCCTGACATCGACAATCGCTACAAATAAAACCGGATGTTTTAAATTATCCGAAGGACTGATCACCACAGCTGAAAATAAAAAAGTGCGATTGCTTTTATTACACAAGGACATTGAGGACTACAAGGTCGATATAAACGACCCTTTCCAGAAATTCAACCTTTCTTTAATAAAAGATATGCCCGATGATATTTCCAATATTTCAACAGGTGTCAATCAATTCGTCCTGAAAGGCTTAGAACACACAGTGGAATTAAAAGAAGTAAAGATCATCGCAAGGAAGGACAATAATTATTCTAATACTTCCGCTGCCAGCCTTATGCCTACCGAAAACGAATGTGGAGATTATATCTGCACGTTCGGGATTTTTAATTGTCCCAATCACAAAGGATTTGCAAATAACATAATACCCAAAGTTGGAGAATATTACGTGATCCGCGGCAGAATGACTAAATATCTGGGATGCAACGTACCAGTAATCAAAAACAGGGATAACCTAGGCACCTACTTTCAGGGTATCAAGTTCAGCAAAGAATTTTACGGTTCTGATTATTCTGCTTTCAATCCATCGCAACCGGAATTTAATTCAACTCTTTACTGGAAACACCTCAGTGTTATTTCGTCAGCCAAGCCGATGCAACTAAGTTTCTATTGCAGCGATATTACGGAACTTTTTAAGATCGTTATCCAGGGCGTTACAAAAAATGATGTTACCTATGGCGAGAGTTACTTTTCGGTTCAATAGGATTCAATCAATCTGCAATGACCTATTATTTTGTGCTCTCTTCCCGTTGGATCTCATAGAGAAGCTCACGTGGAATAAACAGCCTTCACAATCATCTCATTGATAAAATCAGCGGTTCAGATAAAAATTTCGACAAATCACTTTATACTTGTACATGAACTACTCCTTTGATACCGTCGGGCTTACTTCACATCAGGTCGATATATTCCAGGAAACCCTTGATGCTTTGAAGGCCAGGTTTCGTGTCGAACTGACCGGTGATATCGATTTCCATTTGCCCGATTTTGAAGTGTTCAGGGATTGTGAGGATGTTAATCTGAGGGGTTCGTATGTGATCAAAAGCGCGCGGACAGATTGTTATGTACTTTTCGTTGATATCCATAAGGTAAAAAAGGGAAACCGTGGGTCTTTTTACGACTATTATGAATACCAAACCTGGGCGCTCGCTTACCTTAAAAAAGATTTCGGGCGCGTTCTTATCAGGCCGGAAACCCTGGTTGACAAACTCATCGAACTGGTTCACCCCGTTGAACTTGACTTTGAAGATGATAAGGCCTTCAGCGATACTTTTTACGTGTTGGTCAACGATCGCTGGAAAGCCGATATAGCGATGGACCGTAACTTCAGGAACGTGGTTATGGATATGCGACATGAAGATGTCGTGATCGAAATCATCGATCATACGCTGATCATCGGCCACAACCGGCCGGTATCACCGGATGCATCTGTTCAGTTAGCAGAATTTGTTGTGAGATTGTGTTCCAATTGCTGATCAGGCCACAGCATTGTCCCTAACCACCTTTTGTATATCCGGGTTGGGATAATCATTCTCGATCAATCCATCGCGCATGCGCACAATGCGGTGGGCATGTTTAGCAATGTCTTCCTCGTGCGTTACCAGGATGATGGTGTTGCCTTTGGCGTGAATATCTTCCAGCAGACCCATAATTTCTATGGACGTTTTGGTATCGAGGTTACCCGTAGGTTCGTCGGCAAGAATAATGGACGGATTGTTAATGAGTGCCCTGGCTACCGCCACGCGCTGGCGCTGACCGCCGGAAAGTTCGTTGGGTTTATGATCGGTACGGTTGCCCAGGCCGACATTTTCTAAAGCTTTTCTTGCCCTTGCCTTGCGTGTTTCCTTGTTGACCCCGGCATAGATCAGCGGCAAAGCCACATTATCCAAAGCCGTATTACGCGGCAACAGGTTGAAGGTCTGGAAAACGAAGCCGATTTCGGCGTTACGCACGTCGGCAAGCTCGTTATCGGTCATATGGCTCACATCGATGCCGTTCAGGATGTAATCGCCCTTAGTAGGCGTGTCCAGGCATCCTAAAATATTCATCAGGGTTGATTTACCCGAACCGGATGGTCCCATTAAAGCCACGAATTCACCTTTATTGATGGTTAACGATACCGACTTCAGCGCATGTATAGTTTCCGTGCCGATCACATACTTCCGCCCGATATCTTTAATGGTAATTAATGGCTCCATCCGTTTTTTGTTTGCTTTGACTATAACGTGCGGCCAATTGTTACAGCAATTTATTTTTTAGCCTGTAAACGAACAATGATACACATCATTTTTATGCCAGCAATAATAGCATATTATTGAACTACCGTTATTACAAAAACCAAAACAGTTAAATATCAGTAGATTAGTATTATATTTCGCAGTGGTAACCATCTTCAAAAACAAATTCTACCTTCATAAAACATACCTGGATTGTGTTGATGATGCCGGAAATTGTTTTATTCTTTACTCTGCCACGATCAAACTGTCTCTCCTTAAAATGTATTATTCGGCATTCATCTTTTCAGATGAATTGAACCAGCGCACTGAACGGTCCACATTTCACAAAAGCAGCATTAAAACGCACAAGCAATTGCTGACATTCTCAAGCAAATATCTCCAAATTACGGGCAACTGGGAGAAAGCAGAAGGTGCTGTTGAATCCCTGTTGTACAGTACGCCCGATGGTATAGTCAACTGGCATTGCCACCACCCGCTTGCCAGTTGTAATGTAGTATATAAAGGTCGATCGTTTTTAGGCTTAGGCTATGCCGAAACGCTTTTTTTATCCATCAAACCTTGGGAACTACCTATAGATGAATTAAGATGGGGGCGATTCCTCGCTCCGGGCATTGCAATCACGTGGATCCATTGGGCCGGGCCAAACCCGATCAATAAAATTTACCTGAACGGGAAAGAGTTCAATGATGCCTTACTCGAAGCGGATTCCGTTAAATTTAACGAGGGAAAAAAGAAACTGGTGTTTTCGGATATCTCCCTTATTCGTCATGTAAAATTTTCCGATCATATTTCCGGAACACCCTGGCTCAAAATATTCTTAAATAAGGCCATTTTAAATTCGGTAGAGTCAAAATACAAATCCAAAAGCGCTTTTACAGACGCACAGGGAGCAACCCATTACGGCTGGTCAATCTTTGAAATAGTAAAATGGGAACATTAGATCACCTCACGGGTAAGTTTCTTTACGGCTTGCTCTTCATACTGGTTTTACCGTCATGCCTGCTTTTATGGGCGAGGTCAACTCAGTCCGTTATTCAAATACCTGTACCCAACCTGCCGGCAGCAGGTGTGTTATTATTGATAGCGGGATGCATAATTTGCATATGGGGAATGGCGTGCCTGGCATTCTACGGAAAAGGACTCCCAATGAATGCCTATCCTCCGAAATTATACGTTTTCAATGGCATATATGCCGCTTTCAAACACCCTATCTATTGGGGTTCCGGAATGATCGCGTTCGGTCTATCCCTTTATTTCAGGTCATCTTCGGGCTTTTGGATGGTGAGTCCATTATTTTGCCTGGCAATGGTGGCTTTTGTTGCAGGTTTTGAAAACGAGAAAATTCAAAGCGCCCAAGGTTATTTTGATCATAAAACATTGTTTTCTTTGCCGGGAACGGCCACAACCGCGCCTGAACCCGCCGACCGGCTAAATGTCTTCGTGCTTGCCTTGCTACCATGGGCGATCCTGTATGAGTTGTTTGTTTTTATCGGCGTACCCAAAGATGTTATTTATACCAACTTACATTTTGAACAGCAACTACCCGTAATTGAATGGTCAGAAATTTTTTACGAACTGCCCTATTTTATGGTGTTGGTCATCCCTTTCATACTTAGCACTCAATTACAGGTCAGGCACTTTATCCAGGACGTATGGTGGGCCATGTTTTTTGTGTTTTTTATTTACATAGTATTTCCGTTTGCGGTACATCAGCGCGAATTTACGCCAACAAATATGTTAGGCAGACTTATTTACCAGGAACGCAATTATGATGGTGAAGTAGCTGCATTCCCTTCATTCCATGTTATTTGGGCGTTTTTTATATCAAAATACTTTTCGGCCCGCTTTGGGTTGAAAAGACTCTGGTACATACTGGCCGTACTTATTTCATTGAGTTGCATTGCCAATGGAAGCCACTCTATAGCCGATGTTGTCGCCGGCTTTCTAATTTATTTATTGGTGAGCTACCGGCATAATGTTTGGCAAGGCATAAAACAGGCGACCGAAAAAATCGCCAACAGCTGGCACGAATGGCATTGGGGACCGGCCAGATTGATCAATCATGGTTTATACGCCGGTTTAGCTGCATTTACAGGTATGATGATCGTAGAAAGCTGCCTCGGTAAAGGCAATGCTTTTGCAGGTTTCTTTGTGGCAATTGCCGCCATCGTTGGTGCAGCGCTATGGGCCCAGGTGGTAGAAGGGTCCCCGCGTTTACTCCGGCCTTACGGGTACTACGGAGGCATTATCGGGGGTATACTTGGCAGCCTGGCTGTAAGTTACGTATACGGCATTAATACAATGTACCTGCTGGCGGCTTTTGCGCTGGCCGCGCCATGGTTTCAAATGCTGGGAAGATTGCGTTGCCTCGTACAGGGCTGCTGTCATGGAAAACCCTGTGATGCCGTTACCGGTATCCGCTTTACCGATTCACATTCAAGGGTATTAAAAATTGCCTCATTAAAAGGGGTTCCTATTCACCCAACTCAACTTTATTCAATCGGTTCTAATTTGCTGATAGCCCTTGTTTTGCTAAGATTGGTCAGCCTGGAGACGCCTGTCTCGTTCCTGGTAGGAATATATTTTCTTTTGAATGGCCTGGCCAGGTTTGTTGAAGAGGCGTTGCGCGGCGAACCGCAAACCGCCTATTGGAAAGGCTTAAGATTATACCAATGGCTTGCGATCATAAGCATTGTAGCAGGAGCAGCCATAACATGCCTGCCGGCACGCGAGCACTTATCGTTAACTTTTTATCCGGGTACAGTTATGTTCGCTATTATTTTAGGAATTATTTCGACGGCGGCATACGGACTCGATTTTCCGAGATCCAATAAACGGTTCGCAAGGTTGACTAGCTGACTTAGCGCTAAGTCGTGATCACTTTAGCCACCAGGAAATAATTCTGATCATGCTTAGGGGCATTTTGTAAGGCTTCCTCGTGCGTTATTTCTTGTTTTACAACATCCTCGCGCAGCACATTGATCTCATCAGTCATATACACCAGCGGTTCAACACCCGTAGTATCGATCTCGTTCAGCTTGGCCATAAAATCCAGTATCTTGCCCATATCACCCATCAGCTTCTCCTTTTCGTCTTCGGCCAGTTCCAGCCTTGCCAGGTGGGCTATCTTATCTACGGTCTCTTTATCTATGGTCATATCCGGCCAGCTTTTGTTTGATCAAATCATAAACCTTGTCGCGCAACGCGTCGGCATCATCAACGCTCATTCCCGCTGTTGCGACCGGCTTATGGACAAATATATGACAAATTCCCGGTCGGCTGCCATATTTAAGGCCGCTATCCCACATCAAATGCCATGAATTAAGGATGGTAACAGGCAAAACAGGGGCGCCGCATTCAATAGCCAGTTTGAATAAGCCGTTTTTGAACGGTTGTAATTTTGGCGGAAAGTCATCCGCTATGCCGCCTTCCGGGAAGATAATCATACTAACTCCCTCGTGTAATTTCTCTATCGCTTTTTTATAGGCCCTGTACGACGACATTTTACTGTCGCGGTTCACGGGCACGTCTATCGTCCTGAAGAAAAAATTGGTCACTGCCTCGCCGGTCAGTTCCTCTTTGCCCATAAAACTGCAATTGCTGTTCACCAGCATACACATAGCCGGGATATCCAGGTTTGACGTATGGTTCGGACTTACGACATAAGCGTGGTTCCAATCAACCGGTTCTTCATATTCAATGCGATAAAAGATCCCGGCCATACCAGAACTGGCGCCTGCCAAAAAGCGCCTGAATTTGACTATCGCCGGGTAACGTTTGGCGTCTTTGGCCAGGAAATACAGGAAAGGATAGCATAACACATAGATGAACGCCACACTGAGCCGGTAAAAGTGTACGTGAGCCTTCTTCAATATCAACTTCATCGGTATCAAAAATATAAAAATTAGGGTGAGTTCGATCTAACTGAAAGCCGCCTCACCCCAGCGCTCTCTTTTGGAGAGGGGGTTATTGTTTGGACGATTTGTTAAACCTGCTTAAAAAGTCCTCTCCAAAGGAGAGGATTTAGGTGAGGCAAAACGTCAAAAAATACTTACTTTCGCGCCATGAAGGAAACTGTCGTTAGCGGAATTCGCTCAACCGGGAAACTGCATTTGGGTAATTATTACGGAGCTATTCAAAATTTCGTGAAGATGCAGCACGAATACAATTGCTATTTTTTTATTGCCGATCTGCATTCGCTTACTACCCACCCCACCCCTGCCGACCTGCATGGAAATATCAAGCAGGTTTTGGTGGAATACCTGGCGGCGGGCATCGACCCGGAAAAGGCTACCATTTATATTCAATCTGATGTACCTGAAGTTGCCGAACTATATCTTTACCTGAATATGAACGCCTATTTGGGCGAACTCGAGCGCAGCACTTCATTTAAAGACAAGATTCGTTCTCAACCCGATAATGTGAATGCCGGTTTACTCACCTATCCCGTTTTAATGACCGCTGATATCATCATCCACCGGGCCACAAAGGTGCCTGTAGGCAAGGACCAGGAACAGCATTTAGAAATGGCGCGCACGTTTGCCAACCGCTTCAACAGGCTGTATGATAAAGACTATTTCCCGGAACCTTACGCCTTTAATTTCAGCGACAACCTGGTAAGGATCCCGGGACTCGACGGAAAAGGCAAAATGAGCAAATCGGAGGGCGAAGGCAGTGTTATAAACCTTTCGGACGAACCGGAAGTGATCCGTAAGAAAGTGATGCGCGCCGTAACTGACAGTGGTCCGACTGCTGAGAACCAGGAAAAGCCTGTTGAGATCCAAAACCTGTTCGACCTGATGAAAGTAGTTTCCTCAGATGATACTTATAAGCATTTCGACAAATTATACAACAATTGCCAGATACGCTACGGCGACCTGAAAAAGCAATTGGCCGAGGATATGATCATTGCGACAACGCCGATCCGGGAGAAAATAAACGCAATAGCCAATGATGCGCCCTACCTGAGGCAGGTTGCAAGGCATGGCGCCATCAAGGCCCGCGAAAGCGCGTCCAAGACCATCCGCGAAGTGCGGGAGATCATTGGGTTCAGAAGTTTTTGATTGGCATATAGTTCATGGATCATAGTTCATAGCCAATTCGTTTTCATCACTAAATATTTGTTGTTAGTTCTTTGTTCAAAATGTATCTTAGTCGGACATAGTCCATGAACCATGAACCATGAACCATGAACCATGAACCATGAACCATGAACCATGAACCATGAACCATCGACCATCGACCATAAACCATTAACTGAATGCATATAGCTGTTGTAGGCAACATAGGCGCCGGAAAAACCACGCTGACCGAATTACTGGCTAAAAATTACGGCTGGAGTCCCTTATATGAAGCGGTTGACAACAATCCTTACCTGGAGGATTTCTACAGCGATATGAAACGCTGGAGTTTTAACCTGCAGATATACTTCCTGAACAGCCGCTTTAAACAGATCATCGATATTCAGAAAAACGGCCGCAACATCATCCAGGATCGGACCATATACGAGGATGCTTATATCTTCGCCGAAAACCTGCACGATATGGGGCTGATGACCAGCCGCGATTACGAGAATTACAGGGCCATATTTGAAAATATAACCGCATTCATCAAACCGCCCGATCTGCTGGTGTATTTGAAAGCATCGGTACCAACCTTAGTCAATAATATCCATCGCCGCGGGCGCGAGTACGAGATCGGCATCAGGCTAGACTATTTGTCCAAACTGAACGAGAAGTACGAAAAATGGATCAAAAACTATAAACTCGGCAAGCTGCTGATATTAGACAAGGACAAGCTTGACTTTGCCAATAATACCGAAGATATGGCCACGATTGTGGAGAAGATAGAACGGGAGATACACGGGCTTTTTTAGGCTGTACGCATACCATTCTGATTATCAGTTTCTTGCAGTGTTCCATTTTTAGGGGTGGTACATTATGGAACACCACAATAGTTAAATTTATTACTTTTAGTATTTGATACTTGTTGGCTTGAGAGTTTGAAATTACGACCTTATATTGTTGAAAGTTCCATGATTAGACGCTGGCTCTTTATCCTGTTCTTCCCCTTTTTAATATGCAGCTTATCTTTAACAAACGGCTGGAAAGACCTTGATTTGGGAGCTTTCAAAATGTCGGTACCTCAAGAATGGAATTATAAAAAAGCTCAAGGTGATGATTCATTTATTGGATATATTGAAGGGCAGAAGGTTTCCCTAAACTTTGATTGTAGTAACATGGGTTATGCAAGTCATCTTTTACCAACAGAAGATGAGTATATAAAAAAAGAAAAATGGCTGATGGACTGCCCACTGTATAAAGCAGGTGTTACTTATACCGCTAATTCCAATGTTAAGAACGAAAAAGTCAGGCAGATGAAAGAAAAGGGGATTACAGATTCAGCAATGGTAAAAGTTGAGGGTGATCCATGTATTAATGCAAAAAAGTACGTGCACAAACCAACTGTCAATCAAAAAAATAAATTTCCAAAAGCCGATTATATTGCCGACTTGACTTATAAAGGCGAAACCGTCATTGTGCCAATTCAAATGCCTGAAGCTATTAAAATACATAATATCCAAATTGACAGCACTGATAAATATGTTGTAAAAACCATTTGGCCCAAAGTTGCTGGCAAAGGATTAACCGGTATTTATATCCATAGCCGAAAATCGAGTTTTAACTTTCAGATGAGCGGCAAAAATTTATCCGCAGAAAATCAAGAATTAGCCTTGAGAGCCTTTAAAACGATAAAAATCAAAGATTTATGAAAGCTCTCGGTATCATCCCCGCCCGCCACGCCTCCACCCGCTTCCCGGGTAAACCGCTGGTTGACATTGCCGGGAAAAGCATGATACAGCGCGTATATGAACAAGCCAAAAAGTGTACGCTTTTAAATGAAGTCGTTGTTGCTACGGACGATGAACGCATTCTTGAGCATGTGACCATGTTCGGTGGTAAAGCCATAATGACTTCGTCCGATCATCAAAGCGGTACCGACCGCTGCGCTGAAGTGGCATTAAAACACGCCGGTTACGATGTCATCGTCAACATACAGGGTGACGAACCTTATATTGACCCGGAACAGATCAGTAAAGTTATTTCCTGCTTCAACGATGCCAATACGCAAATAACCACGCTGGTAAAAAAAGTTTTGACAAATGAGGAACTGCATAATGTCAATTCGCCTAAAGTGATCATCAATAAAAATTCGGAAGCTATATATTTTTCCAGGTCACCCCTGCCGCATATCCGCGGACA
>Ga0068855_100012444_pt1 | contig 10277 bp, 13 predicted proteins | sample KBSCornC52_FD_66592 | JGI IMG/M metagenome (GOLD analysis project Ga0068855, IMG submission 66592) | Corn rhizosphere microbial communities from Kellogg Biological Station, Michigan, USA - KBS Corn C5-2 | ecosystem: Host-associated > Plants > Roots > Rhizosphere > Soil ... | reverse complement strand
AATACCTATGAAGAAACATTTAACTTCCTCGTGTCTTCATTGGATACAGTAGTTAACGATCAATATCTTGCCGTAAAATACAACCAGGGCGATGCCAATGCCGGAAGAGCTACTCTTGGTGCTGCCTTAATGCTAAAGGCATGGCTTCAACTGAATGCCGCAAGCCCGGCTTACAATTCTGCAACGGCTCCCGGTGGCCCGGATCCCAATAAAATAGCCGGTTTCGGTAATGTGGATAATTCACGTTGGGCAACGGCTGCAGCCACCTTTAAAAAGTTTATAGATGAATATGGAAATGGATCGCCTTATGGACTTTTCCCCGAAGATTCAACCCTTTGGTTTGAAGCGAACGAATATAATTCTGAAGTAATCTGGGACAGGCAATATGTTCCCACTACGATGGGCTCTACATTTGAGCAGTATGGTGGCCCTGTTTGGATAAATGGTGCTTATTATACCTGGGGTAACTATGATCCCACACAGGAATTAGTTGACCAGTTTTTCATGGCCAATGGCAAGTCAATTACGGATCCTACTTCAGGATATGACCCGCAAAATCCTTATAAAAATCGTGAACGAAGATTTTATAAATGGATTGTTTACGACGGAGCTCCTTACAAGATGGACTGGATGACGAAGGAGGATACGATTTATACCAGGATTGACCAGGTACATCCTTCCAAAAATCAAATTGACTTCGCGAGCGATGATGTAGGAAACACAGGATATTATTTTAAAAAGAAGCTGAATCCGCTGGTGAGGCCGGGTGGAGGCCCTGCCAGTGGCGCCAATTATGTATATTTCAGGTATACTGAAGTGTTGTTAGGCTATGCTGAAGCTCAGAATGAAGCTACGGGCCCGGACGCTTCTGTTTATGATGCCATCAATAAAATCAGGGAACGTTCCGACCTTCCGGCGCTTCCTGATGGCCTGACCCAGGAGCAAATGCGCGATGCCATTCATCATGAAAGAAGGGTAGAGCTGTGTTTTGAAAACAAACGCTTTTACGATATCATCAGGTGGAAAATTGCGGACCAGGTAATGAACGTAGACAAACATGCGATGAAAATTACCAACACGTCTCCTTCCAATAACAGTGGTGTGTGGAAATACGAGGTAGTGCCTTTAAATCATCCTCATACGTTTCATATGAAAATGTATCTGACTCCCATTCCTCAACCGGTGATTGCACAAAATCCAAAACTGGTTCAAAACCCGGGATATTAATACCAATCATGCATATACATCAAAACTGCCCCAAATTTTTGGGGCGGTTTTGTAATTGTGCATTTCAATGGATACCATGTCGATTTTGGCTTTTATTTATCAGGCCATTTAAACAATCACTTACGCTGGTATCAGAAAAAGAATCTCAATTATTTTTTGCTTTACTATCACCGCACACATTTCGTTGGGTTAAAATAAAATAACCGGTATTTCTTCGTTTACTGCAAATGCAATCACAATTGGCAGGACAACATTCAACTGATAGAGAAGATGTTTCTGATAATTTAAAAAACAAACTTTATTTTCGAATTTCTTATTACACCTCCGGATTGCTAAACCCAAAAAATGATAGATTATGAAATGGATGAAATTAGTTTGTAAATGCTTTTTATTAATTAACGCCATTGGTTTTTTTACCAGCGAAAGTTTGTTCGCACAAGAAAAAGAATATTATCCCGACCCCGACCCCCTGGTACAAAAAAAATTAGCTGAATGGCAGGATCTGAAATTTGGGTTGTTAATGCATTGGGGCCCTTACAGCCAGCGAAGCGTGGTAGAAAGCTGGAGCATTTGTCCCGAAGATGTGGGATGGGCCACGGGAGCCAGGTTGCAAAAGGGAGGAGAAAATTATTTTGATTATCTCAAAAATTATGAGGCCTTAAAAAATACTTTTAATCCAACGAAGTTTAATCCTGAAAAATGGGCAGAGGCTGCAAAGGATGCCGGAATGAAATACGTAGTATTCACCACCAAGCACCACGATGGCTTTTGTATGTTCGATACCAAGTATACCGATTATAAAATTACTGACAAGGATTGCCCTTTTTCTACAAATCCCCGCAGTAATGTAACTAAAGAGATTTTTGATGCATTCAGAAAAGACAATTTTTGGATAGGAGCTTATTTTTCGAAACCCGACTGGCACAGCGATTATTATTGGTGGCAACGTTTTCCGCCGTTGGATCGCAATGTGAATTATTCAATTTCAAAACACCCTGAACAATGGAAGAAGTTCGTTGATTATACCCACAATCAAATAAAGGAACTGATGACGGATTATGGCAAAATAGATATTCTTTGGCTTGATGGAGGGTGGGTGCGCAAGAAAACGGACGCCGAAATCAACGAGGAGTATGCGCAATCAAGAAAAGATGGTATCTATGAATTTAATTCGCAAAGCCAGGACATCAATATGCCCTTACTGGCAAAAGAAGCCAGGGAAAAGCAACCGGGCCTGATAGTAGTGGACAGAGCGGTTCCGGGGCCACAGCAAAATTATCTTACACCTGAGCAACACATTCCAGACACAGGCTTGCCTTATCCCTGGGAAACCTGCATGACGATGGGCAATAGCTGGAGCTATGTAAAAGGCGATGTATATAAACCTGCGGATGAGCTTATCAAAAAATTGGTAGACATTGTAAGCAAAGGCGGGAACTATCTATTAAATATTGGCCCCGGCCCTGACGGCGAATGGGATCCGGTAGCCTACAGCAGGTTGAAAGAAATCGGCGCCTGGATAAAACAAAACGGAGAAGCCATTTATGGAACCCGGATGTATAAAGTATTTGGCGAAGGCGATAATATCCGGTTTACACAAACTAAAGACGGAAAAACTAAATTTATTTTCCTGTTTGATTTTCCCGGCAAAGCAATCACTTTAAAAGAAATGAATTTGAGTAAGAAAAGCAAGCTTCAGATGATTGGCTCTAACAAGAAATTGTCATGGAAGCAAACAGAAAACGGAGTCAATATTTCTATACCAGAAAATCTAAAATCCGTTTCTGAACATGTATGGGTAATTAAGGTGAGCGAATAACACCATAATAATTCCTTGTTTTGCTGTTTTGAACACATTCGTGAGTTAAAATAAAGAAGATGAATTGCCGTTAAGAGGTGGATAAAAATCTGATTGCCACGCAGTGGCTTTTAAAATCCTCTTAAAAAATAATCTATGAAAACTAAATTTAGCATTTCGGCAATATGCCTCTTTTTCTTTTTTTCGACTTCATTTGCACAAACCCAAAAAGGCAGTTTTGTTTTGTCGGGCAAGACAGGTCTTAATTTCCTGTTTTCAAAAGTTACCACGGGAACAGATAGTGTTAGCACCGGCAAATCCACGAGCAACGATTATGATTTTGCATTAGGCGCCGGATATTTTATAGCGCAGGATGTAAGTATTGCCATTTCGGGAACCTATTCTTACAATTACTCTAAAGTGCAGCAGGGATATCTAACCAGCGGAACACAGAATATCACGCAATCACTTACCATCGTTCCCCAGGTGCAATATTTTTTTGCCGTATATGGAAAATTAAGGCCTTCTGCTGCAGCGGGCGCAGGCTACACCTGGCTGCGGCAAAGGGATTCACGCGTAATGGAAAATTATAATAAAGTATATGAATTATCGGGGGTTTCGTTTTATGGTGGATTAGGAGAAACCTATTTTGTTTCGCGGGCAGTTTCTTTTAATTTAGGACTTCAATATTCTTATACCAAATTAAAAGATAAGCTAGGCTCAGGGCAAAAACAGAAACAAAGCCAATTTGCAGCCACGATGGGCGTATCGGTGTATTTTTAATTGAATAAGAAAATACTCGCTTTTTGGCCCTGATAATAAAAGGATTTAGATCATTGGATCATAAATAAGGCACACGATGTTTCGTCATCTTGTGCGCCTTATTGTGTCAATATATAGGCACTAAAACTCGTCGCTGGGGATATCATCATTATCGCCGCCCAGGCTATAATCATTGTTTTCTTCATCTTCTTCACCAATATTTTCATTGGCGTCGTCTAACTCTTCGCCCGGAATATCGAGGTCTGAAGCTGAAACATTATTTTCGAAACTGCCTTCATTCAATTCTTCCCCATCTTCATCCCGGTTGTCGAGCGCTGCTTCACGAAGATTTTCATCATCGCCCGGCATATCAGCAAAAGTTCTTCTTAAGGTATCTCTTTCCTGGTCGGATACATTTGAATCAGGGCTATCCATTATTTCTTTATCGAGATTTTCATCAAAAACCTCATCGCCCTCTTCATCCGATGAGGAAATAGTGGTGCCTGCCAAATCTCCAAGGGGCGCAGGTTCAAAGTTTTCCTGGCCGGGAATTTCATGGGCGTCAGGAATATCTATTGCTGAAGGCACATTCTTCAATTCTTCGCGATCCTTTGCTGAATCGATCTCATCTGACAACACTTCTTTATTATAATTTTTATTTTGATTGGCCATATTTTACTTTTCTTTTTCGAAAGAAAATATGATGCCAGTAATAAAGGTTTGATTTTTTTTAAAATCTTCACATTATTTTTTTGTTTTGTAGATATAACGGTCTACTTTTGCACTCCCAAAATAAGTTTGGATTAAAAAAGTTCTTTAAAATGTCTCAGAGAATCAGGATAAAACTTCAGTCTTACGATCATAACCTGGTAGATAAATCAGCAGAAAAGATTGTTAAGACCGTTCGCAGTACAGGTGCAGTAGTAACAGGGCCAATTCCTTTGCCTACTCATAAAAAAATATTTACCGTATTGCGTTCTCCACACGTAAATAAAAAAGCGCGTGAGCAGTTTCAGCTTTGTACGCACAAGCGTTTGCTGGATATTTACACCAGCAGTTCAAGAACCGTTGATGCACTTTCCAAATTGGATTTGCCCTCCGGTGTGGACGTTGAGATTAAAGCGTAGGAGTTTCGAAAGAAAACCTTAATAGTTCTTATATAAAATTGTAACACCCATGTACCGGAATTCCGGCACCGCTGGGTATAATAAAATAGAAATGAAAAGTATTATTGGAAAAAAGGTTGGCATGACCAGCATTTTCGATACTAATGGGAGGCAGACTGCCGTTACCATTATTGAAGCAGGCCCTTGCGTGGTAACGCAGAAGAAAACCAGAGAAACGGACGGCTATAATGCAGTTCAGATTGCTTTCGGAGACAAAAAAGAAAAACACACCCTTCTCTCAGAAAAAAACCATTTTGCCAAAGCGAACACCACGGCAAAAAAATTCGTAAAAGAAATCCGCGATAGCGAAACAGATAAAAATGTAGGCGACATCATCAGTGTAGACATATTTGCCGAAGGCGATAAAATATCTGTGGTAGGCACCAGCAAAGGAAAAGGCTTCCAGGGTGTGGTAAAACGCCATGGCTTTCATGGAGTGGGCGAGCAATCACATGGCCAGCACGACAGGTCAAGAGCGCCCGGTTCTGTAGGCGGTTCTTCGTCTCCTTCAAGGGTATTCAAAGGGATGCGCATGGCAGGCCGTATGGGAAATGATAGTGTGAAAGTGAAAGGCCTTAAAGTGGTAAAAATTTTTCCTGAAAAGAATTATTTATTAATCAGCGGTTCTGTTCCGGGTCATAACGGTTCAATCGTTTTAATCCAGAAATAATTATGCAATTAGAAGTAATAAATATAGAAGGTAAAAAGACTGGCAGAACGATTGATTTGCCGGAAGAGATATTTGGCGCTGAGCTTAACAATCATGCCATTTGGTTGTCTGTAAAACAATACCTCGCGGCTCAAAGGCAGGGAACCCACAAGGTAAAAACGCGTGCAGAAGCACAGGGTTCTTCCAAAAAGCTTCACAAACAAAAAGGAACGGGCGGCAGCCGGAAGGGTAACCTTCGCAATCCTTTGTACAAAGGTGGTGGTACTGTTTTTGGCCCTAAACCTCATGGCTACAATATCAAAGTAAACCGCAAAGTAAAGGATATTGCGAAAATGAGCGCTTTGAGTGCAAAAGCGAAAGAAAATAAAATCCTGGTAGTAGAAGATGAACTGGTGAATTTAGACAAACCTGCCACCAATCAATTCAATAAAACATTTTCAGCCATCAATCCGGATAGCAGGAAATCCTTGCTGGTACTGGCTGAATATGATGAAAATGTGGTTAAGAGTTTCAGGAATATTCCTTCGATTTGCGGTACATCGTACCTGGATATCAATACGTATGATATTGTGAATGCAGATTCGGTAGTGTTTACAGAAAGTGCCGCTAAAATTTTTGCTGAGGATGCTGAAACAGAAAATGAAGAAGCGTAGATGAACGGCGAGATAGTGATTAAAGGTCCGGATGAGATTTAAAAAGTAAACAGTAAAACAACAAATATTTCGATTTTTTATTCTGATTGATTGAGGGATATTAAAAAGAATAGATCTGGAAATAGAAATGGTTTGGCCAATTTGATTTCCATATTTTTAAACCAGCCTGCCAGTTAGCAGGTTTCAAAATTGAGCAATGAAAACGTCAGATGTTTTAATAAAACCTGTGTTATCAGAAAAAGTGAATCGCTTATCTGAAAAATACAACCGTTATACTTTTGTTGTAAACAGAAAAGCGAATAAGCTGGAGATTAAAAAAGCTGTGGAAGAGTTTTATGGCATTACGGTAGAAGAGGTAAACACGATTAATGTGCCTTCTAAAGTGAAGCAAAGAAATACAAAATCAGGCTTGCTCACAGGCCGCAAACCAGCCAAAAAGAAAGCGATTGTAACAGTGGCTGAGGGAGATACCATTGATCTTTATGGAAATGTGTAGATTTTAAAAAGGAAGAAACAAAATAATAGTACCCGCAAATTTTTTCGGGAAATAAAATAAAAAATCATGGCTTTAAGAAAATACAAACCAACTACCGCAGGAACCCGCTGGAGAATTGGTAATGCTTATGCTGAGGTGACAACGAACGAACCCGAAAAGAGTTTGGTACAGAAGGTTCATCATACGGCTGGACGTAACTCACAGGGGCGCAGAAGCATGCGTTATCTTGGAGGCGGACATAAAAAGATGTACCGCATCATTGATTTTAAAAGAGATAAAAAAGAAATTACTGCGACTGTAAAAACAATTGAATACGACCCCAATCGCAGCGCCTTTATTGCTCTGACGGTTTTTGCAGATGGTGAAAAAAGATACATTCTTGCTCCGCAGGGCCTGCAGGTGGGCGCCACTATTGTAAGCGGCGATGCAGCAGCTCCTGAATTGGGAAATGCTTTGCAGCTTAAGAACATGCCTTTGGGAACTGTAGTTCATAATATTGAAATGCAACCCGGCCAGGGCGGCAAATTGGCCCGCAGCGCAGGCTCTTCTGCTCAACTGACCAACAAAGAAGAAAAGCACGCTGTGTTGAAAATGCCAAGCGGTGAACTAAGAAAAATACTTATCAATTGTTATGCAACTGTAGGTGTTGTTTCCAATAGCGACCACAGTCTTGAAAGCAAGGGAAAGGCCGGAAGAAACAGGTGGAAGGGTATCAGGCCAAGAACAAGAGGCGTAGCGATGAACCCGGTTGACCATCCAATGGGCGGTGGTGAAGGAAAGGCTTCAGGCGGACATCCAAGAAGCAGAACTAACAAATACGCTAAGGGCGAAATAACCCGCACACGTGGAAAAGGTTCTGATAAAATGATTATCCAGAGAAGAAATGGTAAAAAATTACCTAACAAATAAACATAAGCTGAAGGCACAAGGCCAAAAGCAAAAACATAAATAATACAAATGGCTCGTTCAATTAAAAAAGGTCCTTACGTTGAAGCAAAACTGGAAGACAAAGTACTTGCTATTAATGAGGGCAATGCAAAAAAGGGTGTTATCAAAACATGGTCACGCAGGTCAACAATTACGCCTGATTTTGTGGGCCACACTTTTGCAGTGCACAACGGGAATAAATTTATTCCGGTGTATGTTACCGAGTTTATGGTTGGCCATAAATTAGGCGAATTTGCACCAACAAGGAATTTTAAAGGACACTCTAGTAAAAAGATTGCATAATCAATTGATAGTAATGTTGCCGGTAAAGCAACTTTTATTACCGATTTTGAAATAGAAAAATATGGAAGCAGTAGCAAAACTTAATAATTATCCGACATCCCCGCGCAAGATGCGTTTGTTGGCTGATCTGATTCGTGGACTTGAGGTGGAAAAAGCGTTAGGAATTCTTCAATTCAATCCTAAGCATCCTGCAGTGCCGATGTATAAATTATTAAAGAGCGCCATTAATAACTGGGAACAAAAGAATACAGATGAAAAGGTGGAAGATGCAGGCCTTGTGGTAAAAACAATAATGGTGGATTGTGGCAGAGTGATTAAAAGAATGCGTCCGGCGCCCCAGGGCCGTGGCTATCGCATCCGCAAACGCAGCAATCATGTCACTATCGTAGTGGATAGCATTCACAGCATTCAAAATGGAAGTGGAAAAAAGAAAGAGGCTAAAAAAGAAGCCGCTTCTGTAGAAGAAAAAGTTGTTGCTGAAAAATCAGCGCCTGCCAAAGCAAAGAAGGCAGCGCCAAAAAAAGCAGCGCCTAAGGCAGCATCAAAGGCGAAGACAAAAGCTGAAGCCGGCAAATCAGAAAAGAAAAAAGAAGACAAAAAAACAACAAAATAAAAACCAAATAATGGGTCAAAAAACAAATCCGATTGGAGCCAGGTTAGGCATCATCCGTGGATGGGACAGTAACTGGTTTGCGAATCCAAAAGATTATGGTAAAAAATTGATTGAAGACGATAGGATAAGGACCTACCTTAATGCGCGTATCAATAAGGGTGGAATTTCAAAAATCGTCATTGAACGCACATTGAACAAGCTGATAATTACTATTCATACTTCAAAACCTGGAATTATCATCGGTAAAGGTGGCGGCGAAGTTGACCGCATTAAGGAAGAGTTAAAGAAACTTACCGGTAAAGATGATGTACAGATAAATATTCTTGAAATCCGCCGTCCTGAATTGGATGCGGCCATCGTGGCAGATACAATCGCCAAACAAATTGAGAACCGTATTAATTATAAGAGAGCGATTAAAATGTCTATCGCTTCTGCTTTAAGGATGGGAGCGGAAGGTATTAAGGTGAGAGTAGGGGGTCGTTTGGGTGGTGCAGAAATTGCGCGTAGTGAAGAAATAAAACAAGGACGCACACCGCTTCATACTTTAAGAATGGATATCGATTATGCCAGCCTTTTTGCCCAGACAGTATATGGAAAAATTGGAATTAAGGTTTGGATTTGTAAAGGAGAAGTGTTGGCTAAACGGGATTTAAATCCGAACATTATCGCAGGCGGCAAGGGAGATCATGAGGGTCACGACAGAAGAGGTGGTTTTGGAGACAGGAGAGGAGGCGATCGGGGCGATAGAAGAGGCGGTGATAGAAGAGGTGGTGGAGGAAGAAGATAAGTTTAAGGTTTAGAGGGTTTAGAAATTCTACATTAATAATACAACAATTAATTATAGATTATGTTACAGCCAAAAAGATCGAAGCATAGGAAAATGCAGAAAGGCCGTATGAAGGGAAATACAAAAAGAGGCGATACCATCTCTTTTGGAACATTTGGACTTAAGTCCCTTGATTCTGTATGGCTAACAAACAGGCAGATTGAATCAGCAAGGCAGGCGCTTACCCGTCATATGAAACGTGAAGGAAATGTTTGGATAAGGATTTTTCCTGATAAACCTATCACTAAAAAACCGGCAGAAGTGAGGATGGGGAAAGGTAAAGGAAATCCGGAATATTGGGCAGCGGTAGTTCAGCCGGGCCGAATCATATTTGAGGCAGATGGGGTTCCGCTGCAGGTGGCTAAAGAAGCGTTTGAACTTGCAGCTCAAAAATTGCCGATTCAAACAAAATTTGTAGTTAGCCGGGATTATGTAGGTTAGTTAGCAAATTAGCAAATTTGAAAATTAGCAAATGAAAGGCAGTTGTATATAGAATTTTCAAATTTTCAAATTTTCAAATTTTCAAATTAATAAAATGTCAAACAGAAACGATTTCGTAAATAGCTTAAAAACCATGACTGTGGAAGATTTGCAGGCAAGGATTAAGGAAGATGAGCTACGGATTAAGAAATTAAAATTTGCTCATGCGGTATCGCCTTTGGAAAATCCGATGTCTATTAGAGACGTAAGAAAAGACCTGGCCCGCACTAAAACAGAGTTAAGAAAAAAACAAACTAATTAGCTAATCGGCTAATCGGCTAATTAAAAATTAATAAAATGTCCGAAAGAAATTTAAGAAAAGTAAGGATTGGTGTGGTTTCCAGCAATAAAATGGA
>Ga0068855_100012443_pt1 | contig 10277 bp, 5 predicted proteins | sample KBSCornC52_FD_66592 | JGI IMG/M metagenome (GOLD analysis project Ga0068855, IMG submission 66592) | Corn rhizosphere microbial communities from Kellogg Biological Station, Michigan, USA - KBS Corn C5-2 | ecosystem: Host-associated > Plants > Roots > Rhizosphere > Soil ... | reverse complement strand
CGAGCCGGTGCACGAGACCCGCAGGTGGCTCAACGACGCGACGGGCCAGGTGCTGCGCAACGGGCTCGGCCTGCTCGGCGTGAGCGCGCCGGAACGGATGTAGGCGTGACCGCCGCGACCCAGCCCCTCACTCCGGCCCTACCGAAGAAGAAGCGCCGCGCCTGGCCGTTCGTGGTCGCCGCGGTCGTGCTCGTCGTCCTGATCGTCGGCGCCTTCATCGCGGATGCCGCCCTCAAGAGTTACGCACAGGACCAAGTCAAGCAGAAGGTGGTCGCCGCGCTCGGGGTCGACCCGACGACCGACGTCCACGTCGCCATCGGCGGCGGATCGGTGCTGCTGCAGGTGCTGAGCGGCAAGCTGTCGACGGTGGATGTCGCGATCCCGAAGCTGGCGTTCGGCGACCTGGTCGGCGCCGCCACCCTGCACGCGACGGAGGTTCCGCTTGCCGAGGATCAGCCGCTGCAGAAGCTCGCCGTCACCTACCGGGTGAGCGAGAAGAACGTGAGCGTGCTGGCGTCCAACTTGAGCGGGATGAAGCTCGACACGGTCACCCTCGACCCGCCCGAGATCGTCGCGAACGCCACGTTCTCGGTGCTGGGTTTCGGCATCCCGGTCGGGCTCGGGCTGACGCCGTCGGCGTCGAAGGGGCAGTTGGCGTTCACGCCGACCAGCATCCTGGTGTCGGGTCAGCGGTTCACCTCGAAACAGCTGCTCGCGACGCCCGGGCTGCGGGGCTTGGCCAAGCAGTTGCTCAAGCAGCAGACCTTCTGCGTCGCGCAATACCTCCCGCGGGCGCTGACCGTGACCTCGGTGAAGGTCGTCGGCCACGAGCTGGTGATGACGATCTCGGGCGACGGGGCGGCACTCGGCGGAACGGCCTTCACCACCAAGGGCAGCTGCCCGTGAGCGAGGCGGCTGCGAGCGACGGCGTTCTGCCGTTCCAGCCGATCCGCAACACGGTCTACACGGCGCAGGAGCTGTTCGCCGGCTACCGGCCCGAGGTGCTCGGGTCGTACGCGACCACCATGGACTTCCGCTCGTACCAGTGGTTCGTCAAGACCGGCCGCAGCACCCCGATCGACCCGTACGCGGCCATGATGCGCGCGCTGCACGACTCGTCGGTGACCTTCGACGTCGGCGCGATCATCGCCGGCCGCCGGGTGGTCGGCATCATGGGCGGGCACCAGCTGCCGCGCGACTCGGACGCCTACCGCCGCATCGCCGAACTCGGCCGCGACCTGGCCCGGCGCGACATGCTGGTCTGCACCGGCGGCGGCCCGGGAGCGATGGAGGCGGGTCACCTCGGCGCGGCCCTCTCCGGACACCAGGATGCCGAACTCGACTCGGCGATCGCGGTGCTGCGCGCGATGCCGAAGATGCCCACGTTGCTCCGCATCGTCGGTCCCGACGGCACGGCCGACCCCGAGCTGGTGCGGGTCGCGCACGACTGGTTCGCGCCGGCCTGGGAGATGAGCCAGGCGATCGTCGACCCGGTGGCATCCATCTCGATCCCGACCTGGCACTACGGGCACGAACCGACCAGCCCGTTCGCGACGCACATCGCCAAGCTGTTCCAGAACAGCATCCGCGAAGACGGCCTGCTCACCATCGCGCGCCAGGGCATCGTGTTCACGCAGGGCAGCGCGGGCACGCTGCACGAGGTGTTCCAGGATGCCGAGCAGAACTTCTACGCGACCGGCGGCGGGGTCTTCAGCCCGATGGTCTTCCTCGACACGGAATACTGGACCAAGACCCTGCCCGTGCATCAACTGGTGAACGCACTGTTCACGACGGCCGACCGGGCCATCGTCGGGCAGTTCGAGAAGCTGGTGCTCGTGACCGACGACATCCACGAGGCGGCCGAGCACCTCGAAGCCTTCCGCTCAGACGAATCACGATTGGCGCGCGCATGAATCCCTGGGAGATCCTCGTCCTGGCTCTGATCGTCGTGGTGGCAGTCGCGATCTTCGTGCTCATCATCCGCAACGACAATGCCCGCGTGCGCGCCGGCACGGCCGAGGCGGAGGCGAAGGGCGAACCGGTCAAGAAGCGCCCGCCGCTGGGCGTGATCTACTTCGCGCTCGGGGCCGCGTTCATCGTGGTGGGGATCTTCACGCTGCTCGGGCACTGACGTCCCGGCTTCCGCGGTCCGCGACGGGCCTTTCCGGAGGGCCCCCTATATTGGGGTAGACGATCCAGGTGAATATTTCTCCGCGGGCGTATCGGCACCGTCCGCGCGCCGATAGCTTGTCTAGGGATTTGGTCTCCGCCTGGGAAGCACGGTGAACTCTTGAAGTCAACTCCACCGCGGTCGAGCCGTCGCCAGTTACCTAGATTTGCGAGATCCGGCCGAGTGTTGGCGTCGTTGACTGCCGCCCTGCTGCTTGTGGTCTTGGGCGCGACCGCCGCCAACGCGACGACCCAGGTGGTTTCTGTTACCTCGGCGTCTGTTGGTCGGGACGCAACGTCGAAGTTCACGTTCGATGTGATGACGACGACGGATGCGGTGCAGGGCGCGGGTCGTGTGTGCACCTATTCGCAGTACACCTGCACGCTCGTTCTGTCTGCGCAGCTTGTCGATGGAGCGACCGTCGACTTGCAGAGCGCGACGATTGCCTGGGGTGCGACATTTCCTTATTCGCACGAGTTCCTGGGGACCCTTGACACGTCGAGGGTGATTGCAGTCCGGGCTTACATCCAGGGGTATTCGGGCACGGTCTACGGCAACTGGACCCTGGTCACCGACCCGCTCGTCGCGCCGGTGGTTTCTGTGACGTCGTCGTCTGTTGGTCGGGATGCAACCTCGAAGTTCACGTTCGATGTGACGGCGACGGCGGATGGGGTGCAAGGCGCGGGTCGCGTGTGTACGTATTCGCAGTACACCTGCACTATGGCTCTGTCTGCGCAGCTTGTCGATGGATCGACCATCGACTTGCAGAGCACGACGATTGCCTGGGGTGCGACATTTCCCTCTTCACACGAGTTTTCGGGAAGCATCGATACGTCGACGATCGTTGCCGTCCGGGCTTACGTGCAGGGGTATTCGGGAATCGTCTACAGCAACTGGGCTGCGGTGTCAGATCCGCTGACGGCGCCGGTCATTTCAATTTCGGGAGTCTCGATTGGTCGCGATGCTTCCTCCCATTTGACCTTTGATGTGACGGCCACGGCGGGTGCAGTGGAAGGGGTTGGTCGTGTCTGCTCATATTCGCAATACACCTGCAGCCTGTTGCTGTCTGCGCAGCTTGTCGATGGGTCCACCGTTGAGCTGCAGAGCGCGACAATTGCCTGGGGCGCGACTTTCCCCTATTCGCACGAGTTCTCAGGGACCCTCAACACCTCGAAGGTGATTGCGATCCGAGCCTCCGCCCAGGGGTACTCAGGCAGCGTCTACGGCAACTGGACTCCCGTCACTGACCCGCTCACGACGGCCACAGGGTCAACCTCCGTCTCGGTGTCCGTCAATTCGGTGGGTCGTGACGCATCGACCGACAAGTTGACTTACGACTTGTCGGTTTCGGTACCGGGAACCTCGTTGTCGACCGGGCCATGCGGAGGCAACTTCTATCACTGCTATCTCTACGTGCAGACGCTCGCTCCATCTGGCGACATCATGAACTTGGCGTCAACAGATCTCTCTTCTGCAACGAGTTACGGCTTTACCGGCACAGCGGTAAGCGCCACTGTCACGGCCTTTCGCGCGTACACCAGCAGTTACTACAATCCCACTCCTTCGTACAGCTCCTGGGCTGCTGCCAATGACCCATACCCGAGCCGTTCAGTTACGGTGCCCGCGGGGTCGATTGGGCGTGAAGCTTCGACGGGCAAGTTGACCTACAACTTGTCCGTTTCCGCATCCGGTACTTCGTTGCCGGACGGGCCGTGTGGGGGCAACTTCTATCACTGCTACCTCTACCTGCAAGCGCTATCTCCATCAGGAGATATCACGAACTTGGCATCCTCAGATCTATCCGCGGCCACGAGTTACAACTTCGTCGGCACGACGTCGAGCACCAAGGTCAACGCGATTCGCGCCTATACGAGCAGCTATTACAACCCCAGCAACCCGTTCTACAGCACCTGGGCCACCGTTACCGATCCGTACCCGGATCGCTCGGTCACAATTCCCGCGCTGTCTATCGGGCGTGAGGCGTCGACGGGCAAACTCGTTTACAACCTCGGCGTTTCCGTATCGGGGACGACGCTGACAGACGGACCATGTGGCGGCAACTTCTATCACTGCTTTGTGTTCGTGCAGACTCGCTCCCAATCCGGTGACATCACGACCCTGGCCACTTCCGACCTGTCTGCCCAGTCGACATACCCCCTATCGGGTTCAGTGACCAGTGCCAAAGTAACGGCCATCCGTGCCTACGCCAGTAGCTACTACTACCCCAGCAACTCCGTCTACAGCTCGTGGTATCCGGTCCACGACGGGGACAAGTCAGATTCGACCGGTGGCGGAAACTCGAGCTTGAAGGGCTGTACCTGCCACAACGGCGACCCCGTCAACACCCAGACCGGGGAGTTCTACGAGAATCTCACCGATCTCGAGTTGCCCGGGGTGGGCCCCGCGGTTGCCGTCGGGAGGACGTACTCCTCAGTCAACGCAGCCGTGAACGGCCCGTTCGGCTATGGGTGGTCCAGCACCTTTGGCAGCCACCTCGTTGTCGATACCGATGGGGACTCTACTGACCCACTCCCGCGGCAGGTCCACGTGGTTCAGGAGAACGGAGCAACGGTCCCCTTCACCGAGAACGGCAGCGGCCTCTATCCCTCGGCTCCCTGGGTCTTGGCCACTCTGACCCACAGCACGTCGACCGGCAACTGGACCTTCACGAGAGACAAGAAACAGGTCTTCATCTTCGACTCCAGCGGCACGCTCATCTCGACGTCGGACCTTCACGGCAACACGGTCACCTACGGATACACCTCGGGCCATGTCAGCTCGATCAGCGGCTCGGGCGGTCGAGAGATCGACCTCACTTGGACCTCGGGCCGAGTGTCCGCGATCGCAGACTCGGCAGGGCGGGCAGTCGCCTTCGGCTATGACAGCGGGGGAAACCTCACCGTCGTGGACGCCGCAGACAACGGCCTCTGGGGGTACACCTACGACTCGTCCCATTGCGTTTTGACCGAGACTCGGCCCGGCGGCGGCGTGACCACCAATGTGTACAACGGAACCGGCCAGGTGACCTCGCAGAGCGATCCGGTGGGCCGGGTCACGACGTTCGCCTATTCCGGGCTGTCGACCACGGTGACTCTGCCCGGTGGATCGATCACGACCTACACCTTCAACCAGGGGCAACCAGCATCGGTCACAACCGCCACCGGCACTGCACTCGCAGCGACCACCACCTATTCCTATGACGACGCGGGGAACCTCGCTTCTCAGACTGACCCGTTGGGCCATGTCACGACGTACACCTACGACTCGGCCGGCAACGCGCTGACCAGCACGGATCCATTGGGCAAGGTCACAACGCGCACCTACGATTCACTTCGCGATGTGACCTCGGTCGAGGATCCCCTGGGCCGCACGGCCACGATGAGCTACGACTCCGACGGGGATCTGACCTCTTCAGAGACACCCGGGGGTCACATAACAATGCTGACGTACAACACCGACGGGACCGTGGCGTCGTCAACTGATGCACGAGGCAACACGACGTCGTATACCTACGACTCTGCCGGTAGAGCTTTGTGCGTGACCGATCCGGACAGCCGGCAGACCTGTCAAACCAACGACGGCCGCGGACTGGCGACCACCCAGACGGATGCCGCGGGCAAGGTCACGACGATGACCTACGACGACGCCGGTCGGGTGCTCACGACCACCGATCCCAACTCCCACACAACCACCTACGGCTACGACAGCGACGGTAACCTCACCTCCACGCAAGATGCCTCCGGGCACACCGTCACGACAACGTACGACCACGCGGACCAGCGCACCTCGAGCACGGACGGGCGCGGCAAAACCACCAGTTACACCTACACGCCCGCGCGGATCAGTGGCGACGGTTACGGATCCCAATGGTCATGTCACGACGAACGCTTACGACGCCCAGAACAGGTTGACCTCGTCAACGGATGCCGCGAGTCGGGTCACGTCGTTCGCCTATGACCTGGCCGGTGAAAAGACCTCGACGACCGTTCCCTCGACGGCCGTCTCGTCATCCACGTACGACGCAGACGGCCGCGTGGCCACGACCACCGACGTGTTGGGCAAGGTCACCACCTATGCCTACGACGACGCGGGGGAGCTGCACTCGACAACCGACCCGCTGTCGCGAGTGACGACCTACAACTACACCGACGACGGCAAGCTGCATGTCACGACGCTGCCTGACTCGAGCACCGAGACCTACGCGTACGACGAAAACGACATGCAGACATCGTTCACCAACGCTGATGGTGACGTCACGACGTACAGCTATGACGACGCCGGCTTGCTCAGCTCGGAGACGCAGCCGGGCGGCATGACGACCAGCTACACGTACGATGCGGCGGGCCGCGTCCATACGGTCACGACACCGGATGGGGTGGTCGCGACCCGTACCTACGACGACGGAGGTCGACTCACCAACGTCAACTATCCCGGTACCGCGGACGACGTCAGCTACACGTACTTCGCCAACGGGTCTCGCCACACCATGACCGATGGCACGGGCACGACCACCTACGCCTACAACGCGAACGCCGCTCTGACCTCCGTGCAGAACGGTAACGGGCAGACCATTGGGTATGGCTACGACGACGCGTCCCAGCTGACCTCGATCACCTACCCGGGGTCGAAGACCGTGTCCTACGGATACGACAACGCCGGAAACATGACCTCGGTCACTGATTGGGCGTCTCGCACGACGACGCTCACGGTGACGGCCGACGGACTGCAACACACCCGGACCGACCCGTCAGGGGTGACCGAGACCCGGTCGTACAACGCGAACGATCAGCTCACCGACATCTCGTCAGCGACGAGCTCGGCGACGCTCTCGGACTATGGATACGGCTACGACGACGCGGGCCAGCTCACCTCTTCGAGTCTGACGGATGCGATCCACACCACGACCGCCACGAACACCTGGGGATACACGAGCCTGGGTCAGCTGAGCTCGACGGGACCGTCGACGGGGTACACGACCACCCCCGCCGGAGAGCTCACCGCGACCCCTGCCGGTGACGCGTTCACGTACAACAGCATGCAGGAAATCGCCTCCGCCACGAACACCAGCGCTGACACGACCACCGCCTACAGCTACAACGACAACGGGTCGCGCACGGAAACCGCCATCACCACGTCGGGCGTGACCGCGACGGTGAGTTACGACTACGACGCCCGCGGGAACCTGACGTCTGTCACGACCGGTGGAACGAGCGTGAGCTACCAGTCAGACGGGGACGGCCTGCGGCAATCTCGCACCGTCGGTAGCGCCACCAGCCAGTTCCTCTGGGATCCCAATCATGCCATTCCCCTGCTGCTGGATGACGGCACCGACTCTTACATCTATGCCACCTCCGCCACGCCAATCGCGCAAGTCGACGACAGCACCGGAACGATCGAATACCTGCACGCTGACAACGTCGGATCCGTGCGCACCATCACCTCCGCCGCCGGAGCCGTGGTCGGCGCCACCGATTACAACCCGTACGGGGTGGTCGCGTCGCACACCGGCACCTCCACCAGTGCGTTCGGCTACGCCAACGCTTGGAACGACCCCGTCACTGGGCTCGACTACCTCCGAGCCCGCGAATATGAACCCGGCACCGCGCAATTTCTCCAGGTAGATCCGGCCGTTGACTCCACCCGCCAACCCTATGAATACGTCGCTGGCGACGCGCTCAATGTCACCGACCCCACCGGACTCATCCCCGGTGGCTGCCCTCCGTCATTCAAGAACTGCCCGCACTACACGGTTTCCCCAGGGCTCATCGCATTCTTGAATAAGGCCTTGGATCCTGGCGATCTCAGCAATCCGTGGGTCAACCTCGCGAACATCTCATACGGAATCGGCGACACCGTCACCATGAATCCGTTGTTGATGCCGTTTGGCGCATCAAGCTGGACAGAGCTGCTACGAAACTCCATCCCAGGTGTCAACTGCGCCACGCCTCTAAATGGCTTTCGCACGTTTGGCCAGCTGTGGACGGGTGCGGCGCTTGGCGCAGTGGGTGGAGCAGCCGCAGGAGCCGGAGGGGCAGCGGGGGACGCGGCCTCGGCTGGAGAAGGCGCGAAACCCTTCGGGCCGTCGTCCGCCCCTGATTTCGAAGATCCGTCGACGCCTCCTGGCCCGGAGTGGGTTTGGCGGGGTTCTGGAGATCCCGTGAGCGGAAAGGGCAGCTGGTACAACCCGTTGACAGATGAATCGCTGCATCCAGACTTGAGTCATCCTGACCCGATCGGACCGCACTACGACTGGAAACCTGGTGACGGCCCCACTTATCGAGTGTTTTCGAACGGAAAGGTACAGGCGAAATGACCTCGACGCCGGAATGGATTCGTACCGACTTGGACGCAGCGAGGCGGGTTACTTACGAATCCCTTCAGCTTGGCAAGACGTTGTCCGGCCTCGTATCCCCGTTCATTCAAGACTTCACACATGCTTATGTCATCTATTCGAGCCCTGGAAGTCCTCCGCCGGATCTCGTCGTCGGACATGGTGCGAAGTTCGAAATCGAGCCCGCACTCACGACACCTTTGGCCGCCTCAGGAGTCACGTTCGTGATGGTGGAAGACGATGTCAGGGTGTCAACGGATCCGGCCGTCCGAGTCGAGGCGGGAATTCGTCCAATAACAGAAGGATCCGAGGTCTACTGGGTCGGAGACGTCTCGGCTGCCGGCTCGGTCGTACGACGAGCGTCCGGCTACCCGACAAACGGTTTTCTGATGCGCGGGTCTGTGCCGTCAAGGCTTGAGGATCTAGATCTAGCGAGTCAACTGATCGCCGTGTTGGTCGGCATATGGGACAACGAGTCTCTTCTGCTCCTTAGTTCGGAAAGGATCGCCGCCCTCTAGGGTGACCTCGTTGGTGAAGCCCCCCCGGGGGACTGGCAACCCGGGTAGGCAATACACTGAAACTCGGCTTCAGGGACCAATCCGGGTTCGCTCGCCTCACTCTCGTTTCCGACGACCACCGTGAGGTCTTGTGACCGCGAACCCGCTCGCGCCCGACTGGCTCCGCCAGCCGGATAACGTGAACGCCCTCGCCGCGACGGTCTGGCCGCGCAATGCGATGCGTTCCGCATTCGGTGTCATCACCCTGGCCGGCGCCGAGTCCACGGCCCTCGCCGCCGAGTTCGGCACCCCGCTCTACGTGGTCGACGAGCAAGACGCGCGCGACCGCGCCGCCGAGCTCAAGGCCGCGTTCGACGCCGCGTTCGAGGGCGTCGGATCGCACGCCACCGTCTACTACGCGGGCAAGGCCTTCCTCAGCACCGAGATCGCGCGCTGGGTGACCGCCGCCGGGCTCAACATCGACGTGTGCAGCGGGGGAGAGCTGGCCGTCGCGCTGGCCGCCGGCGTCGACCCGGCCCGACTCGGGTTCCACGGCAACAACAAGAGCCTCGCCGAGATCGACCGTGGTGTCGAGGTCGGGGTGGGCGCGATCGTCCTGGACAGCGTCGTCGAGGTCGAACGTGTCGCCGCTGCGGCCGAGCGGCACGGGCGGGTGCAGGCCGTGCGCCTGCGCATCAACAGTGGAGTGCACGCGTCGACCCACGAGTTCCTGGCGACCGCGCACGAAGACCAGAAGTTCGGGGTGCCGCTGGTCGACGCTCCGGATGTCGTGGCCGCGATCCGCTCGCATCCGTCGCTGCGCTTCCTCGGGCTGCATTCGCACATCGGCTCGCAGATCTTCGAGTCGACCGGGTTCGCCGAGGCCGCGGGCCGCCTGCTCCTGGTCCATGCCGGACTGCTCGCCGGCGGCGAGGTGCCCGAGCTCAACCTGGGCGGCGGCTTCGGCATCGCCTACACCAGCGCCGACCAGGTGACTCCGATCGCGACGATCGCCCAGGAGCTCGCGCGGGTGGTCGCCGCCGAGTGTGCGGCGCTCGGCATCCCGGTCCCGGCCATCGCGGTCGAACCGGGTCGCTCGATCATCGGGCCGTCGACCGTCACGCTGTACGAAGTGGGGACGGTGAAAGACGTGGTCGTTTCGGTGGGCGACAACGGCGACACCGCGATCCGCAAGTACGTCAGCGTGGACGGCGGCATGAGCGACAACATCCGGGCCGCGCTGTACCAGGCCGACTACTCGGTGCGCCTGGCCAACCGG